>Ga0315285_10004467_pt1 | contig 14495 bp, 11 predicted proteins | sample YL17G09_36_MG_FD_203698 | JGI IMG/M metagenome (GOLD analysis project Ga0315285, IMG submission 203698) | Sediment microbial communities from Yellowstone Lake, YNP, Wyoming, USA - YL17G09_36 | ecosystem: Environmental > Aquatic > Freshwater > Lake > Sediment | place: USA: Wyoming | collected...
GCAAGTGCCGAAATTGCCTCAGCCAAAGGGCCTTTTAAAGAGTTCCGTAAGAATGCCGATGCGATGCTGAAGGTTATAAATATGCACCGCCAGCATGTCCTTAATATCCCGGAATCGCACTGCCCGGACTATATACGCAACGCTGCGAGGGATGCATGGGACCAGGCCTTTGACGCCGGCTCCAAAGTCGGCTTTCGTAATGCCCAGGTAACTGTCCTTGCGCCGACAGGGACTATCGGCTTTATGATGGATTGTGATACCACCGGCATTGAACCGGACATCGCTCTGGTCAAATACAAGCTGTTAGCCGGCGGCGGAATGCTCAAGCTTGTCAACAAAACCGTCTCAATGGCTCTTGACAGGCTCGGTTATAGCGCCGAAGATATCAAATCAATCTGTGACTACATAGACAAAAGTGAAACCATCGAAGGGGCGGAAAAGCTCAACCCGGGCCATCTGTCAATCTTTGACTGTGCTTTTAAGCCGCGTAACGGTAAAAGGCATATCCATTATATTGCACATCTAAAAATGATGGCTGCGGTTCAGCCGTTTATATCCGGCGCTATCAGCAAAACCATCAATATGCCCAAAGAAAGTACAGCCGAAGAAATTGCCGCAGCCTATATGGAGGGATGGAAGCTCGGATTAAAAGCGGTGGCAATCTATCGCGATGGTTCCAAAAAGTTACAGCCGGTCTCTACCCAAAAGCATAAGGAGACCAAAGCCGCTGCTGAAGGGCCAACTCAATCTCGCCCCTTCAGGCATCGGCTGCCGGATACCCGCCAGAGCATAACGCATAAATTTTCTGTCGCAGGACATGAAGGCTACCTGACGGTGGGGCTATATGAGGATGGTCAGCCTGGTGAGCTGTTTATCACTATGGCCAAGGAGGGCAGCACCGTCGGGGGTCTTATGGATGTTATTGGCACCTGTACTTCGATGGCACTGCAGTATGGCGTGCCTCTAATCACATTGGTGGACAAGTTCCGGCACGCCCGGTTTGAGCCGTCAGGGATGACGTCGAACAGGGATATACCTTTTGCAAAAAGCTTGATTGACTATATTTTCTGCTGGCTTGGCTGTCGATTTATACCCGGCTATGCCGAGCAAAATATACCTAATCGAACAGCAGCAGTGCCTGGTGCTAAGGAAAGTAAAAATACAACAACAGCCAGGCAGTTAGTTGAAAAGACTAAAGACCTGGCGCAAAAAATCGCCGAAGCAAAAACCACAGTAAAGGTCAAGGAAAAGACGATTCAGGCAGAAGAAGAATCTTTAGTTTCAAAACAGCAGACCGGGCGGCCTTCTCCAGCCCCGAAAAGCAGATTTGCCGGCCTGGCTAATCGAATTGGGGCCTTGGTGGGTTCGACAGGCTCACCACAGGTAAGCTCGACTGTTGCTGATGAAGCTGGGCCGTTGCAGTCCGAGGCGGCTGTTATGCAGCAATTTAACGCACAGTTTGAGCATTTCCAGGACGATGCACCAGTCTGCGATATTTGCGGCTCCATCACCGTCCGCAACGGTAACTGTTATAAGTGTTTTAACTGCGGCAACTCAATGGGCTGCTCGTAAATTCGTTGCTCGTCGCTCGTGACTCGTGAACCGTATTGTGGAAACCACGATTAACCCAATTTAGGACCCCTTAAAACCTACTTATTATCTGAACACTTCTCAGGTAACTATTAAGTTCTACAGTTCTTTTTTTCGAGCAGAAATGTTTTGACAGGCGGAACCAATTTGCTACAATGTCGCTTTTTATGTGGTGTATAGGAGTCTTTAATGAAAAGCTTTATGGCAAAGAAGGGGCAAACAGAGCAGAAGTGGCTGCTTGTCGATGCCGAAGGAGCGATTTTAGGCCGAATGGCTTCCAAGATAGCCCCAATACTTATGGGCAAAAATAAGCCCACATATACGCCGCATGTGGATGTAGGCGATTATGTAATTGTGGTGAACGCCGACAAAATAAAGGTAACCGGCAAGAAAGCCCAGGTGAAAGAATATGACTATTACACGCATCATCCCGGCGGCCGTAAAATCGTCAGTTTCGCTGAGATGATGGCGAAAAAACCTGAAAAGGTAATAGAACTGGCGGTAAAGAGAATGCTGCCGAAGAATGCCCTGGCCAGAGTAATGTTGAAAAAACTGAAGGTTTACCGCGGGCCGGAACACGACCATCAGGCCCAAAAACCCGAAAAAATAGAGTTGTTCTAAGAGGGAATAGAGAATTATGGCAGAAGCCCAAAAGGATAATCCTGTTGATAGTCCTAAAGTTAAGGTTGCTGCTGCAGCTGCGGCACCGAAGCCACAACACAAACCCGCAAAGAAGCCCGATAAAGGCGGTTACTGCTGGGGCACCGGCAGAAGGAAAAGTTCTGTCGCCCGTGTGCGAATCAAACCCGGCGACGGCAAATTGCTCGTTAACAAAAGAAAGCTTAGTGATTACTTTACCAGAGAGCAGGATAAAGAAGCGGTCTTGGCGCCCCTGAAGGCGGTTGAGTGCGAAAAAGCGTTCGATGTTTTTGTCAATGTCCGTGGTGGTGGGACTACAGGCCAGTCCGGCGCTACACGTTTGGGAATCGCCCGGGCGCTGAAAAACTATGACGAAAACTATATCCAGCTGCTGCGTGACGGTGGTTATCTTACCCGTGACAGCAGGATGGTTGAGAGAAAAAAGCCCGGTCAATCCGGTGCAAGGAAAAGATACCAGTTCTCGAAGCGTTAGTTTGCAAATTCACTTTTGGATTATTACAATAGCCGCCGGGAGACAATCTTAGCGGCTGTTTTTTTGAGAAGGAGAAAGTATGATACGCGTTGCAATCATCGGAGCCAGTGGTTATACCGGCGCCGAATCAATAGAGATAATCCTGCGCCACAATGAAGCGAAGCTTGTTTATCTGAGTGCACTGCCCGAGGAATGCGGAGCAGTCGAGGAAGTTTTTCCGCGTTTGGCGGGGCGATGCAATTTACAAATTGAGCCTCTGGATATCGACAAGCTCTCCGGTTTAGCTGATGTTGCGCTATGCTGTCTGCCGCATAAAGTGTCGATGGGATTTGTGCCCAAACTTCTGAAGGCGGGACTAAAGGTCGTCGACTTCAGTGCGGACTACCGCATCAAAAGCACGGAAGTTTACGAAAAATTTTACCAGGTAAAACATACCGACACAGCCAATCTTAAGCGGGCGGTCTATGGCCTGCCGGAATTGTTCCGCGAGCATATAAAAGATGCTGATTTGATTGCCAATCCCGGCTGTTTCCCTACAGGTGCATTGCTGGCTATAATACCGCTGCTAAAGGAAGGCCTTGTAGAGACAAACTCGATTATTGTAAATGCAGTAACCGGCATATCCGGAGCAGGGAAAAACCCATCGAGCAAATTCCATTTTCCAAATATGAATGAAAACATATTTGCCTACAGCATTGGCACACACCGCCATATGCCGGAGATGGAGCAAATTGCCAGCGAAATCGCCGGTTCCGATGTCAATATATTGTTTCAGCCGCACGCAGGGCCTTTTGACAGAGGGATTCTATCGACGGTTTATTGTCAACCGAAAAAGAAAGTGGCTGGCGAACAATTGTCAAAACTGTATAAAGATTTCTATGCCGGCGAGCCTTTTGTGCAGATATCCAATGATGCTCCTGCTGTTAAGGATGTCGCAGGGACAAACTATTGTCATATCTTTGTAACCTGCGTGAAGGGCAAAATCGTAGTTTTTTCGGCGATTGATAATTTGGTAAAAGGCGCATCAGGCCAGGCAATTCAGAATATGAATATCATTTTCGGCCTCGAAGAAACCCTCGGCCTGAAATAACAATCTTTCGCGGGAATGACACAATGGAGAGTGCAGATGGCAAATAATACAATTACAGCACCGCGGGGATTTCTGGTAGCGGGGGTAAAGTGCGGGATAAAACAGTCCGGCAGGCCGGATTTAGGGCTGATTGTCTGCCCCGGCGGTGCAAAAGCGGCGGCGGTTTTTACGACTAATAAGATTACTTCGGCGGCGGTTGAGGTCAGCAAACGACACATCAAAAGCGCAACCGTCTATGCGGTGGTTGTCAATTCCGGCAACGCCAACGCCTGCACCGGCCAGACTGGAATCAAAAGCGCGATAAAGATGTGCTCCGAAACGGCCGGCTATCTTGTGGTTGACCCACACGAGGTTCTCGTTGCCTCGACGGGCATCATTGGTGAGCAACTGCCGATGAAGAACGTCATCGCCGGCATTGCAGATGCGGTAGGGGAGCTTTCAGATTCCGCTGTCGTGGGACTGGATTTCACGAAGGCAATTATGACCACCGACACCAAACCCAAGATGGCTTGTCGGCGAATCGAAATACAGGGGAGAAAAGTCACGATAGCAGGGACGGTCAAGGGGGCCGGTATGATTGCACCCAATATGGCAACGACACTTTGCTTTATTACGACCGATGCGGCTATAACAAAACCGTTACTGAGTAAGGCGTTAAAGACCGCTATCAGCAGTTCGCTAAACAAACTGACTGTTGACGGCCATCAAAGCACAAACGATACGGCGATAATTCTCGCTTCCGGTCTTGCAGGGAATCGGCCGATAGTGAGTCAGTGTCCACGATACAAAAAGTTTGCAAAGGCACTGACGGAACTGTGTGACGATTTAGCTAAGCAGATGGCACTTGACGCCGAAGGTGCGACGCGGATGTTCAAGGTCGTTGTTAAAGGTGCAGCGACAAAGGCCGACGCTGCAAAGGCGGCAAGGGCGGTAGCAAATTATGACCTTGTAAAGTGCGCAATTCACGGCGGCGACCCCAACTGGGGCAGAATCATCTGCGTGGTAGGCTCAATCGGCGTAAAATTGAACCTCAATAAGCTATCCTGCAAGCTCGACGACATAACCGTCTTCAAAAATGGTAAACCTGCAAGATTTGACAGAAGGAAAGCAGGCAAAGTCGTCTCACAAATCGAACATACAATAACAGCGGATTTGGGTGCAGGAAAGCAAAGCGATTTTTGCTACGGCTGCGACCTGAGCAAAGACTATGTAGCAATTAACGCCGATTACCACACATAGCCGACACATAAATTGGGCAGGAAATTTGTGGGATTTAACTTTTCTTCCACAAAACACTTGAAAAACTTCTCGCTTTTATTAAACTTTTACGTCTTTACGTTCCCGAATGAACATTAAGGTGTATTGGTAAGGAGTACAAAAAGTGAAAGCTAACAGAATTGGAATTGTAGGCTGCCTCTTGGCGTCTGCCTCGACGTGCCTTGCGGCTGAGGGGGAGCCGGCAGGCGCCGTTGTAGCAGAAGGCAGTATACCCTGGCTGTGGTGGGTCGCACCACTCGGTTCGATAGCTGGACTGCTCGTCGCTTATTATTTCTACAAGAAAATGATGACCTCGCCAAAAGGCAACGAGAAGATGGAGGCCATCGCCTCTTATGTCCGTGAAGGCGCCTACGCCTATCTGTTTAGCCAGTACAGGGTTGTTGCCCTGGTGTTCTTTGTTCTGTTCCTCATCTTTGCAGGAATGGCATACGTTGGCATACAGAACCCCTTTGTGCCGGTTGCTTTCATAACCGCCGGCTTCTTCAGCGCACTGTCGGGCTTCTTGGGTATGAAGACGGCCACGCAGGCCTCCAGCAGAACCGCCCAGGGTGCAATACACAGCTTGAACAGGGCGCTGCAGGTGGCCTTCCGTTCCGGTGCAGTGATGGGTCTTGTGGTTGTCAGCTTTGGGTTGCTCAATATCACAATCTGGTATTGGCTTCTCGACCGGCTGGTTTACACGCCTGAACATATGAAAAACGGCCTGGTCCTTTGGGGGTTAACGTTAGTAAGGGCCGGTATGGACCCCGCACACAAGCTGACAGAGATTACCACGACGATGATTACATTCGGTATGGGTGCATCGACACAGGCGCTGTTTGCCCGTGTCGGCGGCGGAATCTTCACCAAGGCCGCTGACGTCGGCGCAGACCTGGTCGGCAAGGTTGAAGCAGGCATCCCTGAAGACGACCCGCGCAACCCGGCAACAATCGCTGATAACGTTGGCGACAACGTTGGCGACGTCGCCGGTATGGGCGCTGACCTGTTTGAAAGTTACGTCGGTTCAATCTTAGCTGCTGCTGCTCTTGGCGCTGCACTGTCGACACAAGTGCTGGCCTCGAGGGGAATAGACCCGCTCAAAGCGGTTCTGGCTCCCTTCGTTGTTGCAGGTCTCGGCACGATTCTTTCAATCGTTGGCATCTTTGTCGTTCGCTGTAAGGAGGACGCTTCGCAGAAAAACCTGCTGCGGGCACTCCTTACGGGGACATTGACCAGTTCCGTCCTCGTTGTCGTTGCGTTGGCGATTCTTGCTATGGTCGGCTGGATAAGCTGGGGTATATTTGGTGCAGTAGTTACCGGTCTGGTCGCCGGCGTCCTGATTGGCCAGTTCACCGAGTACTACACCTCCGATGAATACAGGCCGACCCGCGAGATTGCAGAGCAGGCCCAAATGGGTTCCGGCACGGTTATCATTACCGGCTTTGCGAATGGTATGATGTCATCGGCTCTGCCGGTTGTGACTATAGCTGCTTGCATCATTGCCGCCTATGCTTTTGCCGGCGGCTTTACCGATATGGCACTGGGGTTATATGGCATCGGTTTCGCAGCAGTAGGTATGCTGGCGACACTGGGCATTACGCTTTCGACCGACACCTACGGCCCCATTGCCGACAACGCGGGCGGCAACGCCGAGATGTCCGGGCTTGGGCCTGAGATTCGTAAAAAGACCGATGCGCTCGACTCGCTTGGCAACACCACCGCTGCGACGGGCAAGGGTTTTGCAATCGGCTCAGCAGCACTGACGGCGCTGGCTCTTATCGCCGCCAATATCGAAGAGATTCGTATCTGGATATCGCGACTTGCCTTCGAAAGCCCCGATGGCGTTTACAAGGTCGGGAAAGTTCTCTTCTCGTCGCCGGGCAGGCAGGTTGAGGGGGCCGTCAATGTGGCGACTGCGAATATCTCCGACTTCTTAGCCGCTTACGAGCTGACGATTATGAACCCGCGATTGCTTGCGGGCATCTTCATCGGTTGTATGATGGCGTTTTTGTTCTGTGCAATGGCGATGAAGGCGGTCGGCAGAAACGCAGGCAGAATCGTCGAGGAGGTCCGCCGTCAGTTCAGGGAAATGCCGGGCATTATGGAAGGCAAGACGAAACCCGACTACGGTCGCTGCGTCTCCATAGTAACAGCCGGTGCACAAAAAGAGATGGTAATACCGTCGCTGTTGGCGATTATCGTGCCGGTAGCCGCCGGCATCGTAATCGGCATACCTGGGGTAATCGGACTGCTCACCGGCGCAATGGCGTGCGGCTTTGTTCTCGCAGTAACGCTTAACAACTCAGGCGGCGCCTGGGACAACGCCAAAAAGTTCATCGAAAAGGGAAATCTCGGCGGCAAAGGCTCGCCCGCCCACAAGGCAGCCGTGGTCGGCGATACCGTCGGCGACCCGTTCAAGGATACTTCAGGGCCAAGCCTGAACATCCTTATCAAACTGATGAGCATGGTCAGTCTGGTCTTTACAGGCGTAATCCTTAAGTTCGCGCCGATTGTGGAGGAATGGCTGCATCTGCGTTAGTCACCGCTTGTTGACTAATACTTGGTTGTTGTGTAATCTATCGGGGTGGCCTGTTTGAGCCACCCCGTTTTTCATTGAAATGAGGACATAATTTGGCAAAGAAGCGAAACTCAGAGGCCCGGGACTTTGCTTTGACCGCGGCCCAGGTGGCGGACGAACGACACTGCAGCGATATTGTAGTTCTGGATTTGAAAGGCATATCACCCGCCACCGATTACTTCGTAATTGTGACCGGCACAAGCGACAGACAAATGCGTACCGTGGCCGACGAAATCTGCGAGGCGGCGAGAGAACACGGCCTGCAACGATTCGGAAGGGCAGGTTATGAGCAGGCACGCTGGATTCTGCTGGATTTTATCGACGTCGTCGTCCATATCTTCGACAGTGAATATCGTGACTACTACGATTTGGAGTTGCTCTGGGGCGATGCTAAACGCTTGAAGATTGATAAGTGATTATTTGAGGTCTGTTTTGGCAATTCAATTATCATGAAAAAAGACTATGCAATTAAAAATCTTAGAGAAGCTCAGGAGCATCTTGAAGAGATTATCGAAGTGCTTGAAAAATCGCGTAATTTAGCGCCATTGAAAGATGGGTATCTCAAGGCATTTTTCAATTCGGTTTATTGGCACATCAATAGCGTATGGAATTGTAGGAACACCCCGCAGAAATTTATTGATGATGCTACTGATGATGATTTTGATAAGTTTTGCCAATACCCAAAGGACGTTGACGATCATTGAGGTAGGTTAATACTGTGAAACCGGTTATTACAGTGCTGGAGGACAAGATTAGTGCGGCTATGGCAGCCGTGAGCGGCGAGAGCGGCTGTTCAGCACAGGTTCGGCCGGCTACAGACCCGAAGTTCGGTGATTATCAGGTCAATGGTGTAATGTCACTTGCCAAAGAGTTAAAGACAAATCCCAAAAAACTGGCAGAAAGGGTTGTTGAAAGGTTAGATGTAAGCGATATCTGCGAAGCGCCTGAAATTGCAGGGCCGGGCTTTATAAACCTGCGGCTAAAGCCGGCATTTGTTGCTGCGAACCTTCTGGAAATAAATAAAGACGCTGAACGACTCGGCATAGAAAAGACTGACGAACCGAAGACCATCGTGGTTGATTTTTCAGGCCCGAACATCGCCAAGCAAATGCACGTCGGGCATCTTCGAAGCACAATCATCGGCGACTGCATCTGCCGAACACTTGAATTCCTCGGCCACAAGGTCATCCGCCAAAATCACATCGGCGACTGGGGACTCCAAATGGGTATGTTGCTGGCTATAAGCGATGAGATGAAAAAACAAATATTCGGAAGCGATGTTGCTGACTATCAGCTACTTAAGTTCTCTCAGCAAAAATTAAACGAACTGGAAAACATTTATAAACAAGCCAACCAACGTTTTGAAAGCGATCCGCTCTTTGCAAAAAAGGCAAGAGATTACACATATAAGCTACAAAATCACGAACTTACTGCAACAGCTCAATGGTCATTGCTTAAAAAACTTACTCTTTATGCGTGTAATGAAATCTATGAATATCTGTCTGTAAACTTATCCGATAAAGATGTTCGTGGTGAGAGTTTCTATGCAGAAAAACTGCCGGAGGTGGTCAAAAAATTGAGGAAACTGCCGGAAACCAGAGAATCTGATGGTGCGGTATGTGTTTTTCCTGAGGGGTTTAAGGATAAGGAGGGGGAGCCGCTGCCGGTGATTATCCAAAAATCGGATGGGGCGTATTTGTATGCGACGACGGATTTGGCGGCTATTCGATACAGAGTAAATGAACTGAAAGCCGACAGAATTATTTATGTTACCGATGCAAGGCAGCAGTTGCATTTTCAGATGGTCTTCGCTGTCGCGCGGATGGCCGGTTGGGATGTAAGACAGACGACGGAGGACGGACGAAGGAAGACAGACGACGGAAAACAGAATTCAGAAGACAAAAAACAGAAAACAGAGTTGGTTCATGTTACCTTTGGTTCGGTGCTGGGTGAAAATGGCAAGCCGTTAAAAACGCGAGAGGGAGAGAATGTAAAACTAAAAGAATTGCTTGACGAGGCGATCCAACGGGCAAAACAAGTAGTCGAGGAAAAGAATCCGGAATTGCCGGCGGACAAAAAAGATGGAATTGCAAAGGCGGTTGGTATAGGCGCGGTCAAATATGCGGATTATTCCAACAACCGGACGAGCGATTATGTGTTCAGCTTTGATAAGATGCTGGCAATGGACGGTAATACCGCTCCATATATGCAATACGCCTACGCCAGAATAAAATCGATTGAACGAAAAGCACAAACCAGGGATGTAGATATTGAGACCGAACTTGCCGGCGTGAAAAAACCGAGTTTAAGTGAGTTGGCTGAGATGGATTTGGCAAAACATCTTATTCGCTACGGCGAAGCGATAGAAGCCGCTGCTGCCGATTACAGGCCGAACTATCTGACCGCTTATCTATACGAATTGGCCCAGAAGTTCAGTGTGTTTTATACGAACTGCCCGGTTTTAGACGCCGGGCCTGATAAAAGGCCGACGAGGCTTTTACTTTGTGATTTTACAGCAAAGACCATCAAACACGGTCTGAGCGAGCTTTTAGGTATCGAAGTTGTCGAACAAATGTAACTTGTGCCATAGGTAGAGGTGCAATAATGAAAATCGTCGAAAAAGATTTTCGCATAAGCAGCAAAAACCGTAACCAGATGATTGACATTACCGAAGAGGTTCAATCTCTCCTCACAAAATCCGGTATATCGGAAGGCATCGTTGCAGTTTACTGTCCTCATACAACAGCGGCGATAACCATAAACGAAAACGCCGACCCTTCCGTTACGCACGATATACTTTTAACACTTTCGGAACTTATACCTCAACACCGGCCTGCGTACCGGCACTCCGAAGGCAATTCTGATGCGCATTGCAAAAGCTCTTTTGTTGGCTGTAGCGAACAAATCCTGATTAAAGGCGGAAAACTCAATCTTGGCACCTGGCAGGGGATTTTTTTCTGTGAGTTTGACGGTCCTCGCAGCAGGACTTTTATCGTCCAGGTTCGCGGCCAGTGACGCTATGGAAAACAACGGCCCAAAAAGCAGTTTTCGCAATGTCATTTTGCTCGGTGTCGTTAGTTTCTTAAACGACCTAAGCAGCGAGATGATAATGCCGATTCTGCCGATGTTTCTGCAGTCGCTCGGCGCTTCGGGTCAGCTTATCGGCCTGGTTGGCGGATTGCGGGACAGCTTCTCCAGTATCCTCAAGGGAGTGTGTGGCTACTGGTCGGACAAGACCGGCAAGCGAAAGGTATTCGTTTACTGGGGCTACGGTGTTTCGACAGTTTTCAAGCTGCTGCTGGCGTTTTCAAAGACTTGGCCGGGTGCAGCCGTTTTTGCAACTCTTGAACGGGTCGGCAAGGGGCTGAGAACTGCCGCACGCGACGCCATCATAGCGGAGTCCGTAACCACCCGGCGGGGAAGGGGGTTTGGGATTCACCGCGGGCTGGAGACTGGTGGCGCGATTCTGGGTTCAGCCACGGCTTTCCTGCTGCTTTGGTTTGCAGGGTTCGAAATTCGAACCATCATCCTTGTCGCAGGGGTCACCGGGCTGGCGGCACTGGCCCCGATTCACTTTGTCAGGGAGCCAGAGGTTCACCGACGGGATGCAAAATTGAAAATTGGTCTGGCGATGCTTCCTAAACCGTTGAAACTGTTTATTTTGGCCTCCGGCATTTTTGCCATGGGCAATTTCAGCTATATGTTCTTTGTAATGAGAGCGCAGCATCTGTTTACCGGCAAATTGTCGGTTGCCGCCCCGATTCTTTTGTATGTGCTCTTCAACATCTTTTACAGCGCGCTGGCTGTGCCCCTTGGTTCTATTTCGGACAGAATAGGGCGACAAGCAGTTATTATTTTCGGGTTCGGCCTGTTTGCAGTTGTATCGTTCGGTTTTGCCTTTTGCGATTCGCTGTGGCTTTTTGTTGTTCTATTTTCGCTTTACGGCGTGGTCTTTGCGGCTATTGACGGCACTGAGCGGGCGTTTGTGTCTGACTTGGCAGGGGACCATTTGAAAGCGACGGCGTTGGGAACGTTTCATACCGTAACGGGTCTGGCGGCATTGCCGGCAAGCTTTGCAGCAGGGGTTCTCTGGGAGCACGTCTCGCCCGTTGCGACTTTTGTCTTCGGTGGCGTAACAGCCCTTGTCGCTGTTGTTGTCTTCCTTGTTTTCTGCAAGAGTTTTGTTGGGTTCAAGCCGGGCTGCGGCTCCTAAGTCCGCCAAGGGCTTGCTCGATGTGTGCAAAAAAAGGCGAGGTGGTGGAACCGGCTGGGGGGGAAACCGGCATGCCACGCTGCCTCGCCGAGGTTCGTAAGCTGCTTTAAGCAGCTTTATTTCATTACTTTAACATATAGGCAGAAAAGGCTAACTTTCCCCAAAAAATCTGTCAAATAAAAAACGAAAAAAATTAAAATTTTTTAGGGAAGGTTGCTATCTCAACCCGTACTTCCTTGACAAAACCAATATACAGGCAACGACAACAAAATGCAAGGCAAAAATGGCTTTTTTTTTATTTTTTTTGCGATTAGCACATTATCCTACACGGAAATCGTCAGGCAAAATGGCTTGAATACTTACGCTTATTGGCGTAGGTTATAGCCGATAAATTTTAAAGATGTCATTTTTTGGAGTTTTTTGATGACAAAGCCAGGAACCGCCCCGGTGGCAAAAAGATAACCAAAATCGCTGAATACATCCGTGCGAAGATACTAAAGAGCAAAAGCCCCTATTTTTACGCTGGCAAAGACAGCCTCGGGTTGATATTTTTTTGGGCGGTGTGAATTTCTTGATTTTAAATTTTCGACCTTTTTCTATGACAAAAATTTCGGAAAGAGTAAAACGCGTAAAAGACACCATCAACTCTACTTGTGCCCGTCTCGGCAGAGACCCAGGCGAGGTAAAGCTTGTTGTTGTAACCAAATCCGCTACTATTGAGGCTGTAAAAGAAGTTATTCATCTGGGCTTTACCGAGCTTGGTGAAAATCGGGTTCAGCAATTAAAGAAAGTTTCCGCTCAGATTGCTGAATTTTTGGCCGCAGCCGACGACGATGCGGCTCTGCCGGAAAAAGTCAGTTGGCATATGGTCGGACATCTGCAGCGCAATAAGGTCCACCAGGTCTTGCCAATAGTTTCTCTGATACATTCGGTTGACACACTTCGGCTGGCCGAGGAAATAAACGCTTCTGCACCAAAACTGAACTTATGCCCCAAAGTGCTTCTACAGGTCAATACCTCAAACGAACCACAAAAATACGGCGTCCCTGTAGGAGCAGCGACGCATCTGGCTGAGCAGATAGAGACCTTGCCGAATTTGAAACTGATTGGCCTGATGACAATGGCGCCGTTGACGCGTAACAAAGATGTCATTCGCGCTTGTTTCGTTCGGGCAAGAGAGTTATTTGTTGAGATGCGAGGCGAAAAAATAGTCAGCCCGGAGTTTACTGAACTGAGTATGGGCATGAGTTCCGACTACGAGCTTGCCGTTGAAGAGGGCGCAACCATCCTTCGTATCGGCTCGGCAATCTTCGCCGGCTAAAAGCCGCGAGTCAAATAAAAACCGAAAATCACTTAAACTACAACTCTGCTCAGACACTAACAATCTTCCAAGGGCAGAAAAAAGCAAAAAAACGCAAAGTGCCACCCCTAATAAGCCGAAAATTAGCTTATGCCGCTTTTTGTGTGGTTAATGTTGGTTTGGGAGTCTTATTTTGCAATGCGCCGCAGAATGGCAGCCCACAAAGTCCCATAACACGACCGGAGGCCCTAAAGAAGGTAAATGAAATGGAAGAAACAAAGCTGCTAAGTACCCTTGAAGTGTCAAAAGACTTCACAGACGTTTTATACCTGACAAATCAGAAGCAGATGCCGTTTGAAGTAAAGCGGCTTTTGAAACAGAGGAAGCTTTCTTTCGCAATACGGCCGTTAGACACATTTTTTCGGATACGCGATCGACTTGACCTCATCGGAACCGTCATTATTGATACCGTAGACCTCGATGTCTCACAGCAGGGATACCTGTCACGAATAATCGAATCGCTCGAGATGAATAATATTGGCGTGATTTTGCTCAACGAACGGATGCAATTGCCCGTAAAAAGCTTTTCTTTATTGCCGGCAAAGAACAGTTTCTCTGTGGGCGGCTCAGTCGAGTCAGTTTCCATAGATGAGCTGTGGGTCAGAATCAGCTTAAATCTGGCTTACCGCAAGAAAAGCTCGGAATTTGCTGTAAGACCTGCAATGCCGCCAAAACAGGTCCAGGGAATTTACAAAAATAAACTGGCAGAGCAGCTTGGTACGACCGGTGCTTTGGTTGAAAACCTATCTGAGCAGCTTCGTCTGGCTGGTCTTGTTCAGCAGGATTTTTTGCCCACTCAACTGCCCAATACTGATAAAGTGCGATGGGCTACGGCCTTTCTGCCGGCCGAGTGGGTCTCGGGCGACATTTACGATATCGTCCGCATCGATGAGCAGCACATAGGTTTTTATGTAGCCGATGTAGTCGGTCACGGCGTACCTGCTGCACTGCTGACGATTTTCCTGAAACAGGCTCTGGTTATGCGAGAGACCATTGATAACAATTACTATATATTCTCACCCGCGGAAGTTATGAAAAATCTCAATATGCGGTTGGCTAAACAGAAGCTCTCGGGCTATCAATTTGCAACCTGTTGCTATTCTCTGCTGAATATAAAGACGTTGCAGCTAACCTACGCCCGGGCCGGACATCCCTATCCAATTCTTATCAGGCCCAACGAGCAGCCACAACAATTGGAAATACGAGGCTCTTTGCTCGGAATTTTTGGAAAATCCGAATATATCCAGCAGACCATACAGCTTCAACCCGGTGATA
>Ga0315285_10004469_pt1 | contig 14493 bp, 7 predicted proteins | sample YL17G09_36_MG_FD_203698 | JGI IMG/M metagenome (GOLD analysis project Ga0315285, IMG submission 203698) | Sediment microbial communities from Yellowstone Lake, YNP, Wyoming, USA - YL17G09_36 | ecosystem: Environmental > Aquatic > Freshwater > Lake > Sediment | place: USA: Wyoming | collected...
AAGGCGGGCACCAGAAACCAGAACAGGAAGCCGAGCATGAAAGGGGTGATGAAGATGTAACCCACGATTGTCCGTCTCCCCGCTGGTTTTCTTAGCCAGCGAACTATCGCGGTCATCATATCCTCCTCAAAGGAGCCAGACTCCAATCAAAACCTGGCCGCGCAGGGCCTGTTCCAGCACTCAACTGGAATGTCCTGCGCGGCCGGGCTTGTCCCCGCTTGGCCTCAGCGGAGCGCTTCTTCAAAGATGGCATTGACATCCGGTGCGACCTCTGACAGCGCCTCCTCGGCCGTCTTGTCGCCGATCCAGATGGCGTCGAACGCGGGATTGAGGACCGCCTCGACCTGTTGATAACCCGGTGGCTGATAGAGGATGTGGCCATACTTGGGCACATACTCAGTCACGATCAGTTCATAGCCAGGCGGATGGACCCCTTCGGTGGCACTGATTCGAGTGGTCATCCACTTCGCCAGCCCTTCCTCAGTAATCAGGTTTGTCTGGCTGGGCAGCCAGAGGCCCATTCTCAAGAACTGGAGCTGGTAAAACTCGGTGGCCAGGAAACGCACCCACCGCCAGGCGGCCTCGGGGTATTTCGAGGCCGCAAAAGCGGAGTGCAGGTGGGCTTGCAGGCCGGTGGCGGGTCGCTGTATCTTGGGCAAGACGGCTGTTCCCAGCGTGGGTTCGATCTTGTGCATCCAGGCCAGGGCCCAGGAGCCATCTATCGCCATGGCGAGCTTGCCGGTCTCCAACATCTGCGTGTTGCTCATTCCCAGTTGCGCCAAGACCGAAGAGTGGGGCATCACCTGATGCACCAGCATCAGATCGGCGATACGCTGGATGGCCTCGAAGGCTGCCGGCTGATCGAGAGTCAACAGGCCAGTACCTGGATCGATGTACTTACCATTATTGGACTCGATGGGCCCCAGAAGCTCCATCCACCAGGTGTCCCAGTAGACCCCCCAGCGGTCCACGTTATTGATGTCGAAGCCGCTCTCCCCCGGGTGTCTGCCGTTGGTGTCCACCGTCAACTGCCGGGCCACCTCGACGAAGTAGTCCCACTCCCAGGCCTCGTCGGGGTCGTTGCTCGGCGGTTCGATGCCCACCTCATCGAAGATGTCGGCGTTGAGGTAGATGTGAGAGCCCGTCCAGCAGGAACCGATGCCGTACCAGCGCCCTTGGTATGTGGCGCGCTCCGTTTCCTGGGGCTCGATAAAGTAACCTGGCGCGCCTACGACCGAATCGGCCTTGAGCATGTCGGTGATGTCGAGCAGCATTCCCTCGTGGGCATAGGTCGTAAAGTCCTGGTTCCTGATGAAAGCCGTGTCCGGCGGCGTGCCGGCGGCGAGCATGGCCAGCATTTTCTCCGAATAGTTCTCCGGCGTGTGTAGCCAGTTCACCTTGATGTTGGGCTCCGCGCCCTCGAAAACCGCGATGGCAGCGCGAACGCCTACGTCCTCTTCGGTGCCGCCCCACCCCATGAAGCTGATCTCCACCACTTCCTCTGGTGCGGGAGTAGCCTGGACGACGACGGTCTGCTCCACTTCCACGGTTTGTTCGACCGGCACCTCCACCGTTTCCCTAACCACCTGAGGTGGCGGGGCTTGACACCCAGCCAGGGCTGCGCCCGCGGCGGTCAGAGCGCTGATGCGCAGGAAATCGCGCCGACTGAGTTGCTTCTCACTCATTCTTATCCTCCTCGTTTTGACTTTGCCAGAAAATGTGATAGACTGGCACCTGTGTGGGGGAAACCCCACAAACCCAGGGTACAGGTCACCTGCCCGTGCCGGGAACGGTGACCTGTACTCATACACCGCTCCTTCTTCAACGTATTGTCTCGAATCTCCTCACCACCTCCTTTCTTGCTACCCCAGGATGCTGCTGAAGCCCCCCTTGACGCTGGGTCCTGTCACCGGGTAGTCTCCCGGCAAAGTGCTGTCGTGCAGATCCCGCCCGAACGTAAACGTTCAGGCTGAAAGCCGGTCGGCTCTAGCCGGCCTCTTTTTCCAGGATCGCGTTGGCGTCCGATACAACCTCTGCCAGCGCCTCCTCGGCCGTCTTGTCGCCGACCCAGATGGCGTCGAATGCCGGTTGGACGATCGATCCGACCTGCGGCCAGCCGGGCGGCATGTAGAGGACGTGACCATACTTGGGCACGTACTCGGTCACGATCAGGTCATAACCCTCCGGATGGACTCCTTCGGTGGCGCTCGTCCGCAAGGTCATCCATTTCTGCAGCCCCTCCGGGGTCATCAGCGGGGTCTGGCTGGGCAGCCAGAGCCCCATTCTCAAGAACAGGAGCTGGTAGTACTCGGTAGCCAGGAAACGCACCCAGCGATAGGCGGCCTCAGGGTGTTGCGAGCCCGCAAAAGCGCAGTGTATGTGGGCCTGCATGTCGGTGGCAGCGCGTTTCATCTTGGGCATGACCGCCGTACCCAACGTGGCCTGGATCTTGTGCATCCAGGCCAGCGCCCACGAGCCGTCCACACCCATCGCCAGCTTGCCGCCCTCCAACATCTGGGTATTGCTCATCCCCAATTGCTGGAAAACGGTAGCTTGGGGCGCCACCTGATGCACCAGGCTCAGGTCGGCGATGCGCTGAATGGCCTCGGTGGCTGCTGGCTGGTCGAGGGTTAGCAGACCGGTGTTCGGATCAACCCACTGTCCCTCGTTAGACTGGATCGCCGCGTGGACTGGGATCCACCACTGTGGCCAGTCGATGCCCCAGCGTGCCACGTTATTGATGTCGAACCCGCTCTCCCCCGGGTGTCTGCCGTTGGTGTCCACCGTCAACTCGCGGGCCACCTCGAGGAAGTAGTCCCACTCCCAGGCCTTGGCGGGGTCGTTGCTCGGCGGTTCGATGCCGACCTCATCGAAGATGTCGGCGTTGTAATAAATGTGCGGGGCGACCCAGCAGGAACCGATGCCGTACCAGCGCCCTTCCCATGTGCAGCGATCCGTTTCCTGAGGCTCGATAAAGTAACCTGACGCACCTACGACCGGGTCGGCTTTGAGCATTTCGGTGATGTCGAGGAGCAGGCCATCGCGGCAGTAGGTCCCGTAGTAGTCGCTGGCGACGAAGGCCGTGTCCGGCGGCGTGCCGGCGGCGACCATGGCCAACATCTTCTCCGCATAGTTCTCCGGCGTGTGTAGCCAGGTCACCTTGATGTTGGGCTCCGCGCCCTGGAAAACCGTGATGGCAGAGCGAACGCCCGTATCCTCTTCGGTGCCACCCCACCCCATGAAGCTGATCTCTACCACTTCCTCTGGTGCGGGAGTAGCCTGGATGACGACGGTCTTCTCCACTTCCACGGTTTGTTCGACCGGCACCTCCACCGTTTCCCTAACCACCTGGGGTGGTGGGGCTTTACACCCAGCCAGGGCTGCGCCCGCGGCAGTCAAGGCACTCAGGCGCAAGAAGTCACGCCGACTGAGATTCTTCCGACTCATGATACGTCCTCCTTTTTTTGACTTTACCACGGAGTGTGGTAAACTCCTTGACGTGTGGGGGCAACCTCACACGCGCGGATTGCACAGGTCACCTCCCCCCCAGGAATGGTGGCCTGTGCTCATTGTCCACAGGGAGCAATCTCAAGTCCCTTACACCTCCTTTCCTTCCGCCTCCTATTGCTCACCCTCGTGCGGGTGATTGTCTCTGGATTCCAGTTGACCAAGTTCTGGTAATGTGATAAGATGAATGTTGCCAGAAGACCGACCTTCACAGCAACACACATCATATAGTACCACACGATGTGGAATGAGTCTACACCAGAATTGATTCAGTTTTGCACCATTACGGAAATGGTCACTTGTGAAGAATTCGAGCAGGAACTTCTAGAGGCCATCACCCACCTGTATGATCCTGATTATCAGCCCTCCGCAGCGCTCTGTGCGCTGACAGGCTGCGACCCTCGAGATGGCGCGCTCGCCTTTCAGGCCGCCATCATCCACGTCATTGAAAGCCTCGAACCCTCACCCAATGCGCCACCCGCTGCCCACACCAGGCGAGTCTACGACATGCTACACAATCGTTATGTGCTGAAGCTCACCCAGGACGAGACCGCCGATTGCTTGCACCTGAGCCGGAGCAGTGTCCAGCGCGCACAGCGCGAAGCCGTGCACACGCTGGCGGGAGTGCTGTGGGAGCGGTACCAGGCGCTGGAGCCAGCGATCAGGGGTGAGCCTAAGGAGAAGGAAGCGGGAGTACCGGATGTTCAAGCCCCAGATTGGCGCTCTCAGGTACAGCGCGAACTGGCATCCCTGCGGGCGAAGGCTCCTGATACCGTATCGGATGTAGGAAGCGTGATCAGCAGTGCCCTGGAGTGTGTGAACGCCCTGACCTCAGGGCTCGGTGTTTGCGTCGAGGTGAAGTCTGTGCAGCCCGGCCTGGTCGCAGCAGTTCACCCGGTCGTGCTACACCAGATCCTGATTTCGGCCCTGAAGCGATTGGCTCGCTACACGTCAAGCGGACGGATTGCCATCTACGCCAGACTCGAGGACGGGAACGCCAGGATCACCTTGACGGGCACGCTTGCCACGGGAAGCGAACTCAGCGAGACGGACCTCATCAATGATATTCCCGTATCAGAAGATGTATCCATCAAGATCTGCATTGACGGCGCACAGGCTTTCATGTGGATTGAAGCGCCTTCTGTGGGCAAAGTCACCGTGCTGGTCGTAGATGACAACGAGGATATGGTGCGCTTCTACCAAAGTGCTGCGGTGGGAACGAGATACCACATCGTTCACACCGCCCAGGGGCAAGGTCTGCTTGAGACAATCGAGGCCACCGCGCCCGAGGCCATTGTGCTGGACGTCATGCTGCCTGACATTGATGGATGGCGACTGCTCATGCGCCTCCACGAAGACCCCGTGACCCGGCCGATTCCCGTCGTCGTTTGTTCGGTCGTCCGAGAAGAGGATCTGGCGCTGTCTCTCGGCGCTGCACGTTACCTCCCCAAGCCCATCCGGCCTCGCGAGTTCATCCGGACGCTGGACCAAGTACTCGCTCAGGCTGCAGCAGTAACTTCGATATCTCCAGCGAGCAACGAAGAAGCCTGTTGAGTGATAATCCCTCGTCCATCGTAACCAACAAGAACCTGCTCAGCGGCGGCTGCTCTTCAAGATCCTGAGCCGACACGAAGAAGGTGGGCACTTTCTGCATCTGCTCGTCCTGGGCCATCAATTCCAGCACCTGCCAGCCATCCATATCGGGCATCACGATATCGAGCAGCATGAGATCAGGCGGGGTGTGACGCAGTTGATCCAGTGCCTCTTCGCCGTTGGAAGCAGTCACAACCTCCAACGTACTGTCGCAGACACGCAGCATGCGGCTGAAGAGCCGCAGCGCATCCGGGTCATCGTCCACGATCAGGACTCGTTTCACGGGGCTGCCAGCCGCTTGAATGGCCTGCTTCAGGTTGGCCCGCGTCACGGGCTTCACCAGGTAGCCCAATGCGCCCAGGGCTCTGGCGCGCTCAAGGCTGCAAGACACGGAGCAGCCTATAATGGGCGTCCCGGGTGCCTCTTGCCCGATTGTCTCAATCAGTGACCAGGCGGTGTCGCAAGCCGTCGCGTTGAGCATGATCGCGTGGGCCGGGCTCTGCTGCGAGGCCCTGACGGCCTGGCCGAGATCCCGGGTATCCACAAACTCGACCTCGGCGGAATGGTGTGAGAGCACAGTATAGAGGTCGCCTGTCTCATCACAGACAATCAAGCGTGGGTTGTAGTGAGAGTCGGGGAAACTAGGCCTGGACTGACGTGCGTGCCAAATCCAGTCCTCCCGAATCTGGTATCCCGGCCTGGCAACGGGCGCGATGGGTGAGGATATCGGCAGTTCGAAAGTGAAAGTGCTCCCAACACCCAGTTCGCTTTCCACCCACATGCGGCCGCCGTGAAGTTCGACGAACTCCTTGCTGATGCTCAAACCGAGGCCGCTGCCCCCCTTATCGCGCCAGAGGTCACTCGTGCCCTGGCTGAAGGGTTCAAAGATCCTCTCAACATCCTTCGGCGGAATGCCTGGCCCTGTATCCGCGACGCTTACGCGGACATGCTGGTCCTGACGAGCAATCCCTACGGTGATTCCACCCTCTTCGGTATACCGGGCTGCATTACTCATCAGGTTGAGAATCACCTGCTCAATGCGCGTGCGGTCGCAGTAAACCTGGGGCAGATCCTCCGGGACCGAGATATGCAGAGCCAATTGTTTCCTTTCCAGCAGTGGACGCACCGCCTCCACGGCACTGCCAATGACCTGCCCTATATCCACTCGTTCTCTATGGAGTACCAGACGATCCGCTTCGATCCGGGTGAGATCCAGTACATCGTTCACCATGTCGGCCAGATGCTCGCAGTTGCGGTGTACGGTCTTGAGGTCCTCGCGCATTCTGGGGGAGAGCGTCACATCGTACATCTCGGGACTCTCCACCATCAGGTCAATCAGGCCAATGATCATATTCAAGGGAGTCCGGAACTCGTGGCTGACCTTGGCTACGAACCTCGTCTTGGCCTGTTGGGCTTCTTCGGCGATCAGACGCAACGCGGTGACTCGTTCATTCATCAGGGCGAGCTGCCGGTTGGCGTGCGCCAGGTCATCGAGTGCCTGCTCCAATCCGGACCTGCGATTGCGGGCTTCCTCCAGAAACCGCTGCTCGTGCTCAAAGTACTCGTCCAACCAGGCACTGCGCTGGCGTACCCTATGATACACACCGTACATCGCACCGAACACAGCCCACATGGCTATCACAGCGACAACGGCGTCAGACGAATTGCCCTCGCTGGTCAGATAGCCCGCCAAAGCCAGCACGAGCAACGATTCGCCAACCGCAGTGACACCTGCTGCAGTGAAGCCGACCAGGGGAACAGCCAAAGCGGTAGGGATCACGGCCAGGGGGAGAGAGGCAGACACACCCAGCCAAAAGCCCGTGAGATGAACAGCAGCGACCAACGCCAGAACGGTAAACCATCGGCCCACCAGTGGCTTCCAGTTGACAAGCAGCCAGCCGGTGCCTGACAAGGCGGACAGGAACAAGAAAAGCGATATGATGTGGTCTACCGTCTGCCACGGGCAGGAGAGCAACTCCGCGCCCAGGAAGAGCAGGCACCCTGACGCTAACAAAGCAGCCAGCACCGGCTTGGGCGAAATGCGCATCTCAGCCTCAAAGCTTGAAATAGAATCATGCATCGCCATCGTTCTCCTGACACCACCGTTCGTGTCTCGCATTACTTTGCGATAGCCGCCTTTCCCAGACCATCCCCGGATAGTGGCGGCGGAATCCAACAGCCTCGAGGAGTGACCGGCCGGGGCTTTCCAGGACCGGCTCGCCGTTCCACGTCTCGACCGTCACATGGTACTCAAAGCGGGCCATAAGGTTAAGCAGGGCCTGTAAGGCGCGTTGAACGAGCCCTTCATCCACTCCCTGGACAACCGTCAGGTTAGCGCCACCGTCCCCGGCGATGAGCACCGGCAGCCCACGATGTTGCACCAACCAGGTTGAGGGCACGCGGGCAAAGGTTAGCGGCTCTCCCTGGACCGTTTGGGGGCCATCGTCGCGGGTTGGGCCATAGAGGTTGGCCGGGTCGCAGGCGTTCATCACCACCGGTTCCGGGTCTTCCTGTGCATCTCGCATGGCCCGCAGCCGTTCGACCACCTCGGGTAACGCAAACTGAACGCCCGGCCAGCCCTGCACAAAGTAACCGCGCCGCACTTCGCCCCGCATTTCCAGCCGTTGGAGTTGCTGGAGAATCAGGCTCCAGTCCCACGCGCCGATTTCATTGTCCAGGCACGCGCGCGTGACGACGCCGTAACGCGCCAATAGTTGGCGCGTCTGCTGGGCGACCCGTTCTGCCACCGGCACCGCTTTACCTGACACGCCAAAACGGTGCACCGGCGTCCAGCGGCCCACCCAGCGGGGTTCATCTTCCTGCCCCAAACGCTGGCGGACGCGGCGTTTGGCCGCCCGGTACCGGGCGGGCTCGGGTTTGCGTATGATTTGCCGCGTCCCAAGCCCCAGTTCCTTTCTGCGCCTGGCTAACTCTTCTTCGAGCGCACTAAACGGCTTCCGTTCTTGAGGTTGAGGTTTCCCCTCTGACACAATCTGGCGCATCGCCTCCAGGCTGTCGTTGGTGATCAACCCGGCCATCACCAACTCGATGAGGGCAGTCTCGACGGTCGCTTCCTCCAGTTCCACAGCCGAGCAGATGTCGGCAAAGAACACCGCGCCCTCCGACTTGAGAAACTCGTAAACCGTTTGGGTCTGGTCACCGAAAGCGGACAAATCTTGGGGGGCCGGTTCCAGGTAGACATTGCCTTCACCCCGGAACAGGAAGCGCACCCGCACCCAGCGCGGGTCGGCGCCGCCGGAACCAATCCACACGACTTCACCACTCTGGCAGAGCGCGTTCAGTTCTGCCGGTTGATAGTGAACCAAGCGCAGCGGCAAGACGTCGCGCTCCCAGATGCGGCCCACCACCGGGGCAGCGCGAAGTTGCTGGAGGACCTGGATCAAAGCGCCCTCACCGGCCAATCTTTCCTGGGACGACAAGTGCTGCCAGCGGGCCAGGAAATCGGCGTAGACGGTGAAGGGCACCGGCTGCACCTCTTGCCGTAGGATGTGCAGGGTGCGGCGGTGAATATGCTCCAGCGCGCGCCGGTCAACGAATTCGGCTTCAGGCAGAGGCGCTGCCTCCGTTTTCTCCGGCTGCGGGGTAAAGTGGCCGTGGACGAGTTGCCGCGCCTCGATCAGGCGGTCGAGTTCCGCCTGGAGCCAGTCTGCGGGGAAAGCGTAGCGCGCCCGCATGGCTTCCAGCGTGACCGGACCGGCCTGGCCCAGGAAGCGCTGCAAGATGCTGCGGCAGGCATCGTCTACGGTGATGGCGGGGGTGCGCTCCCCGGCCAGTCCGAAAGCGGCCATATATTCTGGTTGGTATTCGGCGGCTACCCAGCGTTGCTCAGGACCACGCGCTGTGGGAATGGCCAGCCTCACGATGCGATTCTCGCCGGCCAGGCGGGCAATCCAGTTGGAGGGGTCAACCATCGTGCGCCGCGCGATCTCGCTCGAGGAGAGATCCCCCATCTCTTGGAGCAGCACGGCCAGTTCTTCGACGGTACGCGCCCAGGTGGTGGGCGCAGTGTGCTGCAATTGTCCCCGAATCGCCTCAATCGCTTCGGGCCGCAGCAGTTCGTCGAGCGCGACGTCTTTGAGCAGGTCTTGCAGGAGGTCCCGGTTCACTGCCAGCATGTAGAGTTGCTGCTCGGCCCTGGGCGTGTCCCATTCGTACATGTGAACGTTGACAAAGTCCCATAACAGGCTTTGCGCCACCGGTGAAGGAGCCACCGACTCTACCACCACCACTTTGATCTCACCCTGCTGGATGCCGGTCAAGACTTTTTCCAGGTGCGGCAAGTCCAGCACGTCCTGCAAGCAGTCGCGGTAAGTTTCGGCCACGATGGGAAAGTCGCCCAAGTGGCGCACCACTTGCAGCAGGTCTCTGGCCCGCAGGCGTTGCAGCCAGAACGGTGTGCGTTTGCCCCGTCCTGTCCCCGGCAGCAGCAACGCACGCGCTGCGTTCTGGCGAAAGCGCGCCCCAAACACCGCCGAATCCGGCAGTTCCCGCAAGATGCGCTCGCGGGCCTCGGCCGGCCCCATCTCGGTCACCAGGTCGAGCGGGAATTCCGCTTCCGCATCGAGGAGGCGGAGGAGGATGCCGTCGTCATTGGTCTGCACCTCAATTTCGATGCCCGTGCGTTCGCGTAGCGCGCCGGCCAGGGCCAACCCCCACGGGCCGTTGACCCGGCCACCAAAAGGCGAGTGAATCACCAGCCGCGGATCGCCCAGGGCGTCTTCGAACACTTCCACCAGGATCGTCCGGTCTGACGAAATGGCCCCGCTATGGTCGAGCTGACCGGCCAGATAGTCCACTGTATGCCAGGCCGAACGTGCGTCCAGGGCATAGTTTTCGCCGAGCCAGGCCAGCGTGGCCTGAACGGCCGGGGTGTCGCGTTTGTCCCTGATCCCCCTGAAATCTTGAAGGTTCAGTTCCTGCCGAACTTGCTCCAGCCGCCCGGCCACCGTTCGCCGAAAAGCGCCCACCTGTTTGCCCAACTCGTATGGTCGCCAGGGGAAATCGCCGCGCCAGAAAGGCATGCGCGGGACGGCGCCCGGCGCTTCGGCCACCACGACCCGATCGTCGGTGAGGTCAATCACACGCCAGACCTGCGACCCCAGCATGAGCGTGTCGCCGATGCGCGTTTCAAAGACAAACTCCTCGTCCAACTCGCCCAGTTTGGTCTTGCCGTCGCTCAAGTAGGCGCCGAAAGCGCCGGTATCGGGGATGGTGCCACCGTTGGTCAGCGCCAACAGGCGAGAACCGGGCAACGCGGCCAGTTTGTTGTTGACCCGGTCCCAGGCCAGGCGGGCGCGCAGTTCCCGGTAAGCCTGGCTGGGGTACCGGCCGGCCAGCATCTCCAACGTGGCCTGAAAAACGCGCCAGGTCAGGTGGTTGTAGGCGCTCGCGCAGCGCACCAGGTCGAACAGCGCCTCCACATTCCACGTTTCGACCGCCACCATCGCCACGATTTGTTGCGCCAACACGTCCAGCGGCTGGCGGGGTGTGGTCGTCGGCTCCACCTCGCCGCGCAGCATCCCGCCGGCGATGGCCGCCGCCTCGATGACGTCTTCGCGATGCACAGGGAAAATGCGCCCTTTGCTGGTTTGACCCACCAGGTGACCGGAGCGGCCCACCCGCTGCAAGCCCTGGGCCACGGATTTGGGAGATTGTAACTGTACGATCAGGTCAACCGCGCCAATGTCGATGCCCAATTCCAGGGACGATGTCCCCACCAGCGCCGGTAACTCGCCTGCCTTGAGCCGGCGCTCCAGATCCAGGCGGACTTCTTTAGAAATGCTGCCATGGTGAACGCGAATGGGGCATGCATGCATGCCGCTGCCGGCGGCCATCATGCCGATGCCTTTGACCACGCCTCCTTCGATCAGGCCGGCGGGCTTGCCGGCGGCTTCGGCGGCGATTTGTTCGTTGAGACGGTCGGCGGTGCGCTCGGCCAGGCGGCGGTTGTTGGTGAAAACGAGCGTGGTTTGGTGCTGCCGGATCAGTTGCAGCACGCAGGGAATAATCGAGGGCCAGATTGAGTCGCCCGGCAGATTGCGAAAATCGTCAACGACGGTCACGACCTGTAAATCGAGGGCCTTTTTGTACGCTGCATTGACGATAGTCACCGGTCGTGGCTGCAACGTGCGCGCCTCTCCCTCGCCCTGCCATGCGCTTCCGCCGAGAAAACGGGCGACCTCGTCCAGGGGTTGGATGGTCGCCGACAGGCCCAGTCGCTGGATGGGTTGGGCGGCCAGGTGTTGTAGCCTTTCCAGGCTGAGGGAGAGATGCACCCCGCGCTTGTTGCCGGCCAGCGTATGAATCTCGTCCACGATCACCGTGCGCACGGTGCGGAACATGTCCCGCGCCTTGGGACTGGTGAGCAGCAAGTAAAACGACTCCGGGGTGGTGATGAGGATGTGCGGTGGCTGGCGCAGCATGGCTTGCCGTTCCCGCTGTGGCGTGTCGCCGGAACGAACCGCCACCCGCATGGGTGGGAAGTCGAGTCCCAGTTCATTCGCCTTGCGGCGGATACCGACCAGGGGAAGCCGCAAGTTGCGGTGAATGTCGTTGTTCAGCGCCTTCAGGGGAGAGATGTAGACTAGACGCACGCCGTCAACGGGGTTCGTAGTAGCGACTTCGGTCGCTTTTTCCGGACGACTAAGACGCACGCCGTCAACAGAGTTCGTAGTAGCGACTTCAGTCGCTTCTTCCGGACGACCAAGACGCACGCCGTCAACAGGGTTCGTAGTAGCGACTTCAGTCGCTTTTTTCGGACGACTAAAGTCGTCACTACGAATCAGTTCGCGGAAACATTGGTCGATCCCCCACAAGAAAGCGGCCAGCGTCTTGCCCGAGCCGGTCGGGGCCAGGATCAGGGTGTGCTCACCGCGCTGGATGGCCGGCCAACCTTGCGCCTGGGGCGGCGTGGGCCGGTCGAAACTCTCCTGAAACCAGGCCCGCACAGGCGCCAGAAAAGAGGATAGCCCATTTCCAGAACTGGTCGGGTCGGTTTTCGACATGACGAACAACCTTTCCATTCTAGCGCGGCCATCTGGCCCCAGGACTGGCTAGACCTGGCAGGCCGGGCAAAAGTACACGCTGCCGCCGAGATATTGCGCTTTCTCAAACGGCGTGCCGCAGTTGGGACAGGGCTGTCCCACGCTCTTGCTGTGCAGGATGCGCTTGTACCCGCCGGGATGGTTAAAGAGGTCGTAGTCGCTATCGCGCCCGCCCTGGTCGGCCATCGTCTTCAGCGTTGAGCGGATGGCCTCGTACAGCGCGCGCCGTTCGGCTTCCGTCACGTCCACCATCCGCCGCCGGGGATGGATTTTAGCGTGAAAGAGGATATCTTGTAAGCAGCCGTTGCCGATGTCGAGGACGCCCGGTTTGCTGGTGAGGAAGAGCTTGACGCTGCGCGCGTCATCCGCTTCGAGCGCCCCCACAAGCCCTTGAAAATACTCCCACGTAAACGCATCGCTCAACGGGGAGACACCCCCTGCGCCCGGGCCGACGCTCAGATGTTTGGCCAGCTCAGACTGGCGCACGAGCTGCGCTGCTCCCCAGCCCAGCACAATTCTTTCCCCACCGCCGCCCAGTGTCAGCACGTACTCTGGCTCGATGGCAACCAGAATGAGAGAGCCGTGCTCGCGCGCTTCGCCCACCGTTTTGCCCTGCAAGATCGCTGCATATTCTTCCGGCGTGTGGTTGTAGAATGCAAACTTGTGCGGCGCATTGCCACGCATGCCTTCGACAATCTGCTTGCCTTTGAGCGCGGTGTTCATCTGCCGCGCGATGGTGATTGCTTCTGGTAATTCGATCATCGGTTCGTACCTCCGTTTCCGGTTGCGAGGCAACACACTTTACGACAAATGCGTTGCCCCATGCGCGTGAATCTATGCTCAACGCAACTCTGCCAGCGCGTGTTCCAGATGCTCCACGGCCTGAGCCTCCTTGGCCCTGGCGGCGCGGACGTGCCCGGCCAGTTCGCGGCGCATTTCCTCGTCGGTCAGCCCTTGCTGTGCGGCATGATGCGTCGTCTCTCCCCAGGGCCACAGCGTAGAGGCCAAGCCCCCTGCTTGATCATAGAACGCAGCCGCAGCATTCAGGTGCCCGGCCACCTCCGGCGCGGTCCTGACCATCTGCCGCAGGTACCTGGCCGCCGACTGGCGCTCCTTCAGCATCACCACCTGGTCGCTGTAGACCATGCATCGGACGTCCAACACTCCAGGATCGTCTGGCGGGTAGTCAGCGTCCACCTCCAGGGCAGCGGCCCAGGCGTCGTACGCGGCCAGGCCAGCGACGTGCTCCGGACGGCCAGGGCGCCGGGCAGTGCGTTCCAGGTCAACGGCCCATTCCAGCGACGCGATGAACACGACGCGGTCAGTGGGGCGCGTTGGTCTCTTGTGGCCGATCACGATCAACCCCTTGCCGGCGTTCTTGTCCATCGTCTCGAACCAGTCGCTCTTTTCGTAATAGTGCTCCCGCTGCTCCTGGAAGTAGCTCCAGCCATAGAGCACCTGCCCATCCTCGTCATAACCGGCGACGATGCCTGCCTCCGGCGGCCCGATGATGCCGAACGAGATCGCCGGCACGCCGCGATCGACGCTCTCCACGACTGCCTGAAACATCGCTTCCTTCTCGGCTGGGACCGCACGCCACTCGTAGCCCAGCGCCCCGAACACGCGCCGGAAAGGCTCGTCGCCCAGGTAGGAGAGGTCAACGTTGCCACCGTCGTCGCGGTTCCAGAAGCGGCGAAAGGCCGCGCCGGTGACGCCCATCAGGTAGTCATAGTCGCACGGGTCGCCCAGGTACTCCAGGCAGGCAACCAGTGAGCCGGGGAAGGGACACATGTGGACGTCGTAGCCCGCGCGCGGTACGCCCTCCAGGACCACGCGCGATGAATGATGAATGGATGCTGGATTGCCGTTCATAGTGGTGACCTCCTTTAAGGCTTTTGCTTGCTCCGATCATGACCATTGTACCATCTCCCCTTGTCTCGCGCAATCGCCAATCTCCATCCTCCATTCTCCATTCTCCACCGTCGTCGCTGGCATACTGACAAGTTCTGATGTATACTTCGAGCAGCCTGGGTTGGCAGTCACGGCACCCCCCACTGGCGTGGGGGGCTTGCCGGGGCGGTCGGATGAAGCCCCCCACGAAGTGGGGGGTGGGGTCACGGCTGGGCCAGGCGACCTGGGTTGGCGGTCACGGCACCCCCCACTGGCGTGGGGGGCTTGCCGGGGCGGTCAGGTGAAGCCCCCCACGAAGTGGGGGGTGGGGTCACGGCTGGGCGGCCTGGGTGGGCGCTCACAGCACCCCCCACTGGCGTGGGGGGCTTGCCGGGGCGGTCGGATGAAGCCCCCCACGAAGTGGGGGGTGGGGTCACGG
>Ga0315285_10004472_pt1 | contig 14492 bp, 15 predicted proteins | sample YL17G09_36_MG_FD_203698 | JGI IMG/M metagenome (GOLD analysis project Ga0315285, IMG submission 203698) | Sediment microbial communities from Yellowstone Lake, YNP, Wyoming, USA - YL17G09_36 | ecosystem: Environmental > Aquatic > Freshwater > Lake > Sediment | place: USA: Wyoming | collected...
TCCCCTGCAGACGAGGAAAAGTTCATGGCCGCCGGTTTCGGGAAGGACAGGAAGGAGCTGATGACCAACGATTTCGTCCTGGTCGGACCCGAGGCGGACCCGGCCGGGGTCCTTGGCCGTCCGGTCCTCGACGCGCTGCGGGCCGTCTTCGAAAAGGGGACGGTCTTCCTGTCCCGTTCCGATGGTTCGGGAACCGACAAAAAGGAGCGGGACCTCTGGAAGCGGACGGGCCTTGAACCGAAAGGGCGCTGGTATCTGGAAACCGGACAAGGCATGGCGGAGACGCTTCGGATTGCGAGCGAAAAAGCTGGATACACACTGACCGACAGAGGAACGTTCCTGTCGCTTTCCGGAAGATTGGAACTGCGGGTTCTCGTCGAGGGCGAAAAAATCCTTTTAAACGTCTATCATGTCATTACGATCAATCCCGGGCGGTTCCTTCAAACGAACATCAGCGGCGCCGAAGCCCTGATGGATTTCCTGATGAGCCCGGTTGTCCAGACATTCATCGGTCAATTCGGCCGGGACAAGTATGGAGTGGCCCTTTTCACGCCCTCCTTGAAGGGGCCGGGGGACGGCCCCGAAAGGTGAACCCGGCATGGACATGATCTGGACGGGGATCGTCAAGGCCGTGAACATGCTGATCTCGCTCGATCCCGAGATCTACGGCATTGCTTGGTTGACGGTCAAGATCACAGGGGCGGCCACCCTGATCGGGATGTGCGTAGGGATCCCGGCCGGACTCGGGTTATCGGTATCACGTTTTCCGGGAAGGCGATTGATCATCGCCCTGATCAACACGGGCATGGGACTTCCTCCTGTCGTCGTCGGCCTGTTCGTGGCCCTTTTTTTATGGAGGATGGGACCGCTGGGCTCGTTTCGTCTCATCTACACTCCGGCGGCCATGGTTATCGCCCAGGTCCTCATCATCGTTCCGATCATCGCCGGCCTTTCGCTGGCGGCTTTCCAGAACGTCGATCCCTCAGCCCTCCTCCAGGCCCGGGCCCTCGGGGCGTCGAAGGGCCAGGCGCTCCTCGTTGTTCTAAAGGAGTCACGGCTTCCCCAGCTGGCTGCCGTAATGGCCGGCTTCGGGGGGGCCATTTCCGAAGTCGGGGCTGTGCTCATGGTCGGCGGCAACATCAACGGGCAGACGCGGGTCCTGACGACGGCCATCGTCCAAGAAACGCGCATGGGGAGGTTCGAGGTCGCGATCGCCCTGTCGCTCATCCTTCTCGTCCTGAGCTTCGCGGTCAACGCTCTCCTGACCTACATCCAGCAAAAAGGAGTCCAAGAGTGGAGACCCCATACCTGGAAATGAAAGGGGTCCGGCATTCGTACGGCCCGCTCAGGGTCTTGGACATGCCTTTGTTTTCCGTAGCGAAGGGGGAATGCCTGGTCGTCTTCGGACCGAACGGGTCGGGCAAGAGCACGTTGCTCCGGATCGCCGCGCTCTTGGAGAAGCCCGGCCGGGGGCGGGTTTCTTACATGGGCGACGAGGTCAGCGGGAGGACCGGGCTGGACGTCCGACGCCGGTTCGTCCTGCTCCTCCAGCAGCCGTTTCTTTTTCGCGGGAACGTGGAGAAGAACGTGCTTTTCGGACTGAAGGTCAGGGGGACGCCGAAGCCGGAGATGCGCAAACGGCTGGACAAAGCGGCCCGGATGTTCTCCCTCGGTTCTCTCCTGGACCGTGATGCCCGGAAGCTTTCCGGCGGCGAAGCCCAACGGGTCAACCTGGCCCGGGCCTTCATCCTGGAGCCGGACATTCTTTTCCTGGACGAACCCTTCTCCGCCCTCGACGCCCCGACCCGGGAGGACCTTATCCACGAGCTCAAGAGGGTGCTCAAGGAGACCGGACAGACGACCGTTTTCGTGACCCATCATCGCGAAGAGGCGGCGTTCCTGGCGACGCGGGTGGCCGTCCTCGTCGGCGGGAGGATCCTCCAGGTCGGGGAGACGGAGAGAGTATTCGCCTCTCCTGCCGGCGACGAGGTGGCCAGGCTCGTGGGCCATGCCACCCTTTTCAAGGGGACCGTCGAAGAACGGAGGGGGGACCTCCTTGTCATCGTTCACGCAGGCCGGCGGATCCTGGCGTCGGGAGATGCCCGGGAAGGGAGCGAGGTCCTTTTATTTCTGAGGCCCGAGGATGTTCTCCTGGCCCGGAGGAAGTTCGAGAGCTCGATCAGGAATTGGTTCGAGGGAAGGATCCTGGAGGTCTCTCCCGGCGACCGCCTTGTTCTTGTCTCCCTGGATTGCGGATTCCTCCTGAAGGCCCGTCTGACGCGGGCGGCCGTCGATGAGCTCGGGCTCCGAGTGGGCGAGACGGCCTGGGCCGGGATCAAGGCGTCTTCCTTGCGGGCCCTGCCGGCGGGGGCGGAGAGCGGGGACTGAAAGAGGTCACATGATCAGCTATGAGCAAGCCCGGAGGTCGGTTTTCGAAGAGGCGCGGACCCTCGGCGCGGAGGAGGTCGCCTTGGACGACTCCTTCCGCCGCGTCCTGGCGGCGGACATCCGTTCGCCGCGCGCTCTGCCCTCCTTTGACAATTCGGCCATGGACGGTTACGCCATAAAGAGCTCGGCTACGTCCGGCGAGCTTCCTGCGGTCCTGAGAATCGTGGGGGAGCAACCGGCGGGAACGGCGCGGACCGGGACCTTCGCCCCCGGCGAATGCGTGAAGATCATGACCGGAGCGCCCGTCCCCCGCGGGGCTGATGCCGTTGTGCCCCGGGAAGACGTCGAGGAATCCGAGACGACGATCGTCGTAAGCCGGCCGGTCCGGCCCGGAGAGAATGTCCGCAGAATGGGCGAGGACATCGTCGAGGGAGAGACCGTGCTTACCGGAGGCGCCTTTCTCAACGCGCCCTGCATCGGCTTGCTGGCGGCCCTCGGAATCGCCAAGGTCCCTGTGCGCATAAGGCCCTCCGTGGGCGTCCTGACTACGGGGACCGAGATCCGCGACATTTCCGAGCCCCTGGGACCCGGCGCTATTTACGACAGCAACAGCCATGCCCTGAGGGCCCAGATCGCCTCCGCGGGCGCGGTCCTCTCGTTCCTCGGAACGACCGGCGACGACCTCGACGGGACGGTCGCCAAGCTCCGGGAGGCTGCCGCGACCTCCCGCGTTATTCTGACGACGGGCGGCGTGTCGATGGGCGATTATGACTTGGTCAGGGAAGCCTTCGAACGCATCGGGGCGCGACGGGTCTTCTGGAAAGTCGCCCAGAAGCCCGGCATGCCTTTGGCCTTCTCAGTTCTCGAAGACGGGGAAACGCCGCGTTACCTCTTCGGGCTTCCCGGTAATCCCGGCGCGGTGATGATCACGTTCGAGGAGTACGTCAGGCCGTTCCTGAACCTCCTTTCCGGGCGACCGGACCCTCTCGCGGCCGATCTCGAGGCCCGGCTGTCCCGTGAGGTCAGGAAGAAGAAAGGCCGCTTGAACTTCCTGAGGGTCCGTCTTTCCATGAAGGACGGAGAGTGGTGGGCGGAGAGCACGGGGGATCAGGGCTCCGGTATTTTAAGAACGATGGTCCCGGCCGAAGGGCTGGCGCTCGTCCTCGCCGGGGCTGAGTTCGTTCCGGCGGGCTCGAAGGTCATCGTCCATAGAATAGCGTGGTAAGATGAAAGACAACTTCGACCGCCGGATCGATTACCTGCGTCTGTCCGTTACGGACCGGTGCAATCTTCGGTGCTTCTATTGCTCACCGGGCCGGGATTTCGTCTTCATCCCGCCGCAGGAAGTCCTGTCCTATGAGGAATTACTGCGGCTGGCCCGGCTCGCTCTGGAGATCGGGATCACCCGGTTTAGGATCACAGGCGGCGAACCCCTCGTCCGGAAGGGGCTCGCGGGTTTCATGCACTCCCTCGTCGAACTCAAGGGGACCGAGGATATTGCCCTGACCACGAACGGCGTCCTCCTCCGTGACAACCTGAACTCTCTTTGGGAGGCGGGCTTGAGGAGGATCAACATCAGCCTTGACAGCCTGGACCCTCATGCCTACGGTGAGATCACTGGAGGCGGCAACCTTCAGAACGTTCTGGACGCGATCGACGGAGCCTTGGAGAAGGGCTTCTCACCCGTCAAGATCAACGCCGTCATGCTCAAGGGGAAGAACGACGACCTCTCACCGTTCGTCGCCCTGGCCTCGGAGAAGCCCGTCCACGTCCGCTTCATCGAGCTCATGGATTTCTCGCCCAGCCAGGGGTATTTCGTTTCCGGGCGGGAAGCGATGGCGAACCTGGCTCGGTTCGGCAGGCCGGAGGAAGCCGAGGCCCCCGAGGGCGCCGGCCCCGCCCGATATTTCACGCTTCCCGGAATGAAGGGGACGATCGGATTCATCAGTCCCTATTCCGACCATTTCTGCGCGTCGTGCAACCGCCTGAGGATATCGGCGGACGGCAGGCTCCTACCCTGCCTCTTCTCCGGGTGGTCGATGGACCTGAAAAAGATGCTCCGTTCCGGGACCGATGACAAGTCGCTCAAGGCGGCGCTCCGCGACGCGCTCTCCCGCAAACCTCGCCGGCGGGAAGAAGCGGCCGCCGGGAAGCGGGGGAACGGATTGAGAACGATCGGAGGCTAGAACCATGAAACTGACACACCTCGATGAAAAAGGACGGCCGCGCATGGTTGACGTGAGCGCCAAGCCCGAAACGGAAAGGACCGCCCGGGCCGTTGGCGAGGTCGGACTCTCCCGAGAGACTCTCGAGCTCATCGCTTCGAGCAGAGTCCCCAAGGGCGAGGTCCTCAACACGGCCCGCCTGGCCGGGATCCAGGCGGCCAAACGGACCTCGGATTGGGTTCCCCTTTGCCATCCCGTCCGCCTGACCCAAGTCGATGTCGAGCTGACGCTCGCCCCGAAGGAGGGCCTGATCCGTGTCGTCTCGACGGTCAAGGCCATCGACAGGACCGGTGTCGAGATGGAGGCCCTGACGGCTGTGGCCGCCGCCTGCCTGACCGTCTACGACATGTGCAAGGCCGTGGACAAAAGGATCCTCATCGGGAACATCCACCTCCTGTCCAAGAAAGGCGGAAGAAGTGGCGAATTCACCTGGTGAGCGAGGCGTCGTCGTTTCGGTCAACATCAGTCCCGCCAAAGGCGCGCGCAAGAAACCGGCCGGGAGCGGGACCCTTTTGGAGGAGATCGGTCTCGCAGGTGACGCTCATGCCGGATTCGGTCACCGCCAGGTCAGCCTGCTGGCCGTCGAGAGCATCGATAAAATGAAGGCCCTGGGCCTTGATGTCAGGCCCGGGGATTTCGCCGAGAACGTTACGACCTCGGGAGTCGATTTGGTTTCGATTCCCATAGGAACCCGCCTGCGATTAGGGGAAGCTCTCCTCGAGGTCAGCCAGATCGGCAAGATCTGCCATTCCCGGTGCGCCATCTTCGATCAGGCCGGAGACTGTGTCATGCCCAGGGAAGGGATCTTTGCCCGCGTCCTCGTCGGTGGGAACGTGAGGACCGGAGACCTTGTCGAAGTCTTGAGAAAGGAGCCCGAACATGCTTGAGGGGATACGAATCGCTGTCCTGACGATCTCCGACCGGTCGTCCCGGGGAGAGAGGCCCGATGAAAGCGGTCCTCTTTTAAGGGGTGTGGTCCTGGAGAAGAGAGGCGAGGTCGTCCTCTTTGGGGTCCTTCCCGATGACCGGACTGTTATCCGCCGCGAACTGGAAAGGATCGCCGACGGCGGGGTGGCCGATGTCGTGTTGACGACAGGGGGGACAGGTTTCGCCCCCAGGGACGTCACTCCGGAAGCGACGAAGGACGTCATGGACCGGGAGGCGCCGGGGCTGGCCGAGGCCATGCGGGCCGAAAGCCAAAAGAAGACGGCGACGGCCATGCTTTCCCGGGCGGCCGCCGGGATCAGGAAGGCGACCCTCATCGTGAACCTTCCGGGAAGCCCGCGCGCGGCTCGGGAAAACCTCGAGGTCGTCCTGCCCGTCTTGGCTCACGCCGTCGAACTTCTCAAGGGGCGCGTGGCGGATTGCGGAAAACCGTGAGCCGGCAGCGGACCTGCCCGTTTGACCCAAAATCGCCGACTGGACATGGGCCTGAATTCCGGGACATGAACCCTTTCCCTGGAATTGGAACCGGGTCTCTGGATTTCTGCGGCGTTTTCGGAGGCCGCCTCCCGGGAAGAAAGTACACTCACGATAATCCTGGATTTTGACACGGGGCGGGCGCTGTGCTAAAAATAAAAAGGAAATGAAAGCGATCGGCGTCGTCGGTCCCTCGGGAAGCGGTAAGACCACGTTCCTCGTCCGCCTGATCCCGGAGCTCAAGTCCAGGGGCGTGAGAGTTGCCGTTCTCAAGCACTGTCATGAGGACGTGCCTTTGGACAGGGAAGGCAAGGACTCTTGGAAATTTACCGAAGCGGGCGCGTCCCGAGTCGGTGTCATGACGCCGGGCCGTGTCGCCGTCTTCCAGGAGACGGGAAGGCCGGACGACATCGAGGGCGTCGTCGGCCGGTTCTTCAGCGACGCGGACATCGTCCTCATCGAGGGGGGGAAAGGCGTCAAGGGACTGAAAAAGATCAGCCTCGTCCGCAAGGACATCGCCGAAAGGCTGGAGTTCGCTCCCGAGGAGCTCCTGGCCGTGGTGTCCGATGACGAGGTCGAGTCCGTGAAACCCGTGTTTCGTTTCTCCGAGATCGGGAAGATCGCCGACCTTGTATTATCGTCATCCGGCCGGATTCCCGAAACGACGTTGGTGATGGACGGAGAGGAAGTCCCGCTCAATCCGTTCGTTGAATCCTTCATCAGGAACACGGTCATGGGAATGGTCGCCTCTCTTAGGGGGACGAACCTGGACCCCGGGGATGTCGTCCTTCACGTCTCGCGGAAGGGACCCCGGAAATGACCGTGAAAATTGGGAGGGAGCGACTAAAGAAGGACCTGTTCTCGAAGCATGACTCGCGGGTCCTGGCCGCCCTCCGGAAAAGCACGGTCGGGATCGCCGGGGCCGGCGGCCTCGGCTCCAATGTCGCCATCTCCCTGGCTCGTGCCGGAGTCGGAAGGCTCATCATCGCCGATTTCGACAGGATCGAGCCCTCCAATCTCAACCGTCAGCAGTATTTCGTCGGGCAGATCGGACGGCGCAAGGTGGAGGCCCTGATCGAGAACCTAAAAAGGATCAACCCGTTCTCCGAATACTCGGTCCATGATACGAAGATCAGCGGAAGGAACGTGGACCGGATCTTCGGGGCTGCGGACATCCTCGTCGAGGCCTTTGACAAGGCCGAGGCCAAGCATATGCTCATCGAGGCCTGGCTGTCGCTCTTCCCGGAGAGGCCCATTGTCGCGGCCTCGGGTTTGGCCGGTTATGGGAAGAACCGAAAGATCCATGTCCGGAAGATGGGCAACCTGTATATCTGCGGCGATGAAGAGAGCGAAGCCGCTCCTGGCGTCAGCCCCATGGCGCCACGGGTCGCCATCGTAGCCAACATGCAGGCCAACTGCGTCGTGGAGCTGCTCGTCAAGATGAGAGGTCGACATGTTTAAGGCGAAACCTTCACTGTGGGCCCGAATCTGAGGTTCCAGCTCAAGGTCGACGAAGAATCGTCATATCTGTGCCTGTATCGATAGCCGTTCAGGCGTCTCTTTTTGTCCAATCCCCGTCGATGAGGCGCCACATTTTTCCCGTCGGGTTCTCGTCCCGAAGCTCGGGCGGCAGGCGGTCCGGCCGGACGTTGTCATAACACTGGAGGGCCGTGAAGCGCAGCAAAGAGGCGGGAAAGCCCACCGAGGTGAATCCCGGATGGCCGGTGGCGGGGAAAGGGCCGCCGTGGACCATGGAGGGAACGACGGCCAGCCCGGTCGGCATCTTGTCGTTGAGGAGCCGGCCGGCCTTTGTCCGCAGGATGGGCGCGAGCCTCGAGTAGAGTCCGTCATCGGCCCCGGCCTTGTCCGAGTAAACGCACGCGCTCAGATTGCCCTCGAGGGCGTCGGCGACGCGGAGCATCTCGTCCTCCGTTCCGGCGAGGACGACGAGGGACACCGTCCCGAAAGCCTCGTGTTGGAGGCGCCCAGGATGGCTCAGGAATGCCTTCCCGGATACCTTGAGCAGAGTGTTCTCGAACTGAAAGCCGGGACCGTCGATGGGTCTCCCTCCCGTGAGGACCTCGGCGCCGTCCCGGGTCATCTCCGACACGCTCGCTTGAAGGGATTCCAGGACGCTCCGGCCAAAAAGGAACCCTGAGGGGGGAGCCTCAAAATTCCTTTTAGCGGCGGCCAGAAAATCCCTTCCGTCCGCACCATCGAGGACCACGACCAGGCCGGGCTTCGTGCAGAACTGGCCGGCGCCTCCCGAGCATGAAGCCGAGAACTCTGCCGCGATCGCTTCGCCGCGTTCACGCAACGCTCCGGGAAGGATAAAGACGGGGTTGACGCTCGACATTTCGAGGCTGATGGGCTTTCCCGCCCGGTCCGCGGCCTCCTTGAGCCGCATCCCGGCCGGACGGCCGCCCGTAAAGGCCGTCGCCCCCGTGAGCGGATGGGCGACGAGTCGAAATCCATCCTCGGGCCGCAGATGGTAGATCATCTGGATGGTCGCCGGAGGAAGTCGCGACCCTTCAAGAAAGCTGAGGGCGATCTCGGCGAAGAGTTTCGTCGTCGCGGGATGGTAGGGGTGGGCCTTGGCCAGGACGGGGTTCCCGGCGGCGATGGCCGCCGCCATATCGCCCCCCGCCGCGGAGTTGAAAGCGAACGGAAAATTATTGGGGCCAAAGACGATGACGGGGCCGCCCAACGGTCCGTAGATCGACCGGATATTGGATTTAGTATCGATCGCCGCCCGTCGCCAGGACCGATCCCTGGAGGCTTCGGCGGCCTGTCGGAGCTGGTCGATCGTCCGGGGAAGTTCGGTCGTCCCGAGCCGGGGGGCTTTGGGAAGGGCCGTCTCCCGATGGGCCGTCTCGACGAGCTCATCGGCCCGGCCCAGGATGCCTTCCGCGAATCGTTCCAGAAAAGCGGCGATCCGCTCCGGCGAAGCCTGGGCAAGGTCCTTGCAGGCCCGCCGGCCCGCTGCTAAGGCCGCCTCGGCGTCCTCGAACGACGAGATGGGAAACAAGCCGGGCCATTGGGACCCGGTCGAGGGATCGACGGCCTGAAACGTTCCGACGGAGCGCGCCTCTCGCCAAACGCCGTCGATCAATACCGGCTGCATGATCTGCTCCCCAGGAGAAGTTCCGGGACCTTCAGGCCCATTGACCTATCCGCCTGAATACAGCGGCGAGATGACGACGCGATCGCCATCCCGGAGCTCATCGGCAGGGCCGACCGCCTTGCCGTTCCGGGTGACGATTTTGGGCCGGTCCTTTTCGATCCCGACGAGTCCGAAGAGGCTTTCGACGGTCGCCGATTCAGGAGCCTTGAACTCTTTTTCGCTGAACCCTGCCGCATAAATGAACGGGCCGATAAGCTTGATGGTGATCTTCATCCTACTCGAGCTTTGTATATTTTTCGACGTCCTCGGCCTCGTCGGCGAGGCCCAGGGACTCCGCCGTCTTCTTCGTGGGGATCCCCCGTTTGTCCCAGCCCCGGATGTCGTAGAAGTGGTCGAGGAGTTCGTTGTACTTGTCGAGCTCCAGGATCTTCCCGGCGATGGGCCCTTCCTTGTCGGCGTTGGCCGGGTCGAACCAGACCATCGGCGGATAGTCCCTCGTCCGGTCCCAGCCGGGGATCTCGCGGGCCCAGAAAAACTTCATTAGGGCGTAGATCCGGTCGCCGACCTTCCAGAAATCGTCGAGCGTCCAGTCGAGGCCGGTGGCCTTGTTGAAATAGACCGGGTAGTTCTTGATGTCCCAGCCCAGCTCGATCCACGGGAAGCGGCAGGCGACCATGAACTCGAAGAGGCCGCCCCGGATCCTCTGCAGTTCGACGACCTTCGCGGCTTTTTCGCGTCCGTAGGATTCGCGTGAGGTCTGCTTCAGCTCGAAGGTGATGATCCAGGCCTCCCTGTGGTGGGCGCCGATGGGGCTCGTCCCGAAGGCCAGGGCCATGCCGGGGATGAACTTGCAGTTATAGGCCGCCAATTCCAGTCCCTTGACCTGCATGGCGTAGGCTTCGGAGCCGTGGCCGAACCGCCGGGCCATGCGCAGCGAGCCGTCGGCCAGGAGGTTTCCGAGCTCGCCCTCCCGCCGGGCCGCTATTCCGAGGAGCTCCTTGGCTCTTTCGGCGTCGCCGAACCTGAAGTCACCCGTCGTCGCCCCGTGTTCGATGGCGTCGGCGTAGAAGGAGAGGACGCAGCCGGCGGACATCGTGTCGATCCCGTAGTCGTCGCAGAGGTAGTTCAGGGAGGCGACCTGGTCGAGGTCGAAGATCTCCAGGTTGGCGCCCAAGAGGCCGATGTTCTCGTAGTCGAGCTCGGACTCCCGGCCTTCGTGGTCGCGGATCGCGATACCGCATCGCATCGTGCAGTTCGGACAGCCGTAGGTGGCGATCCGGGCCGCGTTGAGCCGCTCGCCGTCGATCTTCCAGGCGTCGGGGTGTTGGGTCTTCCGGAAGTTCCGGACAGGCAGGGCGGCAACCTCGTTGCACCAGGCCAGGACGCCGTTCGTGCCCTGGATGGACCAGCCGGTCTGCTTGTCGATCGCCCCGACCTTCTTCAGATCGCCTGTTCCAATGGCCTTCATCTGCCCGGGATCGGCAACCGGGATGGTCTTGGTCCCCTTGACGACGATGGCCTTGAGCTTCTTGGAGCCCATGACCGCCCCCATGCCGGGCCTGCCGCCGGCCCGGCCTTCCAGGCTGCGGACCATGGCGTAAAGGACCATGTTCTCGCCTCCCTGGCCGATATTGAGGACCCCGACGCCTTTGCCGTACTTGGCGTAGATCCAGTCGTTCGTGGCGTATGTCCCCTTGCCCCAGACCTCATCGGCGGGCAGGAATTCGACCTTGTCGTCCTCGATGTAAAGATAGGTCGGGGAGGCGGCTTTCCCCTCGACGATCAGGACATCGTATCCGGACTTCCTCAATTGTTCGGCAACCCGGGTCCCTATGTTTCCATCACCGTAGCCGCCCGTGATGGGGGATTTGGCCGCGACCACCGCTTTTCCGGTGTTCGGGGCCGGGATGCCTGCGATGGGACCCAAGGCCACGATGAACTTGTTCTCGGGGCCCAGCGGATCGATCCCGGGCTTCAGCTCGTCCCATAGGATCTTGAGGGCGAAGCCCCGTCCGCCGACCCATTTTTTCGCGAATTCCTCGCTGAAGGGCTCCTTTTTGAAGGTCTTGGTGGTCAGGTCGACCCTCAGGATATTGCCGGTCCATCCATACATATCTGTCTCCGTTCGAAGCCGAATCCGGCTAGAGAAAATTGCATACTATCGGATAGCATAGAGGTTGGGTTTAGTCAAGCATCTTGCCTAAAAGCGGATTTTTTTCTACAATATATCAAATATCGTTCATTGGTACCCGAACGACGACGAGAATAGTCTGATCACAAGCGAAAAAAGAACCATGGTCGAAGAACAGCAGACGCCGGGCGAAGAGCCCTCGATCCTCCAGAAGGTCCGCCGGACCCTGATCGGCGGGCCCAAGAACATCAAGGACCCTTCTCTCTTTCATAAGCTCGCCCTCATCCCCATTCTGGCCTGGATCGGATTGGGCGCCGACGGGCTGTCTTCGGCCGCTTACGGACCCGAGGAGGCCTTCAAGGCCCTCGGCCGGCACACCTATCTCGCCATCTTCCTGGCCTTGGCCACGGCCCTGACCGTCTTCATCATTTCGTACTCTTACTCCCGGATCATCGAGTATTTTCCTTCCGGGGGCGGAGGCTATATCGTTGCTACAAAGACCCTTGGCGAAAAAGCGGGGGTTATTTCGGGATGCGCCCTTCTCGTCGACTATATGCTGACCATCACGGTATCCATCGTCGCCTGCGGAGACGCCATCTTCTCCTTCTTCCCGGCCCAATTTCAGGAGTTCAAGATCCCGTTCGAGATCCTGGCGATCGTGATGCTGGTCGTCCTGAACCTGCGCGGGATCAAGGAGTCCGTGACCTTTCTGGCCCCGATCTTCCTGACGTTTGTCGTGACCCACCTCTTCATGATCGGCTACGGCGTCTTCTCCCATCTTCCCCAGATCGCGCCTGTCGTCCACGGCTTACGGGGCGATTTCAAACAGGGGATCGCGACCCTTGGGATGGGCGGCCTGGCGCTCCTGTTCCTGAAAGCGTTCTCAATGGGCGGCGGGACTTTCACCGGCATCGAGGCGGTCTCTAACGGACTCCAGGTCCTCCGGGAACCGAGGGTCCACAACGGCAAGAGGACCATGCTCTACCTATCGACGTCGCTGGCCTTCACCGCGGGAGGCATCCTGGTCTGTTATCTCCTCCTGAACGTCACTCCCGTCGCCGGAAAAACCCTTAACGCCGTCCTCGCCTCGACCCTCTACAACGGATGGGGATTCGGGCCGCTGTTGGCCCTTATCACGATCTTCTCGGAGGGGGCGCTCCTCCTCGTGGGCGCCCAGGCCGGTTTCATGGACGGGCCGCGGGTCATGGCCAACATGGCCGTCGACTACTGGTTCCCGCACAGGTTCGCCTCCCTTTCGGACCGCTTCACGATCCAGAACGGAGTCCTGCTCATGGGCGGGGCGTCCATCCTGCTCCTCCTTTACGCCCGGGGCGGCATCCAGACGCTCGTCGTCATGTATTCTATCAACGTCTTCCTGACCTTCTCCCTGTCAAACCTGGGTATGTCCAGGTTCTTTATCAGGAATAGGAGGAAGGAGAAGGAGTGGAAAAAGCATCTACCCGTCCATGTGATCGCTTTGATCGTATGCACGACAATCCTCATCATCACGTCCCTGGAAAAATTCCTTGTCGGGGGCTGGTTGACTTTGTGCATCACAACCGTGGTCATCGTCCTCTGCTATCTGACCCGCGCCCATTACACCAAGGTAAGGGGCGGAGTCCGTGAACTCGACGACCTGCTCCTCAACCTGCCTGTCAAGGGTCCGGTGAACAAGGAGCCGGCGGACCCCAGGAACATGACCGCCATCCAGCTCGTCAACAGCTACAACGGGTTCGGGGTTCACACCCTTCTCTCCATCATCCGGAACTTCCCGGGCCTCTACAAGAACTTTATCTTCCTGTCCGTCTCCGAAGTGGACATCAGCGCGTTCAAGGGTTCGGACGCGGTCCAATCGCTGACCACCTGCACGAGCTGCGATCTCGAAAAATATGTTGAGCTGGCCAGAAAGCTGGGCTTCACTGCGGCGTCAAGGTTCGACATCGGGACCGACATCGTCCATACGGCTGTGAACCTCTGCGAGAAGACGTCCAAGGAGTTTCCGAGGTCGACCGTCTTTGCGGGGCAGTCCGTTTTCCGCCAGCCCAACCTTCTTCACAGACTTCTCCACAACGAGACGGCGTTCGCCATCCAGCAAGAATTGCGCTGGAGGGGGATCACGGCCGTGATCCTGCCCATCCGTATCAATATCTGAGGTGAACCATGGCCAAGAAACTTTATCGATCGTTCGGGCAGAGAATGCTGGGAGGGGTTTGCGGCGGCATGGCCGAGTACTTCGAAATCGACGTTTCCCTGGTCCGGCTGATCTTCGTCGGCGTCTGCCTGGTCACGGCGGTCCTGCCCATGCTCCTTTTCTACCTTATCGCCTGGATCGTCGTGCCGACGGAGCCGAAGGCCGCCTGAGGAAGGCTGATGGAATTGACTTGAGAGGACTTATCGGATATAACCTAGTCAGTTTTCGGGACCAACGATGAAGAGCGCCATCGAAATACCGTTCAAGCACATTGCCATCGAGGGGGTGTTCAAGTCCCGGAAAAGCCAGCTGGCCAACCTCCTGGCCCAGAGGGTCGGGGGAAAGGTCGTTTTCGACCACGTCGGCAATCCCTACCTGAAGGAATACTACAACGAGAAGGAGGGGGCGGCCTTCCTGTCCCAGCTCGTCTTCCTGGCCAACCGCTACCATCAGCAGGTCCGCCTGATGCAGAGGGACCTGTTCGTGGACCGGATCATTTGCGATTACCTCTTCGAGAAGGACAAGATCTACGCCTATCAAACGCTCTCCGACGACGAGCTCGTCGTTTACGATAAGATCTACGGGATACTTTCCGAAAGGGTGGCCAAGCCGGACCTCGTCATCTTCCTCCAGATCACGGTGCCGACCCTGCTCCGCCGGATCTCCCGGGAAGGCGATCAGATGGAGAAGAACATCTCCGAGAAATACCTGGAGGACATCGTCGAGGCGTTCGATTACTTCTTCTTCAACTACCAGGCGGCGCCGCTTCTCGTCGTCAAGGCCGATGACCTGGACTTCGGCCGGGAGGACGACCTTCAGGACCTTATCCAGCAGATCAGGGACATGAAGAAGGGCTCGTTGTATTACGTGCCGCAAAGCTACGCGGGCAAGAGCCCCAGGAAAGGATAGAGGGAGCGCGGAGGCCTTCGGGCCACGGGACTCCCGTGAACCTTGAGGATTTTGCTTTACCTCAATCCGGTTCGAGGCCGGATGGGGAGAAAGGGTATGCCATGT
>Ga0315285_10004473_pt1 | contig 14486 bp, 9 predicted proteins | sample YL17G09_36_MG_FD_203698 | JGI IMG/M metagenome (GOLD analysis project Ga0315285, IMG submission 203698) | Sediment microbial communities from Yellowstone Lake, YNP, Wyoming, USA - YL17G09_36 | ecosystem: Environmental > Aquatic > Freshwater > Lake > Sediment | place: USA: Wyoming | collected...
ATGCGAAAGCTTCCTGTCGATATTCCTAAAGACAAGGTGATCTCCTCCAGTTTCCACCGCTTGGATCCGAAGAAGCAACTCAAAGAGGCAGGATATCCCTTCGACCATATCGGAACAGAACTAACGACGCTTCACGGCAAGTTTGAGATTGTATCCACCGACGTCCGGATGATGCGCGACGAATTCTCGAAGCGCACCGACGAGCTTTCTAGGAAGATTCAGACTGAGACCAGCACTCTCGCCGGAAAACTAGAGGAGGATCGAAAGAACATCCTCGAGCGAGTAGAGTCACTATTTGACCGGAAGTTCCTCAGGGTCGGTGGGATCATACTCGGAGCCATTCCTATCATGTATGGTGGAGTCACTTTCCTCCAGGGTACTGGCTTGGGTGGCAAAACTGTCTCCTTCATTGCAATGGTCGGTGGAATCCTTATGATCTTCCTGTCATATGCCCTCACAAGGAGAACTCGATGATAATCCCCGATGGCGAGGAGTGTCGGCACACCCGGGCACGGCGTCTAACAAAGCAATTAACCTGACGGTCGCCTTCAGCGCCCGCAGGTTGTTGCAAGCCGTTGGGCGTCATGAGAAAGGCCAGATGAGCAAGAAGACCCTGTTTTCCAAGTATCTGAAAGAGCTGTCCGCGGTGGCGCTCCAGGGAGACGCGCGGGAAGAAAGCTTCTACCCGGCGCTCAGGGACATGCTCGCAGAGGTGGCGCAGACGAGCGGACGGACGCATGTCCGCGTCACCACGCTCCCCAAGGCCACCGACGCCGGCAACCCGGATTTCCGCCTCTGGAACGGGACCGACCGCATCGTGGGCTACGTGGAGGCCAAGAAGCCGACTGAAGAACGACTGGACCCGATCGAGGATTCCGAACAACTCCGGCGCTACCGCTCCACGTTCCCCAACCTTATACTGACCAACTTCCTCGAATTCCGGCTGTACCGGAACGGCGAACGCGTGGACTCGGTTCTTGCCGCTCGGCCGCTCGTCCTGAACCGGCTGCGCACGATCCCGCCCCTCGAAAAGCCGGACGAACTCTACGCCCTGCTCGACCGCTTCCTCGACTTCTCGCTTCCCAAGGCGTTCACGGCGGAGTCCCTCGCCATCGAACTGGCCAAACGCACGCGCTTCCTGCGTGACGTCGTCGGCCAGCAGCTCAAGCAAGAGCGGGAAACACCCGGCGTACTCTCCGGCTTCTTCGAGGCTTTCCAAACCTACCTCATCGGCACACTGACGCCGGAGGACTTCGCCGATCTCTTCGCCCAGACCATCGCCTACGGCCTGTTCGCCGCCCGCACGCGGGCCGGGGAAGGCTTCAGCCGCCGCGCGGCCTTCGACAACATCCCGCACACCATCGGCGTGCTGCGCGACCTGTTCCGCTTCATCTCTCTCGGCGATCTCCCCGAACAGCTTGCCTGGTGCGTGGACGACATCGCCGAAGTCCTCGCCGTGGCCGACGCCCCCGGAATCCTCGACCGCTACTACCACGAGGGCAAAGGCAGCGACCCCATCGTCCACTTCTACGAAACCTTCCTCGCCCAATACGACCCCGCCGAGCGCGAGCGCCGGGGCGTCTACTACACGCCCGAACCCGTGGTCTCCTACATCGTCCGCTCGCTGCACGGCCTGCTCAAGACCGAATTCCGCAAACCCGACGGCCTCGCCGCAGACGGCGTGACGCTGCTGGACCCTGCGGCGGGCACCATGACCTTCGTCGCCCGCGCCGCGCAGGAGGCCGTCCGCGAGTTCGAGGCCAACTACGGCGCCGGCGCGCGCGAGGACTTCATCCGGCGGCACATCCTGAAGAACTTCTATGCCTTCGAGCTGATGATGGCCCCTTACGCGGTCGGGCACCTCAAGATGGGCTTCTTCCTGGAAGAACTGGGCCATCGCCTCGCCGACGACGAGCGCGTGCCCTTCTACCTCACCAACGCCCTCGACAGCGAGGAACTGGAGCAGAGCCGCTTGCCCGGTTTCTCCGCCCTGGCGGAGGAATCCCGCCTCGCCGGCAAGGTCAAAATGAAAACCCCCATCCTCGTCATCCTCGGCAATCCTCCGTATTCCGGTCACTCGGCCAATACCCCCACACGCAAGGAGAGGATTAGGGAAGGCGAGCGGTACAAGAAGCGTATCAACGGAATGTGGGTCACGCAAATCAGCGGAAACGTCTTCATCGCGAAGAAGGACATGTCCATAGAGCAGCCAACTTTCATTGGTGAGAAGCTGAGTGAATATTTCCAGGTGGACGGCAAGCCTCTTGGCGAAAAGAACCCAAAGTGGCTCCAGGACGACTATGTGAAGTTCCTGCGCTTTGCCCAGTGGAAAATCGAGCAGGCCGGACGCGGCGTCGTGGGGATGATTACGAATCACGGCTACCTCGACAATCCGACCTTCCGCGGCATGCGCCAACGGCTGATGCAAACCTTCGACGATATCTACGTCCTTGACCTGCACGGTAACTCGTTGAAGAAGGAGTCATGCCCGGACGGCGGCAAAGACAAGAACGTGTTCGACATCCAGCAAGGCGTCGCCATCGCGTTCTTCGTCAAGCGCGGCGGAAAAGAAAAAGACGACGCCCTCGTGCGCCACGCCGATTTATGGGGGACGAGGGAATCGAAGTACGAATGGCTCAATGCCCTCGACCTCCAGCATACCGAGTGGCAGGAGTTGAAGCCCGCTTCTCCGTTCCACCTGTTCGTGCCGCGCGATAGTTCACTCGAAGCCGGATATCACCGCTTTTTCTCTGTCCCCGAGCTGTTCCCTGTGAACAGCGTGGGCATCGTCACCGCACGCGACGGGCTCACCATTCACTGGTCGCCGGAGGAAGTCTGGAAGACCGTTATCGTCTTTTCTCGGATGGAACCCGAACTGGCCCGGCAAGGCTACAAGCTCGGTAAGGACGCGCGGGACTGGAAGGTGACCCTGGCTCAGAAGGACCTGCTGGATTCCGGGCCGACGCGGGAGAAAGTAGTTCCGATTCTTTACCGGCCTTTTGATGTGCGCCACACCTACTACACCGGCCACTCGCGCGGCTTTATCTGCATGCCCCGCCCCGAGGTCATGCGCCACATGCTGGCGGGGGAAAATCTGGCGGTGATGATGCCAAAGCGTGTAGAACATGTCGGCGCATGGCATCATGCCTTCGTGGCCGATGCCATTTCAGAGCACGTGACAGTATCACTCAAGACCATTGATTACCATTTCCCCCTCTATCTCTACCCCTCCGCCGACCGAGGCGACCTCTTCGCCCATCACGAGCTTTCGGAGCGGCAGCCGAACCTGAACCCGAAGCTGGTGGCGACGCTGGCGGAGGCGTATGGCCGCGAGGCGACGCCGGAAGAGATTTTCCACTACGTCTACGCGGTGCTTTACGCGCCGGCGTATCGGGAGAAGTATGCCGAGTTCCTTCGAATGGATTTCCCGCGCGTGCCCTTCACGGCGGATGCGGGCTTGTTCAAGAAACTCGCCGCCTTCGGCGCGCGGCTGACCGCGTTGCACCTCTTGAAATCGCCCGAACTCGATCCGCCAGCTTGCCGGTTCGACGGCGAGGGCGACAGCCGCATCGCCAAAGGCAAAAAGGCCGGTCTGCGCTACGAGGCGGGCGAAAAGCGCATGTACATCAACCCGACCCAGTACTTCGGCCCCCTGCCCGAAGCCGTCTGGACGTACCAGGTGGGCGGCTACCAGGTCTGCGAGAAGTGGTTGAAAGACCGCCGGGAACGCCGTCTTGAGGTTGACGACATCCGCACCTATTGCCGCATGGTCACCGCCCTCAATCTCACCCTCAGCATTCAGCAAGAGATCAACGCCCTGTATCCGCGGGCGGAGAGAAAAACTGCGGCCTTGTCGGAGCACGCACGGGCCAGTGAATCGGAACGCCCAACCAGGCGCTCCAGCGGACGCGGCAGACCGTGCCGCCGAGCTTCACGTTAGGCCTTCCAAGGAGATACGGACCGAGGAACTGGCCGCGAGGCAGGGGGGCGCCGAGAGCGAAGCGCCCGGCGGCTTCGGGCGATTGTCCCCGCAAGGTGAAACGTCACGGATGAGGCGCCATCGCGCCCTTCCGCGAGCAGACGTGACTGGCGAGGCGATTGGCGTTCTCACAGATCTCCTCGAGGGGGTCGTTCGCCAGGAGACCCATGACGAGGGCCGCCGTGAACGCGTCGCCCGCGCCCACCGTATCGACAATCGCGGGAGGTCGAAAGCCCGGGTGAGAAGCGCGGCCCGCCGGCGTCGCGAGGACGCAGCCCTCCGCTCCCTTGGTGAGGGCGACGGCGTCCAGCGAGAAGCGCTTCATGAGTCGCTCGAGGAGGCGAACGGGGTCCGTGGAACCGGACTCAGCGCCCGTGATGTCGAGGAGCCGAGCCAGGACGGGCAACTCCTCGTCGTTGAGTTTGAGGACGTTCGCCAGGTCGAGCGAGGCGCCGATGGTCGGCCTGTCGAAGTAGTCTTGTCTCAGGTTCACGTCAAGGACCCGGAGACAGCGCGTCCGCGTTGCCCTCAAGAAGCGATGGACGGTTTCACGGGACGTTGTCGAGCGCTGGGCAAGCGATCCGAAACACACGGCGTTGGCTCGCCGCGCCAGTTCCTCGAGGTCCGACGTCCACGGGATGAAGTCCCACGCGACGTTCTCGTGGATCGTGAACGTGGGCTTGCCGCGGGGATCGAGGTCCACCGAGACCGTCCCCGTCGGATGATTCGAGTCGATCGCGAGGCGCGTCAGGTCGAGCCCGCAGGCGGTCAGACGGTCGGCGATCTCTTGGCCGAGGGGGTCCTCGCCGACGCAGCTGACGATAAAGGCGTCGGCGCCCAGTTGCTTCGCATGGAAAGCGAAGTTGGCGGGAGCGCCGCCGATCTCCCTTCCCTCGGGAAGGAGGTCCCAAAGGACCTCCCCAAGTCCGACAACTGTGGCCCGCCCTCCTTTCGTCGCGCCGCCGACGCCTGTCGTCATGGCCTTCTCTCACTTCCTCTCGAGAGATTGACCGTAGCAGATGACGGAATCCCGCCGCCGCTGGTCGCTCGGCGCGAAAAGCATATTTGGTCTCGTCGCGTTTCCGTTCAGGGGGCGGAGGCGGAGGGAGGGGGGGGGGAACCCGCCCTCTTGGCTTAGCCGCCAATCCTTCGCCCGACCGGGGCAAGCCCGGCCCGGGGCGTTCCATGGGCGTCCTCGCCGTAGCGGAGGGAAGATGCGCCCCTCGCGAGAGATTCCTATTCCGTCTTCTTGGGAGCGTCGAGATCCACGTGCGTTGGCCTGATCTTGCCCACGCGCCTCCACTCGTTGACGTCGAATCGCATCGCTACGACGCCGCACGTGGGCACGTTGTCAATCGGGCGCGGCGACAAGGTGTTGACGAAATCGGTCAGACCGGGATTGTGCCCGAGGCACATGACGCGCTCCAGAGAGTCATCCAGGCCTTGGACGACCTGGAGCCACTCGAAAGGGTCCGCTCCGTAAAGCCTCTCGTCGAACTGGATGGCCTCGCGCGGATACGCGATCTCCCGCGCGATCGCTTCGGCCGTTTCGCGAGCCCGGACGGCGGGACTGGAGACGATCGCGTCCGGCTGCGCCCCACGCTGGGCCAGCCGCTTGCCCATCGTCGGCGCGTCGCGCTTCCCGCGCTTGTTCAGGGGCCGGTCGCGGTCGGTCAGCATGGGATCGTCCCAACTCGATTTCGCGTGGCGGATGAGCGTTAGGAGTTTCATGGTGGAGGCGCCGTCGCAATGGGGCGCGTTCGCCCCTCGCAACGGTCTCGCGCCCGGAGTGTTGCCGGCCTGGCGTCAAGACCCTGAGCGGCCGCCGCGATCCTTGCGGCGCGTGACTCCGACGAATGGGGCTGCGGAAAAGCCACGCCAGGCGGCGGGGGAAGGAGTCAGTTCTTCCCGCGCCCGCCGGTCCCTTTGGCGGCCTTGGCGGCCGTCTTCCCAGGCGTTTTCGGCCGCAGGCTGCGCGTGGCTCTGCCGGCGCGCCACATCTCCGAGTCGCCGATGGCGCTGAGTTCTTTGGTCAGTTGCTCTTGGTAGTCGGGGCGGCCGCAGGCGCGCAGGACGCGCGCCGCCTCCTTGCCGCTCTTGACCGACCGGTAGAGCGCGTCGAAGACCGGCAGAACCGCCTTCTTGAACTTCGGCTTCCAGTCCAGCGCGCCGCGCTGGGCCGTCGCCGAGCAGTTGGCGTACATCCAGTCCATGCCGTTCTCGTCAACCAGACGGATCAGGCTTTGCGTGAGCTCCTCGACCGTCTCGTTGAAGGCCTCGCTCGGCGTGTGGCCGTTCTTGCGCAGGACGTCGTATTGGGCCTCCATGATGCCCGCGAGAGCGCCCATCAGAACGCCTCGCTCGCCCGTGAGGTCGCTGGTCACCTCGTGCGCGAAGGTCGTAGGGAAAAGATATCCCGATCCGATGCCGACACCGAGGGCGAGGCAGCGCTCGCGGGCGCGGCCGGTGGCGTCCTGCTCGACGGCGAAACTCGAGTTGATGCCGGCCCCTGAGAGAAAGTTGCGCCGCAGCGACGTGCCCGAGCCCTTCGGCGCCACCATGATCACGTCCACGGAGTCGGGGGGAATCACCTTCGTCTTGTCCTTATAGACGATCGAGAAGCCGTGGGAGAAATACAGGGCATCGCCCGGCTTCAGGCATTTCTTGACGGCGGGCCAGATCGCCTTCTGGGCGGCGTCGGAAACGAGCATCTGGATGATCGTCCCGCGCTCGGCCGCCTCCTCGATGTCGAACAAGGTCTTGCCCGGCGTCCAGCCGTCCTTGCGAGCGCGGTCCCAGTCCCTTTGGAACCGTTTTGCCTGGCCGATGATGACGTGGAAACCGTTGTCTTTCAGGTTCAGGCTTTGGGCGGGTCCCTGCACGCCGTAGCCGATGACGGCGATGGTTTCGTTCTTGAGAACCTTGCGCGCGCGGGACATGGGAAATTCCTCGCGCGTGACGACTTCTTCCACAACCCCGCCAAAATCGATCTTTGCCATATCTTCCGCCTCCTTGGTGCGAGTCTCTGAAGAAAACGCCGCTTCCCACAGATGGCCGAGAGGACCGTCGAGCGGCCTCACCGCCCCGGGCGGCCTCACCGCCCTGGGCGGCCTCATCGCGGCCCCGCGTTCATTGCGTTGCAACCTACAACCGGCGAACGGGCATGTAAAGGACTTTCTCCACGGCGGGCGGGAAGACGGGAGGCGTCGCGCCAACGCCCTTGCGGCGCCAATGCCCCGCCTTTTGCCTTGTGCCCCGGCCCTGAGGGATGCCAGAATGGCGCGGTCTTCTCACTCGTCGGCTCCGACCGCTCCCAATCCGAAACGCCGGGAGGGGGGCGCCGGCGATGCCACGGAAGGAAACGGCGCGGAAACATGACGGACAGCGACTGGCACCGACGCTATTTCGCCGAGCCTTACGGAGAGATCTACGCCGAATACCTGTTGTCTCCCGAGGCGGCGATGGAGGAGGCCCGGTTCGCGCGCCAGGTTCTCGGTCTCGGGCCGGGCGATCGAGTCCTCGACTGCCCTTGCGGTTTCGGGCGCCACATGGCTGAGCTCGGCATTCTTCTTCCCAACGTCGTCGGCGTGGATCTGGACTGGGACTGCCTCCGGCGCGCCAGGCGGGCGATGCCCCTTCCGTTGCTTGTGCGAGGCGACATGCTCGACCTCCCTTTTGACGACGGTCTGTTTGGCGCCGTCATCAATCTCTTCAACAGCTTTGGATATTTCTCCGAGGAGGGGAACCAGCGGGTCCTGGAGGAGTTCGCCCGAGTCCTCCGCCCGGGGGGGCGCCTCCTGATCGACGTGGCGAACTCCGGCCCCCTGTTGGATATCGTGCGCGACCACCCACGCACACGGGTTGAGACCGGGGACGCGGTCGTGATCGAGGATTGGCGCTACGAGCGCGGATCGAGACGTCTGCACAACAAGACACGGTTTGTCCTGGCAGGAAAGGGCGTGAATCGGTCCTACACCGTACGGCTCTACGATCTGGCCGAGATCAAGGCCATGCTGCACCGGGCAGGACTGCAAGTCCTTCAGACCTACGGTGAATTCGACGGGGAGCTCTATAACGAGGCCGAGTCCAGCCGCCTGATTGTGACGGCGCGTCGATGACGGGCGGCCGACAGCCGCCGTCGGCGAAAGGGCGTCTCGAACGAAGGCCGTCAAAGCGCGGGCGGGCGGAGGGCGTCTCGAACGAAGGCCGCCAAGGCGCGGGCGGGACAAATGTCTTGTAACCACGGGTCGTCTGTGGAATCAGTGGAAGGATGGCGCCTCTTGCGGAGAAGGGGCGCGGAAGCAATTGCATGAAGGAGGACGGCATGAACAAGTGGGCGTTTCTTCTGGCGATTCAGGCGGCCATGCTTGTCTCGGTCCAAGCGTGGGCCGACAACAAAGTGGAGAAGCCCCCGTTGGGGGAGGAGAGGAAGACGCAGCCGGCGACGAGGAAGAGCAAAGCCGTGCTCGAAACCGACACGGACAAGGTGACTTACTGTGTCGGGCTCTGGGTGGGAGACCGATTGAAAGGCATGCAGCCGCTCAACATGGAGGTCCTTGTCCAGGCCATCGAAGACGTGTTCGAGAAACGCGAGCCCGCTCTCTCCTCTGACGAGCAAGACAAAGTCATGGAGGCCTATAAGAAAAAACGGGAGGAGGAGCGCAAGGCGCTGGGTGAGAAGAACGAGGCGGAGGGGAAGAAGTTTCTCGAGGAGAACGCCGAGAAAGAAGGCGTTGTCACGACGCTCACCGGTCTGCAGTACAAGATTCTGAGAGAAGGCACGGGCAAAGCGCCGAAAAGAGCGGACCAAGTCCGCGTGAACTACAGAGGGACCTTTATCAACGGCGAAGAGTTCGACAGCTCCTACCAACGAGGCGAGCCGACCAAGTTCAGCGTCAGCGCCGTGCGTCCCGGCTGGACCGAGGCGTTGCAGCTGATGAAGGAAGGCGCCAAGTGGCAGCTCTTCGTTCCGCCCGACCTCGGCTACGGCGCAGGCACTCCGACCATCCCGCCCCAGGCGACGCTCCTCTTCGAGATCGAACTGATCGAAGTCATCGAGGAAAAGCCGACGCCGACTCCGTGAGGAGCGGAGAGTCCGTTGCCACTCCGCCCAGGACTCGCGGATGGTCCGGTCGTCGCTCCTTTCACACGCTGCGCGAAAAACCGCTCATCCCGCATCGGATCGACCACGAGGCCCGCCATCGTCTCGCCGCGGCGCTGCAGGGGCGCCCCCGAAGCGGCTACGGCGTCGCGGACTCCCGCGAACGGTCCCGTAATGCTCGCGGGATGGCAAGGTCTTCCTCCGGCGCCCGCACGGGGCGCACCCAAAGACGCCGGCCGTCGGTGCGCAGTTCGACGGTTCCGTGAACCTGCGTGTTCCAGATCTCCGCGCCGAGCCCTTCAAGACGGTCGAGGACGTCGGGGGAGGGATGACCGTGGGGATTCCTGCGTCCGGCGCTGATCAGGACGACGCGAGGACGCACGACGCTCAGGAAAGCGGGGCTCGAGGCGTTTCGACTGCCGTGGTGTCCGACTTTGAGGACCTCCGCTTCGAGCGTTTCCCTCCCGTAAGCTTCGACGAGGTCCGTCTCCGTCGGCGCTTCGGCGTCGCCCATGAATAGGAACGTCATCTCGCCCAGTTCGGCCAGCAACACGACGGATTGGGCGTTCGAGTCGATCCCCGGGTTCGTTTCGGGGCTCGGCCCGAGTATGGCCAGGCGCATGCCGGCGCCCTGCAGCCGGTCGCCCCGGGCGACTTGGGCGACCGGCAGACCGTGGCGCCGGATCGTTGCCTCCAGACGCTCTTGATTTTCCGTGTCGGAGCGGTTTGGGCCTACCAGAAGCCGATCTACGAAGCCTGCGTCAATCAGGTCCGGCGCGCCGCCGATGTGATCGTCGTCGCTGTGAGTCAGCAGCAAGGCGGCCAGTTCCCCCACTCCTTGGGACCTCAGGTACTGGAGGATGCGTTGTGCGGCCCATCGTTCTCCCGCGTCGATCGCCATCGTCTTGCCGTTCGGCAACCGCAGGACAAAGCAATCGCCCTGCCCGACGTCCAGCATCGCGACCCGGAACTGGTCGGACGGCTCGCCCCCAAGCCAAGACGCGCGCGCGGCGAAGGGAACCCAAGCCAGAAGCGCCCCGACGGCGGCCAGCCGCACCAGCATTCGGGCGCGCCGCGACTCCAGGGCGCCCGGCGCCCGCGCCATCCGCATGTGGGGACCGTGGAAAAGGACGGCATAGTACGCTCCCGCCGCCCACCAGGGAAAAGCGGGCAACCACATGGCGGCGCCGGGCAGGTCGGCAAAGACGCGAGCCACCGCCAGAAACACGCCGCTGACTCCCGAGAGAATCGCCCCGAGCCAGGCCTCGGCGGCGGGCGCCAGGGCGCCCAGGAGCGAGAATGCCCACCCGCAGGCGAGCAAAACCCCGGCGAAGGGAACCATGACGAGGTTCGCCAGGAACCCGATCAGGGAGACTTGATGAAAGTAAATGGAAAGCAAGGGGATAACAGCCAGCTGCGCCGCGACGACCACGGCCAACCCGCCGGCGATCCACTGATTGTGGAAGTGCAAGAGACGGCGGACGGAGTAGGGCCGGTCGCGAAAGGAGAAGGAGAACAACTCCAGCAGCGCCGGTCGCACCGTGACGAGGCCGAAGACGCAGGCGTAAGAGAACTGGAAGTCCGATCGGAACGGCGCCAGCGGGTTGAACAGCGCGGTGAAAAAAGCGGCGATGGAAAGCGCCGTGAGTGTGTCGACGGCCCGGCGCGCCAGCACGGGAACCGCAAGGCAGCCGGCCATGATCGACGCTCGGACGACGGGCGCCCGAAAACCGACCAGCACGCAGTAAACCGCCAGCAACAGGATCGTGACCCACGCGGCGAGCCGCGGCGGCGCCTGAAGAATCCGACAGACCCCAAACACGATCAAGGCGAGCATGCCGGTGTGCACGCCGGAGACCGAGAGAAGGTGCACCAGCCCGGTCCGCACGAAGGCGTCGCGCGTTCCCGCTTCGAATCCTCCCGTCTCGCCCAGCAGCATGGCGCGCATCACGGCCGAACGGTCAGGGGGAAGAACCAGATCGAGCCGTTTCAGCGTCGATCGGCGCCAGCGCATGAGGAAGCGGTAAAGAGAGGCTTCAGATTCCGATCCCTCACCGTCGGCGCGGCGGACACCTTCGGGATCCCAGACCGAAAGGCGCGCGCCCACTCTGAGCGTGCGAAGATAAGCGCCGTAGTCGAACAGGTCGGGATGCGCGGCCTCGGGAAGCGACCGCAGCGTCCCCGAGATCTCCAGCCGCTCGCCCGGCACGGGCAGGTCTTCTCCGAGCCCCTCGGCGGCGCGAGGCGACAGCGAGAGTTCCACGCGGGCGGCAAACCGGCGGATCGGGGCGGGGGTCTCTTTCGCCGCATTCGTCTCGCCCGGCGCGCGCAGGCCATCCCCTGAGAACTCGGGGATCGCCACGTCCCGCAGAATCGCGACAACCCGGCCGTCCCGCCCCTGGCGCGAAGGTTCGGAAGCAACGGTGGCGCGGAACGCGTGAGGCCCCTCGCTCTGGAGGAGCGACGCTTGCTCCTCGGCCAGGCGCTCGCGCCGAACGATCTCGTTCTGCTGAAACAAAGCAAGGCAGAAGAGCGCTCCGAGGAGGACGCGAGTGAGAACGGCGCGACGGCGATGGTTCTCATGCTCCGCCGCGGCCGGCGCCGACCAGCGCAGGAACAGCGTGATCCCGGTCGCCAGGAGGAGCAGCAAAGCGCCCAGCCCCGCCGCGGGGGGCGCAATGACAGCGCGCCCCGCCACGGCGCCGGCCACGACCGCGCAGGCCAGAAAGAAGGCGGGCCTTTTCATGACCACGCTCCGCCCCGGACGCTGTGGCAGCCGTTCTCCGTCCTCTCAACCAGGAAAAGCCGGCTCTCGTCGACTTCCGCGGCCGAATCCGCGCTGCAGGCCCTCAGGGATTGGACGCACCCCCGCGACTGGGTCGTCGCGATGACCTGAACGTTGAACTCCCGGGAGATCTCGAAAACGGCCCGCCACAGGATCTTCTGGGCATCGGCGTGAAACCCGTTGTCAATGTCGTCGATCAGAACGACGCCGTTTTCCGTGTCGGCGATGGAGAGGAGAAAGGAGAGGAGGCGGACAATGCCATCCCCCATGACGTTCAACGGCGCCAAATGGGGCAGCCCCACGTCGCAATAGACCTGCCCGTCCGCTCCCAGAGACAGGTCCGCGAGAGCGGGCTCGACTTGTCTGAGCACGGTCACAAAGGGAGCCACGCGCTTCTTGACCTGGGCGTTGTGGAAGCGACGGCCGATCTCGCCGAGGAGAGTCGTGGCGTTGACGAAGACCCCGCGGCGCTCCTCAGTGTAATCCTTCGGCATGTTGATCTCGAACCCTTGCTGTCGGCTCGTGATCCGCGAGGCGAACCGAATCGTCTCGCCTCGTTTCCCCTTCGAGAAGGCGAACTTCAGGCTCAACCCGTTGGGCGCGGAGACGGCCTCAGACTCGGGCAGCGGCGCCTCCGTCGCGTCGTCGGGTGACGGCTGGGCCAGGGGCGGCTGCCAGGTCGGCGCAAAAGGGGCCGAGGCGTGGGTGCAGACTTCGACCGCCAGGAGCCGTTTCTCCAGCGGATCCTTCAATTCCCCGGCGACGCGGATCTCACGACGCGTGTCCAGGTCGCGGAAGAAGAGTCGCCAGGAGTCTTCCCCGGCGAACCCGACGTTCCGAAAGCCGTTGATCTTCATGAAGAGCTGGGGATTGGTCGGTCCGGTGAGGAGAAAGATCCCTTCGAGGATCGTGGTCTTGCCGCAGTTGTTGCGCCCGGCAAACAGGTTCACGCGCCGAAGATCGTCCACCTCGAGATGACGGACTCCCCGAAGATTCTCGATGGCGACCGTCAAGTACATGACTCGATCCCCCGCGTGGGACCCGCGAAGACCGCTCGAACGACCGCCTTACTCCTCTTCGCTGAACTCGGCAATGTCGGTGAGCTTGATCGGCATGACAAGGAAGAGCGACTGATCGTTGCCGGGCGAGACGAACACCACGGGCGCGGTGTTCTGCTTGATCTTCATGATGACTTCCTCGCTGTCGATCACGCGAAACGACTCCGTGAGGTAGACGTGATTGAAGGCGATGTCGAAGGGCTCGCCGTCGTAGGCCACGTCGAGAGAGCCCTGGAAAGACCCGACCTCGTAAGTGCGCGAGGAGAAATGGATTCTGCCGGGTTCGAAGCGCATGACGATCGAATTGTTGCGCTCCTCGGAGATGATGGAGGCGCGGCGCACCTCATTCAGGAAATCGGACCGCTTCAGAGGCACTTCCTTCGTGAACTCCTTCGGAACCACCATGTCGTAGTTGGGGTAGATCCCGTCGATGCGGTTGCTGAGGTACAGCAGGTCGCCCAGGTCGAAGGCGACCTGGCGTTCGCCGATCAAGAGGCGGGCCATTCCCTCGTCCTTGAGGTTATGGTGCACCTCGCTCAGGATCTTGTGAGGAATGATGGCCGAGGTCGGTTGGGCGCCCTCGATCTCGGGCAGGTCGCACCGCGAAAGGCCCAGTTTCTTTCCGTCGGTGGCGACGCAGATCAACTGGCTCTCTTTGATGTCGAAGAGCGCGCCGAGAAGCACTTTGCGCGGGTCGCGTTGGGGAAGAGCGTAGAGAACGTGGCTGAGAATCCGCTTCAGCGTCGTCTGTTCCACGCTGATTGTCGTGCTCGCTTGCAGGTCCGGCCACGTGGGAAAATCCTCCGGCGTTTGGGTGGTGAGCTGATACTGATTGGCCCCGCTCGTGATGCCGGCCAGGGCGGCCGAGAAATCCAGATCGACCGGACCGTCGGGCAGTTCGTGCACGATGCTGTGGAAGGTCTTGGCGGGAACCGTGATCGAGCCCGGCTCGGCGACTTCGGCCTGAACCGTGCACCGCACGCACGATTCCATGTCGCTGGCCTCGAAGACGACGCCCTTGTCGGCCGAGGCGTTGATCAGAATGTTGCCGAGAATGGGGAGGCTGCTCTGGGGGTTGGCCACGCTCTGGGTCGAAGCCGTGGCGAAGGCGAGGACGTTCTTGTCAAAGCGCAGTTTCATCTGGGAAAGTCCTTTCACTCTTCGCGCGGGAGTCTTTCGCTCGCGCGACCCCCGCGACTCCGTTTGCTAAACGCCCTCATAGGCTATGGGACCGACCCGGAAAGTGCAAGACCTTTTTCGGCGCCGCAAAAACCGTCCGGCTGAATCTGAGGCTCTGAATATGGAGTGGGGGGGGGCGCTTCTCAGACCCCCTCTCACGCCCTCAAACCGTCGAGTTTCCCATCGATCTTCTCGTTCGCCCGCATCATTTCCTCCCACGTCGCCTCGCGGCCGCCGTACGCGGCGGTCCGTCCGAGGATCGTCGTCAGGTTGCTGCGAACGCTTGGAGCGACGGTTGGATTGTCGAATCGCCCTCCCACGATGTTCGCATGGAAGTCGGCGATGTTCTGGACGGCGCCTTCGAGGTAGATTCCCTCCGTTGCG
>Ga0315285_10004474_pt1 | contig 14484 bp, 18 predicted proteins | sample YL17G09_36_MG_FD_203698 | JGI IMG/M metagenome (GOLD analysis project Ga0315285, IMG submission 203698) | Sediment microbial communities from Yellowstone Lake, YNP, Wyoming, USA - YL17G09_36 | ecosystem: Environmental > Aquatic > Freshwater > Lake > Sediment | place: USA: Wyoming | collected...
GAACTTGCCCAAATACAGCATCGGATGGGGCGTAGTCCTTCTTTACTAATTCAGGGTATTGCTTAACATAATTTTTACGGATATCATATATTTCACTTTTTGACTTATAACTTAACTCCATCAATGGATTCAGCTTAATAGTTATAAAATCTATTGATTTTTCTTTTTTCTGCTCGGCGGCATAACAAAAAGCCGCAGATAACAAAAATAATAAAGAAAATAAGACAATGGCTTTTTTCATGGAAGTAAAATTAGGAGCGCCTTTCTGGTTAAAATTAATCATGTATCAAAATCAATAGCTTTCCAGATCTTCCCTGAACGGAAAAACTAAACAGCCGGGAAGTTTTACCACTTCTTTTGTAACAGGCATGAACCCGAGCGCAGCGAGTGGTTCATGGCGGAAGGAGCAGGATTCGGCGCCTCCGTGCTCCTATCGTTGCACTGCGGTCGGCCACTCGCCTACTGTCGCCTCACACCGCTATCGCGGCGCTCGGCTTTTCCTCCCGTTGGTCGGCGCAGGCTCACTTCGAATCCTTAGCCGCCGCTTTCAACAATCGGGATATCCAAAGTAGTGGCGGAAGGAGCAGGATTCGAACCTGCGAGACCTTGCGGTCTGGACGCTTTCGAGGCGTCTGGATTCAACCACTCTCCCATCCTTCCACTAATCAGGCTCAGGGCGCCTTTTCAGCGTCGCGTTTTTATCAATGGGCATTGCTTTTACTTTTCTTTTTTCATAAACAGAAATCACAGGCAGGCCCTTAAAATATTTCTTTATTCCAACGATTTGTTTTCTTGAAAGCGGCTTGACCCCGCAAAGCCTTGTCGGGGTGTTTATCTGCACCTGGTCAGGTTTTATTTCCCTGGCCAGGGCCGCTATATCCTTGGCATAAGGCAGGTTTTCCCTGACAAACATTATCTGCAAAGCAAATCTGCCGCGGAAGCTTTTTCTGAATTTCTTTATGCCTTCTATTACCTTCTTTAACGTTACGCCTTTTGCTGGCGCGTTTATTTTCTCAAAAATATCCTGCGAGCTCGCGTCAAGTTTGGCTATCACAAAATCGCAAAGCTTTAATGCGTCTCTTACGTCTTTTTTGTTTAATAAAGAGCTGTTGGTCAGCACCGCGACCGGCTCTTTCCGGATTTTTTTTATATCCCTTACAATGACTGCCAGGTTTTTCGCCAGGGTCGGCTCGCCCACCCCGGACAATGTAATATAATCAAACTTCACCTTTGGCAGCGATTTTATCTCTTCTAAGACGCACTCGGCGGGAACAAAAACCTTTCGCTTAGTCGCATAGACCTTTGTCGGCCCGACTTGGCAATACGCGCAATCAAATGTGCAGACTTTATTTTTGGTTATCAAATCCACGCCAAGCGAGCGGCCCAATCTCCAGGAGGAAACCGGCCCGTATATATATTTAAAAATTGTCTTTTTCAAAATTACCTTGTGTTTCTCATCCCTTCGTATTGCAGCACCAGATCGCAGACTTCTTTAGGGCTTTGCGCGTTCATCATGTCTTGCCTGAATTTCCCATTAATAATAAGCCTTGATAATTCCGCCAGAAGCCTGAGGTACAGGTTCAGGTCCTTGTTTGACGCGCCCATCAAAAAAACAAGGTGCACTTTTTCACCATCTAAAGAATTAAAATCTAGCCCGTCTTTAGAGCGTCCGAAACCGATTATGAATTCCCTTACAGCATCGGTCCTGCCGTGCGGTATCGCGACCCCGTCGCCTATGCCTGTCGAACTCAGCTCTTCTCTTTTAAAGACATCGTCCAAAAAAGCCTGCGCATTTGTCAGCTCTTTGGATTTTTTAAGCAGCTGCGCTATTTCCTCAATCGCCGAGTTTTTGTCTTCTGCCTTAAGCTCCATTACGCAAAATTCTTCTTTCAAGTACTTTGATATCCTCATTTCAGCTCCTCATACATCTCTTCAACTGCTTTTAGGTTCTTGACAACCGCGACAGAACACGGCGCCTCCCTGAAAATCTGCTCTCCTTCGTCGTATATGGCGTCTATACGCGAAGCAAGCTGTTTAAGCTCGCCTATAACAAGCAGGTCCGCATCAAGTTCCTTTACTTTATTGACGACATCGTCATGGACCACGCCCTTGGTCAAAATCGAATGGCACTTTACCCCCTTGGCCTGCGCAAGTTCCTTTATACAGTTGAGGTATCTTTTCCCGTGTTCTTCAAGGTCTGCCTCGTATTCCATCTCCTCGACTTTTACAAAAATCCTTGCGCGCAGCAGTTCCTCAAGAGATTTCATGTCCACGACATAGATCGCGTGGAGTTCCGCGTCGAACAATTTCGCAAGGCATATGGCATACTTTGCGGTAACGATAGACGCCTCTGAACCTGCTATGGACACCAAGATTTTTTTTACCAGCTTGCTCATACTTTCGCCTCTCTTGTCTCTTGCAGCCTTGATTTTATAAGTTTAAGGACGAAAAATGTTTCCCTGTCCTGCTCTTCCAAGACATCGGTTATATATTTTATAGTATCCCTGTAATCGGGAAGATAAATTTTTTCAAGGGCATTTACTCTTCTGGCGGTCTTTTTTACTTCCCTGGCGATCCTCAGAACAGTTATTTTAAGCTCTGCTAACTTTCCCAAAAGTTCCAGGACTTTTTTGAAACGCTCAACAGTTTCATCAAGCCAGAAGCTTGTATCCTTTAAACTGTAATATGGCGGATTGTCCTGGAATCTTACATCCACAACAGGGACATCCACCCCTATTATTTCTCTTTTTCTTATCGACAAGTCAGCTGTGACGTTGACTGCCATAGACGCGTTATCCACCCTGGAATGACCCATTTTAATGGTCGCCTGCTCAAGCGCGTGATACGCGTTCATTAAACCCTCGTCCGCCTGTTTTTGCGCGAACTCTGCCATATCCATTAAAGACATAAGCTCCGAGACAAGTATCTCCCTCTTTTGCTCAAGAAGCTCGTGCCCTTGCCTGGCAAAATCCTGCTCTCTTTTTATCTTAAAAAGGCTTGTCTTTGTCGGCGCTATTTTATATCTGGCCATTTTTACTTTCCATAAAATCTGCTTATTTCTTCATCAGTAATTCTGTAAAGTTCGTCTTTGGGCAGAGTTGAAAGAATCTTCCAGCCCAGGTCCAGGCTCTGTTGTATGCTCCTGTCCTCAAACTGGCCCTGCGATAAAAATTGCCTTTCAAACAGGTCCCCGAATTCAAGGTATTTATGGTCTAAAGGCGTTAATTCTTCCTCGCCTATGACCAGGGCAAGCGCCCTGACATCCTTGACATGCGAGTAGCACGCGAACAGCTGGCTCGCCAGATGCGGATGGTCCTCTCGGGTCAAGCCTTTTCCGATATTATCTTTCATAAGCCTTGAAAGGGAAGGAAGGCCCGCTATCGGAGGATAAATCCCTTTTTGATTTAATTCTCTTTCAAGGACGATCTGGCCCTCGGTTATATAACCTGTCAAATCAGGGATCGGATGCGTGATATCGTCGTTTGGCATTGTAAGGATCGGCATCTGCGTGATCGAGCCTTTGATCCCTTTTATTATGCCTGCTCTCTCATATAGGCTCGCGAGGTCGCTGTATAAATAACCCGGGTAGCCTTTTCTCGCGGGGATTTCCCCCCTGATAGTTGAGATTTCCCTGAGCGCCTCGCAGTAATTGCTCATATCCGTCATGATGACCAGGACATGCATTTCTTTCTCAAAGGCCAAAAATTCGGCGCATGTCAAAGCGACGCGCGGGGTGACAAGCCGCTCGATTGAAGGCGCGTCCGCGAGGCTTAAAAACACTACAACATTTTCCAAGACGCCGCTCTGCTCAAATGTATCAATAAAAAATCTCGCGATGTCATGCTTTACGCCCATTGCCGCAAACACTACCGCAAAGCCCTGGTCTTCGCCGATGATCTTCGCCTGCCTTGCTATCTGCGCCGCCAATAGATCATGCGGCAGGCCGCTTCCGGAAAATATGGGAAGCTTCTGCCCTCTTACCAGCGTATTCATGGCGTCTATCGAAGAAATGCCTGTCTGGATAAATTTATTCGGGTAGTCTCTCGCGGTCGGGTTTATAGGCAGCCCGTTTACATTTAAAAGTTTTTCCGCCACAGGTTTCGGGATATTATCAATGGGCTGGCCGAGCCCGTTAAATACCCTGCCAAGCATTCCCAAAGATACAGGCAGCTCCTGCGGTTTTTCTTTAAATTTTACTTTCGACTTGGCCAAAGATAATCCGCTTGTCCCGCCGAACACCTGGACAACCGCCATATTTTCACCGACTTCAAGCGTGATGCCCAGCTTGGTCTGGTTATTTTCATCTACAATTTCCACAAGCTCGTTGTATCCGACGTTGTGAATATTTTTGATGACTAAAAGCGGGCCCACCACCTCGTTTATCCCTAAATATTGCCGCCCTTTATAAGCTAACACATTTTCCATCAGATTCTCCCCAACTGTTGAGTCAGGTTTTCAACTTCCTTTAACAAACCGTCTAGCTTGTCAGCGTCTTCGTTCGCGTAAGCGAATTTCATTTTCATTATATCTGAATGCGCCTTTGTCTTTTTTATCTCCGCAAGCGTAACGCCGTTTTTTATGGCCTCTAAACTTTTTTTGTAAAATGCCAGGATGACCTTGAGCATCTTGACCTGCTTCTTGGGCACGGAAAACATATCCACCTTGTCAAACGCGCTTTGCTGCAGGAAGGCATTTTTAAAAATCGCGCAGGTCTCTAAAATGACCCTTTGGCTGTCAGGCAAGACATCAGGACCGACAAGCTTTACGACCTGCTGCAGGCGTATTTCTTTCTGCAGAAGCTCTATTATCTGGTTTCTCATCAAAAGCCAATTCGGGTCAAGATTTTCCTGCCACCACGGCGCGATATCGCTTAAGTATTCAGAATAGCTGTCCACCCAGCCTATTGACGGATAATGGCGCGCGTTTGCCAGGTCCCTGTCCAGCGCCCAGAAACATCTTACATAACGTTTTGTATGCTGCGTTACAGGTTCTGAAAAATCCCCTCCTGGAGGGGAAACAGAACCTATTATTGTTATCGAGCCGTCTTTTTCAGATAATGTCTTTACAGCGCCGGCCCTTTCGTAAAACTCGGCCAACCTTGTCGGCAGGTACGCGGGGAACCCTTCATCCGCAGGCATCTCTTCCATTCTTCCAGAAAGCTCCCTAAGCGCCTCGGCCCAGCGTGATGTCGAGTCAGCCATGACCGCGACGCTGTAGCCCATGTCCCTGTAATACTCGGCCATCGTGATACCTGTGTATATGCTTGCCTCTCTTGCCGCGACAGGCATATTGGATGTGTTAGCTACAAAAATTGTGCGCTCCATCAATGGCTTGTTGCTTCGCGGGTCGATAAGCTTGGGGAAACTTAGCAGTACATCGGTCATTTCATTCCCGCGTTCGCCGCAACCGATAAACAAAATAATATCAGCGTCGCACCATTTCGCGATCTGGTGCTGGATAATTGTCTTGCCTGTCCCGAAACCTCCCGGCACAGCGACTGCCCCGCCCTTAGGGACGGGAAACAGCGTATCAATCACTCTCTGGCCCGTGATCAAAGGCTTCGAGAGCCGCTCTTTATAAAAATAAGGCCTGGCCTGCCTGACCGGCCACTTCTGGAACATCAATATTTTTTTCTCTTCGCCGAGCGTTGATACAACAGCGATGGTTTCATCAACCGTGTAGTCGCCTTCATTTACAATTGATTTAATCTCGCCTTGTACTCCGACAGGGATCATTATCCTGTGCTCTATCAGACTCGTCTCAAAGACAGTTCCTATGATCTGCCCCGCATTTACTTTATCGCCCTGTTTGAGCGTCGGGTTAAAATGCCATTTCTTTTTTCTGTCAAGGGCAGGGACGTGGATCCCTTTTTGGATATACTGATCGGAGGATTCCCTGATTCTTTCAAGCGGGCGCTGTATGCCGTCGTAAATAGTGCCTATTAACCCAGGGCCAAGCTCGACAGATAAAGGCATGCCTGAGCCATAAACAGAAGCTCCCGGTTTAAGGGAGGTCGTGTCCTCGTATACCTGGATCGTAATTTTATCGCCGTCAAGGCGGACGATCTCCCCGACAAGGTGGTCCTCGCCGACCTCGACCATCTCCAGCATGTGGGCGTCTCTTGCCCCTTTAGCCTCGACCAGGGGCCCGACAACTCTTGAAACTGTCCCGACAACTTTAAGCATCTTCTCCGAAGACCTCTTTTAAAATATCTATCCTTATTTCGTCGTATAATCTATTCAGCCGCGCGCCGAAAGTATTGTCGTATTCTATCCTGCGGTCTTTCGACCTGAGCGCGACGCCTGTATCTTTTATAAGATCGCTTTTTTTAAATTCCAGCGAAATATCCGTGGAATATTTATTTTTTAATTCTTTCTCGATGTCTTCTATAAACGTCTTATTAAAAATACCCTCATCCGAAACAGGGCCCATGATCTCGATTTCTTTACAGTCGATCGCTAGCGCCGCCTCCATGACAAGTTTCTTCAGCAGCTGGGGGTATTCTTTCGAAGAACGCAGCTGGGCGGTTTTTTTCTTTATCTCTTCCAGCACAAGGTTTACTATTGTTTCATGCGCGCCAAGCGTGATCTTTCTTATCTCTAAATTTAATGTAGATAAAATCTTTCTCTCTTTTAAAGACGCCTCTTCCTGAGCGGATTTGAATATTTCGCGCCTGAGCTCTTCTGCCCGCGCCTTGCCGCTGTTGTAGATCTCGGCGGTTTTTTCGCCTGTCTTATCAAGGATTTTTTTTGATTCCTTCTCCGCGCCTTCTTTAATATTGGCGCAGAGCTGGTCAGATGAGTCTTGCTGTGAGATTTTTATCTTCTTTTCCATTAAACTTTTATCCCGACTGCTTGCCTGACAATCTCGACTATGTGTTTCCTTTTCAAGCTGGGCCCTTGCCTATCAGGTATTTCCATAATAAGCGGGAACTCGGCGCTGTATAAAAATTTGTCGACTTCCTCCCTTATTAAATCAGCCACCTTCTCCGTGACAACAACGATGCCTACATCCCGCGTCGAAGTGGCTATCTTAAACGCTTCTCTTGCCCCGGCAAGCGTTTTCGCCACCATGCCTTCAACGCCGGCAAGTTTAAACCCTGTCACCGTATCTTCGTCGCCGATACAGAAATATCTCACTACACCTTCCCCAAAATCATGATCGCTATGATCAAGCCGTAAATCGCGATACCTTCCGCCAAACCGACAAAAATCAAGGCCCTTCCCGCGACTTCCGGTTTTTCGCTTATTGCCCCGACAGCGGCGGCTCCTACATACCCGACAGCGATGCCCGCGGCAACCGCGCTTACGCCGGCGGCTATAGCTGCCGATAAAAATGCCCAGCTGGTGGTCCTTGCCGATTCCGGCGTTAATTTGACCATTTCGGTTGTCTCAGCGATTGCTTGATGCGCGATAAAGCACATAGTTGCCGCGATGACGACCAGCAGGATGGTTAAGGAAACCCCGACCTTTTTCTTGAAATCTTTTACTGCGGTTTTTGTTCTCATTAAAAACACCTCCCCTTATTTTTATTGTCCCAATTTTATAGGCTTATACTGTTTCCCTTCGCCCGCGAAAAACTTTGAAAAGAACTCATAATATTCAAGCCGTATGCCCTGAATAGTGACTACCATGCCTTCCAAGACCAGGATCAAAATATTTCCAATAACGATTATTAATATTGACCACATTTTCCCGCTTACAGAAGCCTTCATCATGTCCGCAAGGCTGAAAACCGCGAGAAACAGCCCCACGTGGGCCAGCGCGAAAGCCGCGACACGGATATAGGATATGGTATTCGCCAAATACCCGATAAATATCTCGACTATTTCAACCAGGGTCTCTATAAAATAAGTCACGAATCCGTCGTGGAAGATCCTGCCCCTTTTTGTGATCAATCTTTCAACAGGCGCCTTTAAAAATAACACTAATATAGGTGCGCCGACCAAGCCCAGGATAAGCTTCGGGTTAAACGAAGCTGCCCCGGACACCAGGTGCCTTACCACTAGCCCCACGCATATCCAGTAAATAAGCCCGCCCACTAAGCCGGCTTTGTCAAATATCGCCTTTATAAAATCCTTGGTCCTGAAGGCGTTTATTATATTTATAATGATCCCCAAACTTATCATAAAAATACCAAACATTACAGCTAATTTTAAAAACTGCAGTATGTTGTTTAGCGGCCTCATCCAGAAAGACGGTATTATGTGTTCCATGCCGAAAATGCTGCCATATAAAAAGCCGAACAAAGCCGAAGACGCCCCGCAGTAGGCCACTAGCATGCCTACTTTGGACAAAAACTTCTTTTTATTTCTTAAAAGGACAAGCCCCAGAATAAAAAGCACCAGGCCCTGCCCGACATCGCCGAACATCGCGCCGAACATTATCAAAAAACTTATCGCCACGAATATTGTCGGGTCTATAGTCTCATATTCGGGGATGCCATAGCCTGTTATAAGCATCTCGAAAGGTTTCACAAGCGCGGGATTGCTGAATAAAACAGGCACTTTTTCCCGTTTTTCCTTTATTGCCTCGACTTTATCCGGCCTTTCTTCATGGATGTAACATTTATTACCGGTTAATTTCCTTATGTTATCAATAAGCTCGGCGCGCTGAGAAACAGGCAGCCAGCCGGCTATAAGATATGTCCTTTCTGTTTTCTGGAAATGGCTTTCAGCGTTCAAAATGACAGTTTTTGTTATCCCCTGCGAAAGAAAGTCGATCAACAGGGGTTTTACCTTTTCTTTGTACTGTTTTATCTGGGCGTCTATATTGCCTATTTCATCCTGGATCGATTTAATATTTTTTTTGATTTCCTCTTTCGCGTCGCCTGAGACCTGCGTGATTTCATCCGGGAGCGACATTTTCTCAAATGCCGCTTCTTCCAAAATTTTTTCAAGCGCTGGGTGGTCCCTTTTCAGGGTTATTATAAGGGCCATCGTCTCGCTGCCGACTGTCCTGAAAGGCATAAACACATTGGGTATATACTCAAGTCCTTTTTGCAAAAATACCAGGTTCTTGGAACTGACTTTCCCCGTCACAAGCTCCAAAAAACTGTATTTTGCCTTTGTCGCCTTTGCGATATCCAGAGGCCCGAACATATCAAGCTGCTTGTATATTTCATCCTGCGTCCTAAGCTCTTCCTGCAAAGATTCTTTTTTTATTAATTTCGGGCTGATCTCGGCTTCCACTTCGTCGAGCTTTTTTGCAATTTCTTCTATATTCAATGACGGCATTTTATATTCGGAAATTTCTTTTTCGGCGTCAGTTGTCTGCCCGAGTTTGCGCAGGATATTTTTTATCCTCTTTTCCATGTCCAAATAATTATTTTGCTGCTCGGAAGTCTTGGCGGTCGCCAGGTTTTCGGCCCAGTTTTCCAGCTCCTTGATCTTTACAAGGTGCAGGATGCCCCGGCGGACGACCATCTCGCTGATTTTTTCAAGGTCATCGTCCAGGACCACAACGCTAAAGAGCTCCATCGGCACAGGTTTTAACATAAAAGGCTCGCCCTTATCCTTTCAGGCGCAAGGCCGTAGCTTTTGCTGTATAAAATAGAGATTATATTCTGCGTCTCCGCCCGTTTTAAAATAAGATACGAAAGTATCGTGCCTATCGTAAAAGGAAAACCCGCCAATGCCTTTTTCGCTTCCCTGAACAATACCTGGTACAAAATCGCCTCCATCATGTACAGCTTTGAGCGGTCAAAGGCCTTGCCCAATAAAGTCGACAGGTTCTCGTACGGTTTTACGGCCATGCCCTGGACCATCGCGCTTAACCCTTCTGTGATAAAAATCTTGTGCGCCAGATCCTGGCTTATTTTATACCCGCGGGGGATCATTATCTTAAGCGCTTCGGCGGTAGGCAGCTTGAAATACTGCTTAAGCCTGATAAGCCAGCTTATATTGTCGATATCGATCTCTATCCCTAAAAGCTTTGCAGCTGATTCTTTGTCTTTTCTTGAGAGGTTATCGACCTCCTGCCAAAGCCTCGCGAAATAATCCGCGTCCAAAGCAGCCTCTATATAAAAAAACGAATTTGTCTGTTTATATTTTTCCCACGCGCCGAGAATGGGCTTTTTGTAAGGCGTTTCATCCAAAAGCAAGATTATCTCTTCTATGTTTTTCGCGAGAATGATCTTGTCTATGTCTATCGGGTGGCAGATCGTTTCCCGTATGAGATTTTTCGCGCCCTCGGGCCCTATCTGCCTGTTCCAGATGCGAAGCAGCGCCTTTAATTCATCCAGCTCGTATCTTTGCATCAATAATTCAACCAGGCGCCTGGGCTCTCCCTTGACATTATTGATTATTTTTTTATAAATGCCTATATCGTACTTTATAAATTCTTTCTCCAGGGCCTCTATGTCTTCTTCGTAGGCGACCTCCTGCTTGAATATCGCCCCATATTGGGAAGTTTTCAAAACAGAAACGGCGTCCTGGAGGTCCTTTGCGTTAACAAGCCTTTCGACCTGCTCGTCTTTCAAGAGCGCGCTTAGCATCGCGCGGACCCTGGCATTTATATAAGCGTAGGTGGAAAGGTCTTTCATTGTATCTGTGTATTTGTCAGTTTTTCGAAAAGTTTGTCGGCAACCTGGCGCGCAAGCGGAGATTTTTCCTTTATGATCACATCGGCTTTTTTTGAAGCTTCTTCGATCGCCTTTGCTTTTTTCTGGGAAGCCTGTATTTCGGATTTCCGCAAGAGCTCCTCTTTTTCCTTGTACGCTTTTTTTCTCTCCGCCTCCACCAATTCGTGCGCTTTGCTTTCCGCGTCAAGGATCATTTCGCTTGCCTGCTGCCTTGTCTTATCTACTTTTTGCCTGGCTTCTTCTTCTACCTTTACGATTTTTTCTATTATCTCTTTCATGCCTTAACCTTTTGGTAAAATTTTAGATAGCATGCCTGTCTTGGCGGCGATTATTAAAATCATTACAGCTGCTATGGCTATTTTTGTAGCTATTGACAATAACCTTCCCAAAACACTTCCCAACCCCGCCTTAAGCGATTTTACTAGATCCCTCTGTATAAGAAGCTCTACCATAAACGCGCCCAAGAACAGCCCCATCAGTATGCCAAGCGCGGTACCCACCCCGAAAAAGCTCGCCCCGAATATCGCCCCCAGTATGCCGCCGACAATCGCCCCCGCAACAGCTATGTTTGAGGCGCCTAATTTCTTGGCTATAAGTATTATAAAAATATATTCTAGCACTTCCCCCGCCAAATATAAAATGAATAAAATCACAAGTGTTTTTACGTCGATGACCTGGAAATTCGTCACAAAAGAAAAAACGGCGGCGCCAAGCATTATTAAGAGCGTCCCCCAAGAACTGAAAAACACCATTATAAAACCTATTATGGCGAAGATCAATAATAGGGTCGCGGCAGTAATTTCCATTTATTCTTTGTCCTCCATTTTTTTCTTTAGATCATCCAGGAACATTTTTATATCACCAAACGCCGACCTTGAGACCATGGCCCCGATAAATATCAGGACCGAAAATTGCCAGGCGTCCTCAGGCCCTATCACAAGTCCTGTATGGACATCCTCTGTTTTCTGCAGCCTATGGGAATATTCCTTTATTGCCTTCGTAAGCGGGCCCTCAAAGATATCTATTTTTGAGACCTGGTTATTGTATTTTAGGGAGGGAAACCTCACGCCTCTGACTATTAAAAAATTGATTATCGTATTTTCGCCGAAGTGGAGGTCCTCCTCAAAATCAAACCCTTCAAAATGCGGCATGTCTTGAGGCAGGATTATAGAAGGCTTCTCGACCATGACTTTTCCTGTCCTTACGACCGTGTCGCCGGTGTTCACGGATGATTCCGCCAGAAAAATATAAGGAAGAGCAGTCGCCTCAGAGCTTGAAAGCGGCACGATCCTGGGCCGGATAATTTCTGTTTCTTTTAGCGCTTTTTCCCAGATTTCCTGGATATCCATGTTTTTGGGCCTTCTTGTTTACTTGCATTATGGGGCTATTTGTTGGAATATCCCTTCATAATATTTGTTCAGCAATTTCCAGGTATTTATAAATTCTTTGACAAGGTAGATACTTAATATAATAACGATGATGCTTGTGATTATTTTTGTTTTTTTGCTATAGCGCGGGTTAAGCCACACCAGCGGCAGGGCAAACGGCCCTACACATAATATAGAGACTACTACCCAATAAGTTTTGTAATACCATTTTTCCTGCGGCTTTTTAACTAAAAACTCTCCGCAAAACTTGCATTTAATAGCATCATCCTGTATTTCTTCCGCGCAAAAAGGGCATTTTTTCATATCTTCATCCTGGGGTTATGTTATTTTTCAGTTTCAGGTAAAGGCACTTGCGGCTCTCCGTAGAAGGTACCTACTTCTTTTGTGCCTATTTTCAATATAGGCCCGATAAGCCCTTTATAAATTAAAAATACAATCAGGCCCAATAAAATCAAAATAATGATTTTTTTAAATAAATCTTTCATACCTTTGCTCCTTATTTGACCTTTGAAGAAATATATTTTTTGGGCTTTCTTTGGTCATCAAACAGGCCCCAGTAGGGTTCGACAGGAAGGTGCCTTTTCCAATTCTGGTCAAAAGCTTCGAAGTAGACAAAAAACATATCAGTTTTTTCTAAAATATCAAAAAAATCTTTTTGGTTGGATTCTGTCGCTTTATCCGCGCCTGCTGTAGGCACGCCCGCTTCTTTTATCAAGATAATCCTGCCTTCCGGGCAACGGTTTTGTAAGCTTTTATATTTTTTTTCTATCCACGCCACCGCTTCTTTCGGATCCTTTACTCCGCTTAAAAAAGGATGGATATTGGGGAAGACCCAGTCGCCGAGCGCCAGTATCGAATCATCAGAATAATCATAGATCTGTTCTGTTGTGGCAACCGGTTTCCCGGTCGATTCTTTCATCTCTGACATCGCCTGTGTTAGCGAATCTAAATTATAGCTGGAATTCAATCCCTCGTTTCCCACGCAATAACCGTCGACATATTTTGCGGCGGCGACCGCGTTCATAGTCTCTTCCCTGTTGTCGATGCTCCAGATGCCCATGATAACGCCTTTAAATCCTTCTTCTCGGGCTATGCGCGGGATTTCACCTAAGATCCTGTTTGAGCCGTATGTAACGATACCTTCAAAACCGTATTCGCGCAGAAGCGCCAGATCTTCTCTTATAGAATCTTCAGAGGGATAATGATTTTTTAAAGGGTTAAAATCAGAAGGCGCGTACGCGACCCATTTTAAGGTCTTTAATTTTTGCTTGAAATCCACACCTGATTCGCAAAAAGCCGGCTTTATCGACAAGCCGATAATTAAAATCAAAGTCAGAGAAACCAAATTTGTTTTTATCATGGCGTTTAAATTACTTGCTTTTACCTTTGACAGGTATTCCTTTTGCCCTTAGTTCATCCGTCTTTTCTTTAGAGCATTTCATGCATAAAAATACAGGTTTGGCGCTTGAACGGTCATAGCCTGCTGTCTTTATAAGCCTCCAAAGGTGAGATTGCGCCCCGCAATTGTCGCATTTTCCTTCTTTGATATGCCAAACCTCGACTGCCTGGGAAGTAAAAATAAACCTGTCTACCCAGAAGAAAATCGCCCCGCCTATCAGGTTTGCTACAATTGTCGACGTCAGGCTTGCCCCGAGATTTCTCACTACAAGCCACAATATCGGGGTGCTCAGCTGCCAGCGTATCAGATACAAAATAAATCTTCTTATCATTTTATTCTCACCTTCGCGAATTCATCTAAATATTTTTTTACGGCCCTGCCTATGCTTTCAAAATCCTTGTTTTGCAACCACTCTTTTTTAAACACGCTTGCGCCAAAGCTTACAGCGCTTGCGCCGCAGGAAAAATAATCCTTCATGTTTTCAGGAGTCACGCCCGAGCATGCCAGAAGTTCTATTTCGTCAAACGGGCCCTTTATTTCCTTAAAATATTCGCGGCCAGACTAAATCGTAACGGACGCTGCGGCCTTTGCCGGGTAATTGGCGCAGGATCTTCTTGTCGAGCAAACTTGAGATTTCGCGGAATGCGGTGGCACGGCTTGTCTTAGCGATACTCACATATTTACGCGTCGTTAAGCCGCCGGTAAAGTTTCCCTGCCCGGCCTCAAGAATGCGGTTGACAACCTTCTTTTGGCGTTCGTTCATAATCGTTTGGGCATGTTCTTGCCAAAAATCCGCCTTGGCTAAAACATTGCCGATGATCTTATCGGATCTTTGAATGGCGCGCTGGTAGCATCCCAAGAACCAAACAAGCCAGTTCGTCACGTCTGTGCTGCCGGCCCTTGAACATTTTTCAAGAACATCGTAATACTCATCTCTTTCTTCCATGATCTGCGAAGAAAGGCTGTAATAACGCGTCCCGAGTTTTTCATCCTGAGCGAGGGCCATATCCGTCAATGCCCGGGCGATACGTCCATTTCCGTCTTCAAACGGGTGAATGGTTACAAAATAAAAATGCGCAAGCCCCGCACGTAAAAGGCCGTCCGTTGCATGGAGAT
>Ga0315285_10004477_pt1 | contig 14481 bp, 8 predicted proteins | sample YL17G09_36_MG_FD_203698 | JGI IMG/M metagenome (GOLD analysis project Ga0315285, IMG submission 203698) | Sediment microbial communities from Yellowstone Lake, YNP, Wyoming, USA - YL17G09_36 | ecosystem: Environmental > Aquatic > Freshwater > Lake > Sediment | place: USA: Wyoming | collected...
GGTGGATTAATCCCGAACCGCGTCAGGGCGCTAAACGGAATGTTCACAGTCTTGGCTTCCGGATGCGTCAGGCTGATCTCCACCACCCCGTTCGGCACTCTTTGCAACTGCGTCTTGTCAACCTTGAGCTGAAGAACAAATTTCGTCGCCTCCACCGAAGCGTCAAAATCGGCGATTATCGCGTTGGCCGTTGATTTGACGCTCGTGACAGAGAACGGCCTGCCGTCAATACTTGTCAGTGTCACCTTGGGCAGAGCTTTGTCCTCATCCTTGAGCAGCAAATTCAGAGTCTTCGGCTGGTGATCGACGCGCGCCACAACCGTGGCCTTGAGCGCGAGCGTCAGCGTCGGGGCAGCTTTATCATTGCTGGTTACGGTAATATGTTTTGTCGTCGGACCTGCAGGAATTGGCGCATTAAACTTGATTTTCAGGACCCCGCTCTCACCTGGCTCGTACTCTTTCTTGTCCAGTGTGAATATCGTGCATCCGCAGCTGGGTATCACGATTATTTTCAACAGGGCCTCGCCGACGTTCTTGAAGCCAAACTCGCAGATATTGGTGGTGCCCGGTCCCACGTCGCCGAAGTCATGAACCATCTTGTCGAATCTAATCTCCGGCCCAGGTGCGTTGGCGTCCGCCTTGGGCTTTTCGGGTTCCGGCTTAGGCTTAGCGACTTGCGGCCTAGGCCTGACAGGCTCGGCCTTAACAGGTTCCGGCTTAGGATTGACGGGTTCGGGCTTAACAGGCTCGGGCTTCGGTTTAACCGGTTTCGTGGCCTCTTTCGCAATAGCCGCCGGCTTCTCAGGGGCCTGCACCGCCTTCTGCGGCTCCTGCGCCGGCTTTTGTGCCTCTTCGCAGCTGATTTGCGACAGCAAAACGCAGCCGATACCCAAAGCAGCCAAAATCATGCAAGTACGTTTCATATTTCGATCTCCGAATTAGTTCTCAGAATCAATTCTCTGAACAAACCAGCCCAAACTTCTTATTCTACTCAAAATGCCGCCCCATGGCAAGCAATTTCCGGCTCTTTTTGATGCCATAATGTGCGGGCTTTCTCTTTCACAGCCGCAGGACGACGCGTTAGAAGTGAGATTAAGCAGATCAAGGAGACTGAGTGTGCCCGGAGCAAGCCGGCCGTTCATAACGACGACCCTCATTATCGTTTGCATTGGCTTGGCCAGGCGCCCAAATATCTTGTTGTTCGGAATGCCAGATTGACATAAAATACCGAATGCTCGGTAGCTCACTCCTTCGTGGGCCTGGTCTGTTAATTCAAGGAGCAGAAATGATCAGTAAAGTGACCTTAGAATACTTCAAGAAGTTCGATAAAGAACAATTTGATCTTGAAGACACAATCGTCCTTGCTGGTCCCAACAACTCCGGCAAGTCAACGCTTCTCCAGGCGATTGCGGTCTGGAGCCTCGCAGTCCAGCGCTGGCTTCAAGAAAGAGGCAGCGCCAAATCGAAAGCCGCTCTTCGGACCGGCGTCCCTGTTTCTCGAAAAGACTTCACAGCGATTCCGCTGCGAGAGATGAACCTCCTCTGGACCGATCGGGCTACTGCGCATTCAGAAGGCCCCAACACTAAGGCCGGGCAACCCAAGTTAGTCACGATAGCCGTAGAAGGTGCGGGACCCGGCAGCGTGCCCTGGCACGTCACGGTCGCGCTGAGGTACTCGAGCCGCGAACAAATCTACATGAAACTTCTTGACAGAGATGGCAAGCCATTGACTGAGTTACCTCAAGGTGCCGGCAGGACACAGGTCGTTCATATACCTCCATTTTCGGGGATAGGCGCCGAAGAAACCAGATACGACCACGGATATCAGAACCTTCTTATCGGCCAGGGAAAACCTGGAGACATTTTGCGCAACCTCCTCCTGGAGATTTTTGCGGGAGCCAAAGAGAGCTGGAAACAGCTAAAGCAGGACATCAGGGAATTGTTTGACTACGAAATGGTTGATCCGTCTTATTCGGACCCCGACCCCTTCATCGTTCTTGAATACCGCCCATCTGATAGTCGTAAAGCGTTCGATCTGGCTTCCGCCGGGAGCGGATTCCACCAAGTCCTGACTTTGTTCGGGTTCATATACGCCAGGGAGGCGTCCGTTCTTCTTGTTGACGAGCCCGATGCGCATGAGCACATAATCCTTCAGCGACAAGTGTACGAGCGCCTGCGCACAGTTGCACGCCGTCGAAACTGCCAGCTAATCGTCTCAACGCACTCGGAAATAATCCTGGAAGAAACAACTCCCCAGCAAATCCTGTCTTTCTATGGCAAACCTCACCGCGTCTGTGTTGAAGAACAACGTGACCAGGTCCGTGAAGCTCTACGCCGCTTATCGTCTCTGGATATACTGGCAACTGAAAGCCGCCACAACATCCTGTATGTTGAGTTCGACTCGGACATCAATATCCTGTCGGCCTTCGCGAAGGTCCTCTCCCATCCGTCGCTCAAATTCTTCGACAATCGCTTCTACTATCCAATCCGTGGGAGTAATCCGCGCGATGCGAAAGCCCACTTCTTCGCACTTCGGGCAATTTCGCCCGATATTCGGGGCATACTCCTCTTGGACCGTGACAATACGAATCTGCCGGAACACGATATCGCACCCAGCGGGAGCGGCCTGCAGATTGTTCGATGGGGCCGGTACGAAATCGAGAACTACCTGCTCGTTCCAAGTGCGCTGCTGCGATACATACGAAGCGTGACGAGAGCGCAGGAGGAGCTCTTCCAATCATCCACGATCGCCAAGGCAGAGAGATTCCTGAAAGCCCAATTTCCACCCGACGCCTTCCAAAACCCTCTGAGCGACGATGCGTTTCTCAAAAAGATCGCAGCAAGCAAAGATATTCTCCCGCGACTGTTCGCGGCCGCTGAACTAAACGTCGCCAAAAAAGACTACTATCAGATCGCAGAGCTTTTCGATCGCACTGAGGTACACCCGGATGTCAAAAAGAACCTGGATTTGATCGCGGAGGTCCTGCTCACGGGCGCGAAGAGGTGAACAAATGAATGAGATTCGTAGGCGAGTATTCATAGGAAAACGTGGATTGCCGGCACTTGGACTATTGGTCTGGGTATGCCTGTCTCAAAGCTCGTTTGCGGACTTGTTGGGTGATTTGGCCCGGCCGCACAATGGGCGAAGTATGCGGGAGACCTCGACGCATAAGATTGGGCCTGACGGCAAGTACGACCCTAACGGCGAGCCGGACCCGCAGAGCAACCACGACAACAAGAACGTCGCTCCCGGCGAGACGAAAGTGCTGATGAACGCCAAGTGCCCCGGAGTCATCACGCATATCTGGATGACATTCCTCGGCCCGGAGCCTCACCCCTGGGCCAAGAACGGCTCGGCTAACCATCAGGAGATGCTCCTGCGGATGTATTGGGACGGCAGCGAGCGGCCGGGCGTCGAGGCGCCGGTCGGCGACTTCTTCGCCAACAGTTTCGCCAAGCGCAGCGAAGTCATCAGTCTGCCCGTTGTCGTCGAAGACGCCGACTCCTACAACTGCTTCTGGCAGATGCCGTTTCGCAAGTCGGCCAGAATTGAGGTCGTCAACGAAAGCGATAAGCCCATCAGTCTTCTCTACTACAACATCGACTGGATCAGAAAAAAACGCATCAGCAAGGATACGCCCTATTTCTACGCGCAATACCGCCAGGAATACCCTGTTGAGAATGGCAAGGACTATCTGCTTCTTGAAACCGAGGGAAAAGGGCATTACGTGGGCACAGTATTGAGCGTGCGAACGCGCAGCCCGTCCTGGTTCGGAGAGGGCGACGAGAAAATCTATATCGACGGTGAGGAAAAGGCCTCGATCTGGGGGACGGGGACGGAAGACTACTTCCTCAGCGCCTGGGGCCTCAAGAAAACGAGCACCCCCTTCTTCGGCGTGCCTTACTTCGACCAGTGGGGCATCGTCGGCGGCCATACCAGCGCGTACCGCTGGCATATCTGCGACCCGATTGTCTTCAACAAGGCTATCAAGGTGACTTTCGAGCACTACGGCTGGATTTCCGCAGATGAGAACCCCACCGGCAAGGTGGATAGCTGGAACGAACGGGAGGACGACTATTCGAGCGTGGCATTCTGGTATCAGACCGGCGAGCCGACCTTCGAAGCAAGTGCTCCGCGCGCCCGCCAACGCAAGCTGCCCAGCCTTGACCAGGTCATTGCGGCCCGTGAATATACCGACGACCGCTGCCACGGCGAAGGAAAAGCCGTCGTGCAGAGCCTGGAGATTCATCCTGACGGGCATCTGCTGTATATGCCGGCCCAGAAAGAGGGGGCCTGGGTCGAGATTCCTGTTGAGGTCGCGAAAAAAGAGCCGCGTCGGCTTGTCCTTGTTATGACCTGTTCACACGACTTCGGCAAGTACCAGGCGTACCTTGACGGAGTCAAGTTAGGCGGCGTGATGGACCTCTACAGCAAGGAAATCCTCAGCCGTGAGTATCACCTGCTGGACTTCTGGCCGGAGCCGGGCAAATACACGCTGCGCTTAGAGTGTGTCGGGAAGAGTCCTGAATCCGCAGGCTACTACCTTGGTATCGAGTCTGTTCGCCTGCGGCAGCGCCGCCCGCGCGTCCTCGAATACGCCCGCGACAAGGACAAAGACTGGCGCAAAGAACCTATTCTCTACGAGTAGAGGCAATACGTGCGCCAGACCCCGCCTTGCCGCGTTGGCCTCAACGGGAAAAAGGGCGACTGCCTGCAAGGTCCTATATAAGCCCGCTTTTCCGTATGGTGCTCGAGGCAAAAATGCTCGCGACGCGGAGGCTGCCTATCGAGTCATCTTCTTTCTGAAAAAGCACTTACGACGCCACTGGACCCACAAATGGCCCCGTTTTATTTGTGAATTTTCCCGAAATCTGCAATAAAAATTGTCCCTGCGCACGTCTTTATAGGTGAAACCTCAGCTTGACGAAAACAAAAAGGAGTCTGTTGAGGAGGATACGGAAATGCTAAAAAGAATAACAACCGAATTTGGAGCGGCTGTCAGGCTGATACTGGCGGAGAATCTCAACGTTCTGCGAACCTTCATCAGGGACCTGACAAGCCTGTTTGGGAGATTCAGCCAACTGCAGAGGGACGCAAAACTGCGAGGCGGAAAGGATCTGGTTTAGAAAAGAGCAGGATATGCCGAAGAAGACGACATTGGCTCTTGATTGAGTGTGCCTGGCTGGGAAATATCCTCTGCGGGTGTAACCGCCGGACAGAGGCGCCCACTATCCTGTTGAAAGGGTCTTGCCGGCGGATAGAAAGACAATGTAAGAGAAATGTTAAGACTTTAACAAGGTAACAGCCCTCCTTAAGGCGGCCGGATGCGTACATAAGTCGTGCACATCCGGCTATTTTTTTTGAATTCAAGGCCTGCAGGGCGGACTACTGCCGCAGCAATACATCGGGAGGCTTGTTGCTACCAGTCTTCCGGGTAGCGGATGGACTTGGGCTGGATGTTGAAGCTCCGAGACAACTGGTCTATCAGTGCATAGACCCTTTTGATCTGATAGTCCGTCGGTCGGTCGGTTGTGCCGTCGGCTATGACGCAGATACGTATAGTCTGGCTCTCCCCGCGCCACGTTCGCCCGGGTATGATGGACCACTGTCGCTGCCACTTCTCGGTTGGAAGTATCTGTCCGTTGCCTCCGCCAAGCCCGTTGCAGACGACAAAGTGACAATCGAGGTCTTCGGCGCCGCCCAGACCGTAGAGCGAGACGAACTGCTCTATATTGCCCGCCCTGGTCCCGCTGTAGTAAACCTCGACGCTATTCCACCGCTCGGTGTGCTGAGGGGCTTGAGAACGGACCGCTTCCTTGATGGGATCAAGGCCTATGTAGCTCGAGAGGCTGAATGGGCCGGCCAGAGGCGGCTTGCCGCTCAGGCCCATCAGCACTACGGCGCCGACCGTCATCGAGACCAACAGCGCCGCCAGAACCTTCACCACCCTTGGTTGATTCGACATAGCACCAAACCACACAACAGAAAAAAGATTTCAACCTTAACTACTTTAGGAAAACTCAACGCAGTTACATTGTAAACATCGGCACGCACCGACGTGTTACTGTAAATTTTCCTGAAAATTCTGTTATTTACCCTTGTCGCGCACAAGGCCGTTGAGCACCCGGTAGAACGCGATAAGGCGCTGGAGGTTTTTTTGACGCCGTAGGGCTTTTGCGGAATATCGGGCTGCAGCTACTCACAGATACATTGTTACAAACCTGTTGCTTTATGGGACTGGGGACTGTATATTCCGTTGATCAAATTGGCCGCCGAACACCGGACGTTCACGCTCGGCGCGGGAACTGGGGCTATCAGGCCGAAGGTCTTGACAGAAGCGAGGTGCAAAGATGGCGTCGGAATTTCATACAAAGCCGCAACGCAATGAGAAGCTTTTGCAAAGCCGTCCATTGTCTGCGCAGGAGATTTCCAGGCTGACCGAGCAGGGCTGTACGTGTTCGGACTGGTCCCGTGTCGAGGTGGCCGAGGGGTTCAACACAGAGACGGTCAGAGCGACTCATTTTAGCGGACGTGTCAGGCTGGGCGTGTTCAGAAAGCGAGTGACTTTCTTCGGCGGCGTGGAAAAGCCCGCGGGAATCAGCAACGCAACAATCCATAACTGCACGATCGGCAACGACGTCTATATCGACCACGTCAGGAACTACATCGCCAACTACGCAATCGAAAACGACGTGGTGATTCAGAATGTCAACCTGCTGGCCGTGGAGGGCGAAAGCTCATTCGGCAACGGCACCCAAGTGGCCGTCGTCAACGAGGCCGGCGGCAGGGAAATACCGATTTATGACCGGCTTTCGGCCCAAACAGCGTACATACTGGCCTTTTATCGCCATCGCCCAAAGGTCATTGAACGCCTCAAGGCGATGATCGCCGGCTACACCGCATCGGTTACCTCCTCGATGGGCCTCGTCGCCGCCGGCGCCAAGCTCTTTAACTGCGGAATCATCAAGAATCTCAGGATCGGCCCGGCAACGGTTATCGAGGGCGTCAACCGCCTCCAGAACGGCTCGATCAATAGTTGCGTGGAGGACCCCGTCTATATCGGACCCGGCGTCTATGCCAAAGATTTTATTGTTTGCAGCGGCGCAAAGATCGCCGACGGCGCAATAATAGCGGACTGTTTTGTAGGCCAAGGCGCCGAATTGGCCAAGCAGTATTCCGCGGAGAACTCCGTCTTCTTTGCAAATTGCGGCGGATTCCACGGCGAGGCCTGCGCCATATTCGCCGGACCTTACACCGTAACGCACCACAAGTCCACCCTCCTGATAGCCGGGCAGTTTTCCTTTCTCAACGCCGGCAGCGGAACCAACCAGAGCAACCACATGTACAAGCTCGGACCCAATCATCAGGGCATTGTGGAGCGAGGCTCGAAAACCGCCAGCGACTCCTATATGCTCTGGCCCGCGAAGGTCGGACCCTTCACCGTCGTGATGGGCAGGCACTACAGGAATTCGGACATCTCGGATCTGCCCTTTTCGTACCTGATTGAGCACGAAGACGAGAGTATTCTTATCCCCGGCGTGAACCTCCGCAGCGTGGGGACCGTGCGAGATGCGCGAAAATGGCCCAAGCGAGACAAACGAAAGGACCCGAATAAGCTCGACCTGATAAACTTCAAGCTGCTTAGCCCTTACACGATTGCCAAGATGCTCAACGGCAGCAGCCTGCTGAGGAATCTCAAGGCGACTTCCGGCGAGAATACCGAGTACTTCACGTACAATAGCGTCAGGATTCCGAAATCCTCGCTGGAAGGAGGCATTAGGCTTTATGAAATCGGAATAGATAAGTTTCTCGGCAATTGCCTCATTGGTCGGCTGCAGGGCAGGCAGCTCGCAAGCGTCGATGAGCTTCGCTCGGCCCTGGCGGCGCAAACCAACGTAGGACGCGGCAAATGGATAGACCTGGCCGGCCTGTTCGCCCCGCAGGAGACCGTCGAGAAACTGCTCAACGACATCGAGAACGGCGCCGTCACCACGCTCGAACAGGTGGCCGAGGCCTTCCGGTCTATGCACGATAATTATCCTGCATACGAGTGGGCCTGGGCCACAGGTGTGCTGCAGCAGCGGATATGCAAGAGTATCAACCGCGTAACGGCAAAGGATATCGTTGATCTGGTTGCAAGGTGGAAGTCAGCCGTCGTGGAGCTCGACCAGATGCTCTATGCCGACGCGAAAAAGGAGTTCGCCGCGCCCGCCCAGATCGGATTCGGAGTCGATGGCGATGAGGCCAGCAGAAAGGCCGATTTCGAGCAGGTCAGGGGCACATTCGACAAGAACAGCTTCGTCCACGAAATCGAAGAGCATATAGCCCGAAAGACGGCCCTCAGCGGCGAGCTGATCGCCGCGCTGGAAAAGATTTAGCCTCCACCAACGTTGAAACAGGGTCGAAATGTCTCTGTGTGTTTTGATCGTGGCCGTACTCTACAATAACGTGCGGCATGGACAAGAATGTGAAATATCTTAATGTGAGGACTGCTTATGAGAGTCATTATTGAGCCGGACTATAAGACAGCAGCTAAGTGGACTGCCAACTACATTGCCGGGAGGATTAACCAGTTTGGGCCGGGCGCAGACAAGCCGTTTGTCCTGGGCCTGCCCACCGGGTCGTCGCCGATCGGCGTCTATAACGAGCTCGTCGAACTCTGCAAGGCGCAGAAGGTGTCGTTCAAAAACGTCGTCACCTTCAATATGGATGAATACGTGAACCTGCCGCAGGACCACCCGGAAAGCTACCATTCATTTATGTGGAAGCATCTGTTCAGCCGCGTGGATATTCCGAGGGACAACGTCAATATCCTCAACGGCAACGCCCCGGACCTTGAGGCCGAGTGCGCCCGCTATGAAGAAAAGATGCGCAAGCTCGGCGGCGTCAGGCTCTTTCTCGGCGGTATCGGGCCCGACGGGCATATTGCCTTCAACGAGCCCGGCTCGTCGCTCTCATCGAGGACGCGCGTCAAAACGCTCACATACGACACGATTATAGCCAATTCGCGCTTCTTCGGCGGCGATATTAACAAGGTGCCGAAGACGGCCCTGACCGTCGGCGTGGGGACAGTTATGGATGCGCAGGAAGTTGTGATTATCGTCAACGGCCACAACAAGGCGCGGGCGATGCAGCACGCCATTGAAGGAAGCGTCAATCACCTCTGGACAATCAGCGCCCTGCAAATGCACCCCAAAGGAATTATTGTCTGCGATGATGAAGCAACGGCGGAGCTGAAGGTCGCCACGGTAAATTATTTCAAGGACATAGAATCAGCCAATCTCGACCCGGCAGCCTTGTTGAAATGAGCCAGGCGATTGCCGGCTCCGCCGGCCCACGTGTGAAATGAAAAACGGGAAATCCACTTGCGTGAATCTCCCGTTTTGGTATTTGCCGAGCATCCTGGCCTTGCGAGCTTTCTATTGGGGAACGGCGCCGCCGGGGATGGCCGGTGGGGCGGCCGGCTTAGGCTCCTTGCCGGGCGGATAGACGATTTTTGCTTCCAGCTTGAGCTGCTCGACATACTTCATTGCCAGCTCCTGCAGCTTCCTCTGGACAAGCTCAGCCATCAGAGTCCCCTTGATCTGGTCAAAAGAAGTAGTGCTCGCCTCTTTGCGGTCGGTGACCTTTATGATATGGAATCCAAACTGGGTCTCGACCACGTCGCTGATCTTGCCGACCTCCAGCTCGAAGGCGGCCTTGTCAAAAGCCGGGACCATCTGGCCTCTGGGGAAGAAATTCAGGTCGCCGCCTTGTGCCGCCGACGGGCACGCCGAGTTCTCTTTGGCCAGGGCGGCAAAATCGCCGCCTTCTTTGACTTTCTTAAGCAGGTCCTCGGCCTTGGCTTTGGCCGCCGCCTTGGCCTGGTTCGGGTCGGAGTTGGGGTCCGACAGGTCCGGCTTTATCAGGATGTGACTCGCCCTGACCTGCTCAGGGACGTTGTATCTGGCCTTGTTCTGCTCATAATACGCCTTGGCGTCGTCTTCGGTGACTTTCGCCTCGTCCGGGTATTTCTGGGCGACGAGCTTCTGCTGCCCCAGCATCGCCTGCATCTGGTTCTTCAACTGCTCGTAATTGTAACCGTAGGCCTCCATCTTCGCCTTGAACTCTTCAAGGGTCGCAGGCGGCTTCTGCAGCGAGGCCATTCGCGTTATCTCGCTGGTAACCTCATCATCGGTAATCTTTATGTTGGCCTTCTTCACCTGCTCATCGAGAAGCTGCATCTTGATCATTTCCTGCAGGGCCTGGTCTTTGAGCAGTTTCATCTGCTGTTCGAGAAAGGCTGGCGGCAGGTTGGCGGCCTGCTTGGCGAGCCTGTCGAGGTGCGGCTTGAGCAGCTCATCCAACTGCTTCTGGGTAATATCGACGCCGTTGACGGTCACCAGAACGTCGCTGCCGGACTTCGCCGTGACCGGTGCCGGCGCCACTGTGCCGACGTCGGGCTTGACGGTATCGGTCTCGACCTTGGCCGGAGCCGGGCCGGGTTTCTTGACATCAGGCGTGGTCGTTTTCTTCGGCTTGCAGCTCGTCAGGCTGCAAACGGCGCAGAGCAGCGCAAGCCACGTTAACGCTCTAAGATAATAAGTACTCATAGTCCTGTCCTTTCGCGGGCACAATAAAAAAAGACCCTTCATCAAGGGTACGCACGTTCAATTATCCCGTTGCCCCGCTTACCTGTCAAGGCAATTACTGCTTTTCGTCCCGCTCGGATACGATGCAAAGCTAATCCTTTGTAATGCCGCCTGCAAAGTGTTAGAATACGGCGAAATATATCGGCTTACAGCCGCCGAGTACTGATTTAGACTCAAAGCGCATTTGCAGTAGGAGACTCCTTATGAGTGCGAATTCCGCCAACAAGGCAGCCTTGACCGGCAGGCAGCGCGTCCTCAAAACGCTTGACTACCAGCCTGTGGACCGGGTCCCGGTGGACCTGGGCGGGACGCCGTGCAGCGGGGCGCACGTCAGCGTAATTGCCAGCTTGCGGCGGGCGCTCGGCTTGGATAAGGCCGGCGAGCCGGTCAAGCTTGTCGAGCCTTACCAGATGCTCGGCGAGGTCGCAGCCGACCTCCGCGCCGCCCTCGGTATCGACGTGGTTGCCCTGCCCTCGCCCCGCAATATGTTCGGTTTTGAAAACGCCGGCTGGAAAAAATGGCGAACGTTTGACGGAACCGATTGTTTAGTGCCCGCGAAATTCAATACCAGTCCGGAGCCGAGCGGCGATATTCTTATGTACCCACAAGGCGATAAATCGGCTCAGCCTTCAGCGCGGATGCCAAAGGGCGGCTACTACTTCGACTCCATCATCCGCCAGAAGCCCATCGACGACGCCAAGCTCGACCCCGCCGACAATCTCGAAGAGTTCCAGCCCATCAGCGAGGAAGACCTGGCTTACTACGAGCGCAAGGCAGCCGAGCTGTACGACAACACCGACCTTGCGGTTGCAGCGGCCTTCGGCGGAACCGCCTTCGGCGATATCGCGCTCGTACCGGCGCCCTGGCTCAAAGACCCCAAGGGAATCCGCGACATCGAGGAATGGTACATAAGCACCATCGCACGCAGAGACTACATCCAGGAGGTCTTTGCACGACAGACCGAAATTGCGATCAAGAACCTCGAGAGCATATATCAGGCGGTGGGTGACAAAGTGCAGGTGCTCCACATGGATGGGACCGACCTGGCCTCGCAGAACAGCCTCTTTTGTTCGCCGGACACGTACCGCGAGCTTTACCTGCCCTGCAGCAGGAAACTCAACGACTGGATACACGCTCACACCAAATGGAAGACCATCAAGCACTGTTGTGGGGGCTGCGAGCCCTTAATTGAAGGGTTCATCGCGGCGGGCTTCGATATCCTCAACCCGGTTCAGACCTCGGCCAGGGGTATGGACCCCAAGCACCTCGTTGAAGAATTCGGCGGCAGGATAGTCTTCTGGGGCGGCGGCGTCGATACCCAGCAGACCCTGCCTTTCGGCAAGCCGGACCAGGTGCGCCGCCAGGTTGCGGAAAGGGTCAGGATATTCGGGCAAACCAACGGCTACGTCTTCAATACGATTCACAATATCCAATGCAATACCCCCGTCGAGAACGTCCTGGCGATGTTCAGGGCGCTGGGGCGCGATGTATAAATAAAAGGAGACCAACGATGGGATTTGCAAAGAAGGTGGCTCTGTTGGCAGCGGCGACGGCCCTGACGGTTATTGCCGGCTGCAGCATCCTGCAGAGCGGTCCGGCTGGAAGCAAGGCCGGCGCCAGAAAAATCATCAATCTGGACGGCGCGTGGGAGGTTGCGGAAGGCTCGATGGATTCGGCACCGGCCGCCTTCGCCCACAAAGTCCCTGTCCCGGGGCTTGTGGATATGGCTGAGCCTGCCTTTGCCGAGGTCGGGAAAAAGAGCGACAAGCGTCAGGCCTTCTGGTATCGGCGGACATTCGCCGTCAAGGCGGAGATTCCAGAGGTCGCCATCCTGAAAATCCATAAGGCAAGGTACGGGACGAAGGTATTCCTTAACGGCCAGGTGGTCGGCGAGCATCTGCCCTGTTTCACCCCCGCCTTGATGAATGTCAAGAAATTCCTCAAAGGCGCCGGGCGGGAGAATGAGCTTGTCATACGGCTCGGCGCGGACCGTGAATCCCTCCCGGAGGGCCAGCCCACCGGCTGGGATTTCGAGAAATACAAATACATTCCCGGAATCTATGACTCGGTCGAGCTGATTCTCAGCGGCGCACCCCACATCGCCAACATCCAAACCGTGCCCCAGATTGAGAAAAGCAAGGTCCGGGTGGTCGTCGAAATGGACAATGTGGCCGGCGCGGACAAGATCGAGATACGCTACAAGCTGTCCGGGGCGCGGACGGCAAAACCGGTCCGTTCGGGCGTTGCCGAAGCGACGGGCTGCTCGGGCGACGAGAAAGTAACAGTCGATTTTGAAGTTCCCGTTACTGATAGCCATTTGTGGACGCCCGAGGACCCGTTCCTCTATGAGCTGGAGGTCAAGACGGCGGGCGACTGCAAGCTCGTCCGGTTCGGTATGCGCTCGTTCCGGTTCGACCCCGAAACAAAACGGGCGATGCTCAACGGCAAACCATACTTTATGCGCGGGACCAACGTCTGCATATACCGCTTCTTCGAGGACGACGCCCGAGGCGACAAGCCCTGGCGCAAAGAGTGGGTGCGAAAGCTGCACCGGAAGTTCAAAAGTATGCACTGGAATTCCATCCGCTACTGCATCGGGTTTCCGCCGGAGCTTTGGTACGAAATCGCCGACGAGGAGGGCTTTCTGATTCAGGATGAATTCCCCATCTGGCTGCTGGACAAGGCCCCCGAAAACCCCAAGGCCGAGAAGATCATCCCCGAATACATCGAGTGGATGCGAGAGCGATGGAACCATCCCTGCGTGGTCTTATGGGACGGGCAGAATGAAAGCGTTACCCCAGAAACCGGCAAGGCTATCAGTGCGGTTCGGCGCCTGGACTTGTCCGGCAGGCCGTGGGACAACGGCTGGGCCGAGCCGCAAAGCCCCGCCGACTGCGCCGAGGCCCATCCATACCTGTTTATCAAGGCATGGTCCGGCGGAGAGCCTTTCCGATTCAAGGATATCGCAGGCGTCTCGCCGGTCCCTCATCTGCGCGACGAGCAGAAGAAACTCGACGTCCCCATCATCATCAACGAATATGCCTGGCTCTGGCTCAACCGCGATGGCAGCGTTACCTGCCTGACCGACAAGATCTATGGCAGCCTGCTCGGACAGAACTCGACCGCCGAGCAGCGGCGGCTGCTCTACGCGAAATATCTCGCCGGCCTGACCGAGTTCTGGCGATGCCACCGCGAGTGCGCCGGCGTCCTTCATTTCTGCGGCCTCGGCTATTCGCGGCCCGGCGACAAGCCCAGGCCCGAAGGCGGGGCCACCAGCGACCACTTTGTCGATCTGGAAAAACTCGTGTTTGAGCCGAACTTCGAGAAGTACGTCCGCGACGCCTTCTGCCCGGTGGGACTTATGGTCGATCTCTGGGATGAAGAGATCGCGCCGGGCGCCGAACGGCAGGTCAAGGTCTTCGTAATCAACGACCTCTACCGCAACTGGAAGGGGACCGTCGATTTGCGGATCCTCCGCGACAAGCAGGTCGTCGGCAAACAGTCAAAGCCCTGCACGGTCGAAGGCCTGGGCCGGGGAATACTCACCTTTGAACAAAAGTTTCCGACCGAGGCCGGCGATTACAGGCTTGTCGCACAGTTGGCCGGCGATGACGGCAGGCCCGTGCGCAGCATCCGCGATTTCAAAGTCGTTGCGAGCAGCAAATAATACGGGGGCACATCTGAGTCTGCACGAGGGCAGGATATGACTGCCTCGGCGAGACGAAAAAGCCCCGGAGGATTAGAAAGTGGGAACAATGACCACAAAGATAAAATCAGCAAGTTTGCTTATCCTGACCATCGCATTGTGCTTCAGTTCAAGGGCCGCTGAATCCGACAAACCAACAGCGC
>Ga0315285_10004478_pt1 | contig 14481 bp, 17 predicted proteins | sample YL17G09_36_MG_FD_203698 | JGI IMG/M metagenome (GOLD analysis project Ga0315285, IMG submission 203698) | Sediment microbial communities from Yellowstone Lake, YNP, Wyoming, USA - YL17G09_36 | ecosystem: Environmental > Aquatic > Freshwater > Lake > Sediment | place: USA: Wyoming | collected...
CAGGGCATGAAGAAGCCCATAATGCACTGACTTTAATAACATTGGTCACTGAATCACAGACTTCATTTTATACTAGAATTGATTTTAGACATAACAATATTTTAGATACTATAGCAGAGTGCAAACCAATAACCATTGGACGTCATCATGCTACCTCTGATGTTATTACTAGGGAAATGTTTGGATCGTGCCCAGTAACATATGTACCATATAGGCATGCAATGGAGGCTGTGGCATCACTATTAGATGGCACGCTAGATATATACAGCGACTCTTCTTCACTTGAACCGCTGGTTGTCTCTAAAAAATTAAAGAGTATTGGGAAAATAAACCCCTCGCCTAATACATCTGGTCCCAATATAACAAAAAACTTTCCAATCGCAGCAAAATTGAGGAGATTCGTATCAATTGCTACTTCATCAGCGAATAGTAGAGAAGATATTGAGGAATTAAATAAACGGTTGCGTCCGATTATTCTTAGTAAGGAATTTGCACCTACTCTTGAGACTACAGGTCCTGCATTAAACACTACTGTTGATGAGGCAAATACAGTAGTTACTGAAATTAAAAATATAATTAAGGCACAAAATGTTAAATTCGGCCTTTAGACGGCTAGGATATTATGAAGTAGGAAATTCCACATTCTTTAATAAATCTGATGCTATATTATATGCAAGTCGCACTGGTGAAGATTTACACTGGAACTTCAATGAAGATATATTCTCGGCAATTGATTGGTCTGTACCTATAGAGAATTCCCTTTCAGAGTTATATAGGCAACGTGCGCAACAATTAAGAGACAAGTATGATTTTGTTTCCTTATTCTACAGCGGCGGCGTCGATAGCACAAATGTATTACACTCGTTTATTGATAATAATATATTATTAGATGAAATAGTAATTTATAGGCCGAGAGTAATAGAAAATAGAATAAATTCAATTGATAGAACTCCCTATAATATTTTTTCTGAAACATCACTTGCAGCAATACCTCATCTAAATAGATATCTGCATGATCCAAGAACTAAGGTTAGGATTATACACAACGATGAGGCAGTTATTAAATTAGCAACCGATTCTAAATTGATGTCACAATATTCGAGTTTAAACAGACATGCGCCTAATTCATTTTCTAAAATTGCAATGAGTGTTACTGATCCTGTATGGAATGAATTGTATCTACAGGGAAAGAGCGTTGGGCATATTCAGGGTGCTGATAAACCCATGGTCATAGCTGGTAATCCTTATCATTTTTATTTCTATGATGCATCAGCAGCGTTTGTAATTGAACCTACCTATCAGACAGATATAAGTGAAATGATAAGTAGACATCAATTTCACGAATTATTCTATTGGACACCCGATCTTCCGCAATTGGTTATTAAACAATGCCAGATTGTTAAGAAATTGTGCCAGAGTGATCCATTTTTCTACGCCTTGTTTCAGAAAGCAGAAATAATGACGCAAGATAATTTTTCAGCTATGCTACCTTACATATATCCACCACAGGTTCTAGAAGTTCGCAATATGTTTTCTACCTCAAGTCCTGGGCAGGGATTATATTCACCACAGAATTTATGGTTTTATGAGAATATGCCTGCTAGTGTTACTGGCGTGTTAAATGATATCGTAAAAGATTTTCAGTTCGCCGCCGCCGATAGATTTTTTAGAAAGAAAGAACCTATAGGAACTACTTTTAAAGAACATCCTCTATATTCGCGTGGACCAAAGACTACATTAAAATCGACTAGAAGTAAAAAATACATATTATGATAGATAACATTCGCCTTATTGACTTTGATACCATATTACCTGTATGGAAGGAAAAATTATGGCCTGACAGAGTTTCGGCTATAGAAACGCATAGTGCCATGTTGCATTTATTTACTGAATATGATATGGGTAATTTTTTATTGCCTAGTTGGTACCATGGATTTTATGTAAATGGCGAATTAGCAGGTGTTAATAGTGGCCATATGTGTACCGATATGAGTGCTAGGTCGCGAGGCCTCTGGGTGTACCCTAAATATCGCCAAAAAGGCATCGGTAAACAACTTCTTATTGCAAGCATAGATAAAGCATTGATCCACAATTCACTATCAGTATGGAGCTATCCTCGAAAGTCGTCTTGGCAGACATACGAATCTGCAGGATTCGTATTAACATCTGAATGGCAGAACACTGAGACAAGTGAAGCAAACGCATATTGTTACCTAAAGCTATGACAGTAGATATTTTAATTTTTACAGATGCGGGAACCATGGTTTTTTGCCGTGCTGCCGGTGCATATCGTGTAGCAACAGAATTACGAAAGCACGGTTATACCGTGCAGGTGGTTGATCATTTTTTGTTGGCTGGTTTAAACCGAATTCAAGAGATTATTGATAAGTTTGTAGGTCCAAATACGTTGTTTGTAGGTTTTTCTACAACATTTATGAATGTTAGCGATGCATACAGGGCCGAGTTATCCATAGATGTGGATGCGTTTGTATTAGAAAATCCTAACGACGGACTACGCGATATATCTGTGCCATCTGTATGGTCAGACGGAATACCTATTTCTGATAATGACTTACAAGCAATTCGTGATCGAATATTATTGCGTTCCTCAAATGCAAAATTAGTAATGGGCGGCCCGAAGTCAGTTTCTCAGAGACAAAAACAGATTGATACATTTATTGTCGGGTATGCTGATAACACTGTTATAGGATATGCTAAATTTCTGCAAGGAAAAAATCCGTTTCTTCAATTTAAGCATATAGGTGATGGTAGAATTGTGATCGATCATGATTTAGATGCGGCAGGTTTTAATTTTCAAAACTCTGTTATTCATTATGAAGATTCTGATCATATACGTTTCGGCGAAGTTTTACCAATTGAAGTAGCTCGTGGTTGTATATTTAGGTGTAAATTTTGTGGTTATCAGCTCAATGGTAAGAAAAAATTAGATTATATTAAGGATGGGGAAACATTATATAGTGAGCTAATGCGTAATTATGAAAAATTCGGTGTAACAAAATATATGTTTTCTGATGATACGTATAACGATAGTATTGAGAAGATAACATATAATGCTGAAGTTTTTAGTCGGTTGCCATTTAAGATAGAATATGCAACATATCTTAGACATGATCTTATATGGCGATATCCCGAAATGGCTGATATATTAAAAGATAGTGGGCTAAAGTCAGCCATATTCGGTATCGAAACTCTTAATCATAGTGCTGGTAAGATTATAGGAAAGGGATTGTCACCAGAGTTGACTCGTGAGACATTACACTGGTTGAGGGAAGATAAGAAATGGAAGGGTAATGTTCTTATGTCTTCTGGGTTTATTATTGGTTTACCTACAGACTCTGCAGAGACCGTTGCTAAGTGGGGAGCAGAATTAATTAGTCCTGATTACCCATTAGATTCTTTTATGATTAGGCCACTCGGGATTAAACAGGAAAAACCCAGAGTAAATATGTCGGAATTTGAACTTAATTATGAAAAATATGGATATTATTTTGATCCTGCGAAATCTGTATCGTGGATTAACGAACATTGGAGATTTGAGGATGCGGTCGAATGCTCTAATAATCTAACAAAGACAGCATATAAAAATGGTAGGAACAGAGTAATAGGAAGTCCCGCGATGATGTTGCATAACTATGGCATCACATGGGAGCAGGCATACACAGAACCTGCTCATGTACTATATAAGGGAGTCTTTAAAAAGACAATAGAAATGGCACACGAATACTATTCTAAATTGTTGGCCTAAGTATGAAATATCAATTTGATCCATTTGAATATTATTATGAAAAGATAGACTGGCCTGTCTATGATTTTAAGACAGAATGCATTATGGCTGCACAAAAAGTAGAATCACTGAATATAAAAAATCTCCCTCTAATTGTGACAATGAGCGGCGGTTTAGATAGCGAGCTTATTGCCCAATCTCTATATTCGGCCAATATATCGTTTAAAGCTCTAATAGGGCGATTGCAGGTCGAAACTGCAACAGGATCAATAATATTGAATAAGCATGATTATTGTTATGCAGAAAAGTGGTGTAAGTCCCATAACGTAGAAGTTATTTACTGTGACCTAGATGTATTCGGAAATGCTAAACTATTAACTGAATATGCTTTGTCATCAAAGGGATTTTCGCCACAGTATGCCTGGCATATGTATTTAATGAAATGGTGTAGTGATAATGGATACTTCTTTGTTGCAGGTCTTGGCGATATCGATATAGTGCTCGGTGATGATGGTGAATATTATTGCGCTGATACACAACGCGAATGGTCGATTGATATTTTCTGTGAAAATCATAACATTATTGATGGTGTTGATGGCGTTATTAGATTTGTAAAATTAGACTCAAGGCTTACAGCATCATTCCTGAAATTATCAACAGTGCAAAACCTTATGCTAAATAAATCACCTGTATTATTGGATCATAAACACGCTTGTTTTTCTGAAGCATTTCCTGAAATGGAACCTAGACCTAAGTTTACCGGTTTCGAAAAAATACAAGAGTGGGATTCTATTTTAAGAACATACATGAAACAGGCTCATGGAAAATATAATAGTATCTCGTATATACCGATATCACATTTTAAAATGGATTAATATGCTCGCAAATTTCTTTTCTATAGGTGACAGAAACTATCTTAATAATGCTGTAGTTATATCTGATGCTATTGGTAATATTAACAAAATATTCGGAGATGTTAGAAACTTTAAGATACAATTTAGAAAACCTTTTCTATCACAGGGCGAATTCACTATTAGCACAAACAAACTCGATGGATATATTACTGGAGAATTTGATTCAGATAATTACCATTTTTATTTTTCTTATATGCCTACAGATATTATTGTAGAGAATAGAGAAGTTTCGGGGCACGATATTGATAAAGAAATAAATCTGTTCAATGTATGCTATCACATTACAGATGAGTGCCGTGGAGTAATTGAGACAGGATTTGAACAGGTATATGGTCCTATGACCTCCAAGGATAAAGTTATATTTGCTATATTTGAAGTGCTAGATACTTCTATACTTTCTTCAATAATTCAAAATCAGATTATGCCAACAATGACTATAACTAAGGCAGTCCAGACGGGAGACAGAAGATTTAAGATATCTGTCTATATCGGTGATAAATTGTTGGGCCATAGACATAGTACGGTAAGGGAATTTATTGTATGACATATTGGAATGAAATTAATGATTCACATATTAAATTTTGGAACTCTGACAAATATCCTAGTTATTATAAGATAAAAAATTCTATCAACAAACAAGGATATCGCAGCGACGTTCTAAAACCGAGTGAAGTGGTGTATTTAGGTACATGCGATGTTATGGCTAGTATAGATCAAGGAGACCTCAGATGGACAAGTGTACTCCACAGAAATAGACACTTTGATCAACCTTATATCGCATTAGGCACTGTTGCATCGGGGTTACCTGCAATGATACGTCGCCTATATTCATATATTCAGAATTTTGGATCACCGAAATATGTGTATATGACAGTGCCACGTATAGATAGTTATGAATTTGTTAATAAATCGGGCAATTGCTACAATCTTAGTAGTAGAACTGGTTCTGCTAGATTCGCCCTAAAAGCTGGTCTTGTCGACGAACAAGAATTTGATATTTGGGTAGCCCAATTAGAGGCAAATAAGAGATTAAATAACCCTGAAAATATAAAATATATATTAGAGGAAAGATTTGCGTTTATTGAAACAATTTGTAAGGCATATGATATAAAATTAAAATGGACATTTAATCCGTCTGATGCTTCTATAGTAGTATTGTATAGAAATTTATCAGCCTTTAAAGATATAAGTGATTTCATGAAGGAATCTTTTGTTGGATTACCAGAAGCTAAAGATACGTTAGGTGATAGAACAATAGGCATCGAGACACATTTCGAAATCTATGAAAAATTTGTAGGTGATGATAAATGGGATTATGATAGATTATCGCAACAGGCAGAGATTAATTATAACTGGTTGAAGAATCAGTTTGGAGATGAATTAATAAGGATTGAGGTATAATAGTACATATGGTAAGTAAAGAAATTATATTAGAATTATCAAACCTTCATAATCGGCCATTCCTCCATGGTACATCTATTATTAAGGGCATTCTTGATAAACTAAAAGATGAATATAATATTATAACAAATTTTAATGTCCGTATTAGAAAACAATTTTATAATCAACCTATATTGTGTATCACTGATGAAATAGATCACAATAAAGAGGGTATGATATCTGGGGATTTTTACCACGCAGGAAATCAGATATATTTTCATTTGGTAGAGTCGGAAAATAAAGTATTGGTAGATACATCTGCAGATATAGATTTATTCTATAACGAAGATGATTTTAAATCTAGAATAGTAGAAACCGATCTCGGATGGTTTATGAACTTTTCATTGACAGATGATATACATCTTTGTTACAATGTAATATCAAAAATATCAAATCAATATTTATTTTCAATTCAGCCCGGTTTTGTTTTTGAACCTAATAAACAAACTTGGTTTGTCGGTTATCATTTGCCAAAATTAGATTTTCTTGAAAATAATAAAGGTGTTGTCGGTGTATCCAGAGAGTACATTATGTTAGCAAAAACATGTATGAAGAGAAAATTATTCTTTAATGGTGATCTGGTGGGCGATAGAATTTGTGTATACGGATAACATATGTCGGTACATAACAACTATTACACATGCTACTATAACAATGATCCGACTAAATTTGTTAGAACAGATCTATATGATAAATGGAATATACATTTTCATATAGACAACATTGTTAGAGTACCAAAAACATTCAAACAGGAGGTTTTGCATACCTGTGAATTAATATATGAAAGATTTCGTTCCTCTACACCTAAATTAAATTTATTTTTTAGCGGCGGTATTGATTCCGAAGCATTGCTTAAATGTTTCGTGGAATTGAAAATTCCGATAAATCCTATAGTCATAATTCATTCGCACGACCCCACATCTCCCGAGACCAGACAGGCCCTGTATATATGTGAAAAGATGAGAGTAGATCCCACAATTATAAACATGGATTTACATGCAATGTATGCACGCGGTCTCTGCACCGATATCGGAATTAAATATAGTACACAGCGAATAGCAATGATTGAATTATTGAGAGCATTTGAAATTATTTCTGAGCCATGTATAATATCAGATGATGTTCAGCTTATGTATTATAGCTCATCGACCAATATGATTTCTCGCAATGAGATATCTAAACAACAATGGTTCTATGAAATTAAAGAAGACATCGACGGTGTATTTGATCGCTATGAAAAGATTACCGGAATTCCTGTTGTAGCAGATACATTAAAATATACACCTGAATCTTGGGCAGCAATGATTATGACACCCCAAATAAAAGATATTGTAATAAATTATAGGGGTAAGTCATCTAGTAATACCACAAAAAATGTTATGATGAGTAAAGAATTTGGAGTGCCGTGGAGAGAGAAGACAAGCGTGTTTGATACTGGGCATTATAGAAAACTCGCCGATAAACTTACACGCGAATTATCTGAATCTATTTTACCGACATCAATTGTTCCTCTCGAATACACAGCTCTATTGACAATATTAGGTATAGAATGAAATATAAATTACTTACACAGATGAATTATATCGACTGCCAGTTGTTATTAAATAACAAACACGTAAATTATCCTATGCCTACGTCACGGCAAATGAACAATTATTATTTTGATGAGGATGAGGGAACACATAAGGTTTTTGGTGCGTATGATGAACACGGAATTTTAAATGCATGTGTATTTTCAACATATTCAGTATATGATAGATCTTGGATTATTGAATACATTGTTAAACAGCCGTTTGCTACCAAAGAGACCTTATTTAGCACTGTTCGCGCCGCTATTAATTATGCCGAAGATAATAATTATTATAGATTCAGTATATTTTATTTCGATAACGAAGATATCGTTTGGGAAAGATTTATGTCTAATGATATCATAGAACCGGCCCGCTATAATATATGTATTGAAGAAACTATTCCTATAGGAAGAAGGTCATCTTTTGACAAGTATTGGAATAGATTACAAAAGAGAATTGCGTATCCGCGACTCATTAAAATAAAAGAATATTCGTTGAAGGACGAGTATAGAATATTTAATAGGTAATTTTATGATTATTTTTGATAAGGTCATTGCTAATAGAATAGCGTACGAAACAAATAGTGGATATTGGAAAGTAGGTAATAGGTACTTTTTCAATAAGGCAGATTGTCTCCGTTATGCTACATCTATGAAGGATTATAATGTTACTTTTCACTTCTTTGACGAACTTTATACTTCGTTAAATTGGACCAAAGAACCTACTGAAAGCATTGATCAACTATACGGCATGAGGGCGAAACAGTTAAGGGACAACTATGATTATGTCATGCTTGCATTTACTGGTGGATCCGATAGTAGAAACATGATCGACGCATTCCTAGACAATAATATTCACATCGATGAGATTGTTACGCTTTATCCTACATCTGTTATTGAAAAGATGATTCATACATTTGATAGGACAGATAAATCTGCAACCAACTTAATGTATGAATATACTGAAGCTGCACTTCCGAAATTGAGAGAGGTAGCTGTACGTTCGCCGACCACAAAAATATCGGTTATAGATTATGCACCCGTTTCCATCGATATTATTAGTTCCGGAAATCAAGCTAAATTGATATTAGCGGGAACCGGGGGATCGCCGTCCCTAACAGGACATTATATGTTAGGTGAAAAAATGAGATCTTATGCAAGTAAGGGTAGGGTAACGTGCGTTGCTGGTATAGATAAACCGAGGTTAATGTATAATAATCTTACTAAAGAATATAGCATTCATTTTATCGATATTAGTGTTGCATGGGGAAAGCATAATGATATGGCCTATAATGGTTATGTACCTAATATTGAATTTTTTTATTATGCTAAAGATTTTCCTGAACTTTTTCAGAAACAATGCCATGTATTAAAGAGATTTATGGATCCTATTGTAAAGACTGAAGTTCGCCCTAAATATTATGATAAGATGCATAAAAATTATGGTAGATATGACATTTTTCAAATGGAGACAGATTTTGTAAAGAAGATTTTATACAAAGGATGGGATTCATCTCTATTTCAAGCTGCAAAGCCTACTGGATATTTCTATCAAGAATCTGCGGATTGGTTTTATAAAACAGATATTACCGATAAGCGCACAAAGGATTATCATAACGGGCAAATTCGGGAAATGATAGATGGTGTCGATACACGATTTATTGTTTTCGATAATACTGGTCGACCGATAAAATTTGTCGATACATATACAACCCCTATTTTAATTTAAAGGTCCTTATGAAGGAAATGCCGAATGGTCCACTGTCGGGTGTTAAGGTACTAGATTTAACAACAGAAGTTTCGGGCCCGTTCGCTACTCAAATTTTGGGAGATTTTGGCGCTGATATAATTAAGGTAGAAAGTATTGAGGGAGATCCACAGCGCAAAAATGGCATTATATTCGCGCCCGGGTTTAGCTCTATACATCTCTCAATCAATCGTAATAAGAGATCACTTTCGGTAAATCTAAAGACCGAAGATGGTAAGAAAATTCTCAAACGCCTTATTAAACAAACGGACATTATAATACATAATATGCGTATTTCGGCCATTGAAAAATTAGGATTTGGGTATGAAGATGTAAAACATATTTCTCCAGAGGTTGTATATTGTGCCATTACGGGTTTCGATCAAGACGGCCCGTTTAGGCATAAACCGGCATTTGATGAAATTATTCAGGCCGGCTCCGGATTAGTAAATTTAGGTAATAGAAACGATAAAAAGCCAGAATATGTTCCAACAGTGTTAGCAGATAAAACGGCAGGAATGGCACTTGTAAATGCAGTGTTGGCCTCTTTATTTGTTAAAGAACGAACCGGCAAGGGACAGTATGTAGAGGTGCCTATGTTTGAGACAATGGTTGCTTTTACTTTAATAGAACATATGGGCGGAATGATAAAGAATCCTACTGAAGGTACTGCAGGATATGCAAGGATATTGGCTGGAGGTAGATCTCCTTATCCGACAAGTGATGGATATATTTCTATGTTGCCATATACTGTAGATCATTGGGAAAATCTTTTCAGAGATGCCGGATTTGAAAAAATTGGGGTTGAATTAGGAATAAGTGATAGAATAACACGCGGTGTGAATACAACAGCGGTCTATGCAACCTTACATAAAATTATTTCCATGAAAACTACGCAAGAATGGATTGAAATATGTGAACGGCTTGACATACCCGCTTCTATAGTATATACTCTTGAGGATTTGCCATCACACCCTCAACTAAGTTCAGTAAAACTATTTGAAAATGATGAACATCTAACCGTAGGTAATATGCGTTATGTAAGGCCTGCAACTAAATTCTCTCAAACCCCTGCATGTGTTCGTTCTCATGCTCCGGGCTTAGGACAGGATACCAGGCAGATTTTGAAAGAAATAGGTTATTTAGAAACTGAGATTGAAAAGATGATATCTCAAGATATAGTTAAAATTTACACACCAATATAAAGGAAAAATTATGAAGAAAACAATCGCAGCAACTCTTCTTGCAGCCAGTATGTCTACAGCGTTTGCTGCCGACGCAAATGTATGTAACATCGTTATTGATTATCCAGCAGGCGGAACATCTGATCAGTATGTTCGCCTGTTACAGAAAAATAATCCTAATATTCAAATTGAATATAGGCCCGGCGGCGGCGGCGCACTTGCTATTCACCAGCTTAATGAAAATAAGAATTATGCCTGGTTCGGCTCACCTGTCTTTGCTCTATCCAATAGTCCAGTTAAGGATCCGCCGGTTGAGCTTGTACGTATTCTAGTAGGTGCACCTATTCTTGCAGTAACGAATAAAAATATTACCTGGGAACAGATTTTATCAGGTAAAAAAATTAATATTGGTGTACCAGCAATTGGAACTTCACATCAATTAATTGGACTTCAACTGAAGGAACATAATCCTAATATTGAAGTAATTCCTACTAGCGGAGATAATAAAGCTCTACCAATGGTAATGAACGGCGACCTCGATGTATATCTTATTAGTGCTACCGCCGGACTAAAATGGGTCGATGATTTTAAAGTTCAGAATATTTTCACTGTTACCTATAATAAGCCATTAATAAAAGGTAAGGTAGAATTGAACTATCTCGGGTTCAATGGTATATTTGTGCATAAAGATGCAACACCAGAACAGAAGGCTCATCTTATGGCATGTGTAGAAACTGCTACAACACCAAAAGATTGGCAAGAAACATTAAAGAAAATGGGTGCCGAACCTATTGACTTAACAGGTGCAGAAAAGGATAAGGCATTTGCTAAATTTGTTCAACTCCTGAGAAAATACAATCAATGATAAATATATAATAATATTTAAAAGGAGTTGATATGTCGACAATGGTTGTAACAATATTCAGCAGAGAATCTGTTTTGTCACCGTGGTATTACACTCTCTGGACTCAGGAATTGATTAACTATGTTGATGTAAATTATCATAATACAGGAAAATTAAATGGTATTATTGAAACTAGTCTGGATGAGTTGACCTTAACTATTACTCACGTTTTTTCAACAGTTCAGGATTTAACCGAATGGGATAACGATGTGTATTTGAATTCGATTCGTGTATTAAGAGATGCCTATGATACTACCAATAATATCACATTGGTAAGCAAGACTGTTACTTAATTTTCTATCTGATAATAATTAGAATAATGGGGAGCCCGGCTCCCCATTATTCTTGAGTAGCCGGGACTACTTGAATATAAGATGCGTATTTTTTAACAAATTCAACCATGGTAATATCATGAAAAGAGATTGTAAAAATAACTCTAGTATCTTCGATATCCTCAACACTATGAACTTGTCGGACATTCAATGCATACCAAACATTAGGCTTTGCATGGTATGTAGCATCAATTTTTAGGCCATCATATTTAAACATCTTACCTGTACCCGGTCCGGCCTTAAAATCGTGATATTTGTCATAGAAAACCGTTGTTACATTTTTGCCACCACATCGAATATAATAGTTTAGGGCAAATATCCTTGTTCTATCTGCATGCGGTGGAAAGCATGCAGGCGGCCCGGCCGGAGTTCCGTTTCTCAATACGCCTACCGATGGTAAAATAACTTCGTCAGGAAAGAACTTTTGATACTGTTCTATTGTCGGTCTTGTTATTTTATCATCAACGACAAATGTATGAGACATACAGTTAAAATTCTTTCCTTGTATATTTTCGATTTGTCTTTTCAATTCGTAATCAAACGGTGCATCTGCTGCCACTGATAGATTGGCAGCGATAAGTTCGGGTGATGGATGCGGAAGATTTAATTTTAAGAACATGTTTACTCCGTGTATAAGTAGTATTTATTAGCTTAATTATTATGTTTCTTTTATATTTTTTACTCTGGACATTTATATTATATTGGATTCATCGTATAGGTCACCTAGTGCCTGTTATTCGCCGTGTCCATTGGCATCACCATAGATTTGCAAATTCAAATGATATATTATGGCACTGGTCTAATATTTTTCTATTCAACGATACATGGATAAGCACATTAGATCTTTGGATTACAGAGATTATTCCTACAATACTCTTCTGCTTTGTTACAGGGCAATGGTGGTTGTGTGTATTTTATTATATATGGGCAGCATTTATCCAAGAAAGATTAGAACATAATCCTGGTATAGATATTAAGTTTTTTACTTTTGGTAAATGGCATCGATTACATCATAGAGTACACAATAAGAATTATGGATTATTTTTCCCACACTGGGATTTACTTTTTAATACATATAGACAGGTTGAGTAATGTATACATCTGAGAATAATTGGTATGTGTGGCGATATGGAGACGATATACCATTCGGGCGGCAAACTGGTAATTTAAAACTCAATACCTCTTTTATCGGCTGTTCTGACCAAATTGGTACATTCGGGGAAGAACTTAGAAAGGCAGCAAAGAGCACATTAGACCATTTTTCCGATTTACGCCCTTCTATATTGTTTAGTGGCGGGCTTGATAGCGAAATAGTTTTAAGATCATACTTAGATGTAGGTGCTAATCCGGCAGTTTATATAATTAGGTATGAGAACGATATTAATATAGTAGATGTTAGTTATGCGATTTCTATATGTACTGCATTAAATGTTAACTTTCATTTAATTGATTTTAATCTTAAAAAATTCTTCGAAAACGATGCTGAAATAATTTCAGAACAGGCCCAGGTTGATTTTCCCAGGGCGTTACCACAATTAAAATTTCTTGATTATGCCGATGGATTACCTATCTTCTGCTCAAGTGATCCATCGTGGTATAGAACATCAGATAATTATAAAATTCCCGGAATCTGGATGTCTAAGTGTTATGAGCATGACATTGGCTGGTCAAAATATGTAAGATACCACGGTCGTCCTGCTATAGGGGAATGGTTTAAATGGACACCGGGACTGGTGTTATCTTACACTAAATTAAACTGGTTTAAGAAATTAATAAATGATGAATATTACGGAAAATTGGGGGTAAATTCTACAAAAATAATTGGCTATAGAGAAGTATACCCCGATTTATTAAATAGAAAGAAAATGACAGGTTTCGAGCCGATCGATCCTTTAATTAGTGAATTTGAATTATATCTATCAAAAAAATATAACGGATTACCGTTTCGCAATGAGGTTTGCCGAAGTCTCCGAGAATTGGAATTTGAAATTACTGGTATTTGATAAATATGTACATTAAGGGGTACATATTATGTTTATCGGGTTTCTACTTAAAAATTGGCAACTTGTTGTCATAGGATTACTTTTAGTTGCGCTTGCTGGTTCGGGCGTCTATGTAAAGATGCTCAAGAGTAATATAGTTGCTCTCGAAGCTGAGAAAGCATCATTGGTAGTTAAACTCGAAGTTTCAAATGCATCAATTGCTGCACTACAGAAATCAATTGACGAGCAGAATGCAGCAGTTCAGAAATTCAAAGAAGCTGCCGATGCAAGAGAGAAGGCAAACCGCAATGAAATTGTTAAGGCAAAGGTTGAGTCTGCAAATCAGAAGAAGCGTGCAGACGATCTTATGACAAGAGTAATTCCGCAGAATACAACTGCATGTGATGCTGCAAATCAATTATTCAACGAGGAGATTAAAAGTGCAAAATAAACTCCTTATTGCTGCTGTTGGATTATTTTTAGTAGGTTGTGCCCACGATACTCCTCCTGGGATCAACACAGTAATTCAGCGTGTTGAAGTTCCTATTGCAGTCCCTTGTAAGGCGGAAGTGCCAACCAAGCCAGATTTCAATTTTGATAAACTAACTCCTGAACAGAATGTGTTCGATAAGACAAAGGCTGCTCTTGCAGATAGAAAATTGC
>Ga0315285_10004482_pt1 | contig 14471 bp, 12 predicted proteins | sample YL17G09_36_MG_FD_203698 | JGI IMG/M metagenome (GOLD analysis project Ga0315285, IMG submission 203698) | Sediment microbial communities from Yellowstone Lake, YNP, Wyoming, USA - YL17G09_36 | ecosystem: Environmental > Aquatic > Freshwater > Lake > Sediment | place: USA: Wyoming | collected...
GTTTGGCCTACGGCTGCCGCTTTAAGGTTTCACCTGTCCGCGAGCTCTCAATAAAATTCTCAAATGTCTTGACATTGCTCTTGCCAACTGTTAAGATGGGTAAACGTGGGGAGCGTATAATTGACAGTTATACGCTTCCTCCCGTTTATTTCTTATTTCGGGCAGTACCAACGGTATAATAAATCGAGAGATAAATGCCGGATAGTCTGGTACAATCACAGCCAGGGAGGACTTTCGCAGATACCGTTGCGCAATGGTCACGTTATATTACGAGGTATGCCCCAGCCACGCAGCACCAATACCTGATGATCCTGCACCATTTCCAAACGTGGGCACCCGAATATCTCTGCAACCTGACCCTCGAACACTTTGAAACATACATCGCCCACGTTCTCAACAGGTCCAGTCCGCAGACGGCGAACATTCATCTCATGGCGCTCAAGTCCTTTGGTAAGTGGCTATCGTTGTACGATATTGCCTGCCCTGTGACAAAAATCAAAAAGATGCGGCAAAATCCCAGCAATCCGAGGATATTGTCCGACGTGGAATATCAGGCCATACTGTCGGTCTGCAGGCCAAAGGAAAAGGACGTCATCCTTTTCATCGCCAACACCGGCCTTCGCAGGGCCTCGATGATGGAGTTGCGATGGCATCACATAAGCCCCGATCGAAAGTACATTATCATGACTGGCAAAGGCCGTAAGCGTCTGACCATACCGCTGAATGAGACCTGCCGGCAAATACTGGGACGATCATCGCCCGCTCCTGCCATACACCCTATGAACTTTTTAGAGAACCGACGCCACACGGACGCCCTTTACCGGCTATGCGAGCGCCTGGCCCGCCGAGCCGGCATTCCCAAGTTCGGACCTCACGCGCTCCGGCACTACTGTTTTACCCAGCTTTATCGGAGGGGTATCCCTTTGCACTTCATTTCCAAGATCGCTGGGCATGCCGACACGCGGACCACTGAGCTTATTTATTGTCATATCTTCGGTCCCACCGATTTGCTTGGCCTGACCGATTGCCTTGACCGATAATCAGCGTAAAAATTTGCGTATCTTTTGAATTACGAATCGAATTTCCTCCTTGCTTACCAGGATCGTTAATATTGCTACATTGATACTTAGTAGCAAGGATCCAATTTCGTTCATCTTAATCCGCTCCTATCTGCATCCCGCATTTCGGGCATAGATAACGGTAACCGCCCTTGAAGGCAAAGTACAGGATGCCGGGTAATAGAAAAAAGAGACACAGAAAAAGCCCTACAATAATGCTGCCCCTGGCTACCTTCCGAGCGCGGCCTTCATATTTGCAATTTGGATTCGGACAGATCATGGGAGGACCCTCATAAAGAATACAAAGATCTATCTGCCTTCTTATCATAAGAAAAGTCCAAAAGCTCCAAAGAACAATAAACAGCACAGTCACTATCAAGGGACGGACCATATCTTTTGTCCAATTCCAGGGATATATCAGCGAATCAGATCGAGGCAAAAAGAAAATGCTCAACCAAGTTGCAATATTTCTTAGACTCCACACAAAATAGCTCCTGCTGTAGCATTTGCCACTATGAATAGAAAACCAGAAATGAAAACACGATGACACATTTCCAAAAATATTGGAGGACCCTCTTCAGAAATCACCAATTCTTGTATTGTCACGGGTTCTGCCCCGGGTTCCAATGACGAATACAGTGCTGGTTCTACTATATAAACGCGTAGTGGTTTTGCATATTGTAAATCTTCTTTGAGGTCTTTATATGGTTGTGTTGTAAAACGATATTTAGTATCCATACAACCCAATAAAAAAAACATCAAGATTATTACGCTTAGTATCGTTTTCCTCATTTTTATCTTCCATCCTTCCCAAAATAAACACCGAACGGGGCTGGCACACTAGTCGCGTCAGAAACGCTAAACAGATACTCCACCATGCGGTTAATGATTTAGCGTTAATCTATGTCAAACTCGTCCATGGCATTCTTCGTTGCCATATCTTTTAACACTTGGTCTGTTCCTGGTTTTGTGGAAATTACATACTGAGTATTTGGTCGGCGGTGAGGTCCCTCATTTTGGCGTCTCGGAGCGCCCTTCGTTGGCCGGTTATCTCCGCCACTATCTCCGGATGAAACCCATCGAATGCAGACAACACTTTTTCGGCCTGTCGGTGAGTGCGCCAGCGCAGGCTCCCTGGAAAATCACTGGGGCTGTAAGTGTCCTTGTCGGCATCGACCAGCATCTATCGCTCCTCAAACAACGAGAGAGCGATATTGTGGCAATCCCTGCCGTAATTGACAAGACTACAAGTCTCGCAATCACCATTATTCTGGATGCAGTACGTCTTCATTCTTCATTCCTCCAAAATAAATGCCCAGCGAGGGTGCTACACTGGTCGCGTCAGAGACGCTAAACAGATGCCTCGCCGGGCGGGTGATCAATATTTCGAACCAGTGTAGCATGATTGTCCTTTCAATAACCACCAGAATTGTAGCAAAGTGCAAACAGTAGTGCAAGGATAAAAACCAGAATTTTGTAATATTGTTGATTTTTGTATCAACAAAATAAGCTGTTCTTTTAAGTTTGCAGGATAACTTAAAAAGAGGGCGTGTTAGGTAAATAAAAAACGCCCGATATTACTGCCGGGCGCTTCGGTTATAGAAAAGGTCTCACCTTTTGGAACATCCGTCTTCGCCCGCGTTGGGCGATTTGGCGGCATTGCTATGCACACCATCACTATAGTTTTGTCGCTTCGATGACTTCGGCGCTTTGTGGAACACCGTTATCCTTTTCCGCTCGGCCACCAGGGCAAGAAAGCATTGCCGGCAGGGCCAGCGATTGGTCTGATCGGCGCCGACGTCGACGAAACCATCGGCGCCGCAAGTGCAATGGTAGGGATATTGAATCTTCTTTTTCAAGGTGCTATTATGTCACCCCGAGATTAGCTCTTGCCTCTCCAATATTCGTATAAAGGGCGGCATCTACGGCCTTCGTCTCCAAAACTGTTCCAGCCGTTATTTCTCTGACGGTTTTTTCAACACCCTGCTTATGGGCCTGGTATTTGAGCTCGCTGGCGGCGGCCTCCTCGGCTTTCTTCTTAGCCTCTTTAATTTTCTTCGCGGCGAGCCAGGCCGCAACGGCGGCAGCCAGGCCAAGGACCATATCTATCGGCTGTGAATAGGGATTGTACGGTGCCGTGGCCCGGTTCGCCGCTATCGCCGTATTGATCCAGTCCTGAATGTTGTCGCCGCTGAGCTGGACATTTTTGATGGCGACTGCAGTATCAATGACTTGTCCCTGGACGCGATCCACTTCACTGCTTAAATGATTGATTTTGGCAGCCGTATTGGCATCGATGATATTCAGGTCAGCTAATTTTTTGACCACATCTGTGGTCGCCGCTTGGTAGGTCTCGACCTTCTGCACCAAGGTCTCCGCCTGCACGGCGTACTGCTGCATCTGTTCCGGCGTCAATGATTCAAGACATCCCGATGTTCCCAGAGCCAACAGCATAAAACACAATGTCATTCCCTTTCTCATTTTGCATCTCCTTTAATTTGTGGTTTGTAATTTCTCACCATTCAATTCAGTATCGACTTCCGTTTTCAAGTTGCGTATCTTCTCGCCAATCCGTTTGACGTTATCTCGAAGCAATAACTCGCCGGCATTCAGCGAATTGAGCATTACCTCTACCCTTTGGAGAAGGTCGTTATATTCGCCATTGGCCAGAAGGATTTGGCGGTTCAAATCCTGCAAACGTGATGTTTGATTAGTGTCCATTATTGCGGATAAGTTTCTTAATCTCGGTAAACTCTCCTTTCACATCCCTGAATTCTTCGGTTACAATTTCTTTCAGACCATCCACCTTCTGCTCGATGCGTGCACTTCGTTCATCACAGACCCGGTTCGGGACGAATCTTTCTGCCGAAGGGTGAATGTTATTATTGCTGATATGCTTAATAATCCAGCCATAGGCCCCACCCAGAGCGGTAAACAAAATGCCAAAGATTGGCCAATCATTGTTCATGTCTTCATCTCCAACGCCTCTATTCGTTTCAAGATGCTCTCCAACTGTCCTTTAGTTACGACCATCGGCCTTTCGGTTTCGGGAATCTCGACGGGCTTCGGCTTCTCGGCTTCTATCTCCTCCGGCGTTTTGTCAACGATCTTGCCATCAATCACTTTCTGGGTGACATCATTGGCTTGCCCTTCCATGACAAATTCACCTTCCTTTGCCTGTCTTTCAAAAGTTGAGTCTTGGCAAGTGCCGCAACGTAAAATTTTTCCCGTTGAATTAAAAACTACAAAATTTTTCATTTTTTCAACTCACTTATATATAATGCCCTATCCTTTACATAAAGGGGCTGATTTATCACTATTGCTCGAACAGTATATGTGTAAGTGCCTGCTTCAGGCTGTTCCTTTATCATAAATGCTTTGCAGGCCCAATAAGTCGAAAATGTCCCAAGTAAACTTTCATAAATCTTTGTATTATCCCTGTATAAACGCCAATATGACTCCCCCAATTCGGATATTATTCTGCTAGGTGCTACAAATGTAATAAATAAAAATCCACCAAAAGTTGTGAAATCCAAAGTCTGAACTGTTACCTCCGTAGTGGAAATCGTAAGTTGATCTGCTGTAAATACAAACGCTTTTTCTGTAACTGCATTATCTTTAATCTTTATGGTCTCAACAGCCAGGTCCTTTATCTTCGCCGTTTCGACTGCGAGGTCGGCGATAATACCAGATGCCGCGGTGATCGTTCCGACTGCCATCTTTGCAGCAATCACGGCCGAAGCGGCCAGATGATCAGTACCTATTTCCCCGGCCTTAATCTTGATAGCGATCACGGAATCGGCGGCCAGCTTTTCGGCAATTACGGCACCGGCCAATATCTTCACGCCGGTGACGCAGTTTGCGGACAGGGCATCGGTCAGAATGCTCTCGGAAACTATGAGTGAGCCATCAATTACCGTCGTTGTTGGAACAGTGACGTGGGTGCCATTTTTATTCAAAAATACGAGAAGATTTTCTTCGGCAGTATCCTCCCCGCCTTCTGTGCCGTTGCCGCCATTGTAGAGATTTGCTATTTCCTGGGTCGTCAATAAATGATTGTAGAGTCGGATGTCATCAAGAGCTCCAGTGAATTTTGAGGTATAAGTAGTGGAACATCCTATCCGGAGGAAATCGTTATTACTTACTGAGCCGGACCTTGACGTAATGCTTATCCCGGTAAAAGGAGTGCCATCAACATAGGGTGTAACATTACCGTCCCTATCAAAATTCAATATCACATGGTGCCAATTTCCATCTCGTAAATTTACGGTTACGGAAGAAAATTCTCCAATTGTATATCCGCTGGCATCGCCTATTAAGAAGGCTGGATAATTGTGTCCCGTTACAATGTAGCAAATCCACCCGATGTTAGTCTCCGCGTCCTTTATATCCAGGAACATCATCGTTCCGGTAGCAGTTGTTTTCATCTGGAAGGATATGGCAAAATCAGCCGTACCAAAATCAAATAAATCATTATCCGTAACGGTGATATAATCGATTGTCCCGTCAAACTCCAACGCAGTATTTATCTTGCCGGCAACGGTCATCGTGTTGGTGTTTGCCTGCGACGTCCCATTGAGAGCATGGCCGGAACTGTCCAATACAACCTTGTCAGCAGCATTGTCATTCATCTTCCAATGGCCGATTACATCCGTTAAATCGAGAAAGCTTGGCAGCGTATCTGATACTTGAAGAACGGTCGTTGATATGGATGGAATCCAGGAGACATACTTCTTGTCCGTGTAACCATCCTGTATCGTGTAATCAACACCGGCATAAACAATGTGCAGGTTTGACCAGCTTATACTGCCTATCGCCGGAATGTTGTCAGAAACCACGTAACCCATATATACCTATCTAATAGAGTAAATGAGCCAGAAGATTGAGTTTCGTACTATTAAAGGTCCCGGCGGCCGCCTTAGCACCGGTCACGGTTAAATTCTGAATTTTAGCGGCGGTAACGGCAAGATCGCCAAGTTTGCCCTCGGTTACCGCTCCTGTCGCGATCTTGCCCTCCGTGATTGCCGTGGCCCCAACCTTGGTCTCCGTGACGGCCCCCGTTCCGATCTTATCCACGGTGACGGCGCCTGTCCCGAGTTTGGCCTCGACAACTGATCCCGCTCCGAGGAGTTGTGCGATTATGGAGCTATCCGCTATCTCGCCCGAATTGATACTCGCTCCTAACAGAAAGGCGGCGTGCTGCATCTTGCCCTGACCAATGACGAGGCGGTGGACGCCGCCATCGTTGATGCAAACGAGGCAATCATCGTCCGTAAGAGTCGGTTTCGTGATGCTGGTTTGAAAGAGCGTATTGGGCGATGCGCTATAGTCCCACCAGATATACTTGTGAGTAGTCTCGGGCGTGCTGCCATCAGTGATCGTGACATCAGTGCCCTGGTAGACTATATGGCAGCCGCTCCATGCGATCTTACCCGCCGTCGGTGAATTGTCGGTGAATGTGAAGCCATCGAGGATGTGATGCTTCAGCGTGAGCTGGTGTGAACCAATTCGTCCGCCGCCATCGAGTAGCTTGATCCTATAATCTATATCCTCCAGCATTGCCCTCAGTTCGGCGTTGATAAAAAATCGAACGAGACTTGCGATCGGATTGTATCGCAGAATACGTTTAATCTTCATTTTTCTTGTCCTTAATAAATTTGATGTGAGGTTAGATTCGTCTTTTTTGTTGCCACGGCGAAGTCCTTGAGCTGGTCCGAGCTTATCGCCCTGGGCGCCAACAGGTCGCGTATCCAGTTGCCACCAACGTTCTGATTCAGGAGTACACCTATCTCCTGATCGGTATCGGAGCTGACCATGATGGTTGATACCAATCGCGTCGTCTCAGTCGCAACGGACGTATATTCACTCGTATTCTGCAAGTCATTATTGCCGACCGAAAAGTAGATATATCTCGTGACGCCGTCACCCAGGCCCGTAATTTGTCCCGCATTTATTGTCTGAGTCGAGCCATCGGAAAACTTGATAGTGCCGGCGGCCCAATGAATGGCATTGTGCTTATTTTCACTAGCGTTATCGCCGGGCAGAAAATGGAGATCATGCATAAAAGGCTGCATAGCCTTAAGCATCGTCGAGGGTCCGATACTCCCATCAATTAGAAGCTGGCCGGGTACCAGCTTGCCCCCCCAAAATGGCTGTGCCACGCCATCTTCGTTGTGGCAGATAAGATACTTGTCTTCGCCAACTGCGTCCGATTTCACGTCGCTTTTCTGAAAAACATTCGGCTGAGATTTGTCCCAGTAAATGTACTCCTTGTTGGTGCTGTCTGCCGTGATTTCATAGCCGAGCCCGTTATACGTCAGCACGATAGGTGTTAGGTCGTCATCGGCGGTCCAGGAGATATATTCAGCGCTGGGAGGAACATTGTCAGTCCACTTCAGATTTGTCGTTATCACGGTGTCCGCGACCAGGATATCCAAGGCTGATGACGGTACGTATTTCTTGATTTGATTCATCCGCATCTCGCGGGCGAGAGGCCTCTCAGTCCGCGGCGCAATGGCGTTCACATCGGGCACGATCGGATCCGCTGCATCGGCCGCCCATAGATTCTCATTGTATTCCATGAGCTCCAGAACGAACTGGTGCTCCTCACTTTGCTGACGCTTATTGATGATGAAATCCTTGAGTACGTAGTTCTGCAAGCCAACCGCCCAGAGATCATCCGCCTGGGGGTTAGTGCCGGTGAAGTGGCCATCTATCGTCACTTGAGAGCCATTGACGGATTTGATGATTTTTATGACGGGCGCATCAGCATCGTGAAGACGAATCGCAATTTCATAAGTCAGCCCGGCCGTGAGGCAGTCTCCGATCTCGCAATCGAGGATAACAGTATCATCGGTGACGCCGGCCGCGTAAGAAATCAAACGGCCTCCGCCCCGGCATCCCATCTCCTTCAGGGCATTCCAGTTGGGAACATCATGCTGGACACCAACGCGGTCGCCGACATGATAGCCTATGCAATCAATGTCCCCCTGGGCTTTAATACTCCGGTGGAGCAGCTCATTATGAGCCAATTGAAACTTGCCATATCGCCAGACCTCGGACTGTTTGCTTAACCCCAACGGTGTCAGTGAAACCTTGCTTTTATATGTGATCAGCGTCGAGCTGTAGATGGGCAATGTATCCCGCGTGAAGTCCTTGTCTCCATCATTATAGGTGACCTCCAGCTCGCTCGCCCGATCGGTCTTGCCGATGAAGGTTTCCTCAAACGACCCTTCCAGGATATTACCTACGGATAGAATCCCAACCCGGTCCTTGGACTTGGTTATGGCGAGATTTACTTTGAGGCCCCTCCAGAAGGGGATGCAGCGGGCCATTTCACAAATGCTTAATACCGCATCCCAGAGTGACTGAATGGTATCAAAGACGCCGTTGAATGTGATTCGGGGCTCCGTGCCTTCGCCACCCTTACCATCAGGGCAAGGCGTAACACAATGCTGAGCCAGCTCATACCAGTCCGCATCGACGATCCTTTCCCAATCCATGCCTTCGTATTCTTCGACCTCATAAGGCGTTCCGGCGCCGTCACCGCTTATAACGGGCTGGGTCAGAACATCATAATTGACCCAGGCCGGATTGTTGGAATAATCGAGCACCCAATCAGTGCCGTTATAACCATCAACGATCTGACCTTCGACCGCGGCGGAAATGTCGAACGAGCCGGGCAGCTCCTCGGTGCGAAGGGCTGAAATTCCGACAAGGACGATGCCCGGATAGGTAAAGCCATCATTAAGGACTTCATTCACGAATTCAAAGCACACGTCATTTGCCATTCTCGTCGTGTTCGAATCCCCTGAAATCTTGGTAATTTTGATATCATAACGGCTGCCCCGCTCGACTGTCATGGCATCACTCAGTTTGAATATCCGCCAGAAAGGCTCCGTCGCTATGAAAACATTGCCAGGTCCGATGTTCCAGATACCGGCATTAAAAACAGTCGTATAGTCTGGATCGGTACTTTTCTTGGCCTCGATCTTAACGTAGACCTGCCAGGCATCCTGGCCGCCTGACTTATGAAAGTACCAGTCATTAAGGCCGAGAATGATTTCGACATCATCGAATTCATTGCCGACTGTTTGATACGTGAAAGGTCCATCTGCATTTTTAATGATGCGATTCGGCTTATAGCATCGCCGGGTCTTATCAAAGAAACTGATGTATGTCTGGTCAAGCAATCCTCGCCGCGTCTCAACGGTTACCCCCGTGAAGTTAGCATAAGCCTGATCTTGAAGCCGGACATCCGAGACACTCTTAATAGGTCCCTCGCAAAGAGCCACAAGACCGTAAATCGTAAGATGGCGATAATCAGTGCTCGGCAACACATGCGTAGTGATAACGTTTCCGTGCAGACGTACCTTTCCGTAGGCCCTGGCAATGGGCAGACCTTGCTGTTGTGTCGTCTTAGGGTCCCAACTGTACGCTTGACTTGGGCTGGGACCCTCGCCGGCAAGGTGAGGCATCAGTGATTGCTGAAGTAGATAACTGCCAACCAAAAGTGCCGCAGATGCAATTGGCGCAATTGTGACCGTTATGCCACCAATCAGGTCGATGTCAATACTCCAGGCAAGAAGGGCTATGATTGCTTCAGGAATGCCAAAACCAAAATCCGGAACGAACCAAACCTCATCAGCCTTTTGAAGCAAGGTCGCTGACCATTTCTCTGGCGGGACTATTTTGCCGTTCAACGTCACGGCGTACCCGCCATTCACTGGCAGCACCTGTGCGGCCACTTCGGCCAGGGTCCGGCCTTCGCAAGGCAGATCGAATGATTTACGTTCCTGCAGGCCCGCTATCGTTATTTTTACATCTAAAGAATCCATGCACTCTCTCAGACCAGGGCCAGTCATCCAGCCGGTCGATTCTCACTATCCGTGAGAAACTTTCCGCATGTATGAATCTCCTACCATCCTCGATCACCGTCCCCACATGCCATCCGAGATGCGGTCCATAAAATAAAACCACGCAATACGGTTCTGCTTTGTCGAGTAGGTCCGTCCAATCGCCGGTGATTTTCTCCACCATCGCGGCCCGCATCTGCATCGATTCCGGAGTCGGACTATCCGGCAGCTCTATTCCTCTGAATCGCTGGACTTCGCGGATCAGACCATAGCAATCATATCCCGCCGAACCTCGTCCACCCAAAAGGAAGGGCTTGCCTACGAGGGCGAGAATCAGATTATGCAATTCTAACGGTTCCACTTTCCAATCCAGGAAAAGCACCGAAATGCGGTGAATTTGTCCGCTGGCGGCAATCGAAAAGACGGCGCCCGCAAACCGAATATCCGGCAGCTCCACCATTCGTATAAGTGCCGGCGTAATTACTGCTGTTCGTCCCATTCAGGGTGAAATTGTTCGCATCTATCTTAGTGATGATATATATGCCATCCAGAGAAGGCGTTATGCCTGCGATGCCCGCCAGGCGGATTCCGTCACCCGTGCTGAAAGTGTGCGCCGTCACCTGTATAGATACCGGATCGGTGCCAGATAATGTCACGCTCACAACCGTTTTCCGCTGGTATTGGCAGCGGGCATTCTCGAACCTGTGCCGGCAGAGATCGGCAAAATATCGGTGCAAGGGATATCTTTGGCGAAGCAGTGACATTCCTCCCACGTCAAAAATGACATCCATCGCCGTGACGCGAGAGGCAAGAACCTCAAACATGGTCTGAACCTCAGCATAGTCCTCACCTAAATTATCTGCATGAATGATCGTAAAAAGAATGATGGAATCAACGAGACCTTCGGTTTCCTCCAGAAATTCCTGAAGGAATTGGGTGACGTTACTGACTGCCAATGTCGTCTTGGACAGCTCCCCCTCACTATTTTCCTGGATCAGGCTGCAACTAAAATTGAAACTCTCGTACTTGGCGGGCACTTTCTCAGTGCCGCTACCGGTATTGTAGAGGAGTTTTATCTCATCTGCGGTCAAGAGCCGGTTATAGAGCCGGATATCATCCAAAAAACCCTTAAATTTGTCGCTTGACCAATCACCGTATATTCCTATAGCCAAATCTTGGAGATTACTTACTGTACCTGTCCTTAAAGAAATAGAAAATCCTGTGTATGCTACGTTATCAATATAAGGCGTAGCTTTTCCGTCCCTATCAAAGTTTATAACTATGTAATGCCAATTTCCATCTCGTAAGTTTCCGGTATAGGAAGTAAAATCGTTAAAAGTATAACCCCCTGCATCACCTATTAAACAACCAGGGCAATTTTTACCAGTAGCTATGTAAATTTCCCAACCCTGACCACCAGTCCTTTTATTCAAAAGTCGCATTGTTCCCGCAGTAGTGGTTTTCATCCACCAAGATGCAGCAAAATCACCTGTGCCAAAATTCAAGAGTGGGTCATCTGTAACTCTGCCGTAATCAACAGAACCATCAAATTCCAGGGCTGTATTGATTTTGCCAGCAACGGTCATTGTGTCTGTATTAGCGATAGAAACTCCATTTAAGGCATTGCCTGAACTATCGGCTATTACTTTATCTGCCGCATTATCATTCATCTTCCAATGCGCCACACAGCCGGTATCCCAGTACTTCTCGCTGAGCCAGTAGAGGTCCTCGTAGTTGCGGACGAATCTTTTGACCCGATCCTCAGCATCGTTGAATTGCACCTCGATCAAATTGAGCCAGGGGAACTTCGTATCCAGCACATTCTTTTGAGCAATTATTTTTGCCGGCAGCGTCATGGTGCCTCCCGGATAATCGCTAAATCAAAGGTTACCTGCCACAAATCGCCCGCGCTTTGAGGGTGGACAGCATAATCAATCGGAGCCAGCAGTCTAGCAACGTATAATTTCTGTTCCACCGGATGGAACCAGGTGAACGCTGCACCTCCGTAACCGATGACGTCCCTTTCCCAACTTTCCAGCAAATTCTTATCACCATCCGAAAGTACGGGATAAACGATATGGAACCGTTTCGGTGCGGCCGTTGTCCGCGTTCTTGTCAGATATGCGCCGCTCTCAAAGCTCGCCCTGTGAACGGGGTCCACTACCATCCCCTGGGAGAGTTGCTGCATTGAAAAACTTCTTGTCAATACCGGAAAACTTTCCATGATTGCGTTCTCATCTCAGGCCATAAGTTCTGCCATGTCTGTAATAGTCATCCACGACTATATCTATAATCATCTGACGCCCATCGACTCTTGATTTACCCTCGGCAGATAGCGGCGTGCCGCTCTGGTTATTGATATTCACCGTGACATTCTGTCCGGCCCCCCTAGGCGTCACCTTTTCGCCCCGCTGGAGAATGGCCGGAAATTCGTCCGCTGCTAGGCCCGCGTGAAGTCGCGGCGCTTCAGCAAAGGCCCAGGCCGGCATCATCCGCATCGGGAATGCCGTCTCACCTATTATGCCGTCCTGGTGCCCCACCGCGGCCGGAAAACCCATCATCATTCCGATACCTGAAACCAGAGGCTTAATTAAGAAAACCCGCATCATCTCCCGGAGCACATCGCGGGCAAAACCAGTCATCGCATCCCGCCACTTTTCGCCTTCCCATATCATGCTATCGATCGCCGATGTCGCCGAGTATTCCATTGTCATTCCGACCTGCCGCCACTTGTCGGCAACTTCCTTTGCCGCATCCGCCATTTCCTCGGCCGCCGTCTTCACCTTGACCCCGGCACCGATAGCCGCTTCACCCAACCGTACAAAATTAGGCCATGTGGCCTCAGTTATCACTGCCAACTGGTTTTGTGCCAGCGCCGCCTTGTCAAGTTCCTCGGTATATGCCTGCCATTCCGCCTCGATCTCGCCTATGTATTGTCCCGTTTCGTACCAATTCTCAAATTCGGCGTTGTAATCAGCTTGCGCCTGATGGAGCACCTCCATCTGTTGAAGGAACACGTCCATGGAATGAATGCGAGGTATGGCCCCCGGCCATTGGTCCATTAGTCGATTCCATTTTTCGAGTTCTTCGGCCGGTGGCAGAAAATCCTCTTTTTTATATCCCGGCGGCACAATTTCCATTAAGGGTATACCCCGTTGTTTTTTTATAGCCTCCTGTATTTCATTCCATGGCTTCAGAACTGCCTCAAGAGCAATCGATGCTTCACGCAATACGACTATGGCCCCTTCCCACACAGGGGTGAAAAAAGTCCCAAGAGATGCTGCTGCGTCATGTAGTTGATTTTTCACATTCAACGTTGCACCAGCAGTGGTATTCAGTTCACCGGTTGCTATTTCAAGTCCAATTTTCACCTTCTCCTGTACGAGGGCGAAACGTTCCGCCTCGGTCCGTGCATCCTTAATTGCGGGGATGTAGCGGGTAAATTTCTCGAAGTGGCCCTGCATCGCTGCTGCCGCCATCTTGGCCGATGCCTGTTCATCAACCCTCAGGGCCTTTGACAGACCGAGGGTCATTCTCGTGGCTTCTTCAATTTGATAAGCACCGATGCCCAAAGTATGGACATATTCGGCCAAACCCAAGACCGCCTCGTTGCTCCAGGTCGTGATATCCTGCATCGAATGGGCAAACCTGATGAGTCGCTGCATCGTCTCATCGCTATACTCACCGGTCGCTTGCAGACTGGAGGCAAGATTGGTCTGTACCTTTTCACTCTCCATGGCGGCTTCGATACAGACATCAAAGCCCCGTTTGAGACCGTAAAGGCCTCCACCAATCCCGGCCAGACCGAGGAGCTGGCTGCCGAATCTTTTGAATGTTCCCTCCAAGCCACCCATAACTCGCGTGGCGCGATCCGTTGCAATTATTTCAAGGTATGCTCTGCTTGTGGTCGTTGGCATTTGTCACCTATAACTGATAAATTCTGCAATCTGCCTGGCCGCATCCGCTTCATCGCGGCTGCCGGTCAAAGCAGCACGAATGGCATAGGCGATATACCTTGCCCGCAGCGCCGCTGCATATTCACCAAAGGGCACCAATGTTTCCGCCAGCTCCAGCTCCCTCAATTCAAGTGAGCTGAATCGTGTCATCAACTCGGTTTCCGTACACCGGTAGTGTGTCTTCAGCCGGATCAGAAATCGTCTGCGACCGTCGGCGCGAAGTTTTTTAGTAACGTTTCGTCCGTGGCACGGCCCATTCCGCTGAGTCTCATGCAGACATCGCAAATGTCTGAGACAATGGCGGCCGGCAGCTCCTTGATCTTTAGCACATCGGCCCGCTTAAAAAGATGCTGGCCGGTAGAGTTCCGAACGCACATCTGGAACATTAATGGTTCTACCATTTCTATATTGACCTGACCCTTGCCATCACGGCATTCGTTCTGCCACTGCGCTTTCTCAATCGCCAATAAGCCGTGAATATAAACGGTGCCGACTCCCTCAATGAGATGACCCTCTATCGGCGGCCGCGCCCGCAAGACCAATATCGTCTCGGCGCTTGCCTCATTGTCTTGCCCCAACGGTTGCATCTCTTGTTCTGACAT
>Ga0315285_10004483_pt1 | contig 14470 bp, 6 predicted proteins | sample YL17G09_36_MG_FD_203698 | JGI IMG/M metagenome (GOLD analysis project Ga0315285, IMG submission 203698) | Sediment microbial communities from Yellowstone Lake, YNP, Wyoming, USA - YL17G09_36 | ecosystem: Environmental > Aquatic > Freshwater > Lake > Sediment | place: USA: Wyoming | collected...
TGAATACCCCAGTGAAGCACGGGGCGTGTTTCCCGGCCCTTGAAACGTTTCTCTTCCCAGACGTGGGGATGGAAGGAAGGCGTCGTCCGGAGCTCGATCTGGAAAAGCGGCTCATGGCGCAGGTTCCAGAGGACACGGTTGAGGCCTTTGCGAACCGTCCCGGGAAGCGCGCGGACCTTCTGGCCGCTCTCATCGAAGATCTCGATTGTCACGCCGCCCTTTGGGACATCCTTGAGATAGTAGTTGATCGTCGCCCCATAGGGCGCTCTCTGAGCGCGGATCTGGTCATTCCCCGGACTGTCGACAGACTGACGATCCTTGAAGCGGTAAGCCGGGCGCGGCTTAAAAAGACAGGCCTCGGACTTGAGAATTTCAGGACCCAGCTCCCTGAGCGGGGTGATGTCGTCCATGATCCAGATGCCCCGGCCGTTCGTTCCAACAACAAGGTCATGGAAATGCTCTTGGACCGCGATCCAGGTGATGCAGGCGTGCGGCAGGTTGGCCTGCAGGGGCAGCCAGCTCTCTCCGTCATTAAAAGAAACGTAGAAGCCATTGGCGGTCCCTGCATACAACATACCTTTCCGGACGGGATCTTCCTTGACGGCGCTCGTGTAGCTCAAAGCGGACTTGGGGATATCCGAGCTGATGAGCCTCCAGGTTCGGCCGTAATCTGACGTCTTGAAGAGATAGGGATCGCGGACATTCTCCTGGTGGCCGTCCACGGCGACATAGCAGCGCCCCGCTTCAAAACGAGAGCAATCGATCATGCTCACCGTGCCCCATACCGGCATGCCCGGCGGTGTGACGTTTTGCCAGGTCTTTCCGCCGTCGCGCGTACCATGGAGCAGCCCGTCGTTCGATCCCGCCCAGATGACGCCGGCCTCGACCGGCGACTCGGCGATGGCGAAAAGCGTACAGCCGTACTCGACGCCGAGATTATCCTTGCTCAGGCCGCCCGAGCTCCCCTGCTTGCTTTTGTCATTCGTCGTGAGGTCCGGGCTGATGAGCGTCCAGCTCTGGCCCCCGTTCGTCGTCATATGGACATATTGGCTCCCCACATAAACCTTATTGTGGTCGTGGGGTGAAATGGCGATCGGGTGAGTCCAGTTCCAGCGGTATTTAAGAACGGCGGCCGGCGAATCCAACGACTTTTCCGGCCAGGGATTGACGTTGCGGACGAGGCCCGTCCGGTGATCGTAGATTTCGACCGTGCCCGAATAGCACGTTCCCCAGACGATATTCGGATCGACGGGGTCCGGATAAGAGAACCCGGATTCGCAGCCGCCCATAGAGCTCCAGACCGGCAGATCGGGGCCGTAGCCTGGATAGGTGGGACCGCGCTTTGACGTCGAGTCCTGCATATTGCTGTACACCCAATAGGGAATGCGGTTGTCCACGGCCACATGGTACATCTGGCCGATGGGAAGCTTGACGAAGCGCCACTGACGGCCGCGCGTCGTGGTCAAGCTGACGCCGCCGTCGTTGCCGATCATCATCCGTTTCGAGTTCTTTGGATCGGCCCACATGTCGTGGTTGTCGCCGCCGCCGCTAAAATTCTCAATCGAGTCGCCGCCGTCGTATGACACGTACATGCTGTTGCACGGAAAATAGACAGTGTTTTCGTCGTCGGGCGCGATGCACATCCTCGTGTAATAATGCGGCCGCTCGTTGATCCGGCGCTCGTAGCTCGCGACCCGCCAATTTTCTCCGCCGTCGTCCGACCGCCAGAGCGAGCCGTTATCGCCCGTCTCGATGACGGCATAAACACGGTTGGAGTTTGACGGCGCGACGGCCACATCGATCTTTCCGACCTCGAATGTCGGCAACCCGTGTCCTTTGATCTTCGCCCAGGTGTCCCCGCCGTCGCGGGAGACAAAGACGCCGCTTCCCGGTCCGCCGCTCGTTTTACCCCAGGTCTTGATGACAATCGACCACATGCCGGCAAAAAGAATCCGCGGGTTGTTGGGATCCATGGCCAGTCCCGAACAGCCCGTGTTCTCGTCCACAAACAGCACCTGCTGCCAAGTCTTGCCGCCGTCTTTGGTCCGGTAGATCCCCCGCTCCTTCTGCGGGCCGTAGCAATGGCCCAGGGCTGCGGCGAAGACGATATTCGGATCGCCCGGATGAACGACGATGCGGCCGATCCGTCCGGACTTCTCCAAGCCCATGCGCTGCCAGGTTTTGCCGGCGTCCATAGACTTGTAGATGCCGTCACCGATGAGGACGTTGGAGCGGATGAAGGCCTCGCCGGTCCCTGCCCAGACCTGATTGGAGTCCGAGGGCGCGATGGCCAGCGAGCCGATCGACTGGGAGGACTGGTCGTCGAAGACGGGCTGCCAGTTCGTGCCGCCGTCGCTCGATTTCCAGACGCCGCCGGCGCAGGCCCCGGCGTAGTAGATATTGGGATCATTGGAGTCGCAGACGACGGCGCTGACGCGGTTTCCCTGCGGACCGACGAACCGCCAGGTCAGAGCGCCTAGATCATCGGAGCTTGGAGCCCATTGGGCTGAAGGCGCGGCTTGCGACCTCTGAGCCTCCTGCCGGCCAAATGTCAGGACATTCGATACGCCCGAGGAAGCCAAGACACCGATCAATAAAAACAAAAGCCAGACAAATAAACGCACTTGCCCTTTTCGATCAGACATCTTTTTCATTTCTTTCCGACCTTATTCCAATCCGGCGGTTCCACCCCGAGCAGGTTGCGGACGAAAAAGTCGTTCCGTTTCCGCTCTCCGTATTCCGGAACCTCGCTCGACCTGCCGGCCCCGTGGCTGCCGCCGGGAATGACCAGGAGATCAAAGACCTTGTTCGCCTTGATCAGGGCGTTGACGACCTGCATCGTCGACGCCGGGTCCACGTTGGTATCGAGCTCGCCGACGATCAGGAGGAGCTTCCCCCGGAGCCTGAAGGCGTTGTCGACATTGGAGGAAGCTGCATACTCAGGCCCGATCGGAAAACCCATCCACTGCTCGTTCCACCAGAGCTTGTCCATCCGGTTATCGTGGCAGCCGGCGAATGACACGGCCGCTTTGTAAAATTCCGGATGGAACAGCAGCGCGCCCGTCGAATTCTGACCTCCGGCCGATCCGCCGTAGATGCCGACACGGCTGATATCGTAATAGGGATATTTCTCCGCGATCGCCTTGTGCCACCGGATCCTGTCGGGAAATCCCGCGTCCCCGATGTTTTTCCAGCAGACGTCGTGAAACGCCTTGGACCGGTTGGACGTGCCCATGCCGTCCACCTGGGAGACGATGAACCCGATTTCGGCCAGGGACTGCATCGCGTTGAAGGCGCTGAAGGATTTGGGGACGAAGGAACCCTGAGGTCCGGCGTAGATATTCTCGATGACCGGGTACTTCTTTTTCGGGTCAAAATTCGTCGGCCGGAAGATAATCCCCCAGATATCGGTTTTGCCGTCTCGACCTTTGGCGACGAAAACTTCCGGCGCACGCCAGCCCGCCTTGACGAGCTCCCGGATATCCGCCTTTTCGACCTCGCCGAGCAGCTTCCTATCCTCCGTCCGGCGCAACTCGCAGACCGGAGGAAAATCGGCGCGCGACCAAGTGTCCACATAGGACTTCCTGTCCGACGAAAAAACGACCGTATGGTTCCCCTCCCCCTCGGTCAGCGGCGTAAGGCCCGTCCCGTCGAAGTTGACGCGGTAATAATGGATGAAGTAGGGGTCCTTGCCGGGATACATCCCGCTCGCCTGGAACCAGATCTGGCGCGCCGCTTCATCGACCTTGTCCACGCCTCGGACCACCCATTCGCCCTTGGTGATCTGATTCTTGACGGCTCCGGTCGAGGCGTCATAGAGATAGAGATGGTTCCAGCCGTCCCGCTCGGACATCCAGATGATCTCCTTGCCGTCCTGGGTGTCAAAGCGGTATTTCTTCCCCGAATAACAGAAAAAAGTCTTGTATTCCTCATTGATCTGGACGCGGGGCTTCCCGGTCGCGGCATCCACTTCGATCACCCTGTACACCTGGTGGCCGCGCTGATTATACTCAAAAGTGAACGCACGGCTGTCCTTCCACCAGACGGCGTCGGGGACATCGCGCGAATTAGGGCCGATGCCCTGCGAATGATAGGGGCTGGGAAAAAGAGCGTTGTCGATGACGAATTGTCTCTTGGTTTCCACATGGAAAAGAACCGGGCGGCAGAGGTCGGCCACGTCTCCCGGCTTAGGATATTCGAAGGTGTGGTATTTCGGCTGAAGCTGGCCGAGAGGAGAGGATTCGACATACTGGATGGTCCGCTTGTAGCCGGGCCGGATCCGGTAGGCCGCCAACTTTTTTGAATCCGGAGACCAGCGCAGTGATGACGGCGCATAATAATCGCCCTCGCTGCCTTCCCAGCTCAGGGGAAACTCTTCCTTCTTGTCCTTGGAGCGCAGCCAGACATTGAAATTCTTGATGATGGCTTCCCATTGACCGTCGGGTGAGACCTTCGGATCTTGCGGCGGAGCGGGCCGCGGGGCAAATGGCGATCCTCCTCCGCGCCGAGCGGCGGGCCCGACTTTCTTAACGGAGTAATCCGAAAGTTCGCACCTCCACCTGAAATCCCCCGCCTCGAACTCCAAGGCTTTTTCGTTGTCCATGAAGAAAAGCGCCATGAAGGGAAGGTTCAGGGCGGAGTATTTTTCACCTGAAGCCGCGGACAGAGATGCGGCGAGCTTTTGATGGTCGAAAGCGGTTTTTTTGACGAGGCTTTCGGCGTCCATGACGACAAATTCGGTGCCGCCCTTTACGGTCTTCTTGTACCAAAAGCGACTTGTCTTTTCGATCCAGCCCGACCTGTCCACGGCCCCGACGGCGAGAAACTGGAATTTCTCCCGGAGACCGGCGGCCCTCTCATAGTCGGCTTTGGTTCCCTGGGCCGAGAGAAACAAGGGCCATAAAACCAAACTGGCAAGGACCACCGCGAGAAATGACAAACCTCTGCGTTTCATGAAACCTCCTTGGGTCAGAGACCATGACTGTCCGGGTTTTTCGTATGCATGCCCCAATCGTATTCTCTTTCCTCGACAGTTCTCATACACCCCGAGTCAAGCGGACAGGAGTTTCCCTATTTTGCGGTGTATGGAATGACCGCTCGGCACGGTGAATCTCCCCTCCTCACAATAGCGCGAATATACCGCCGACCTCGCTGGGATGTCAACAACACGAAGATGGCCGCGATGAAAGAGGAACATTTTATTTTGACCTTCCGTAAAGCGCCGCGTTGAAAACGACCCGGAACGTTCCGAACGATTGGGCTCGCCACTCGGGACGGAAACCGAGAAGGACGATGTGTCCTTGATCGAGCTCGACATCGAGCGCGGCTGCTTTTCCGTTGAGATACTTTTCGCCGATCAAGTACCCCGACAGGAGGGGTGATCCGGTGTCCGGATATCTGGCCAGAACCCTGCCCTTGAAGCCGTCGAGCATGTCGAAGACCGGGCTGCCGTCGACAAAGACGGCCGCCTTCTCGGGCATGCCGGCCATCACCGGATGTGTCGCATCCACGTTCACTTCGACGATCGAACCGCGCAGGAAAAATTCCTCCGCTTTCAGACCCTCCACAGCGTTCTTGACCAGAAGTTTGAACTGCTGGATGGCGAATCGGCAGGCCGCGTTGAAGCAGACGACGGTGCCGCCGCCGCGGATGAACGTCTCGAATCCCTTGAGATCGTCGGCCGTGAGCGCGTACGCGTATTCCGGCCGGACGGCCCGGGCGGCACCTCCCGCGCCTGCTGCAGCCTGTGGCGCGCCGGCGCCCGCGGCGGGTGGTCCTCCCGTGGGCGGCGCTCCGGTAGTAGGAGCTCCCGCTCCCCTGACGCCCTGGCCGCCGGCCGCGCCTTCCAACGGGATCCGCGCGTCGTCGGCGAGGATGATCACGTCGACCTTGCCGCGGAGTGGGGCGTGAAAATCCTCGGGATGCAGGCTGACGAACTCAAAACCATATTGGTCGAGCAGCCAGCGGGTCCACCCTTCGTCCATGCTGCCGCTCCATGGCTGAAAAAGGCCGAGGCGCGGCCTCTTCAGCGGCGTGCCGTTGGCGGCCGTGCTCTCGGCGACGAGGGCTAGCGATCCGACCAGCGCGGACTGGGCCGACTTCGAAAGTCCCCGGATCAAATAGCGCCCGCCCTGGCCGGGCATGCCCGCCGCGTATTGAACGGAAGCGCCCTGTTTCCAAGCGAGGTTGATGGCCCGAAAGGCGTTGTTCTGGGCGGGATCGACCGCGAGCGCCCGCCCGCTGCCCGTGATCCTGCCGGCCGGCGGAACGATGGCCGCCGCCGAGGGATTCGAATCAAAACCGATGCCAGGCACGCTGTCGAATGGGGCCGGGTCGGCCGACGCCGCGATGTTATACGGCGCGAGCTTGATCCTCGGCTCCGCCGGAGGGCCCAAGAGCTTCATCTTCGCCCGGCCCTCATCACCGAGCGGCGTTGAGACGGCCGCCCAAGTGAGGCCCATCTGCAGGGGCAGGGTCCAGCCGGACGCGTCATAAGGCCGCATCGGCGGTCCGCCCGGATATTGGCGCAGGTCGGGATATTTCTGGATATCGAGGACTTCGCGGACCATCGCGGCGAACTCCTGGTCGGTCGGGACAACCCAGGTTCCGGCCTGGTAGGTCGCGTTGTCCAGGGTGACGGGCGCCGTCAACTGAAAGACGCGCACGCCTCCGAAAGCGAGCCGGCGAAGAAGCTCGACGGCCGCGACGGGATCGCGCTGGTGCTGCGGAAAGACATAAGCGTACGGAGCGTCCTTTTTCCCGCGGGCGATTTGATCGCGGCCGGCCTGATAGCGGTTGTACAGCAGCGACGCCTTGTACTTCGCCGCATACTCCAGCACCGCCAGCGAGGCCGTTTCGTCGTAAGCGACGGCGTCGCCCAGCCGCCACCAGCCGGGCATCCAGGGGCTGGAGTACAGGCTCTGCGGCCGGAGGTCGCGAAAGGCCTGGGGCAGGTCCTTGATCGTGTATTCGCGGGGGGAGGCCATGTTCCCCGCCGTCTCCGTCCAGAAGGCCGGGATGTTCTTGAAGATGGGGGCGTAGTCGACATAGCCCGGATACCAAGCGTCGAAGGACGTGCCCATGTGAATGGCGCCGGTCTGCCCGCGCTCTTCGAGGCCTTTGGCGATAGCCATGCCGATCATGTTCACCTCGCGGGCGGAGAGATAGGGCGCCTCGAGCCCGACGGGCTCGGAGAACGGCGGCAGCCAGATGCGCGCCGGGAACGGCGCCGCCTGGTGATGGACATAGATGATATGCGGTTCCCATTGGCGCCAGACGTGTTCCATGAGGCGCGACTCGATCATGTTGATCATATAGCCGTCGCGGTTGTTATCGTGGCCGACGTACTCCTGATAAAGGCGCGGCAGTCGCGACGACTCGTACGGCGTGCCGAGGTTCTTCAGGAACCACTCGCCGACCATCTGCTGGCCGTCCGGGTTCATGGTCGGCCAGAGCATGACGACGACGTTCTCAAGGATCTCCTGGATCTGAGGGTCCTCCGGACGCGTCAACAGGTCATAGGCGAGCTGGGGGGTCATCTGCGGACCGGCCACCTCGGTCGCGTGACATCCTCCATCGATATGGACAAAGGCCTTGCCTTCGCGCGCGAGCGCGCGGGCCTCGTCATCGGTCAGACCCTGGGGATGGGCCAGGCGCTGGGCGATCTCCCGTAAGCGGTCGATTTCGTCAAGGTTCTTCGGGCTCGAGATCAGGGCGTAGTAAGCGACGCGGCCCTGGGTCGTCTTTCCGGCTTCCATGAGCTTAAGGCACGGGCTCGACGCGGCCAGCTTCTTGAGATAGTCGATCGCCTGGTCGTAGGTCGCCAGTTTCATGTCGGCGCCCGGCTTGAACCCGAGGACGGATTCGGGTGTGGGGACCTGGCCCGCGACCAGGACCCAAAGACCATGAACCATGAGGAACAACGCCAAGCTCAGTTTGACTGTTCTTCGCATCGAGATCGCTCCTAATAGGCTTTTTCGCAAAAAATGGCCTTATTTTTTCGTTGTTTGCCGCTTGATCTCCGCTTCGCGGTCGAGAAAATTCTGGCCGTTCACGATCCAGGGCTCGGCGGGCTCCCCCTTGAGGTAATGCCCGAACCAGGCCAGGATGCGGCGCTGGTAGTCGATCTGGTTCTTCGCCTGGCGCAGGCCGTGGTCCTCGCTCATATAGGCCAGCATGACGACGTTCTTATTGGCTCGCCGGGCGACGTTGTACAGCTCGATGCTCTGATGCCAGGCTACAGTCCCGTCCTGATCGCCGACCTCGAGGAGAAGGGGCATGGTCATGTTGTGGGTGTTGAAATACGGGGAATTGTCGATGTAGTCCTTCAGGTCCTCGTAGAGCGGGACTTCCATGCGCTCCTGGCCGGTTTCAATGTGATCGGTCTCGGCGATGCCCGAGCTCCAGTGATGGTCGCCGTAATAGCTGACCATATCGATGATCGGCGCGCCGGCGACCGCGGCGGCGAAGATCCCGTGCGTGTTCGTGGCGATGAACGCCGTATTGAACCCGCCCATAGAATGCCCGACGATGCCGATGCGCTTGGGATCGACGACACCCATCTGGATCACTTTCCTCACCCCGGCCGTGATGCACTCCACCACCGACCATCCCGGCTGCCGCGGCCGGAAGACGATGTCCGGTTCCAGGACGAAGTAGCCCTGGCTAGTGAAGACGCTGAGGTTGTAGTAGCTGCGGTCGGACGGCGCGACGTAATTATGGACGGTCTGCGACAGCAGCTCGTAACTGTAGACGATCATCGGGTACTTTTTGCCCGGCACGTAACCGGCCGGATAGAGCAAAGCCCCTTGCAGCCGCCGGCCTCTGTCCGTCCTGTACTCGATGAGCTCGCTCCGTCCCCAGGCATAGTCGCTTTGGAAGGGATTGGTCTTGGTCGCCGGCTTCGCCTCCTTCAGATCCGGGCCTCCGACGAAAACGTTGGGTGAAACGTCGTAGTCCTGCAGGACATACCCGTAGACCTCGGCCTCTTTGGCCTTGGCCAGCGAGCCGATGCTCCTGTCGAGCCAGATCAAGCGGGTGACCTCTCCGCCTGGCTTGAGGAGGGCGTAGCCCGACTTCTTCGTCCATTCCCCGTATAGGCTCAGATACTGGGATTTACCGAGATCGATCCCCTGGTCGGCCGCGGACGGCCCGAACCCGCCCATCCCCCTGCCTCCGCCTCCCGCGGGCTCCAATCGGACCAGCCGGTGACGGACCTGTTCGGCCGCGCCGTTGGTCAGCTTCTGGGCCTTCGAACCATCGGCCACGACCTTCCAAAGGTCGTACTTATCGTAAAGCAGGACGGCCGCGTCGTCCTTGGTCCAGCCCGCCACGCCGAAAGGCGGCTTCTGTTTGATCGTCACGTCCGACTCTTTGTTGATGAAGGACACCGGCGCGGCCTTGGTGATGTTCGTGATCGCCCGCGTGACCAGATCGATCGTCCAGTAGTGATCGTTCTGCAGGAAAAGGAGGTATTTCCCATTGGGGCTCGCCTGGACGTAGCCGTCGATGATATTGTCCTTAAGCTTCGTCCGGGCGCCGGTCGTGATATCCGCGAGATAGAGGTCGGCGGCCGGCCGGCCGATCGTCCGATTAAAGGCATACTTCGACCACTCGGCGATGTAAGCGAAATTCGTCCGCCGAACCGGCGTCACCTGCTCGTTCGTCAAGTCTTTGCCAAGCGGGACGAACTTGCCGCTGTCGAGGTGCCAAGCGGCAAGCATGTTCCGCCGCCGGTCTGTGGCGGCGCTCAGCTTCTGGCGGGGCATGACGAAGACATCTTTAGCGTGCCAGATCTCGACGGTCGAAGGCTCGTTGGCGCTGGTCGGGGCGCCGCTCCGGGCCATCCGCCCGGCCGGTTCTTTTTCCGCGGCCGCCTCCGCCCCTTTTTCCGCTTTGGCCGGGGGCGCGGGCTTGTCGTCCCACTTGGCCATCCCGAGGAAAATCGTTTTACCGTCGGCCGACCAGGATAGCCGGCGGAACGATACAGTCCGCATCCCGGCCGGGAACGTGGGATCGGCCGTGGGATCGTAGGTCCGCTGGCGTTCGGCCTTTGCGCCGAGCTCCGTCCAGGACAGCAGGACCTGCGTCGGGCCGTCCTTGCGCTCATCGGTCTTGGCCCGGAAGACAGCCAGATCGGCCGCGTCCTTCCGCCAGGCGAGCTCGGCGTAGATCGAGGGCGTCGAATCGAGGACGCGCAGGGAGGTCGTCGCCGGATCGAAGAAATGCACGCCATTTCCCGTTTTGCCCTCGGCGCTGATGATCATCGCCAGGAGGTGGGTGCGCTCGGCATCTTGCCAGGCGAACTGGGAGATGTTGCCGAAGGTCGTATCACGGCCGTCGGCGAGCTGCCGGACGATTAGGGTCGTACCTGGCCTTTCCTCGGCGGCGTCCGACTCGCCCGCAGCGCCGGGACCGGTCCGGGCCGCGGGAGCCGCGGGGGCCGAGGCGCGGGCGGGCGCGTAGCGCTGCATGGCCAGATAAGCGCCGTCGGAGCTGAAGGCAAAGGACTCGATGCCCTCGAGCGTCGAAGTCTCCCCTGTCGTGAGGTTCAGGAGTCCGAGCTTGTTCTGGACGGGCTTTTGTTCGCTCCGCAACTTCTCCTGCTCGGCTTCGGATTGGCCGATGCTGTAGGCAAGCCACTTCGAATCGGCGGAGTAGGCCGGTTGGGCGCCGAAGGCGGCGATCTTCGTCGTCCCGTCGGCGAGCTTGGTGACTCGCAGTTCATTATCGCGATTGGAGCGGTTGACGGCGTAGACGAGCCATCGGCCGTCCGGCGAGAATCCGCCCCGGGCGAAGTTCACGCCCAAGGTCTCCCATTTGCCGAAATCGGCAAAGGCCGCCGGCGGCTTGGTCTGCGCACCGAGGGAGAAGACGAGGGCAAATAAGATGAGGATAGCGGTCGTTCCGGATCGTTTCATATTTCACCTTCCTTTTGGATCCGCGAAGTACGGAGGATGGAACCACAATCCGATTCTTCGGCGTTCCGATGGTTTGTTCGAACAGGAATCATGGGTTTGTCCAGTATAGTATGAAGGGATCATAACTTCCATTATTGGCTGCGCCGGCTGAATGAGCATTCGTGCGTCGCTTTGCCTAGCGCCATCGCCAGTGCCAGAATGCACGCTGAAAGCGATCTTGTCATGTTCGCATCCTCCGTTCAGGACTTGGCGGGCATCGAGGAGGGACCGGACAATAAATCTCTTCTCCTATCCAGACTAATACAAACGTAATAAATAAAGTGACAATGTATGGGTGGCGCTTAGGCCGCCCTCAAGCCCCCGTAGCGGAGGGGGGCCCCATCGGCTTTTCCGACGGGGGGAACCGACGGGACTGGTTCCCGGGGCCCGGGGGCTACGGGCGGCCTAAACGCCGCCCGAACGGAGATGTCATTTTAATTATTGCGTTGATATTAGTACTCTATTTCCGGCCTTCGACCCTGTCAATCGCCGCGAAACGTCGCGAAAGCTTGCTCGATGATCTTTGGGGCCCATCCCCCTAAGAAGTCTTGCGCTTCATCACGGTGACCGTGAGCGACGAGGGATACTTGGCCGAGTGGTGCACCACGTTGTGCGCCACTACCCCTTTCACCTCGTCGTAGTTGTTTCCGCCGGCGTTGAGATTGCGGTCATATTCGGGGAAGCTGCTGCTGCTCACTTCGACGCGGAGCCGGTGTCCGACGTCGAAGTAGTTGCTCGTTGTCAGCGGCAACAGCGTCACCTTGTACACTTTCCCCGGCTCCATCCACGCCAGCGGCTTGTCGTATCCCTCCCGATAGCGCATCCGCTGGATGGACTCGTCCAGGGTGAAGGCCCGGCCGTCCGGAAACACGTCGATCACCTTCACCGTGAAATCGGTGTCCTTGACGTCCGACGATACGTAGAGCGTCGGCGTCATCGACCCGGTGACCTCCAGCCCTTCCTTGAACGGCGCGGTAGTGTACACCAGGACGTCCGGCCGCTCCTCTACGGTGCGCTGGTCGTACGAGCCGTCCACTCCCCCCACGTTGTTCGTCACGCGGTAGCCGCCGTGCGTGGGAACCGGATTCATCGGGTCGTACGTGAAACGGTCCGGACTGTCGGCCGACGGGGCCTTGAGGTTGAGCGCGCCGTCGCCTTTCAGCGTGTTGGCCTTGCCGCCGCTCGATAGGAAGAACGTCATCGGCTGCACGCCCACGGGTGGCCACGTGTCCGATCCCTGCCACTTGTTCATCCCCATGGTGTAGTAGGTGACCTTGGGCAGAGCGTCGAGCACGGCGCTCTTCTCGTCCTTGAGGAAGCGGTCCAAGAAGCTATACATGATCTCCTGATAGTTGAGCCGAGCATCCCCCATGTCCCGCTCGCCGACGATCGTTTTATCCGTCGCCCGGGTGAACTGGCAATGCCCGACCGGGGCGATGATCGCCCACTGCTGGTTGGCGGCCTCTCCCTTCGCCGTTTTTCGGACGAAGTTGTACACCTCGAGGTTCGCCGCGATGGCGATGTCGTAATACGACATGTACCACAGGCCCGGCACGTTGATCCGCTTGTCATCGTGGAAGAGCCCGCCCCGGTACCAGGCCGGATCGTTTGGGGCGCGCTTGAGCATTGCGTCGAAGACCTTCTTTGGCGCACCTACCGAATTGAGGATTTCCTGCACGGGGAGAACCCAGAACGCCTTGTTCCAATCCACGGGCGGAAATCTCGCGGCCAGGTCCCACGACTTCGAGAGCCGAATGAGGTCCTCCTGCGACGTGTTCGAGGGGAACATCGGCCGCTGCGGCTTCTCGTTGTCCCAGAACCAGTTGATGTTGTACATCATGAAGGCCCCGCCGCGATACCAGTTTCCCTGTTCGTAGAACGGGCCTACGCGTCCTACGCCGCAGCCGAACCCCTGCACGTTGAATGCCGCGAACCCCGGGATGTCGCGCCCCACCACGCCGAGCTGCCACTCGGCCGTCGAAGAGCAGCCCGTCGTGCCGACCTTGCCGTTGGACCACGGCTGGCGAATCATCCACGCGACCTCGTCCTCGCCGTCCGTGAGCGGCGGGCCGAGGACGTCCCACTCGCCTTCGGAGAAGAACTGGCCGCGCTCTTGCATTTCAATAAAGGCATACCCGCGCTTGATCGCCGTGAGGGCCGCGGTCATGTCCCGCGGTACGCCGTTCGCCACGTCCCAGTAGTTGAAGTTGTACGGCGTGCGAACCCAAATCGCCGGATATGTCTTGGAGGCGTCCTTCGGGTGGTAGACGTCGGTCGCGATCCGCACGCCATCGCGCATCGGGATCATCAGCTTGCGCTCGATGGTGGCGAGCGACGCGAGCTCGTTCTCGATCGCCCAGCGTTTCGCCTTGTCGCTGTCGGTCATCGGCGGGCGGGTCTGGGCACTAGCCGGACTTGTGGCGGCGGCGCCTAACCCCGCGGCGAGCATCAGGATGCAGACGACCCTGCGCATGTTGCCTTCCTTTTGACAAATGCCCCGGGTGATCCGAGCCAGATTCGATTTATTCATGCTTTCACCTCTCCGGTCAATCATGATGAACCGCTTCTTAGGGGAAGTCAACGCTGTCTAAATCTGTCCGTCATAGGATCGACTCGCCGACCTTTATTCCTCAATAACTCCGTCATCCGAAGGTTCGTCTTCTGCGGGCTGTCCGCGGACGAAGAGGATATGTCCTATTTCTTCGGAAAACCTACCGCCTGATTCATTGTGATTTTTTGGCCCGGCCGGAGCCTCATGGCCTTGGCGGGCGATTCGCGGTTGAAGCTGCCGCGGACCACCGTCGCCAATCCTTCCGAAGCACAGAAGAGATAAACGTTCTGGGCGATGAAACCGGTGTTGGCGGCGTTCGTCGCATCACTCGTCCCGCCCTGCTTTGTCTGATCGGCCACGTAGAAGAGGTTGAGCGCCGCCTCCTTCTCTAAGCGGAGGTCCGCTTTGGCGACGGGCTCGAGCTGGTGAATTTGGGCATTATACAGGTACACGCCTTCAGCGAGGGCCACGTAGACGTCGATTTCCTGGCGGTTCGACGCAGAAGGCGCCGTTCGCCGGCCGTCGGGCCGGTTTACGCCCCACGCCGCCCACAGCAGGTTGGAAAGCGTCTGAAGCGACAGGCTCCCGGGAGAGAACTCCCGCCGGGTCTGTCTTTCCTTGAGAACCTGCATCAACGGCCTTCCGCCATCGGTTTGAGGCTTCGGCAGCGGGATGGGCTTCATTTCCTGGGCGAATAACGACGCCGCAATCAGCAGACCCGCCAAAGAGGAACGTAAGATATTCATCAGTTCTCCTTTTCATTGAGAATACGCACGGGCACGGCCGCGCCCGGGCCGAAGTGATAGTTAGATTTGGTGGCGACGGTGGCGTTCGTCGCCTCCGCGGCCCGAGCGAAAGTCCCTTTGGCCAGGGTGACCTGGACGCTGGTGGGATTCACCACGATTTTGAGGATTTTTTCAGCGGGTATGATGGAACCATCGGCTTTGGTGATCACCAGACT
>Ga0315285_10004484_pt1 | contig 14470 bp, 15 predicted proteins | sample YL17G09_36_MG_FD_203698 | JGI IMG/M metagenome (GOLD analysis project Ga0315285, IMG submission 203698) | Sediment microbial communities from Yellowstone Lake, YNP, Wyoming, USA - YL17G09_36 | ecosystem: Environmental > Aquatic > Freshwater > Lake > Sediment | place: USA: Wyoming | collected...
CGCCTGTAAAAAGGAATCCCAGCTTGCCGAAGCTGACTTTCGTTGTCCCGCCTGCCAATCCCAGGAACTCGAGGTGATTACCGGGATGGAGTTCATGGTCAAGGATATCGAAGTCGAGTAAATGATTGCGGAATGCGGAATTAACAAGAAGTTTCGAGTTTCTGGTTTCTGGTTTCGGGTTTAATAAATTGACGAATAACGATTGACGAATTCCGTAACGATCCGCGCGACCCTGGCCGTAACCTTATTTTTTCCAAGGATGGGAATTAGTAATAAAGTTTTCTTGCGTCCTGGTGTAACAGCTTCCTGGCAATCGTTAATGTCTTGAGTTTGATTTCAAGTCGGGTATAATCTTTGGGAAAGAACTGGGGCTGTAGCTCAATTGGGAGAGCGCCTGAATGGCATTCAGGAGGTAGTGGGTTCGAATCCCATCAGCTCCACCATGAAAAAATAAAGCCCGGAGAACTCCGGGCTTTTCAATTGCGGCTGATTAATTAGAATGAAGGGCATGGAGAGTTTCCTGAAGGCCCGAAATCTCTGCGATCTTTTCCTGGCCCAGGCCGAAAGGTTCGGGGACCAGGTTTTCCTCCGGGTAAAATTCAAGGCCAGCCAGGGGAGCCGGGATTTCCAGACCTTCAGTTTCCGGGAGGCGGCCCACGAGGCCCGGGAACTGGCGGCCGGCCTCATCTGCCTGGGGCTCAAGGCGGGTGACCGGGTGGCGATTTTTTCTCCCAACCGTCCGCACTGGATCATCGCCGACCAGGCGATCCAGATGTCCGGCGGGATCGGGGTTCCGCTCTTTCCCACCCACACCCCCCGCCAGGTGGCCGCCCGGCTCCGGGACTGCCAGGCCCGTTTCGCTCTGGCCGGTTCCTCCGACCATCTCCGGATCCTGATGGGGATGGCCAAAGACCTTCCCCAGCTGACCCGGATTGTTTCCCTGGATCCCTTAAAGGAAAAATCCGACGGTCGGGTGATCAGCTGCGGGGAAGTCCAGGAAATGGGAAGGGATTTAACCGATCCCGCCGAGCTGGAAAGACGCATCCGGGGCATCCGGGAGATCGATCCGGTTTCGGTTGTTTATACCCCCGGGACCTGCGGGGAACCCAAAGGGGTGGTCCTGACCCAGGCCAATCTTCTGGCCAATCTGTTTCAGGTGTTGCGAACACCTTTCTTCTCCCTGGTCAGCAAGCGGGGCCTTTCCCTGAGCAATCTCTGCCACCTGCCCCTGGGCCAGGTTTCGGGGAGGTTGTTTGATTACTATCTTCCCCTGGCCCTGGGTGGAGAAATTAATTTTGCCGAAAGCCTGGCTTCCCTGCCTCAGGATATCATGGGCATCCGGCCCCAGATCATTAACTCGATCCCGGATTTTTTCGAGCAGATCTTCGAGATCCTGCAGATTGAAATCGAGGTTTTGGATCCCGGGACCAGGACTGAACTGGAAAAAGCCCGGTCGACATTAACGGAATTCGGGAAGGCCCTGGAAACGGGCCGGCCCCTGCCCCTGGGTCTGCTCCGGGATTACCCCCGGGCTTTCCGGTTCGTGCAGGAAAAAATCCGCTCCCGGCTGGGTCTGGATCGCTGGGTCCTGGGGGTTTGCACGGGGGGGAAACTGGACCGGGAGGTGGAAACTTTCCTGCGCTCCCTGGGAATCCTGGTGGCGGAGAGCTACGGCCTGACGGAGGCGGGGGCGGCGCTCGCGGGGAACTTTCTGGATTTCAAGAACCGGGAGCGTCCCGGCTTCCTGGGATCGGCCCTGATCGCTTCCCTTTTCCATCACCTGGTGGAACGCCCCGCGGAGAGGAGGGTTCCCTTCGGCTCGTGGTTAAATCTCTTCGAGCTTCTCGCCGACAATTATCTCCTCCTGTCCCAGGTCGAGATGCGGGCGGGCACCTCCGGCCGGCCGCTCCCGGAGACCGAGATCCGGATCGCCGGGGATGGGGAGATCCAGGCGCGCGGCCACCAGGTCTTTAATCCCCGTTACGGCTACTGGGCCCGCACCGAGACCGCCCAGAGTTTTTTCACCCCGGACGGCTGGTTTCGCACCGGAGATCTGGGAGAAATGGATGCCGAGGGATATCTCCAGGTGACCGGCCGCCGGGAGGATCTTTTTGTCACTTCCGGAGGACGGAAGATATCTCCTTTCCCGATCGAACAGGCCCTGCGGCATGGCTCTTTCATATCCCAGGCGGTCCTTCTGGGGGAGAACCGAAGGTTCGTATCGGCCCTGATTGTCCCGGATTTCCACCAGCTAAAACGCTGGGCGGACGATCATGGGATCGAGTTCGACCGGACGGAAGAAGTGGTCCGGAGTGATTGGGTCCGGAACCTGGTCCGGGAGCAGGTCGAGAGCCGGAACCGGGAATTGGCCGGCTTTGAAAAGATCAAGAAGTTCCAGCTCCTCTCACAACCCTTCAGCGAGGTGGGGGGGGAAATGACCCCCACGCTTAAACTCAAGCGCCGCTTCATCGCGGAGAAATACCAGGACCTGATCGAGGAGATGTATAAGGAGTAAAGAAAAAGGTTCAAGGACTCCGTCCCGTAGGACTACGTCCCGGAGGGGTCCCAGGGTCCTAGGGGCCAAGGTGTCAGGGAGAATGCTGATTGCGGAATTCGGCCCGAGAGGGCCTACGGCCCGGAGGGATTTCGGATTGCGGAATGTGAATAATATAGTTTCGAGTTTTGGGTTTCTGGTTTCGAGTTTGAAAATTTAGGGGAAAGTTTTCTATAAGAAATCTTTTCCTGTAGTTGCCCGGGCGCTCGGCTCAAGCTCGCTGGACGGGTGATTATGCGCCAGGATAACCGCCGCCGCCCGGTCGGCAATCACATCGGCAAAGACCTCGCGCGGATGGATCGGGCTTTTGTCTAAAAGCCCGATGGTGACGACTCGCTTTTGAATGACTTCGTTGGCGCCGTTGAGCGAGATGCAGACAAAGTGCTCTTGGGGTTTGTCGGCGATATCGGCTAGAAGCGGTAAAGCATCCTTGGCGCATTGAATCTTGACCGTCTCACGAATCAAATATCGTCGGGCTAATTCAAATGCAGAAAGAATTTGGGAAGCTTTGGCCAGCCCCATCCCCCGGACCTCAAGCAAGTGATCCAAGGTTAGCGAAGTCTGATGCTCGCGGATCAATCCGGCCACCTGTTTCGCTATCGTCCGCACGTCAATTCCTTCCATACCCTTTCCGAGGATTGCGGTCACCAGCTCCTCGTCGGTCAACCCGGCGGGTCCGCGCTCCCGTAGTTTCTCCCGCGGACGGCTGTGCTCCGGCATGTCTTTAATAGTTTTCATGTTTTTATTCTATGGGCAATAACCTCTCGCGGGTGATCCGTTTCTCAATTACCAGACTCGAGACTCCAAAGACGCGGCAAATATTATTCGCCATGTATTCACGCGCCGCATCACCCGAACGATCCCAATCGGTGAATCCCGCTGCCTTTACCTTTAAAATTGCCTGGTTGACTTCTTGCCTCAAACGATCTACCGGGACAAGTAATCGCCCCGCGAATTCATAAGCTTGTTGCTCAATATGCCCGTATTGGTCCTCGGGAATAGATTCCACGAAACGGCTCCACTCATCAATGGAGGAAAATTTTATGTCCTCGTAAAGTTTTTTATGCAGAACATAGTGCCCCAGTTCATGCGCAATTGAGAATCTCATCCGGTTCTGCTTGCGGTCATCCATGTATTCTTCGGCATCTACGATGATTCGGGTCAAATCGCCGGAGAGCAGGGCATCAACATCAATGTCGCTTTTCAATGATGAAATCGGATCAAGCTTCAAGCCAATCTTCCATAGAATTTCCTCCACTTCAACGGGGACTTCTCCTGAAGGCCAGTGTTCTTTACGAATTCGTTCGGCTTCCTGCCAGGCCTGCTCTTTACGGATAAAGGGTACTTTAAATTTTTCCCAGCCCATTAATTCCGCCCGCCTTTTCTTATTTTTTCGGCAAGGCTTTTCATCTCCGCAACGCTGGGCTTTTGGCCGCGTAGAGTCCGGAAAAATACGGGCAGGGCCTTGACCAGGTTTTCGTCGCTGAGAATATCATCGGGAACCAATCCTTGAGAAACGGCCGCCAGGTCAAAAAATTTATACCAGTCGTCCGTTCCTTCCTTGAGCCCAAGTGCGGCGGCATACCGCTCCAGAATCTCCCGGCCTTTCGGCGGCGCCATGGCCCCGCGTTCCATCCGGCTGATATTGGCCGGATCAGCCCCGGCTTTTTTGCAGAATTCCCGCAAGGTCAGCCGGTTGAGCTGACGGAGAGACTCGAAAAAGTTCCCAAACGATTCCGCTTTCCCCTTCGCCATAAAACCCCCCATTTGGTTTGTTTGTACAAAATATACAACAGCGTAATAAAAAAAGCAAGGATTTTTTAAAAACATATTTTTGAAAGACAATTCCCACGGAGAAGTATTTAACTTGTAATTCCCTATGATCTGACCACGGGGTTACCATATTCCGTCATTCCGCACTTGATGCGGAATCCAGCTGTTTTTTCTGGATCCCCGCTTTCGCGGGGATGACAAATAGAGGGGTGGATTCCCACTGGAGTTTATCCTGAGCGTAGTCGAAGGGCGGGAATAACAATCAACAACTTACGAATCGTTTTGAGTAAGATACCCCGCGGTCTGGCCGCGGGGTGCTTCATTAACCCCGGCGGCAATTTTTTCAAAAAAAAGGAGCCCGTTGGTGGGCTCCCCTACAAAAAGAAAATTATATATTATTTTACCCTGGGACCCTGGGTTTATCTTCCTTTAAACTCCGGCGGGCGCTTCTGGGCGAAGGCCTGGAAGGCCTCCATCAGGTCCTCCGAGAGGAGGAAGGAGGAATTCCAAGTCGCGACGTATCGCAAGGCGTCCCGGGCGCTCTTGCCTTCCCCGTAATTCAGGACCTGTTTTATTCCCTGGACAACCAAGGGGGAGTTGGCCGCGATCTCGCTGGCCAGCTTTTCGGCGGCGGCATAGAGGGCGTTCTGGTCCGGGTAAACCTCGTTCAAAAGCTTGATTTCCTTGGCCCGGGCGGCGTCGATATCCTTGCCGGTGAAGGCCAGTTCCCGGAGCATGCCCTTCCCGATAATGGCGGGGAGCCGCTGGAGACTGCCCAGGTCGGCCACAATGGCTATCCGCGCCTCCCGGAGGGAGATGACGGCGTCGGCGGCGGCGAGCCGGATATCGCAGGCGGCCATCAGGTCGAGCCCGCCCCCGATGCAGAACCCATGGACGGCGGCGATGAAGGGTTTGGGGGATTCCTCGATCAGGGTGAAGGCTTCCTGCAAACCCAGGATTTCCTGTAAAAGCTTGTGGCGGCCGCCGAGCATGCCCTCGGCTCCGTCCATACCAATGAACCCGCCCATGGTCTTGAGGTCCAGGCCGGCGGAGAAGGCCCGGCCCTTGGCGGCGACAACCACCACCCAGGCTTCCGGGTCGCCCGCCACTTCGCGGACGGCCTGGGGGAATTCTTCCCAGAACATTTTTCCCATCACGTTCAGCTTGTCGGGATTATTCAGCCAGAGCCAGGCCACGTGGCCCTTTTTCTCGATTACGATTACCTTGTAATTTCCCATTTTCCTGCCTCCTTTTCTGCTTCCCGCCCGCGGGTCAATATTCTGTTCAAAGTGATAAAATAAGGCAAGAGCATGGAAAAAATGAGAAGAGGAAATGTTGAGTTAATCCCCGGGAAAAACCAGGGACATTATCCCTACAGCAACTCGATCTTTATTGACGAAGGGCCCGGGATCGTGATTGACCCGGCCTCGGACGAGGAAAGGCTCCTGGCCCTGAAAAAAAATCCGGGCATCGGGATCATTATCAACACCCATTACCACGAGGATCACTTCCTTTATAATCATCATTTTCCCGAAGCCGAGCTCTGGGTGCCGGAGCGTGATGCCCCGGCTTTCGAATCCCTGGAAACCATCCTGGATTATTGCGGAATCCTGGGGCTACCGGATGAGGAGACCTGGAGGAGCTATTACCTGGACAGGTTCAATTACCGGGCCCGGAAACCGGAGCGGAAATTAAAAGGCAGCGAGAAACTCCGGTTCGGGAAGACCCGGGTGGAGGTGATCCACGCCCCCGGGCATACCCCGGGTCATTCCGGTTTCTGGTTTCCGGACGAGAAAATTCTTTTCCTGGCGGATTATGACCTGACCGCCTTCGGGCCCTGGTACGGCGACCGGGTTTCCAGCCTGGAGGATACGATCGCTTCGATTGAAAAACTCCGGAAGATTCCGGCCGAGGTCTACTGGGTTTCCCATGGAGAAGAAATTCCCCGGGCGAAGGTCGCGGAAAGATTTGAGGAATACCTACGGGTGATTACGGCCCGGGAGGAAAAACTTTTAACCTTTCTCCGGGCTCCTCATTCCCTGGATGAGATCGTGGAGCAATGGATTATTTACCGGAAGGAAAGGGAGCCGGTCTATTTCTTCAAGTTCGCCGAGCAGGCGATGGTGAAAAAGCACCTGGAGAATCTTATGCGACGGGGGATGATCAGAACCGAAGGTTTAGCCGGGAAAGAAAGGTATTTAAAAAATGACTAATGTCTAATTTCTAATGACTAAATAAAATAATCAAAAACCAATTTCTAATGAATCCACAATCAAAATTATTGAAATTTCCTGTTTGGCATTGGGCATTTAAAATTGGGCATTGATTAGAAATTCGACATTAGAAATTAGGAATTAGGCCTATCCCGCTACCGGCGGGGCTTCGCCCTTTTCCGGCGCGCTTTCCCGGTGGGAAAGCGCCTCCTCCATCTGGCAGTTGCCTTGGAAAATGACTCCTTCCTCGATCATCAGGACCGGGGTGGTGATATTGCCGTAGAGCCGGCCCGGGGCCAGAACCTCCATCTTGTTCAGGGCCCGGAGGTTGCCCACCACCTCCCCGGAGATAATAATCGTCCCGGATTCGATGTTCGCCTTGACCTTGGCGGAATCGCCGATGATCAGGATATCCTTGCTGAAAATCTCCCCGCTGAATTTGCCGTCGATCCGGACGGTCCCGGTGAAGGTGAGCTTGCCCTCGAATTCACTTCCTCTGCCTAAAAGGGCGTTAATCTGGTCCAGCGGCCTGGTTTCGCGGGGGCTGAACATGCTTTCCTTTTCTCTTTTCGTCATTCCGGTTCCTTTCTTTCTGGGTTAGGTTAAAATCTGGTCGACCACCCGGGCCAGCTCCTCTTCCGAGGAAAAATGGATGACCAGTTTCCCCTTTTTGCCCCGGGATTTGATTTCGACCCGGACGCGCAGTTTGCGTTTCAGCTCCTCCACCACGTGGCGGATCTGGGCTTCCAACGGGGTCAAGGGGCCCGCGATTTTTTTCTTTCCGGTTTTCAGCCGATGAATGAGTTCCTCGGTGGCCCGGACCGAGAATCCCCGGGAGATAATCAGCCGGGCGATTTCCCGCTGGGCCGGGGCCCCCTCCAGGGCCAGGAGGGAACGGCCGTGCCCGGCCGAGAGGGTTCCTTTCTGGATCTCCTTCCGCACTTCCTCGGGGAGTTTCAGTAAACGCAGGAAATTGGCCACGGTGGCCCGGTCCTTTCCCATTTTCTGGGCGATTTCCTCCTGGGAGAGATGAAACTCCTCCGCGATCCGGGCATAACCCTGCGCTTCCTCAAGGGGATTCAGGTCGTTCCGCTGGATATTCTCGATCAGGGAGAGCATCAGGGATTCCGCGTCCGTCACCTCCCGGACGATCGCGGGCACATGGGTCAGCCCGGCTTCCCGGGCGGCCCGCCAGCGCCTTTCTCCCGCCACCAGCTCGAAGCCCGCGGGGGTGCGGCGGACCGTAATCGGCTGGATCACGCCGCTTTCCTGAATGGAATGGGCCAGCTCGGTGATTTTCTCGGGATCCATCTGCCGGCGGGGCTGCCAGGGGGAGGACAGGACTTCGTCGAGGGCGAGGGAAAGAATCTTGTCTCCGCCCGAGGCGGGGAATTCCGGGATCAGGGCGGCGATGCCCTTGCCTAAGGCTTTGCGGGCACTCACTTTTTCCGGACCTCCTCTCTTTCCAGGAGCTCAGAGGCCAGTTCCAGGTATCTCTGGGCCCCGGCGGACTTAATGTCGTAAAGCAAAACGGGTTTCCCGAAACTCGGGGCCTCGGAAAGGCGGACGGAGCGGGGAATCACGGTGCGGAAGACCTGGGCCCCGAAATGCGAGCGGATTTCCGAGGTAACCTGGTGGCTGAGCGAGAGGCGGGTATCGAACATGGTGAGGAGGATTCCCTCGATCTTCAGGCGGGGGTTCAGATGTTCGGAGACGAGCTGGATGGTTTTCAGGAGCTGGCCCAGCCCCTCCATGGCATAGTATTCGCACTGGATCGGGACGATCAGGGCGTCCGCCGCCGTCAGGGCGTTGACCGTCAGGAGTCCTAGGCTGGGCGGACAGTCGATGAAAATGTAATTGAAATTATCCTTGATCTTGGCCAGGGCCCGCTTCAGGCGGGTTTCCCGGGAGATCGCGCCGACCAGCTCCACCTCCGCCCCGATCAGGGCGGAGCGGGAGGGGAGCACCTTCAGGAATTCGATCTCGGTGGCGTGGATCAGCTCTTCCGCGGTTTTCTCCCCGATCAGAATCTCGTAGACGGAGGGCTCGCCGTTACCGAGGGCGATCCCCAGACCGCTGGTGGTGTTGGCCTGGGGATCCAGGTCAATCAGGAGGGTTTTGCGCTCGGCCACGGCCAGGGAGGCGGAGAGGTTGATGGCGGTGGTGGTTTTCCCGACCCCTCCCTTCTGGTTGGCGATAACGATGATTTTCCCCAAAATCTCTCCTTCAGTTCTTCTCAAAAACCAGGATGGTCCGGGGGTTTTCCCAGAAGGAAAAGCGATAGGGTTTACGCTCCGCGAGATTTACCCCCCGGGGGAGCGGATCAAGCCGGGAAAGTTCCTCCTCGGCCTTGGGACCCTTGAAAACCAGGAGTTTCCCCCCCCGTTTCAAAAATGGCGGGCCGATCGCGAGAACCTCCCGGAGCTTCCCGGTGGCCCGGCTCAAGACCGCGTCGAAGGTCCCGGCCAGGACTTCCCGGATCCCGGGGGTTTCCGCCTGTCCCTGGATCACCTCAATTCCGGTAAGTCCGAGGGTCCAGACGACCTGCCGGAGGAAAACCGATTTTTTCTGCCTTTGCTCGAGCAGGACCATCCGGATCTCGGGCAGGGCCAGCTTGACCGGGATGCCCGGGAGGCCGGCCCCGCTGCCCAGATCGAGGGTGAAGTCCCGGGGCCGGAGCAGGGAAACCGGGGCCAGGCAGTCCAAAAAATGCTCCGTCAGCAATTCCCGGAGGTTATCAGTCCCGACCAGGTTGATTTTTTCCCCCCATTGTTTCAATTCGGAAAGATACTGGAAAACCTTTTCGACCGTGGCCGCGGGCAGGCTGATCCCCAACTCCTCGGCCCCCCCTTCCAGGACCTCCCGCAATTTCGCGGAAGAGTTAACCGGATCCCCCGCCGGATTCAGGGGTTTTGATTCGGGAGCGGTGGCTTCTTTCAATTTCCGCCATTTCATCCTTGAGCTTGAGCTTGAGCTTCTGGCATTGCTTTTTTTCCAGTTCTTCTTCCGGGGTCAGGTATTGTTTCTGGCTGAACTTGCCGATCTTTTCATCCAGGAGTCGGTGCTCGGCCTGCAGGGCCTGAAAGCGGGAGTCCTCGCTCAGGATTTTTTCCAGTTTCCGGGGATCAATGGCTTTCAAGTTTATTCTCCTTTCCTCCCCCATCCCGGTTAGTTTCGGGGTGGGTTAGCTCAGCTTCTGATTTCCGGATATAGTTTGGCATTAACGTTCTCGGGTCGTCGGTTTCCCCCCGGGCCAACCTTTCCCCCGCCAGGATTCCCACCTGGCGGGCGCAGGGATAAGCCAGGCCGGGATCCCCGACGCGGGCCTTTCCATCCTTCCAGGCCTCGATCGCACGGTGGTAACGCAGGGCGCCGGTGCCCAGGAAAATCGCGGGAAGGGTAACCGCTTCCAGGATCTCGGCCAGGGGTGACACCTTTTCCTCCGCGAGCGCCGAGAGGGTGCCGTTTTCGGAACGATAAAGGCTCCAGTAAATCTCCCCCTTGCGGGCGTCGATCAGGGGGCAGACGGTCCCGGAGAAAAAGGGAAGATTTCCAGCCAGGGCTTTCAGAGAGGAAACCCCCAGGAGCGGGATCTTCTGGGCCCAGGCCATCCCCAGGACCGTGGCCATCCCGATCCTTAATCCCGAGAAAGAACCCGGGCCCACTCCCACCGCCAGGGCCTGAATCTCGGAAAGGGGGGTCCGGGAAATCTTCAGGATCCAGTCCAGGGCCGGCAGGAGCCTTTCGGTATGGGTGATGCCACCTCCGAAACAAATCTCGGCCAGGGTTTCATTGTGGTTGAGCAGCGCGATACTGCCAAACTCGGTTGAGGTTTCGAGGGCAAGAATTTTAAATGTTTTCTGGTTCATCCGGTGAGGGTTCAAAACCAACGTTTAAAAAAGTTGACAATATCATCCTGAAAGCGGACGAGATCATTATACACAGCCAGGGCCATGATCAGAAGCACCAGGGCGAAGCCGATTTGCTGGGTGATTTCCCGGGTTTTTAAGGAAAGCGGGTGCCGGATGATGACCTCGACCAGGAGGAGGAGAATCTGCCCGCCGTCGAAGATGGGGATGGGAAGCATATTCAGGATTCCCAGGTTGATACTGATTATGATCAGTAGGAACAGGTATGGGTACCAGCCCGAACGGGCGGAATCCCCGGCCAGCTTTACGATCAGGATGGGACTCCCCACGTTTTTCCAGGAAATCCGGCCCTGGATGAGAGAGACGATCCCGCGCACGGTGAGGTAGGAAAAATCCACGGTTTTCCCGGTCGCCTGGACCAAGGCTTTGATCGGGTTTTTCTCCCGCAGTTTGATCATCCGGCCCGGGGTATACTCCAAATAACTCCTGATCCCGATCCGAAAAGTGGATTTTTCCCGGGGCGAATCGGCCGCGGTCTCGGCCTCCGGGGTGACGGAAAGGTTGAAAAGTTTTCCCTCCCGTTCCACCAGGATTTGGCGGGGGGTGGTTCCTCCCGCCTGGACGATTTCAACCAGTTTTTCCCAGCGGGAAAGCGTTTTTCCGTCTGCCGAAAGGATCCGGTCGCCGGACCGGAAGCCGGCCCGGGAGGCGGGGGAGTCGGGGAGAACGTCGGAGATGAATAATTCCGGGGCCAGGATCCCCAGATCAGCCCAGCTTTTTTCGGAAAGCGGAGATTCGGGAAGGGGCAGATTCAGCGAAAGATCGGTTTGATTTTTTCCTCTTTGTACTTTCAGACTCAAGGTTTTTTCGGACCGGCTCCGGGAAATCATTTCCGCCCGCATCTCCCGGAAGGTATTGACCCCGGTTGGACCCACCTGACTAATCGTGTCGCTGGTTTTCAGGCCGGCCTTTTCGGCCGGGGACCCGGAACTGATCCCCACCCGGCTCGAAATTTCTCCGGGCAGGATTCCCGCATCGCCTTCACGGACCGGTTCCCCGAGCAGGTTTCTCCCTTCCTGGAGCTCGGGGGTCAGGCTAAACGCGAGTTCCTTTCCCTGCCGTTCCAGCTGGACCAGGATTTCCTGGCCGGGATGTTTCTCGATGATTTTGATCAGTTCCTCGAAGCTCCGGATTTTTTCCTGGTCCGCGGAAATAACCAGGTCCCCGGTTTTCAGGCCGGCGGATTCGGCGGGTGAGCCGGCATTGACCGTGCCGATTTCCGGCGCTACCGTCGGCTGGCCGAGAATGGCAATCAGGAAAAAAATCGGGATCGGGAGCAGGAGGTTGGCCAGGGTGCCGGCGATAAAAATAAAAAACCGGGCCGGGGCCGACTTGGCCGGAAGGGAGCGTTGGTAGTCTTCCGGGGAAATCTCCTCACCGGGTTCTTCCCCCAGGGGTTTGACATAGCCCCCGAGCGGGAACAGCGCGACCCGGTACAGGGTTTCCCGGCCCTGGTAGGAAAAGAGCTGGGGGCCGAAACCGATGGAGAAGCGCTCCACCCTCACCCCGGTCAGGCGGCAGGCCAGGAAGTGCCCGAGTTCATGAAAAAAGATCAGGGCTCCTAAAAGAATCAGCGGCGCGATAATCAAGGTGAGCATATAATTTTATCTCCAGCGTTGAATGACTGCCTCGGTTTTCCTCCGGGTCCAGATCTCCGCGGCGGCGATGGCTTCGAGGCTGGCGGCCGGGTTTTCTTTCCAGGCGTCCATGACCCGCGCCACCAGTTCGACGATCCGGGGAAAGGAGATCCGCCGGGAGAGAAAAGCCTCCACGGCGATTTCATTGGCCAGGGAAAGGACGGCGGGCATGGTTCCCGCCGCATCCAGCGCCGAATAAGCCAGGCGCAGGGCGGGGAAACGCTGGGGGCGGGCTTCCAGAAAAGTCAGCCCTTTCAATTCCGGGAGGGAGAGGGCGGGCAGCCGGAGGGGCCAGCGGTCGGGGTAAGAAAGGGCATAGGCAATCGGGATCCGCATGTCGGGGATTCCGAGGTGGGCCAGGACCGCGCCGTCTTTAAGCTCCAGGAGGGCGTGAACCCTTCCCTGGGGATGGATTAAAACCTTGATCCGCCCGGGTTCGGTCTGGAAGAGATAGCGGGCCTCGATGACCTCCAACCCCTTGTTCATCAGGGTCGCGGAATCAACCGAAATTTTTTCCCCCATCTTCCAGACCGGATGGGAAAGGGCTTCCTCCGGGGTGACCCGGGAGAGAGACCGGGGATCCCGGTTTAAGAAGGGGCCCCCGGAGGCGGTCAGGAAAAGGCGGACGATCTCTTCGGAATTCTTCCCTTCCAGGAGCTGGAAGAGGGCGCTGTGCTCGCTGTCGATCGGAATCAGGGAGTTGCCCAGACCGCAGGCCGCTTTCATCAGGAGTTCGCCTCCCATGACCAGGGCTTCCTTGTTGGCCAGGGCCAGCTGCTTGCCGGCCTGGAGCGCGGCCAGGGCCGGATGGAGACCGGTGGAACCGGAGACCGCCAGCACGATCTCATCCGCCTCCTGGTCCCGGGCCAGGGAGACAAGACCAGGCGGCCCGGAAAGGATGTCGAGTTTTTTAGATTTGAGCCGCGATTTCAGGGCGGGGATGAGGAGAGGATCTCCCACCGCGACCCGGGCGGGGCGGAATTTTTCCACCTGGCGGGCGAGGAGGGGGAGGTTCCGGCCGGCGGCCAGTCCCACCACTTTCAACCGATCGGGGAACTTCTCCACGATTCTCAGGGTGTTGACCCCGATGGATCCGGTGGAGCCGATGACGGAGATTTTTTTGATTCTAGGTTTCAAACTTTCCGTGCGCTGGATTTTATCTGGGCGGAGGTCATCCCGAAACGGCGTTCCCGGTGCTGGTATTCCCGGATGGCCTGTTTCAGTTCCCGCGGCTGGAAGTCCGGCCACAGGGTTCGGGTGACGTAAATCTCCGCGTAGGCAATCTGATAAAGGAGAAAATTGGAAACCCGGAATTCACCCCCCGTCCGAATCAGAAGGTCGGGATCGGGACACCCACCGGTATAAAGATAGCGGGAGAAAATTTCCTCGGTCAGTTCTCCGGGCTTAAGTTTTTTCTTTTGGACTTCCCGGGCGATTTTTTTCGCGGCTTCCACGATTTCCGCCCGACCCCCGTAGCTGAAGGCTACGTTAAGTATGTGTCCCCGGTTCGGCCGGGTTTTGGCCAGGATCTTTCTGACCTTGACCCGCAGGTAAGGGGGAAGGTCGAGGAGGTTTCCGAGCATCCGGAAACGGAGCCCCCGCCTTCTGGCTTCGGCCAGGTTCTCCCGGGTCAGGTTTTCGTCGAGGTATTTTGAGAAAAGGGCCTGGAGTCCGTCCACCTCCTCCTTGGGCCGCTTCCAGTTTTCCTTGGAAAAGGCGTAAAAAGTGATACAGGGTATACCCAGATCCAGGCAGGTGTCCGCGATTTTCCGGAGGGCCTGGTAACCTTTCCGGTGTCCCACCAGGCGGGAGAGGCCCCGCTGTTCGGCCCAGCGCCCGTTCCCATCCATAATAAAGGCGATGTGCTTGGGCCGGGACTTTTTCGGGGATAAAGGCTTACTCATGAAAAATCGCTCTCCTGCCGGATGTCATCATAATTCAATTTGGTAAACTTCAACAATTCGCTAAACCCTAACATAAAGGATATTTTATTCTCAATCCGTGCATTTTTAAAATTTTTTTCTTGCCCTATTGACAGGGCTTGGTCAGGTTTGATACACACATATACGTTTTAACCGGGCAAATAAAGAAAGATTATTATCATGTTGGAAATTCGGTTTCATGGTCGGGGCGGTCAGGGGGCGGTGACCTCCGCCGAGATGGTCGCCCTGGCGGCGATTGACGAGGGCAAATACGCCCAGGCCTTCCCGAGCTTCGGACCGGAGCGCCGGGGGGCGCCGGTCCAGGCCTTCAACCGGATCGAGACGGAGCGTCCGATCCGGGTCCGGGGGGAGATCCTCGAGCCGAACGTGATCGTGGTGCTCGACCCAAGCCTGATGGACGTGGTGGACGTGAAGGCCGGCC
>Ga0315285_10004486_pt1 | contig 14469 bp, 9 predicted proteins | sample YL17G09_36_MG_FD_203698 | JGI IMG/M metagenome (GOLD analysis project Ga0315285, IMG submission 203698) | Sediment microbial communities from Yellowstone Lake, YNP, Wyoming, USA - YL17G09_36 | ecosystem: Environmental > Aquatic > Freshwater > Lake > Sediment | place: USA: Wyoming | collected...
TCAGGGTAGACTCCGCGACCGAAGCAATCTATTCCATTGATAGTTTTGAGATTGCCGCGCCCCGACAAGTCGGGGCTCGCAATGACAAGGGCCTGCCATAAAATCTGGTCACACACGTCGGGCTGACTCCTTGACAAATCGCAGTAAATTGTAGAGAATTATCTATGGGGCTTGAAAAACGTGGACAGGGACAGGAAGACCGATGCGCATAGTTGTAAAACAAGGTGGTCAAACCACGAACGAATTTCGATTCACGAAAGGCCCTATTCATATCGGCAGGCACACACACAGCCAGATACTTTTGCCCGATGGAAAAGTCTCAAGACAGCACGCGGTTATCTTTCCCACCGAGGACGGGAAATGGACGGTCAGAGACCTGGACTCAGCCAACAAGACGTACCTGAACGACAAAGCGATCCACGAGGCCGAGGTCAAAACGGGCGATCACCTTTGCATAGCCGATTTTACTATAGAAATTGATCTTATAGACGAAGCTGGGTCTGCCAGGCGACTTGACTTGGAAGACACACTGACTACAGCTTTCCGCGAGCCGCAGACCATAGTAAGGAGACTCGATGCCGAGCACGCTCCAGACATAAGGCTGCCGGCCAAAAGAACAAAGGACTTCATACAAGCCACCGAAGCAATCTGCCGGGTCAACGGTCCCGATGAAGTGTTAAGGGCTTTATTGAAAATCGCGATAACGCAATTTGCTGCATATCGCACCTGGTGCGCTCTTAGAAATGAGCCTAAGGGGCCGATGACCTGCCACGCAGGAAAGAATCGAGACGGGCAGAAAGTCCAGCTTAGCGACCTTGAGCTCAACGAAAAAATAACTAAATCGGTCGAGAAAAGCGAGTTTTTGCTCCTGCCGCGAGTTCCACAGCTTGCCCTGAGCCTGTCGAAGGGGCAAAAACAAACAGAAAAGATAAACTCTGCTATGATAGCGCCGGTTATAGGTGCTTCCGGCCGCTTTGGCGTGCTGTACGTCGACAACGACAGAACTCAAGAGCAATATAGTCTCAGTGACCTGGACTATCTAATGTTGCTTGCGATTCATACAGCAGCCGTACTGGAAAACTTCTGACCCCTTACATATCAGCTCTTCGCTGGTATTGCGCGTTTTACTAAACGGACCCCTGACTTTTACCTCATAGGCTTTGTGGAATCCTCAAATTTAATGTCGGGCATCTTTTTACCGAGCCGTCTGTAAGTTTCTTCGAGCTTCTGTAAAAATTCATCCGGTTTCATTGCCTCGACGTGAGCGTCCAGAAACAGAACATTAATCATATCGCTGCAAAAGGCCGGATTTTCATAGACGAGAATATTGCCTGGATCCATTTTTATAGTCTGGCCGGAAACGTATATGTAACTGGGGCCTTCGAACCCCATCGGTTTATTAGGTGATTCAAGAGTCCTGGGTGACAGCTCAACTTTCTCAACAAGCTCCTGCAGATTTGGCGGGAATTTGTCCTCATAGTCATTTGCGTATATCAAGCAGGCCTTTCCTATGCCTCGCAGATTTGCAGCGGAGATGGTCTGCCTTGACTGTGTCCTCTTTGTCTTCTGCTGTTGCATTTTCTGAAACAGCCCCATTATTTCCATCAGATGCTCTTTCGGCAAGGCGACATCAATCGTCATCTTGCCGCCAGTAACGCTGCCGGCAAATACTATGCTGCTCTTGGTAGGGACATCCACTTGCGGCATTGCTGCTGCCATCGGCATAAAAGCCCAAATCATCTTTAACATTCGCAGAATGTTATATGTGGCCACGAAGTCGGCCTTGTCCGCTGCCGGAAGCAGTGCCAAAGCCGCCTTTACTTCGCCGGCCATTTGCCTCGGTTCGCCCGCTTTTATCTGGTCTATCAGCTTGCGTATAGCCGAGTCTGAATCGCCGCCTGCGGCACAGACCCACAATCCGTCAACCATCGCCCATCGGTAATCGATCCCCGGCCCATACAGAGCATTTATCATCTGCCCCTGCGGTGAATTAGGATCAGTAGATTTCATCAGGAGCTGCGCAGCATCTATTGAAATATCCTTGTAACGATCTTGACCGCGCTTTAGTGTAAAGCTGGTCTCGAACCCCATGTCTTTATAGAAACTGGCAACCGCACCGGTATTGATGAGCTGGGCACTTTCATCAATGACCTTATTGAGTGTTTTTTGATCCTTAAGGGCCACAATATACTTAAGCGCAAATGGCGGCTTACTCTTGGCATCAATCAGGAACGAACCTGCCATCGGCCCGCCAAAGCAGCTCATCGCATCTTCGACAAGGGCCTTCATCTTGGCTATGTCCTCGGCGGACATACTCTCACGCATCATGGCCGCAAACAAATCGATCCCCTTAACATTAAGCTCCTTCCAGAAAGGCGTATCCAGCCTGCCGGCAAAATTCATCGCTGCCCCATCTTCCAGGTATCCCAAGAGCGTATTTTCCTCGGTCGCGGAACTACCCGCAGCAAACATCTTAGCCATATCCGTGCCCGGCACAGCCGAAACCGTGGCGGCGACACTCAGAACATCCGGCTTGGGATTGACCACTACGCTCAGCGATCGCGTTTCATTCATCAGCGTCTCAAGAACGGCGGCATACGCATTCATCATTCTGGCAACCGACTGTGATGCTTCTTCACCTTTTGACTGCTTGTCTATTTTTCTCAGCTCTTCGATTTGCAGGTCGAGCATATTGATTGCTTGCTTATTATCAGGCTGGCTCTGCGCCAGATCACTTCTCATCTGCTCAAGTTTCCTGATCTGGGCCTGCATATCCCACTTTCCGCCAGCAGCCATTTTTTTCATCTGTTCAATCTGACCACGTAACATCGGCCCAAATGTTTTTGAGACCACCTGCATATTCACGTAAGCCCAAACCTGCGCCTGTACAGCTTGTTTAGCCTGCTCGCCATCGAGAACGCTTGCCAGCCCGGGTGACCGGGCAGCGGAAATCGACTTTGCGGTTGCGATCAGTCTGTCATAACTTTTCGGCGATTTGAGCAGGGCAAAATTACCCACCTGCATAACCAGGCCATCGCCGCCTGTGATTTTGGAAACGCCGTTGGCATCCGGCGCAGACACTTTGGGGTTTGCGCTGATAAACTGTTTGTAATCCGTGACCGGAATAAGAACAGAGATGATGTCTTCTCCCACCGGTTCGCCCGGCGTAATAGTACCGAAGACGGCAAAACTGCCGCTGGTATTCACGCCCTTTAACGCAGGGTCGCCCAACATCTTTGCAAATCCTGTTTTCACCAACGTCGAGACTGGCGTCGGGTATAGACCGGCTAAAAACTGGTCCATTTGGCCGAGAGTCTGATCAAGATTGTTTATGCGCACGCAAAAAAGACTCTCCGCCGGGACCATCGCAAGCAGGTTATCGCCCGCAGAACCCGCTGGACCTTGCGCCGCGACCGTTGGAGCGAATTTGAAGAAAACGAGCGCGCTTATGACGATTCCGATTCCTACACATTTTGGGTTAACCATTTTTGTATCTCCATAAATGGATGTTTAGCCGTCGCCGGTACGGCGACGTCCAAACGTGAACAACCCCCAACTTACCGCCGTTTGTATTTTCCGACTAACTGACCCTGGCCGAGAATATGCCCTTCCATAACCTTGAGCAGGTCGCTCTTTCTGGCGCCGGCGGGCAAGTCCAGCGTCGTGTCCAGGGCATAGATTTTGAAAAAATATCGGTGTGTACCGCTTGGCGGGCACGGCCCGCCGTAACCAACTCTGCCAAAACCGCTCGTCCCTTGTCGGGCGCCGCTCGGCAGAGTCTTATCAGCCGCAACCTTTTCCGCCAACTGTCTGGTCTCCGCCGGCAGGCCAAATATGACCCAGTGCACAAAGGTGCCCATCGGCGCATCCGGGTCATCGCATATAAGAGCGATACTCTTAGCGGTCTGGGGAACGTTGTCCCATTGCAGCGGCGGCGAGACATCCGCGCCATCGCAGGTATACTTGGCAGGAATCAGCCCGCCGTCCTGGAAAGCAGAGCTTGTGATTTTGATGTCCATTCTTCTATCTCCTTCTGCCGGCTGGCACATTACTTCTCGAATCTCCACATATCTATCGTCATATCCTCGGCAGCCACCCAGTCAACGTGCCAATCCAGAAACAGGCAATTGGAACCAGTTCTGTGTCGAGCGCGTGCCACTCGCCGGCCATAGGTTATATCTTGCCTATCGGAAAAGGGCATGTGATCAGGATGCCAGATGTCGCACCGATTGACGCCCTGGTCGTCGGCTTTTCTAATTATCAGCCGCCACGACCCGTACTCGTTGTCGGCAAGGTAAATAGTATAGGCCCGCTGGGTGCAGTTAGTTAGCTTGACCGGGTCTATCCTTTCCCTTCCAACCATGTCGTTCCTGTCCCTGAAGGTCCAGCCGTTTACCACAAAGCAGACCGTCTGGTCTTTCTCCGGATAGCTTGGGCAGTGATATATCTGAACGTTTCGATAGTCATCGCCTATCGGCCTTTGTGCCAGGAAGGGCATAAAAAGCTCGAACCACGGAATTCTGCCTGTCGCCGGAGCACGATTTGTCAGGCCCCAAGGAACATATAGATCATACTCTTCGGCATACAAATTCGCCGCCAGGCCGATCTGACGCAGGTTGCTCTTGCAGTTAACAGCCTTAGCCTGTTCGCGGGCCTTTCGCAGTCCCGGCATCAGTATCGCCATCAACAAAGCGATGATAGCGATTACCACCAACAGCTCTATTAACGTAAACGCTCTTGGCTTGCGCATGGTTAGCCGTGATGGTGCGCAAAGCACACCCTACGAAGTTAACCCGCCACACGTCTGGCGGGTAAATCGAGCGCTACTGCAGATCCAAGTCGGGATTATCCGGGCCAAAATGCTTGAGCATCACGATGGGATCGGCTTTAGAAGGATTAGTAATCGTCACTCCCTTTTTGGCAGCCTGTTCGGTAACAAGAAATTCATCGTAGGTCAACTGGCCGTACCTTATCAGTGCGGGAGTCTCTATATCCCACTGCCCCATCGTGCCGTGACCCTGCATCATGATAAATCCGTATGCGGCACTATCCTTAATCGTTACGGTTCTGCCCGGCAGAACCGTGAGCTCTTTGGCACTGAAGGTTCTGGACTTATAGCATATCCAATTCTCGATGTAACCTTCGGCTTTCATTTCGCGGAGCGCGCTAACGGGCGTGGGCCGCATAAATCGGTTCTCGGCAAAATTGGGGTCAACGTTCAGGTCCCAATCAATCACTGCAAGCAGATGGTCAACATCCCCTGCTTTATCTTTGGGCGTATCTTTCCAAAGAAGCTCTTTGGGCACAACCTGATTATGGGGAAGTGACTCGTACATAGCAAAAACATCTGATGCCTTTTGCGGCTCATAAGTGCACAGACTTCCCGGCGCGTGCAGCACGCCCGGCGGCACGTCCCAGCCTGTGCCCACTTCAAGCCGATATGCAACCGACAGGTCCGTGATTTTGTTGTCACCTTTTTCAAAATCAGCCAAACACCGGCGAACTTCCTCTTTGGTGGTGCCAGGCTTGAGGCCGAAGAAGGTGTACGGAAAATCGCCGCCATAGTTATTTGCCTGGGGCGGAAAATAATAGGCTTCGGGCTTTCCCAGCTGCCCTGTCAGCTTGGCGTGCTCGTCCCGGTGATGTATATGATGCGGCAGCGCACCTTTATTATCGAAGAACTTTGAGTACATCGGCCAGCGCCGGTACTGCTTCCATATCCTGTCGCCGACGATTTCGCCTTTGAGATCATCGATCGCCTCTTTGAGCAGGACTTTTTCCACTTTTCCGTTGTGCTCGAACACGATAAAGCTCAGCCCTTCGTTCGGCGCGGTTAGTGGCCCGTTGTCTGCCGGCGTAGTCGAGGCAAACCAGCGTTCATCGATACCGCCCCGCGGGCCGCCCAGAGCATAATAATCGTCGGGATGAAGTTTGATTCGACGGCCCGGCACACAGAAAGATCGCGGCACCCAGTTCGGCGCCAGCCTTAATATGCCGCTACCCTGCTCAAGTGCCTTACCGGCAATGGATTTAGCAGACATAAATTCTCCTTAACCCGATGGTTTACACTTTCGGTACTTTCACCCACTTTTTACTTTTGGCCGAGTCCAGCACCGCGTCACAGACATACTGCGTCGCCAGAGCTTCGCGGAAGGTCGGCGAGGTCGGCTCGCCCTTAGCCATATTCTCCAGGAACTCTGCCACCTGGTGGACGAACGTTTCTGCGTAGCCGATCTGCAATCCCGGCACCCACCACTTGCCCATATAGGGCATGTCGGCGTCGGTAACGTGAATCGACCGCCAGCCGCGCACGATTGATTCGTCGCGATGGTCGAAGTAACTAAGCCGATGCAAATCGTGCAGGTCCCAGGCGATGGAGGCGTGCTCGCCGTTGATCTCGAAGGTATAAAGGGCCTTGTGGCCGCGGGCGTAGCGGGTAGACTCGAAATTGCCCAGCGAGCCGTTATCGAATCGGCAGAAGAAGGTGCACGCATCGTCGATGCCGACCGGCTCGACCTTGCCCGTCTCGGCGTGCATTCGCTCCTTGACAAAGGTCTCCGTCATCGCGCACACGACGGTGATGGGCCCGTTTTGCCACATAGCCGTGTCGATGCAGTGGGCCAGCAGGTCGCCGAGCACGCCCGAGCCGGCGGCCTTGACGTCCAGCCGCCACGTTGCCATACCGCCCTGCGGCACGTTCGGCGAGATGGTCCAATCCTGCAGGAAATTGGCCCGATAGTGAAAGATTCGCCCCAGCCGACCCTGGTCGATGAGCTGCTTGGCCAATGTCACGGCAGGCACCCGGCGATAGTTGAACGAGACCAGGTTGGCCACGCCGGCAGCCTCTACGGCCTCGACCATCTGCTTGCCCTGCTCGGCGTTCAGCGCCAGCGGCTTCTCGCAGCAGATGGCCTTGCCGGCCTTGGCGGCAGCGATTGCGATCTCAGCGTGCACGTTGTTCGGCACGCAAATATCCACCACATCGATATTCTCGTCCTCGATCACCTTGTGCCAGTCGGTGGTAAATGACTTATAGCCCCACCGCTCGGCAAAGGCCTTGGCCTCATCCTCCACCAGTCCGCAGACCACCTGCAAAACCGGGTCGTACGGCACGTCAAAAAAGTGCGTGACCTTCAGGTACGCGTTGGAGTGCGTTCGGCCCATAAAGCCGTATCCGATAAGGCCGACGTTAAGGTTCTTCTTTTTCATAGCGTTACTCCCCTATCAGGGACCCCGCTCCGCGGGAATCCTAAAGAGTTATTGCTGACAATCAGCCGTATTTTCTGTTGAGCTCGTCTACCGCCTTTTTACATTGCTCGGTAACTGCCCAGGCGTCCGCCCAGAAACACAAGTCAATAGTCCACCAATCGTGTCCCATGTCGTTTTTAGCCAGCTCCGGAAGCAGCTCGTCAAAATTTATCTTGCCCTGGCCAAAAGGCGTGTGGGTCGATGTCTCATTACCGTGCAGTGTGCCATCGGAGTCAATCAGGTGGATGTGCTTGATTTTGCCGCGAAGCTTCTTTGCCAATTCGACCACGCCGCCCGGCAGAACCTCCTTTTTGCCGGGCTGACGCGCGCCGCTTGTAGAAACCATATAGCCGTGACAGGTATCGAACATCACGCCGAAATTGTCGTGCCCGACCTCCTCAACGATGCGCACAATGTCGGAGGGCTTATTGAAAGCAAAGCCGGGCTCGAACTCCCAGGCCATACGTACACCTTTGTCGGCGGCTTCAGCGGCACAAACCTTCCAGGTCTTTACGACGCGCTGCCGGGCGGTATCCGAATCAACCTTATCGAAAATAGTAGGCGGCTGAACAGTGTCCACGCGAATGGCGGGAATTCCAAGGTCGACACAGAACTGCAGATTCTTGCGAAAACACGCAAGGTACGCCGAATTGTCGTCGGCATCAATAAGGTGCTGGCTCCAGAGGTCGGCAGCCAGACCCGACCAGTCAAGCCCTATTTCTTTCAGTTGTTTCTTACAGGCGCTGCGCTGCTTTTTGAGCGGCATATTATCCGGGTTGGGGTGCGGCGGAAAGCCGCCCAGCTCCACGCCGTCAAAACCTATGCCCTTAACCTTTTTGATGACCTCATCCCAGGCTATCGGATTTTTCGCGTAGGGGCCGATGGTATACGCCCATGAGCCAATCGATATTTTTTTCATAATCCACCTCTCAACTTAAAGTCAATATTATGTCGTATTTGGCAGCAGGGTTGCAATATAACACGTCCAGCCGTTACCTGTCAAATACCATCTCAACCAATGACGATGCTATCCAGCGAGCGCTTCGGCACGTGATGCACGCCCTGGTTATCCCGCCAGTACTTGATGTCGCCGGCAGACCCAACCTGCTCAATCACCACCGTTTCTTTGGGCTTACCGAGGGCCAAAACAATAAGTATCTCATAGCGCGACGGTATGTCCAAAGCATTGCGAAGCTCTTCTCTCTTCACTGTCCCGATGATACAGCCGCCCAAACCTTTCTCCACAGCACCCAGCAGAATGCTTTGGGCTGCGATTCCGTGGTCGCAGCCGAAAGACCGAGCTATCTCGGTGTCGCCGAGTATGATAATATACGCCGACGGCCTTTCGCCCTCAGAGGGGCCGGGCCAATCTTTCAGATTTCCGGCCCAGGCCAGGTGCTGGAAAATAAGGGCATTTTTTTCAGGCTCACAGGAAAGGATGTATTTCAAGGGCTGCAGATTCGCCGCCGACGGAGACAGCCTGGCCAAGTCGACCAGCTCCCGCAGAATCCGCCGGTCTATGCCTACTTCCTGGAAGAAACGCCGATAGCTCCTACTTTTGGCTATCAAGTCCTTTATCATTTTGTCGCCTCTGTGCAAAAGTCCGATCACCGCGTCTTGCGAATTACAACCTGCAATACCTGACCTTCAGAAAGAACCAGCTCCTTCTTCAACGTGATTTCGACTCGGCCCTCTCTAAGCTGGTAAGAGGACTCAACCGCCTGGCCTTGCACCGTCACAGAAACGCCGACAGGGCGAAAATCCTGTGGAACAGCAAAGGCAAGCGTTTTCAAATTGAGCCTGCCCCAGCGGACCTCAATTTGCTCGGCTTGAGTATCGGCCTGTCGCTTCTGTGAAAAGCTGCCCCAGCCGCCGGCGGCGGTAAAAGCAGCCTGGAAGTTCTCCGGCGTTATCCCCGTGGCTAAGCCACGAGGTGCAAAGCCCAGATGTCCCTTCGGCCCATTGTGTTCGTAGCCGCAAAGAGCGGTGTAAACGCCCCAACTAGCCAGTGCCCGCGCGTAGTGGTCGCCACATTCAATCTCGTTGAAGGGATTATGCTTTGCCGGCTCGTACCGCTGCTGGATGCCGTGACATATCGCCAGCGCCTCGGTAAGCATGCCTTCGGCGACCATGTGGCCTGCCACCTGATATTCGATGCCCGTCCAGACTTCCTCTCTGTAGCGAACGCCCTCGGCAAGATACTGGCTTTTAGGCCAAGTGCAGGTAAGTAAACCTGGTTCGCCGGGCCTGGCAAACCAGCGCTCCGGCTTGTGCACGGCATTATACGGCCCGACATCGGGCGCCCAGTTGTATTTCCAGACCGATTGTAGCGCCTTTTTGACGTGCTGCGGCGGATAAATATAGCCCAGCCCGAGCTGATGCGCCCAGCCCTGGCCAAAAAGCTGGTCGGATAGACAGCCTTTTCCGTATTGGTCTTTTGGATACTTTTGCAAATCGACAAGTTGAATGAAGTATTCGCCGTCCCAGAGCCGTTCGACCGTGAGCCGGCTTCCGCTTTCAAATATCTTTCGGCAGCGCCGGGCAAAATCCTGATCGCCCATCTCTTTTGCCATTTCTTCGCCGGCGCGAAGGGCCGCAAGATAAAGTGAGCCGACAAACGTGTTTGGCCCTTCGAAATTGATGTCATAAGTATTGTGCTGGCTGTTCTCAATCAGGCCGTCGTCGTTGCCATCCTGAGCGATGGAAAATAGAAGCGCCTTTTTTATCCTGGGCCAATTCCGCTGTAGAAAACTGCTATCGGCCGACATCAGGTGCTCGCGGTAGGCTTTTAGAATAGTGCCGCACTGCCCATCGGCGGCATAAGCGCGATTGCTGCGAAAGCCAACCAAGCCGGTCTTCTCGTCAAAGCCCTGGCCGAAGTCCTGCATCTCTCGCGCCGCTCGCTCCAGCTCAGGAAAAAGCCGAGCCGCAGCATGGGCGTAATTCCACACGTGGGTGCAGGTGCCCTCGCAGCAGCCGACGCCCTCCCACGCCCAGAAGCGCCCATCCTTCCACCATTGGCAGGTGCCGGTCGCCAGGTTGCACACGGTCGAATGCAGCCGGAAAAGCAGCCAGCGAGGTAGCGTGCTATCCTCGTAGAATGTCTTGTGCCATTTTCGCGTGTCACCTGCAAGCCGGGCGTAATTATCAAGCACGTAGTGGGCAACGTCAGAAGCGCCGTTGAAACGATTAGCGTACTCATGACCATGCTCGTGATTTGGGAAGAACCAAGCCAGGACGAATATGAAGGTCCTTTTTTCGGCGGGAGCCAGATCGACGATGGTGGTTGAGATAGCTGTGCTCTTTTTCTCGGTGACAGGGTAGGCGGCGTCATCCTCGAATGACAAGCTGCCTATAAGCCATTGGTTTGTCTTCGATGAGCTGTCTTTCTCGGCGAGCATCAGCACCATCGAGCCATAGTCGGGCAGCGTTTCCAAAGGACCTATCGGGACTTTTTGCGCGTCATCGGATAGTTCTATCTGGTCGATATTGATATGTCCCCAGCCGCCGGATGCCCGGTCAACAATTTCAATTTGCGCAGACTTACCTTGAAATTCCGCCACGTTCCAGAATTGCCACTGGAGCTTTTCATTGTTCTTGCCCGCAGCGGTGCGGACGACTTTGCCGTCGATCAAAAGATTGATGCAGGTTTGACCCGCCTGCCCGCCGCCGCCGATAAGGAAGGTGATAAACTTTCGGGAGACTTCAAAAGCCGGTGAAGTGAGCGTCCCGTGTGGGTCATCCCCGCCGAGGTAGGTATTCACCAGGCCTTTGCCTAAAAAGCCGGTTACCTGCTGTTGGTTGGGTAACGTCCCTGCTGCCGGCGCCTTGCCGAAGGCCTCGTCGGTTACTTTCCAGTTGCCGTAGCCGGGGCCTTCGAAATCGGCAAGAACAATTTTTGGCCGGGGCGGGGCAGTTTCCTGCGATATCGGGGCCTTTTCAGCCGTATGGACTATCACGGTCCGGCCCTTCTCGGCGACAATTCGGCTTCGACGCAAGACATTATCGAGGGATTCCGCGGAATGTAAGCAAACAGCGTTTTCAAGCCAGCCTAAAATCCCAAGGTGAACGCTTTCAGCGGAGACATTCTCAACAGTAATATGAAACAACATTGCCGGAAGGGCGGAATCCTTTGCGTTAAGCGGAATAAAAGGTGAAAATACCTCCATCTCTACCTTTGCCGGGAAATCGTCACTTCGATAGCGCACGACGCCTATCGGATACTCGCCGGAAAACTCAACCGTCCCAAAATCCCGATTCAACTGCCTGGCGATGATTCTATCTTCATCTTGCACCAGCACCACAAAGGCGGAATCTACCGGGCAGTCCGGCCTATATGTTCGGTAGTTGTCCGCTCCGTAGCCGGAAAAAACGTGCTGATTGAAAATTTGCCACAGAGCCAGCGTTCCATCGCCGCGAAGATAAAGCTGGCCTGTGCCTATCCCGCAAACCGGCATTCCTATTGTTTCGAGGTCAAGGCCAGCATACGTTTCGCGCTTGCCGCGCTCAAAAAGCCGCTGCACAAAATCCTTCGAAAGGTCTTTATCAGCAGGAATAAGGTGCTCGGTTTTGGCATCGGCTTGTGCGGCTGTGTTTTGGGATACGGCCAGAAATGTCCAAACTAAGAATCCTGTCACCATTATCCAGATTTTTCTCATTTCAGTGTGCCTCCTTGACTAATAACAGGGAATAATTGCGTTTAGCGCCGCTGCGTCCCGGCAGTTGCACCGTCAAGTTTAAGCGCCGCCAGGGTAGGCTCAACAATATGTAGATTGTTCAAAAGAGGTTCTGTATATTTTATGTCTCCATATTCAGCCTGTTCAAAATGGTGCTGCTTGCCAACGTGATTGTTCCAGTCGACGCCTTCCGTCAAAAAGCCGGTGTCCCTGTGATGATGCTTTGCGATTGCCCGCAGAATAGTAAGACCATCGAGAAGATACGATTTATTGCGGGTATCAGAATAAGCTTCGAGGTAAGCAAGGGCGGCTTCTGCGTTTTCCCAAAGATACGCTGTGTCCCAGCTTTTTTCCATAAAAAGTAGGCCCTTGGTGGCACAGCCGTTTTTATCCTCGGTCATCTTGAATTGATCCAAGCCGGCAAGACACTTCTCATAGGCAAAACGCCGGATATTTTCATCGCCCAACAAATCAGCCGCTTGCCGCAGGACACGAAATGCCACGGCGTAGGAAACGTTCTCGTGCTCGTCATAAGTATCGTGATTGATGCTGCCGAAGACGCCGCCTGGCTGCATAAACACTTTTATTTTCTCCCGGATTCTGCTGGTGTAATCAGCCAGGCCCCGCTGCGTAAGTCCGGTGAAAAGCTGGATTATGAATAGGCCATCAGCGCTTTTAGCAAATAAAGGGTCGCTGCCGCCGTCCGGACTTTTAGGATAATGTTCGCCGGTCGGTCTACAACGCCTCGGATACCAGCCGTTCGGTGCAGGCTTTACATTTGCATCTATCCATTCGGCGGTTTTGGCGGCGATGCTGCGCATTTTATCTTTTCTTTCGCCCTCCAAAATATCGCTAAAGATGAGTAACTGAAACGCCACTTTTGCCATTGAGCCGGGACAAAACCAATCGTTATTATGCTTGTAATTAAGGCAAAAACTGCCGCTGGCGGTGTCGCGGTAGCTAATAATAAATCCTGTCTTGTAGTCGATAAACCCGTCCTCCAGCACGTGGTCCAATAGGCTGACGGCTTTATCCGCCGTGCAGGGGTCTCTGATATGTTTTGCGAACAAATAGATTTCGTAAGCGCCGCCGACCGCGTTTGCCGCCCAGCCCGGGCCTTCGAGATTGCCAAAATCGTGCCAGGCCATTACGTTGCCAAACTTGTCCACGAAGGTTGACTTGCAGCAAAGATACTGCTTATAAGGGACCAGAGTCCGCTCAACAGCAAACCTAACCGAGTCACGCGCCGAATCCAAGATCGTGTACGAAGGGTCCTGCGGCAGGTAAAAACCCGATGTGACTTCCTCCAGCAGCAGATAATCAAGGCCGAACATATACGACTTCACAGCCTTTTCATTGGCGCCCGTAATCTGAACCGTCAATTTATGCTCGCCTTTATCCAGCTCGTGGACGCCCATATTCAAAACGCCGGTTGCCACCACGCTGTCGTTGTAAAGGTCAATCGGCTCACCCAACTTTTTGCCGTCCAGATAAAGTTGAACGATGCCGTAGTCGATTGCCTTTGTAAGCTGCATCTTTACCCGGTAGACTCCGGTTTTTTGCACGGGAACCGATAGATCCAGTTTGTCGCCCGGCTTAGCATCAGTCCACCATAGATGTGCATCCCCGCTCCAGTTGGGACTAAATCCATCCATATCCTGCCTGTGCGGGTCGCCTGCGGTACTGCTTAGAATCTTCAAGTCCTCGCCTTCGAGCGATCCTTTAACCTTGAAGACTTCAATCGGGCCCCAGTAACCTTTGCGCTGCTCGACCGGCACAGGGTCATAAGGATCAGCTTGGCCGGCAGCCTGATACCAATACACGGTAGCAGCATAAAGCGTGGGCCTTTCGTTAGGGAAGTACTTCTCAATGGCAGCTTCAAACGACCTCTGGAAGGGGACGTTGTCGGTGATGTGCCATCGGTTCACAGAGACGTGTCCCTTATTGCCCATGCTTATCGTCTGGTTGTGATAGCAGTTCTCGAACAGCGTGGGATTACACCAGGCGTAGCCAAAATAGTCTTCCGAGCCGGTTCCGATTGTGGAGGGGAACTTTTCGCCATCTACAAAGAATTTCTCATCTCCTTCGCCCCACCAACTGCCTCGCGGATTCCATACGTGCAGCATCACACCGCAGAAACGCCCCCGTCCTTGCGTTTTTAGCATCGTCCAGTCGGTACACTCTTTTGTTTTGCGCTGCGGCTCTTCGGGCAAAAATGCGTCACGGTGCCACTTGGCATGGAATCTGCCAAGCTCCTCAATCGGTTTTGCAACCGGGGCGTGTGTGATCGCAAAAGTCACCTTGCGCTCTTTATCGCCCTGGTTAGTCAATTTAATCACAGCGCCTTTTTCAAAAGGCATATACCAATAACAATAAAAGCCCTTATCCGTCATCCCCAGAGGCAGGGACTTATATTTGTTCACGCCCGGAGCACTGCCAAAAAAGTCGCCCAAAGGCGCCCAGACACTGGCTTCAGACCGGCCATCCCAGTAGATATGCAAGACAAGCTCTCGAAGCACATCGTAGTTTGCCGGAGATTCGGGCA
>Ga0315285_10004489_pt1 | contig 14469 bp, 11 predicted proteins | sample YL17G09_36_MG_FD_203698 | JGI IMG/M metagenome (GOLD analysis project Ga0315285, IMG submission 203698) | Sediment microbial communities from Yellowstone Lake, YNP, Wyoming, USA - YL17G09_36 | ecosystem: Environmental > Aquatic > Freshwater > Lake > Sediment | place: USA: Wyoming | collected...
GCTCCGCAGGGAACGGTTTGCCCAGGTCTTCGTAGATCTCTATCGTGGCCGCCAGTGCATCACGAACATTCTCCAAGGCCTCCTCCGCGGTATCGCCTTCCGTTATCATCTCTGGGAGGACAGGACTGGTAACTGTAAAACCACCCTCCGGTTGGGGCGCGAGCACCAACGGCACCTTGATAAGGTGAGGCATACGCCTATTGTACCGAAAAGACCGCGAAACGCGGCCACTCCGATCGAGCGATGCAGCGGCGATGTCACGACGATGAGCAGAAGGACATGTAGTCCCCAAGGTGCCGCGTCCACCCTCAGCCAGGGGCCGCGAAACGCTCCGTGGCCATCAGGTGCGCGGCCTTCTCGGGCGGTGTTCAACGTAATGAACGCGGAGCCGCCCCCCTGTCACTTTTTGCTTGTGTCACTTCTTGCTTTGACGGAGCCTCACCACGGTGCTACCGTGCGACGGCGTTGCGCCAGCAGAGCCGCGACCGTCAGGGAGCGGGTGCCGGCGCAGCGCAGCGTTGGCCTTCCGGCGCACCCGCTCCCTGACGGTCGCGGCTCTGTTGCGGCGTTGGGGATTTCGGAAATTCGGTTCAGCAGGGAGACTGACCAACTATGAGAAATGCATTCGCATGTGCTGCCGGTACGGCGCTGCTCTGCTCAATCTGGTTGTGTTACGGAAGCAAGGTTCTGCAGCAACCCAGGCCTGCGGGAGAGCGTTCGGCTGTCCTGCTGCATCGCGGGCTTCCGCCAGTGGAAGGATTGGCGGTCAGCCCGCAAGGGAGTCCGTTCGTTTCCATCGCCGGCGCCGCCGGAGGGATCGTTCGCATCCTGACCCGTGACGCCTCCCGAACACTGGCTGAGACCGCGGGCCAACCCGCGGGCCTGGCCTTCGATGCTTCCGGGGATCTCTACGTCGCGGACAAGCAAATCCGCGGCCTCTTCCAGGTGAAGCCCTGGGGGGCGATGAAGATCCTGGTCGAGAACCTCGCCTCACCCGAAGGTGTAGCCGTGGGGCCGGATGGAAACATTTATCTCACCGATTCCGAGGCTTCGCGCATCTACCGGCTAACTCCGGGCGGCGACCTGGCAACGCTCAGTACTGAAGTGGCCCATCCCAAGGCGATTGTGATTTCCAATGACAGCCGGCAGATCCTTGTTTCCGACTCCGGCAACAGGATTTGGCGGCTCAGCCTGGACGGCAAAGAGAAAACTCAGTTCGCCGCCCTAACGGATCCGGGCCAGGCTGCCGGTATGGCCATCGACGAACGCGGGAATCTGTACGTGGCGCGCGATGGCGGCGGCAAAGTGTCCGTGCTCGATTTTGCAGGCCAACCCGTTGACAGCATCCCCATTCCCGGCCCGCGAGTCACCGGTGTTGCTTTTGGCGGCTACGAGATGGACCGCCTTTTCGTCAGCGAGGCGCAGGCCGGCGCGCTCTATAAGGTCCGGACGGCGCGCCGGGCCCAGCGCATGCTCTGGGAGCCCGGCGGCCCGCTCCGGATCACCTGGCCCGCTGACGGCACGATCGTCAATCGCCACGACGGGGAGAAAACCGAGGGCGGGCTGCATATCGCGGTGCGCGGGACCAGTCGCGGCGCGGGCGATGTCCGTGTCAACGGCCGGCCCGTTGCGGTGAAGGATGGACGGTTTGAGACATCCGTTGTGCTGCGCGAGCGGGAAAGCAAAGTGCTGGCGGAAGCGGCCGGCGGGCAGCGGGACGCCGTGACTGTGCTGTGGGACCGCGACTCGTTCCCGCGTTACCGCTTCTCGACCGACGACAACATCTGGTTCCTGCGCGATATCGCCCGGAATGCGAACAGGTATAAATCGATCTTCGAAAATCCGTACATGGCGCTGTGGCGGGACATGCACCAGAAGTACGGCACCAAGGTCCACTTCAATATCTACTACGAGACCGCGGGATTCAATCTTTCGCAAATGCCGGACAAGTTTCGCTCCGAGTGGCAGCGCCATGCCGACTGGATACGCCTGACTTTCCACGCCCGAGCCAACGACCCGGCAAGACCATACCTCCAGGCCTCCCCGGAACAGATGCGGGAGGACTACCGCCTGGTGAGCAGGGAAATCGAGCGCTTTGCCGGGAAACAGTTGCTCAGCCCGGTGACCACGATTCACTGGGCGGCCGCCAATCGCGCTGCCGCCAAGGCCCTCAGGGAGGAGGGGGTCAGGGTGTTACTGGGAGCCGATGCCTTCCAGGACGATCTGCTTTACGTCGGTTATTATCTCTCGATTCCGCAATTGCACCGGGTCCTCGGCCGCGATTACTGGAAGGACACGGAACAGGACATCATCTTCCTGCACCACGACATTGTCATCAACCACTTTCCTCCGGACAAGGTCGCGGCAGAGTTGGAGCGCATCGCTTCCGACCCGCATGAATCCGAGGTGCTGGAACTGATCATTCATGAGCAGTATTTCTACCCGGAGTATCGGGCCTACGAGCCGGATTACCGGCAGCGCGTGGAGCGGGCCATCGAGTGGGTGACGCGCCGCGGCTACAAGCCGGTCTTTTTCGCCGACGGTTTTCTCGGTTGTACCGCTGGCGTCCCGCCGGCCGGCCCTGCACGTCGCGCCGGTGCGCCGGAGTGAAACTGGAGGCGCCCGCGGGACGGCTCTGTTCCACGGTCTTCGAAGGGAGGACCCTATGACCCGTCGCGACCTCTTTGCTCTCGCGGCCGCCGGCCTGCTGCCACGCCTGCGCGGCCTGGCGCAGGAGCGCGGGCCGGCCGACGCCAAAGCGCTCGCGCCGTTGAACCGCTTCCCGCGCATGGTGCAGGAGTACTTTGTCGAAAAGGTGCGCCGCGCCGAGCAAGCGGGCCTGGCGCGGAAGGCGGCGATGAAAACCCGCGCGGATGCGGAGCGGTATCTCCGCGAGACTCGCGAGAAGCTCCGGCGGTGCTTCGGCCCGCTGCCCGAGCAAACGCCACTCAACGCCCGCGTCACCGGCGCTGTGGACCGCGATGCGTATCGCCTCGAGAAGGTGATCTTCGAAAGTCGTCCGGGCTTCCTGGTCACGGCCAACCTGTATGTCCCAAAGGGTAGGAAGCTGCCGTTGCCCGGCGTCGTCGGAGCCTGTGGGCATACCACCGAAGGCAAAGCGGCCTCGGATTACCAGGGTTTCGGGCAAGCGCTGGCGCGCCTGGGGTACGTGGCGCTGGTCTACGATCCGCTGGGACAGGGCGAGCGCATGCAGTATCCGGGTCCCGACCTGAAATCGCGAGTCGGCACGGCTGTCCTGGAGCACCTCATGGCGGGCAACCAGCAGGCACTGGTGGGCGAGTGGCTGGGGACCTGGCGCGCCTGGGACGGCATCCGCGCGCTCGATTACCTGCTGACACGCCCCGAGGTGGACCCCAAACACCTGGGGATCACCGGGACCTCGGGCGGCGGCACCGACACCACCTGGCTGTGCGCCATCGAGCCGCGCTGGACCATGGCGGCGCCAAGCTGTTTCGTGACCACCTTCCGCCGCAATATGGAAAACGAACTGCCCGCCGACTCGGAGCAATACCCACCGCAGGCTCTCGCGCTCGGTCTCGACATGGACGATTTCCTGGCCCCGATGGCGCCTAAGCCGGTCGTGATTTTGGCCAACCTGAAGGACTACTTCGATCTGCGCGGCGCGCGCGAGGCCTACGAGCGCTTGCGCCGGGTGTATCGGCTGCTGGGGGCGGAACAGAACATATCGCTGAGCATCGCGCCCACCTACCACGGCTTCAGCAAGCCGAATCGCGAAGGCATGTACCGCTGGTTCAACCGCGCGACGGGCGCCGCCGTCGACGTCCAGGAGCCGGAACTCACTGTGGAGAAAATCGAGACCCTCTGGTGCACGCCGCGCGGGCAGGTTTCTGAAATGCAATCGCGGCCGGTATTCTTCTTCACTGGCGAGAAATCCCGAGCATTGGCCGGCAATCGAAAGCGGCTGGAAGGGGAGGCGCTGGCCCGCGCGGTGCGAGCCTTCCTGCGGCTGCCTGCGGCGGCCGGCGCGCCCGATTTCCGCGTTCTGCGCCGCATCACCGGCAGGCGCTATCCCAAACGCGAGTTCGTCACGTATGCCATCGAGACCGAGCCGGGCGTGCAGGCCATCGTGTACCTGCTGGCGGACGAGCCGGTATATTCGCCGCCGCCTCCCGGTCCAAGCCGCGCCGTGCTGTACGTCTCGCACCAGTCGAGCGACGCCGAACTGCGGGACGAGCCGCTGATACGCGAACTCCTCCAGGCCGAGCCTGAATCGGCTTTCTACGCCTGCGACATGCGCGGCGTGGGCGAATCGCGCCCCAATACGTGCGGGATCGACGCCTACCAGCCTTACGGCAGCGACTACTTCTACGCGGGCCACGGACTCATGCTCGATTACCCCTACGTCGGCCAGAAGACCTATGATGTGCTGCTCGTGCTCGATTGGCTCAAGGCTTGCGGGCACACGGAAATCCACCTGGCTGCCAAAGGATGGGGCACGCTGCCCGCCACCTTCGCGGCCCTGTTGTCGCCGCTGGTGGCGCAGGTGACGCTGAAGGACGCGCCCGCCTCCTATTCTGAAATCACGCAGACCGAGATCTATACCTGGCCGCTTTCCGCGTTCGTGCCCAATGTGCTGGCGACGTTCGATCTTCCTGACTGTTACTCGGCCCTGAAGGACAGGGAATTGCGCAGCATATGAATACAAATCGCAGAGAGTTTCTGAGATGTGGAAGTGGAACGTGGCCCGGGAACTCAACAACGCGCCGCTGCCCTGCGCCGTGTTCGAGTACCCGCGGCACATGGTGACCTGGACGCTGGATTACTGCAACTCTTACCAGAACGGCTGGTCCATCGAGTTCCAGGGCGATGCCGGCACGCTGCAGTTGGAGGTAACCGGTTTCCGCGTTTACAAGGAGCCTTGGGCACAGCCGGAGAACCGGGAGCCGGCGATTCAGGTGAGCGGTTCGCTGCCCGTAGAACCCCACGTCGAAAACTTTCTCGAATGCATCCGGTCGCGCCCCGAGCCCAACGCGCCGATCGAGGTGGGCGCGGCGGCGGTTTCCGGGCCGCACCTGGCCAACATCGCCTTTCTCCAGCAGCGCCGCGCCACGTTCGAATAGCCCTTATCCTGGCTGTGGCGCGGTTTCTGCACCGCTTCTCAGGCGGCGTCGTTGCTCTGCTTGCCGAAACCCAGCGGCATGGACAGCGAGACCGCCTGGTAGGGGACCTGTGGCACAACCGAGCCGCGAGCACCCCTCCGCAAGACAACGAATCCGTATCGCTCCATGGTCCGGAGCGTTCGGGACAGGTTGGATTTCTTTCTGCCCGCTCGTTCCGCCAGATCGCTCAGAGATTTTGGGGAAGACTCCGCGATCAAGCGGAGTAAGGCGCGATTCTTTTCCGACAGGATCTTGGCAAAACTCTCGGTTGACGTAAACCACACCTTGGGCTCGCTCGGCGCCGCCCTGTACTGACCCCGTGCGATAGCCAGGGTGCGCGCCTTCATTTCCCCGTAGCTCGCGATGCCAACCCTCAATACCTTCATTCCAGGATCCCCCTCTCTCTAAGAACGTTATCCACCGCTGTCCAGAAATCCGCCAGTAGCGTGGCGGCGTCCGTGAAGTCATACGGACGCACCGCGTGAAGTCGATGCTTGTGATCGCGGGCAAGCTCGCGGCCCCGGGTTCCCCGCGATACCTTTCGGATCGGATGGGCATTGTCAAACCCAGCGAGCCGCTGGCCGGCGGCGTCGTGCAACGTCAGGGAGTAATCGAGTCCGTGCGGGCGTTCGGGCGACGGGTCAACGCGGTGGACAACAAATTTCACCCAATAAGCGCCGTTCGGGTCGATGACAAACACCTGGCCGTCGAGATCGAGCAGAGTGTTGAAGCCGGGCTCGCGGCCGGGTGGTTTCATCGCTGAGCGAAGGTTATCACTGAATCATAACACTGCCAAGCGAAACCTTTGTGGCCGGCGTGCAGCCGGACGGCCACCGCCAAGGCGAAGGCTTCGCAGACCACGCATTTGTGGTTCGCTCCCCTGTTCGCAACGGCGGACGGGGTCCGATGCATTCGGCAAGGTGGCGGCGCTACGTGAGGAAGTCGTGGATGATGCAGGGACAGGGCCAGCTTGGTCTCGATGTGGGGTGTCCCTCCGATGCCTGTGTAGCGAGGGTGATTACGCCGCAATTCCCCGAGCAGTTCATCCGGTCGCGCCGCGAGCCCAAGGCGCTGATCGAGGTGGGCGCGGCGGCGGTTTCCGGGCCGCACCTGGCCAACATCGCCTTTCTCCAGCGGCGCCGCGCCACGTTCGAATAGCTCTTATTTCTTGTCCGCAACGCGCGGGAAGGCGCCGGGGGTGGACGTGTCGGTACGGCCCGTGGTGCTGCATCCGCGCGTCTGGCTCCCCTTTCCTTGAGAGTTTTCGCCGTATCGCCCTGTCTCTGGGTGCCAGAGTGCGGTAGCTGCGCAGCACCGTTCCAAGAGATGTTGCTCGGAATTGCGAGTCGGAGACGGACGTGTCAGCTCCGGTCTTGGCGAGTACCAATTTTCGCCGGTCAGGCGTTTTCGTTAGCGGCCCATCGTGAGATTCTCGCCCGTGACGCTTGCATCCTCGGCCGACAATCCTCACAATAGGGCTTCGGCCGAGCAGGATGGATCGAGGCTATAGGCGCAGGTAGGCGGCCGTGTTTGATCGTTCGGCCGCGGCTCCCTCTCGACCAGCACTTCAAACGGAGGCGAGTTCGATGCATCTGCCGAGTGAGGGCAACCTCTTCATCGCCAAGCCGGAACCCCTGGGCGATTTGCTTAGCGGAATTCATCGGCACAAGACAGCTTTGCCTAATTTCCAGAGGCCCTGGGTATGGGAACCGGACATGGTGAAGGAGCTCATCGTCTCTGTCGCGTTCCGTTACCCGGCTGGCAGCCTGCTCACGATGCCGGTATCGGCGGTGAACTTCGCCCTGCGACCGTTTGAGCCTTGGGATGAACTGAAAGACAAGCCGAGTTTGATGATTCTGGATGGCCAGCAGCGGCTGACGAGCCTCTATCAAGCTATGTACAGACGCGATGGCGTCCAGGTCAAGAACCGCACGTACTTCTTCTATTTGGATGTCGCGGTTCTTCTGTCTGACCCCGATGGGATCGACGAGGGGCCTCCGTATTTCGAGAAGGCGCTGTTTTACGTTGCCGAGGACCGCAACGGAAAACGAGTACGGTATGAGGGCTTGCATCCCAAATACGAACTGACAACCCGCCAGCAAGAACTGGCGGCGGGTGCGCTTCCTCTTGGTTGCATATTTGACCCCGATGGTTATTTATCGACCTGGAGGAAGGATTACCTCATCCAACAGTCAAAGCCCAACGACCTGAGTGCTTACATCGCCCTTGACGGTGAATGGAGTCGCCTTGTCCAGCCGTGGCTCGACCGAATCCGCAACTATCCTTTTCCGGTGGTTGAACTGCGACCGGACATGCCACTGGCCGCGATATGCCACATTTTTGAGAAGGTGAATAGCACCGGCGTTCCCCTGGACGTTTTTGATCTCTGCACGGCAATCCTATGGTCGCAGGGCTTCGCTCTTAACCAGGAATGGGCGAAAACCGCAGAGCATCTCAAAACCAAGCTGCCGATGCAGCCGCTATCCGGCACCTATTTCCTTCAGGGGCTTTCGGTTCTTGCTTCTCTTGACCGAAAGCGCTCGAACACGGCAGCCGCGATCACCTGTCGCAAACAAGACCTGATGGCGATGAGCGCCGAGACGGTTAAGAAGTGGTGGAGGCCCCTCGTTGACGGGTATCAGCAAGCAGGCCAGTTTCTGACTGACCAGGGAATCATGTCCGAACGCCTCCTGCCGTATTCGACCCTGATTGTGCCTCTCGCTGCCATTCTCGCAGACGTGAAGTCACGCAAGGGCACTGTGGCCGCGAATGCGGCCTGGCCGGCGATTGAACGTTGGTACTGGTGCAGCGTGTTCACTCAGCGTTACAGCAGCCAAGTGGAAACCGTGGCGGCCCAGGATTTCGAGGAAGTGATCGGATGGATTGACGGAGGCAAGGAACCGGAAGCGGTGCGAACATTCGGGTTCCGTTCCGACAGCTTGCAGGAGATCACGTCTATCCGAAATGCGATCTACAAGGGTGTCTTGTGCCTTCTTGTCCGTAGCGGCGCGAGAGATTTTGGAGGCAGCGGGAAGCTCTCAACCGCGATCTTCTACGACACGGGACAAGATCATCATCACATCTTCCCGACGGACGCCCTTAAGAAACTGGGCATTCAAGACCCGCGCTCGGACTCGATTGTTAACAAGACGCTGATTGGGGCCGCGGTCAACAGGAGCATAGGGGGCAGGCTGCCGTCCGAGTATGTGAAGACGTGGAGGAGCAAGCTCGGCGCCGCGGTTTTCGACGAAGTTCTTATGACTCACGCAATGGACGCCGAGTTGCTCGCCAGAGATCAATGGCACGCCTTTGTGCTCGACCGGCGTGAGAAGCTGCGGCTCCTCATTGGGAAGGCTTGCGGCGGCGCCGCCCAACCATTTTCCGACGCAACCCCGCTGCCTGATTCAAGCAACTCGACGGCGGCGACCTGATGCGACTGACGCTTCGCTTACCCTAATCACGATTGGCGGAATTCCACTGCGAGGTACTCGACATGGCTGACCGCCCTCACGTCGATCAAACAGTCTGTTTCGAGGACTTGGAGCACGATTTCGAAGCGCTACGGCGTCTCCAGGCCAAGGGCCTGCTCGGCCGCCTATGATTGTCGTCGTGGCCGATACCTCTCTCCTCAATTACCGTGTTGGCCAGTCGCCAGCGCCAAGGGAGTGGGCCACTCGCCAAAGGGCGAGGATCGGCTCGAATGGCCGTAGGCATGGACCTCGATCCTGGAGGAGAGTATGAAATACAGACTGGATCTTTCCCCCAAGGTGGACGTTTCGGCTCCATCGGTAACGGGCGCTCAAGTGGCTGCGCCCACGCCGCGTCCGTCTATTGCGTGGCAGCCGAGCACCTGGCCTGCAGCCCCGGCGACTGTTAGTGAAGAATTCATTCAGACGCTCAAGCGGATTTTTGAAGAATCGATTCTCAGCGAGATCAACAACGTTATCGCAGACGCGCAAAAGTCCGCCCACAGCTTGGAACACCGGGGCCACGTAGTCGCCATATCCCTCATGTGCGCGCTGGATGCGATTGCCTCCTACGGATATCGGGGGAAACGAGGCGGTCACATTCAGGATTTCATTGCGAATCACTTCCCCAAAGACTACCAGCCATATGCCGCAGATGTGTACGGTTTTTACCGTTGCAGCCTGGTGCATAGCTGGAACCTTTTCGAAGCTGCGATTTATCCAGGCAGGGAGGCAATAAGAAAAACGGGCGGGACACTGAGCTTTGGACTGCTGGATTTTTTTGAGGCCCTCGTCGCCGCGACGGCGGATTTTCTCGAGCGGCTTCAGCGTGACGCCAATCTCCAGGGGAATACCCGGCAGCGCTACGAAAGCTTACGAAAATGCGCCAAGCCGTAACTGCGCACGTTGGCGGACCCTCGGTGAGGCGCCTTCGGCCTTCCTCGACCAACGGCACTCAGCTTCGACGATGCGGAGCATTCAGACGACGAGGATCGTGGGACCACGCGCCAAGAGATTGAACCGGCGGTAGCCCGCCGGCAGGCTTGTGATCAGAGGAACTGGTTGGGGCCGGCCCCTGGTCGCGCCTGCATTTCCCCACGGAAGAAGCAGCGAATGGTACGACTGCTACACGGATGGTTCCGCGGCCTGATTTTGGCGGATTCGTGCTAATCTGACCATCGAATGGGTGCCCAAGAACGCATCGTACGCGCGCGCGGCAGGGTGTGGACGATGGCCAAAGTCCGTCTGTCGGAGGCGGAGGAGGCCGACTTCCGTTTCTGGTACGAAGGCTTGAGCCCGGAGCAACGCGTCGAGGCGGTCGGCGAGGCTCTGGAGAGTTGTCTGAAAGCACGAGGTGCCGATGGCGTCCCGAGACTACGAAGAGTTCATCGCCGCGTTGAATGCCCGTGGCGTCCGGTACCTCATCGTCGGGGCGCACGCGGTGGCGCTCCACGCTCGCCCGCGCGCGACCAAGGATCTCGACGTCCTCGTTGATCCGACGCCGAAGAATGCGCGGAAGGTGCTGACGGCGTTGCGTGACTTCTTCCGTGTAGACCCGGGGTACTCAGTCGAAGACGTGACTGACCCGCGCTGGATCATTCAGCTCGGTGCGGCTCCGGTCCGGATCGATTTGATCTCGCACATTGGGGGCTTCGCGCGCTTCGGAGCGGCGTGGAAGAATCGCGTCGACGCACGCTTTGGCTCCGTCCCCGCCCATTACATCGGCCTCGACGATCTGATCACAGCCAAAGGGGCCGCGGGTCGGCCGCAGGACCAGGCGGACCTTGGCGCTCTGGACCGCGTCAAGCGCGGGACGCAGCTAACAGCGCGTTCCAGCCGGCGCCGGGGAAAGACGCGCCCCCGCTGAACACTGGTCGTTCGCCAACACGCTGGCGCAGTGCTGATGTCGGCGTCCCCGGTCGTCGCCTCGCAATTCGCTTACCTGCCGGTCTTCAGCTTCAGGTCCTGTGCTTCACCGAGGCACCGGCCATCTGCTGCTCGCGGTTCATTCAAATCGATGTCCGGCTTATCCGTGTTCATCTGTGTTCATCCGTGGTGAATAGTCCCGCGCGGAATTCTCTCGCAGATCATCCATGCCAACCGATAAGATGCGCTTGCCATGACTGTTCTCCGGCTGCTCTTCGCGCTGGTGTTTGCCACAGGGTTGTTCGGGCAGCCCTCGCGTCCGCATTTGCGCATACTGGACGAGAAGGGGCGCCCGGTTGCCGCACGCCTTCAGGTCCTGGATGCGGACGGAAAGCCGGCGGCCATGCCCGGCACCGCCGCGTTGGTCCCGATTCACCCCAGGAACGCAGCCCTGGGCGTGGTGGTGGACCGCGAGGCGGATATCGAGCTACCGTCCGGCGCCACGCGCGTGCGGATCAGCAGAGGCGCCGAGTACCTGCCGGTTGAAACCTCTGCGTCCGGAACCGTCCGCCTGCGCCGCTGGATCGACATGGCGGGCAGGGGCTGGTGGTCGGGTGACTTGCACGTGCACCGCGTTCCCGCGGAGATGCCGCTGCTGCTGGAGGCTGCGGACCTGCATTTCGCGCCCACCATCACCCGCTGGAACGACCAGAGCAATCTCGATCCCTGGCCGGAGCGCCGCCTCTACACCGCGGGAGTCAACCGCGCTTATTCGGTGGATAACTGCGAGGACGAGCGCGGGTGGGGCGCGGCGCTTTTCTTCGGCGTGAAGTCTCCCCCGCGGTTGTATGCCATGAAGGGCAACCGGGAGTACCCGCCCGGCATCGCGGTGTGGCGCGAGGCGCGCGAAAAGGGCGCCTACATCGACCTGGAGAAAGCCATCTGGTGGGGAGCGCCGGTGGTTACCGGCCTGATGGCCCCCGACTCGATCGGGGTGGCGGTGAACCATTTCATCGAATCCAGGATGATGGACAACGAGGCTTGGGGGCGGCCGCGCGATCTGGGCAAGTATCCCGGCGCGGAGGGGTTCGCGCGGTATGTCTTCGACCTCTACTACCTGTACCTGAATGCGGGGCTGCGGGCCCCCGCCTCGGCCGGATCGGCGAACGGCGTACTTCACAATCCGCTGGGCTACAACCGGTCCTACGTTCACCTGGGGAGCCGCTTCTCGCCGGAAAGCTGGTGGGCCGGGCAGAAGGCCGGGCGCAACTTCGTGACCAACGGCCCGATGCTGTTCCTGAAAGTGGGCGGCAAGCTGCCGGGCACTGTCATCGAAGGGACCGGTGAGGTTTCCGTGAAGCTGGAAGCGCTGGCGGCCGGCGAACTGGAGAAGGCGGAAGTAGTGGTGGATGGCGCGGTGGTGAAGACACTGGCGCCGTCCGCTGATCGGCGCCGCATCTCCGGCCAGGCCCGGGTCCAGGTCCGGCCGGGCGGCTGGCTGGCGGCGCGGTGCTTTGAGAAATCTCCGGTCACCATCCGCTTCGCTCACACCAGCCCCGTCTACTTTGGCCGCACACCGCGCCGCGCGCCGGAGGCGCTTGAGTCCTTACGGGCCTGGATCGATGCCGAGATGGAGCGCATCCGGCAGCTCCGCAACATCACCGAGGCGCAGCGGCAAGAATTGCTGGCCCTTTGCCGCCAGGCGCGCCGAGCTTACCAGTAGACTTGTACCGCCGCCGTCCCGCCGGCATCCCATGCCCGTCCGCTGCCTGGTCTAGGTCGCCGCGGCGACCCCGCGAGACGCCCAAACCTACTTTTGTGCAAGGGAGCGCCGTAGGCGCGGCTGATGATAGCCCACCACTTCAGTGGTGGGTCAGCAACGCAAGTTGTATCAGTCCCGTAGGGACGGCTGAGACCCCCGCTGGCCCGAATTCGGGCTGGCAAAGGTGGTCAGTCGTCCCTACGGGACTCGGCTCCTTCTTCTCAGTTTCCCAGCGATAAATCGCTGGGCTATTTTCGGCCGCGCCTCCGGCGCTCGCTGGTCATTAGGCCGCAGCCAAAGGTAAGGAAGCGTTGGACGCACTACACTAGAACCATGGCAGCGCCCTGTGGAACGTGCCGTATCTCGCCGCTGCATCCCGAAGTAGCGTACCGATACGCTTGAATGCCTCGGCCGCTCGCCGATTATTGAGCCAGAGGAGGCGGCGTCGACGTATAGGGTCGGTGAACTTGAAACCAATGCCGATCATTCTCGGTTTGCCCGCGTCTTCGCACGAGACGAGCGTGAACATCTGGCCGTCGGGAAGCTCGTAGAGGTCATCAAGGAACTCGGGAGCCCACGCCCGAGCAGCGAGTTTTTCCGGATCAACAACCAGTTTCCGGCGGCGCAGCCGTGTCACGAGCGGGATTTCCGACGCCGAGGGGACGAGGCCAAGAACAGCGCCAACACGCCTCTTCGCCATCCATCCCGGGCGGAGATGGTGAAGTACCCCCGTCAAGGCATGCATGGTGGGTATCGCGATGTCCTGTACCATTGCCGCAAGGTTCGCCCGGGAGATTGTGAACAGGGTAGTATGTGTGACAGAACCGTCGTCGGCCGTGGAAGTCTGATGGATGTCCAAGACCTGAGAGTGGGTCCCAAAATGCATCGTAAAGTGGTGCCGGGCCGTCTTCGGAGTCATGACGAGCTTGTCGTCGCCAAAAATGACAACAGCCTCACCGAGATCAAAGCCCCTAGCGCCGTGGCGCAGTTGGTTCCTCGGCGGATCTGACACGTCTCCGGTTATCCTTCCAGGCCTTACTGACTGCCCGTCTCGTGTGGTCGCCCAACGCCGGAGCTCGGCGGTGTGCCGTAAGGCGCGTGCGCTGGAGCGTCCTGCTGGGCGCGAGGCTTATCATGCCGAGGGTCCGAAACCTTCGGTCACGCGCTCGCCCTGCTCACTGGCCTTTCCCTTCGACTATGGCGATTTCCTCGGCCGTCAGGCCGTACAGATCATACACCAGCCGGTCAATCTCCGCGTCCGTCGCCTCAATCTGACGCTGGATAATGGCCCTCTGCGCCGCCGAGTCTGCGGCGGCAAGTTGCTTGTGCAATCTCAGCATCGAGTCGACTAGCGCTACCATGCGGTCATGGGCGGCCTTATCCCTCGAATCGCCGGTATCTATCGTGCGAATTGGCAGGCGTGCTATGTATTGCCGATTCAGGGCAAGGTAGCCGCCCCGGAAGGGCGTGCTATTGGCCCGGATGCAAGCGCTCATTAGCTTCGAGTTGAGAAGGCCCAGTAGATACAAAACGGAAAACCCAACGTCTTCGTTCAGGACTATTCCGTAACCGCCGCCGCCTCCTCCGCCGCTTCCAACAAAAAAGTAGCGGCCATCGAAATCAGCAGCAAAGCAGCTCCCCGTTGCGAGCGAAGGCACGACGATCTTGGGCGCGCCAAAACGGGTATGGTTCTTCTTGTATACGTACCCGTACCATCCATGGCCCATGCGCCCCTTGTTTCTTTCGGCCAGTCTTCCGTGATTGGCTTCCAAATAGGCCCATGATAACGGATGACGGCGCTTGTAGTCCTTGGGGTCGATCAACACTGACTTGCCATCACGGGTTTCATACGGAAATATCAGCCTCTTTGTCACGTCGGCTAGACAGTAGCGGCGAATGTTCAATGAGCCCTTCAAGAAGGGCTTCAGGTGTTCATTCTCAAGCCAGTGTTCTTTCTCCGTGGCCTTCGACCAGCAAAGGACGCGATCGCCTTTCGTTGAGATTTCTTCCACGATGAACACGTCATCCGCGTCGGTCTGCAAACCCACGAAAAGATGCGATATTGCGCCCAGTGTCACGGGCATACGGGCGAGTTTCTCGAGCAAGGCAGCCCCGCGTCCTACAGCGAAATTCCACTCCGATGCGGTGACATGCTTGGATTTGATCGGCCCTTGCGTATTCCGGGGCATGTCGATCACCGATTCCGATGCGATGTCGATCACCCATTCCGACG
>Ga0315285_10004490_pt1 | contig 14466 bp, 15 predicted proteins | sample YL17G09_36_MG_FD_203698 | JGI IMG/M metagenome (GOLD analysis project Ga0315285, IMG submission 203698) | Sediment microbial communities from Yellowstone Lake, YNP, Wyoming, USA - YL17G09_36 | ecosystem: Environmental > Aquatic > Freshwater > Lake > Sediment | place: USA: Wyoming | collected...
ATTGAAACAATGGGTAAACAGAAGGTTTTTGGGAGTCTTGATGAAATAATTGAAATTTGTGATAGTGTAAAAGATTTAGTTCCAATTATTGGTATAGGTCATATTCATGCACGAACCAATGGTGGCCTTAAAAAAAGAGAAGATTTTGAAGAGATATTTAAAAAACTTAAACCACTTAAACTTAAGCATTATTTAATACATGTAACTGGTGTGCTTTATGAAAATGGAAACGAGTATTACCATGTTCCTATAAAAAAATGTGATATGCCTCTTGCACCGCTTATAGACGTTATTTTGGATAATAACTATAATGTTACTCTTATTTCAGAATCACCACTTTTAGAACACGATGCAGTATATATCAGATTACAAGTGGAAAAATCTATTATGAAGAGAACCGGTAAAGAAGAGGCTGATTATAGAGATCTCTCGGAGATTCTATGACCCAAGAAATGATTTTTAATGAATCAATAAGTTATATCCAACGTAAGATAAAAGATATCTTGAATAATGTATCTAGGGATGAAATAGACAAAGTAAAAAAATTATTTTTTAGTTCAAACCGTATCTTTGTATATGGTGCAGGCAGATCAGGACTTCTTGCAAAGGCATTTGCAATTAGACTTGTTCATCTAGGTTTTCAAACTTTTGTAATTGGCGAAACTATTACTGCTCCTGTAAAAAAAGGAGATCTTGTAATCATTGTTTCAGGATCTGGTGAGACAATTCCTGCTGTAATGACAGCGGAAATTGCTCATAACCTTGACGCCAATGTTGTTTCAATAACTGCTAAAAAGAAATCAAAGATTGCAAGATATGCTGATGTTACATTGTATATTTCTGCATCATGTGATGAAATCGAAAGGAAAAAATTTGCACCACTTGGTACCCTTTTTGAAGCAAGCGTATGGATTTTACTTGATGGTTTTATCGCTGAACTTTTAGACAGCAAGAATGAAACAGAAGAAACGATGCGTAGCCGTCACGCTACATTAGAGCAATAAAAACTAAGAATATTTTTTCTTCATAATTATAAGTGCAATCGAACAGCATATGCTAAATGTATTAGCAGCCATTACTGCAATAGAATTTATAAAATATCCATATGTAAACCATAGAGTCATACCAAGTGCAAGAACCATGGGCATAAAATATGAAAGATCTTCTAGTTTTTTTGTTCTATAACCCCTAATAAGTTGTGGAAAAAATCCTATAGAAGTTATTATACCTGCAATAAATCCAAGAATTTCAATAGTAGTATCCATAGTAACTATTGCGTCATCTAGTATCTTGTATTAAATTTTATTAAAAAATGCATGAATAAGTTTTTGTATGAAATTTGTTATGCTTAATCTATTTATTGGGTCCGTGGGGTAGCTTGGCCATCCTTCTACCTTGGGGTGGTAGGAACCTGAGTTCAAATCTCAGCGGGCCCACTGTCTTTGTATAAAAATCCTAACTTTATTTTTTGGTTTATTAAATCTAAAAATCAAAAAACATATAACTATGATGTATTATACAGTAATTTGGTGGTGTGGGTGCAGAAAACCTTGTTTGATTATATCGATGAAGCTGACGACTTAGAAGAAAATCAAAAAATTAAGATTAATTAAACATATTATTTGAAAAATCTAGGCTGTATTTCAGGTGGGGGGATATTATAGCTTTGGTTTCTTATTTTTCCATAGTCTCCAAATACCTATAGAAAGAAGGATTCCAAATATTACTAAACATACAATGGCAATTTGCTGCAATGCAGGATCATGAACAACAGCTAACATGGACCCAGGAACATTTGAAGAGGCCTCAGAACATAAAATGTTATCTCCTTTAGACATCACATCATTAGCGTTAAAAACTGCTCCATTACCTTCCCAATCTATATAAGTATCAGAAATAGTATTTCCTAAAATTCCTGTGAAATTAGCATTAGTAATCAATGCTTGTGAAAGTCCACTAGTTGTTTGATTTGCTAGTCCAACATTAGCAATTGGTGCTTGTTCAAATTTCGGAGCTGAGAATTGAAATACTTCAATACTTCTTTCTTTTGCCATGTACAAAGCAGTTGAATCAGAACCAACAAAATTAACAGCTTTTGCTATAATTTGTCCTTTTACATAATTAACTAACATCACAATTCCAAAAAATAATGTTATAAATGTTGTTGTAAATAATACAACGATTTTTGTGTTTTCAGGATGTAGTAAACCTTCTCCTTTCCATGATAGTTTATAGTATACCCATTTGTGTCCTTCTCTTTCATTTTTTTTAACAAGACCTGCTTCATTGAGTTTTGTTAAATGTTCGTGAAGTGTTGCTTTATTAAGATTAGTTGCTGTACAGATATCTTTAAGGCTCATATTTTTACCATCTAGAGCCCTTAATATATCTAATCTAGTATCTGAAGCAAGGGCTTTGAATGTGTTCATATCAAGAGTGACTTTTGTCATATCTATACTTAGTAATTATTCCTCGATTATTTAAATACTGTTTGTTTTCGTTTGGTGTTTTCCGAACGTTTTACTACCATTTAAATATTCTGCATTCCAAATATTAATTTTGTGATAATTATGGAAATATCGAAAAAAACAAAAAAGGCTGGTTCACTTGCAGGAATAATAGTAATAATAATAGTTATACTTGGTATATTTTTACCAGGATTGTTCCAACAAAGCGAAGCAGTAACTGTTTATCCAGAAGATCATCTTTTTGTTGAATCTACTTATCTATTAAAAACCAGTGAAACAAACGAGACAGTAAATGTAACTTGTACACCTTATCTAACAAATATCTGGGAAAAAGAATCAGGAAACATAAAAATTATTGTATATGTTGTCCAGACAAGCAATAACGTAGCCGAGTATAAAAATACACTAGAATTTGGAAAAATACTAGCTGATTCAACTGCTGAACTAGAGGTCCCTATTGTTCTATCTGAAAACTCCTACAAAATTGATATGTTGATTTTTGAGAACGGAAAATTGGTACTAAAAGGTAGCTTGACACTTAAAGCTCATCAGAAATTCATCTATGATGAATCAGGAGTTTTAACAGACCAGTATTGGACTTTAGAAAACACATACAATGGTTTTGAAAAAGTATCGCATGAAGAGTAAATTATGATACTTTTTCTTATCTTTCTTTATTTTTTTTCTTTTTAATGTAAAATTATAAAAAATAATTTACTATTACAAAAACTGCATGGGCAAAAAAGACCTTATAAAGTTGCTTAAAGAATGTGGTGCAATACAATTCGGACGATTTGTTTTAACATCTGGAGCAGTCAGTGACTATTACATTGATATAAAAAAAGCTAGTACCAATCCAAAGATCCTTAAAAAAATTGCAGAGGCAATGGCTGAATATACAGAGGGTTATGATCTACTTGCAGGTATGGAACTAGGTGCTGTACCACTTGTTGTTGCATTGTCCTTAGAAACAAATATTCCTTATGTTATTATTAGGAAGGAAAAAAGAGAACATGGAACAGGTAAACAAATAGAAGGCGGGGAAGTAAAAAACAAAAGGGTTCTAATAGTTGAAGACGTAACAACTAGCGGTGGCTCTGTTGTAAAAACAATAAACATAATCCGTGAAAACCAGGGGATTGTTGATGAAGTTTTAGCAGTGGTGGACCGTGAAAGTGGAGCAGAGGAAAAACTACGGAATCTTGATACAAGTTTTATTCCTCTTTTATCTGTAAGCGATATTTTGAAAAAATAGTTTAGATTAAATATTGAAAATAGTATTTGGAGAAAATTCGGGGAGATAGATTTATTTGAAAGTCTTAGTAGTTGGCGGTGGTGCTCGAGAACATGCTATTTGCGATGCTGTTTGCCGTTCAAAATATGTGGAACTTTATTCTGTTATGAGTAATTTAAATCCAGGTATACAAGTTTTAGCAAATGATTTTCTACAGGAAAAAGAAACCGATGTCAAAAAAGTTGTAGACTTTGCTAAAAATAGAGGAATCGATTTAGTTATAGTTGGACCTGAGGCTCCTCTTGAAGCAGGTATTGTTAACGAGCTTAACAAAGCTGGAATAAAGGCTTGTTCACCAACAAAAGAGGCTGCAAGAATCGAAACAGATAAGGAATGGATGAGAAATCTTCTTAAGAAAAATAAGATTCCTGGCCAGCTAAAGTGTGAAAGCTTTACAGATTTTAAAAAAGCAAAGAAATTTATTGAGGATTTAAACGGTGAAGTTGCTGTTAAACCTATTGGGCTTACTGGTGGTAAGGGTGTTAAGGTTTCTGGTGATCATTTTAATGGTATTGGTGGCGCACTAAATTACGCAAAAGAAGTTATTGATAAAAAAATTGGTGGAAAGGCAAAGGTGTTAATAGAAGAAAAAGCAGTAGGTGAAGAGTTCACCCTTCAGGCTTTTTCTGATGGTGATACAATACTACCTTTACATGCTGTTCAGGACCATAAAAGACTATTACCTGGCGACAAAGGTGTCAATACTGGTGGTATGGGATCTTATTCCTGCCACAATGGTCTTTTACCGTTTCTATCAAAAAGCGAGTATGAAGAAGGAGCAGCGATTCTTCAGAAAATTGTTGAAGCGTTAAATAATGAGGATTGTAAATATATTGGTCCAATTTATGGACAATTTATGCTTACTGTTGATGGCCCAAAAATTATTGAGATAAACGCTCGTTTTGGTGACCCTGAAGCAATGAATGTTCTACCGCTTTTAGAAACTGATTTTATTGATATATGTAAAGCTATGCTAGAGGGTAACTTGAGTAGGAAGAAACTGAAATTAAATCAAAAATCAACAGTATGTAAGTATGTTGTACCTGAGGGATATGGTGTTAAAAGCATGGTTGGAGAAAAGATTTTTATTGATGAAGCGAAAATAATTTCTACAGGTTCTAAACTTTTTTATGCATCTGTTAATAAAGAAAATGATTTTGTTTGTACAACATCATCTAGGTCACTAGCTGTTGTTGGTATTTCTGATACACTTTCAAATGCTGAGAGTATTTGTGAAGAAGCATTAAATTATGTTAAAGGTGATCATATCTTTATTAGACATGACATTGGTACAAAGGATCTAATTGATAGACGTGTTAAGCATATGGACGAGTTGCGTGGGATGTAATTATGAAGGAAGAAATATTTGTTTATTTTATTGGAACAGCTGGTTCTGGAAAATCTACACTTACATATAATTTTCAGCAATGGATAAACTTGAGAGGTCTTGATGCGATAACTGTTAATCTTGATCCTGGTGCTGAGAATTTACCATATGAGCCTGATGTTGATATACGTGACTGGATATCATTAAAAGAAGTAATGGAAACCTATAGTCTTGGGCCTAACGGTGCGCAAATAGCATGTGCAGATATGCTTGCGTTAAACACTGATGATATTAAAAAAAGCATTGATGCATTCAAAACTGATTATATTTTAATGGATACTCCTGGGCAGATAGAACTTTTTGTTTTTAGAGAAGCTGGTAAATATATAATTGAATTTCTAAATCCGGCTAGATCTGTTATAGCCTATATCTTAGACCCTGCTTTAGCAAAGACAGCATCTGGTTTTGTATCCCAGTTGCTTTTATCAATTAGTACAAATTTTAGGCTTAGCCAGTTTCAGATAAATATTCTTAGTAAAGCAGATATGCTCTCAGACAATGAATTGAAACAAGTAGAAAAATGGTCGCATGATTCAGATGATTTAAATAATGCATTGCTTAATGAAAAAGCATCTATTTATAGAGAGATGAGTGAAGGATTATTTAATTTGATAAACGGGTTTGGTAATCAGGGTAGAATATTTCCAATAGGAAAGGAAAACTTTTTTGGAATAGAAGATCTCTATACTCAGATACAACTCTATTTTGAAGGTGGAGAAGACTTAATGAAAGATTAGTATTTTATTGATAATACTTTAATTAAATCTTAATAGCTTGTTTTTTCTTTTTAGTTTATAATATTTAAAAAAATAGTTATATTTTATGTCATGGTTTTTGGTAAGCTTATACAAAGAAAAAAATAATAATATTATCCAATTTTTTTCTCCCTTAAACGTATCCAACAATCAATACCATGCTCTATTAATTGTTTTGATTTTTTAGTATCTATTTTATTAATAAGTCTATGTACAACATAATTACGATAATTATTAAGTTCAATCATTTGAGAATAATCGGACTCATTAATTATATCGTGGCTATATAAAAAAACTAAAATGTGTTGTAAATTCATTTTTTCAATTCTTTTAGAATCTATATTTTTTCCTTTTGACTTCAGATATTCATTTATTTTTTCATTTGCAAAAACTTCATAATAAGAAGTTGCTAAAACAATTCCTTCAAACCATCTTTCTGACTTAATTGATGCTTTTAATTCATCAACTGGGGGGTGTGTAAGAATAACATTAATAGAAAATGTTGTTGAATCAGTTATTACTATTTCGTCTGTAATTTCTTTTTTAAATTCCATTTTTTTCCCCCTCAAACTACAATTTCAATAACATTATTCCCATTTCTATGATTTACGTCTCTTGTTTTTGTAGGACCATGGAAACATATTGACTGTCAACTTGAGAAATTGAAATTGTTTTATCATCATTAGAAAAAACATAAGATAAAGCCATTGTAGAATTATTGGAATAGAGGTCTAGTTTTTTTCCTTCTTTTACATTCCAAGTACCGTTTGTATAAACTCCTTCATTATAAGTTATATATGAACCATTTTCATAAAAAGTGTAAAGCCAAGAATGACCTATTTGAGCAGCAGCTTGAATATACCAAGTGCCAATAAATTTAGCTCTATCCACACTTGCATTATTATCAGTACATCCACTAAATCCAACAACTAATAAAATCAACGTTATTCCAATTACAATTAGATATTTTTTCATTTTTTCCCTCCTCCCATTGAAAAATTTAAATTGGAATATTTTATTTAAATTTAAATATATGCATAACAATTGTTAATTACAATAAATAAAATCAAAAATATTGTTTACATCTGGTTTCATTTCCAAAAAAACAGAAAGAAAAAATGAGAAAAGAGATTTTATTTTGCAAAACCCGGAATTAGCCAGGCATTAACAAATTTATCTACGTCATTATCAGTTAAAAAAACAAATCGTGGGATACCATGAACTGGAAATTGTAATATATCCCCCCATTTTTCATCTGAATATGCGCAAAACCGATAAATTCCAGGAACTTTCAAATCTGTAAAAGTTGGACCGTGGAGTGAATGACTATAATAAGTTAATTCACCAACATATTCTTTGTATGGATATATCATTTCGCATTTTACAGTGCATGTTCCATTTGGTATTGTACCAGAAACATCAACACTGATTTCCCCAGCTGAGGCTGATATTGCTCCTAAAAAAATAGAAATAAATAGGCAGGTCATTATAATCTTCTTCATTTCTTTTTTATCACCTTCCATTGACTGTTTTTATAATATCATTTTTCTTTGGTACCGTCAACATACTAAATAATCTTTTAAGATATTTATATATTACATAATATATAAATCTTTGTGATTAACATCCTGTTAAACAAAAATTTAAAAAATTTATTTTTTTACTGATTTTCAGTTCTAAACAACAAAAGAAAGAATTAACTAAAAAATATATTATAAAATAATAAACGATTACAACATACGTATATTATAAATTTGAAAAAAAGTAAGGTGATTATAATAAAAGTAGATATTGTGGGTGGCAGTCTAAGTGGTTTAAGCACAGCGATTTCGCTTAAACAACACAACAAAGCTATAGACGTTACTGTTCATGAAAAACATAAAACAATAGGATATAATCATGAGGGTCGAAGATGTGGAGAGGCTTTTAGGGCAGGAGGCAAATGGGCAAAATGGAAACCAGTTGGTAATAGTATTTTCAATAATATTACAGAATTTGAGACCATAGTTGGAGACAAACATTATTCTGTTTCAAGCAAGCCTGGTATTATTTTCATGCTAAATAGACAAGAGTTTATATGTCAGTTTGCCCGCGAAGCAGAAAAGCTTGGTGTAAATATAAACACCGGAGATATGATAAAATCTGTTGATACTTTAGATGGTGATTATATAGTTGATGCATCAGGCTGTCCTAGTACAATTAAACGAGAGCTTAAACTGGAAAAAGGTATGAAAGGGATAACCTATCAGCAGACTTTGGAGGATTGCAACTTGTTTGTTCCCAATTTATTAAAGATTGTTATTACGGATTTTTGCCCTGGATACTTTTGGATTTTCCCACGCAATCCTGAGAAAAAAGAAGTAAATCTTGGAGTAGGAATAGCAATAGATACTGATTATAAGTTAAAAGAAATATTGGAAAAATTCAAAGAAGAACAAGGTATAGAAGGTAAGGTAAATTACACTATCGGAGGTTTGATTCCTGCCGGTTTTCAAAAACCCCTTAGATATAAAAATATATTATTTGTAGGGGATGCCGGTGTTGGTACCTTCTCGATATCAGGCGAAGGCAACATTCGTGCATTGATAAGTGGAGACGTTGCTGGGTATTGTATTGCAGCAAATCATCCAGAGTGGTACACAAAAATGATTTATCAGAAATTTTTTAGATGGGAGGTTTTAGGTAAATTTTATCTTAGGCTAACCTCTGTATTAAACAAGATAGGTAAAAGATCGCAGTTTGCTATTTCTCATCTTTATCTTGATGTTTGGTATCCATACCATTGAAAATAACCATTAAAACAACTTTTGTAAAATCAAATTAGACAATTTTTTTGGTTGGATAGTTATCATTTTTTTTTACACAAATTTTCATATCCAGAAAAAAAGAGATTTTGGACTAACAATAATATTTTTTTTATTGTAGTCTTAATCTCTGAATTATTTTTTGCAGTATTAAGAATAGATTTGGATGAATTTGTAAGATGTTTAGGAATGATAACGTGGCTGTAGTTCTTTTAATATTAACAAAACTATCTACTAAAAAAGCTTAACTTCATTTATTGTTTATAACAGTTATTTCTTTTTTACTATTAAAACAATTTTTTAAAATATTTAAAAATGGTTTTTCTTTGAAAACTTTAATTGTTCCTTCTAAAGTCTCCTTGTTTTTTCTAAATACTTCAGGAGCTATAAAATTAACAGAAGAACCATATTTTAATCTAGGTAAATGAAAAGGAACAGTAAATAAAACCCATGCTTTCATTGAAGCTCCGGTTTTATTTGTTAAGTTTACTATAAAAGATTGTTTTTCAAAAGCTATCTCAGGTGCTTCAATAATCACCTGATCATCAGGCCTAAATACGTTTAATAAATCTATTCTTCCACTACCCTGAGTGTTACAATCGTAATATAAATCAACTGCTGTTGTTTTTAAAATATCTTTTACTTCATCAGGACTAAGATTTGGGTAAGCCTGTAATATTAATGCAGCAGCACCAGCTACATGAGGAGTAGACATTGATGTACCCTGTTTAGTTGTGTAACCACCATCCTTACTTGTACTAGTTATAGATACACCAGGTGCAACAACATCTGGTTTCACCATGTAGTTACCATCCCACTCTACAGGACCCCTTGAACTAAAAGAAGCAATCTTATCATTTTTATCTGTGGCACCAACACATATAACTTTTTGAGCGCAACCTGGGGAAGTAATACTATTTGGTGTTCCCTCGTTTCCAGCTGCAGCAACAACTACAACACCAGCATCAACTAAATCATCAGCAACAATACACATATCATCAGTAGGAATTCCCAGAGTGTCAGTCCCAAAACTCAAAGACACAATATCAACATGATCAGAAGTATCACCATCCCCATTAAGATCAACAGCTGCATCCATACCAGCTAGATAAGTTGAAAAATCCCCATAACCTGTTTCATTTAGTATCTTAAAAACATAGAGTTTTGCATCTGGTGCAACACCAACATACTGGTAATTAGACAAATTTCCTTTACCAAGAGCAATACCAGCACAGTGCGTCCCATGACCATGATCATCCATTGGATAGTTATCGTTATTAACAAAATCATAACTACCAACTGGTTCATAATTATCCTTTAAATCAGGATGACTATAGTTAACCCCAGTATCCAAAATAGCAATAGATACACCTTTTCCAGTAATATTCTGTCCATAAACATCTTTTAATTTCCAAACATCATCTGCATCAATCAAAGGCACTGATTCGTCAAGTGCAACAGAAATCTTAATATTTGAAAAAACGTCTTTAACATAAGGTAAATCCTTAATTTTATCTACAAGCTTATCAGGAATATTATTGATGGATATACCATTAAAAACAGTAATAAAATCTTTAGAAAAAATTATACTGGATGCTACATCATTTCCAAATAAATTTAAAATATCCTCTCTTGCATTTCTATGAAGAACTATTAGATTGTTTTTATGGTCTTCAACATTTTTTGAAAGAAAAACATTTGCTGCTTTTTCACTTATTAATGTAAAAAAATTTTTTATTTTCTCTGTTAATAGATTTCTAAATCTTAAAAGAGGTTCATCTTTAAATTCTACTATATACCCATTGCAATCTACTTTATCATTTGATATATTTTTATTATAAATAGTAGCAGTTTTAACATCTATAGCTTGAGTATTAAAATTAAATGAAGTAGCCAATAAGAAAACTACGCCAAATATTGCAAATACCCTATTATTTATATTCATTAATATAATATATTTAATCTTATTATTTATTAAGTTTATTTATCAAGTCTTATCGTTTTTTCATCCTTAGACAGTAAAACAACCTTGGAATCAGGTTTTTCCATTGTTAAATTGTAACCTAAATATTTAGAAAGAGCGCTTCCAAAATCACGTACACTGTTATGAGAAGGCATATTGGATACATTCATCCTTTTTCTAGAGTAACCTACAAAAACATAACCTTTGGGTTCAATAAACAATGGTGAAGCTTTTCCATCAAGCTTTGCATATTCTTTTACATATTTTTCATCCATATTCCATCCTTGAACCAGTGTATGACGTATAACAGTTCTAGTATCTAGTGATGGAAGCAATTCCAATGTTTGATTTATCTTTTCCCATCCATTAGAAATTAACGGGGAACAGACTTTTTTATAGATTTCTAGGTTTGGAGCGACAATTGAAACATATAACTGCGTCGGTAAAGGATCCAAATTTTCCAACATCTTTGGATTTGTACCATTTGTTACCAGAAACGTGGTAATACTTTTTTTATGACACTCTTCAAGAAACTTTCCAAGTCTAGGATAAAGTGTAGGTTCACCAGATAAAGAGCATGCTAGCATGTTGGGGTTATTAGCTTCTTTCCATTTTTTTTGATCACAGCGCTTGTCGCCTTTAAAACCAGTTATGAGTTTTTTTTGCATCTCTAATGATTTATCTAAAATATATTTTGGGTCATCAATTTCTTTGAATTCTTTTTCAGTAAAACCCTGATGCCTCCAACAAAATAAACACGTTTGATTACATTGATTAATTGAAGGTGTCATTTGTAAACAACGATGAGACTGAATTCCATAAAAGGTTTGCTTATAACATTCTCTATTAAAAAGTAGACTTTGTCTCAACCAGTGACATAGTTTTACACCAGAATGATTCCCAACAATTCCATAATGTTGTTTTTCCAGTATTTTTTGAAATTCTGTGTTCATACTATTACAAAATCAACTATTATCTTTTATTTTATATTAATTGTGTTTATACCTCAGATTCGATTTTTAAGGTTATAACTTTTACATAGTTTTTTGATAGTATTGTTAATTTTTAAGATATATTTTTTATCTGGTATGTAACTATCCATATACAATTTTTCATATTTTTCAACTAGTTCTGGATAGAAATCTTTCAATATACTGATAAGAAACGTTTTCTGATCACCTTTAAGCTCCAGATGTTTATGTAAAAGATATAACGCCTCATGATTCTTTGCTGATTTAACAATATCCTCAAGTTCTTCTTCAACAATATATGGCAGAACAGGTATTACTGCTAAACCTGAGATAATTCCATCATTTGTAAGTTTTTCAATAGTTTGCAGTCTTATTTTTGGCAAAGGTACATTTTTTTCAAAAATTTTTGAAACAGTATCCTTTAAAGACGTTATACTTATTGTTACACAACAATTATCTATTTTTTTAAGAATATCAATATCTCTAACTACTAAATCTGATTTTGTGAGGATATGGCAAGAAAGATCTTGTTGTGCAATGATTTTTAGTAATTCTCTTGTAATTTTAAATTCTTCTTCAGCTTTCTGATATGGATCATGAACAGAACCAACTATTATTGTGCCTTTTTTTGATTTTTCAAGTTCTTCATTTAGAACATCTGGTGCATTTGTTTTAATATAAATTGTTTTATCAAACGAAGAATCACAATATAAACATCCAAATTCACAATTCTGATAAGAATCGATTGTGTAATCTCCTTTAAAAAGAATGTCTTTTTTTGTTATTTTATTTAATAAAAAATCTACCCTAATTTGTTTATATCGCATCATATTTCACTATTAATAGAAATTATATATATGTTTTGTCAAATTGAAATTTTATAATGAAGTCATTTAATTGAAAAAAATTATTTTTAATTTAAAGTTTAAGCTAATCCTACATTTCTTTGAGTGCATCAATACCTAAAAGATTTAAACCATTTTGTAAAACAATTCTTGTTGCATCAACCAATGCAAGTCTTCCAATTCTAAGTTTGTTATTTTTTTCTGGTAAAACAGGGCAATCCCTATAAAACTGGTTAAATAATGATGCAACTTCAAATAAATAAGTAGTTATAATATGTGGTTTGAAACCCTCACAGGCTTCATCGATAACAACAGGAAAACTAGCTAATTTCTTTATAAGAGATATCTCAGAAAAAAGGCTTAACAGGGTAACATCAACATCTTTTATTTCATCTTGTTTTTTAGATAGAATACTACATGCACGGGCATGGGAGTATTGTATAAATGGTGAGGCGTTTCCCTCAAAGTTTAAAGCTTCCTCCCATTTAAAGACTATGTCTTTCTCTGGTTGAACCTTTATTATATTGTAACGTAAAGCACCTATCCCAATTTTTTCAGCTATTTCTTTCATCTTTTTTTCAGAAAGTTCCTTTTCTCTTCGTTTTTTAACCTCATCATATGCTCTTTTAACACATTCATCGATTAGCTCATCAAGATAAACTACTCTTCCACGTCTAGTGGACATTTTACCACCTGGAAGAGAAACAAATGAGTAGAATATTACCTTTGGAATTATCTTTCCACCAACTATTTTCAAAGCTATTTCCACTTGTTTTGATTCAAGTTTATGATCCTCGCCAAGAACATTTACTAAGATATCAGCATGTTTTGCTTTCCATAGATGATATGCTATGTCTCTTGTAGCATAAAGGGTTGTACCATCTTTACGAATAAAGAAAAATTTTGTATTTCTACCTTGAATGCCAAAAGGCTCCATATCTAAATAAAAGGCACCGTCTTCAGTACCGCAGTACTGTGATTTCTTTAATTTTTCAACAACAAAATCAACGCTTTTGTCTTTTACAAAATTTGATTCAGGGATATATTTGTCAACAGTTATGTTAGTACGGCTCAGGCTTTCTTTAATACCCTCTAAAACAGGGTCATATGCTTTATGTAAAAGCTCAATAACTTTTTGTTCTCCCTCTTCGCTTCTTTTAACAAGTTCATCAATTTGCTCTGAAACTTTATTATCTTCTTCCATTAGTTTATTTGCTAACTGGTAAAACCCAACTTTTTTATGATCAGATTTATCATATTCTGATTTTGGGATGTCTTTAGGATTTATGTTATTAACCCCCCATGCAAGTATTGCTACTTGCTTACCCATATCATCAAGATAAAACTGTGATTCAACATTATAACCGGCGGCCTTGAAAATCCGAACAATTGTATCACCAATAATAGGATTTCTTGCTCTTCCTATATGTAATGGACCGTTTGGATTGGCTGAGGTATGCTCAACAATTACTTTTTTGTTTTTCTTTTGTAAATACCCGTATTTTTCTTTATTTTCAAGAATTGATTTCATTGTTGAAATCATTAGATTTTTAGTATCAATAAAAAAATTTACATATGCACCTTTTGTTTCGACTTTTTCAATCCATTTCCCTTTTTTTATTATTTTAGCTATTTCTATTGCTATATTGCTTGGTGATTTTTTTGCAATAGGTGCAAGGGAAAAACAAGGAAAGGCAAAATCTCCCATACCCTCAGGTGGTAATTCTAGTCTAATGTCAATTTCATATTCCAATTTCGACAAAGCAGATTTTAAATTAGATATTATTTCATTTCTTGCTTCATAGAGCGGGTAATTCATACAATTTCGAAATTAAAACAATGTTTAAAGTGTTTTGCACAAAAAAAGAAAAAAAAAAGGAATGGTTTTATACTAGTACACTTAAAAGTGAAAGAGCTATCATAACTGTTGGTACTGCAATTGTTATTTTCTTTTCTAATAGTTTGATTTTAAACTCAGG
>Ga0315285_10004492_pt1 | contig 14458 bp, 8 predicted proteins | sample YL17G09_36_MG_FD_203698 | JGI IMG/M metagenome (GOLD analysis project Ga0315285, IMG submission 203698) | Sediment microbial communities from Yellowstone Lake, YNP, Wyoming, USA - YL17G09_36 | ecosystem: Environmental > Aquatic > Freshwater > Lake > Sediment | place: USA: Wyoming | collected...
TCTCTCGCGAAGGCCCATCTGGCCGACCCGAGAGCATTCCCCGCCGCGAAAGAGTCCTTCTCGGTCGCGATACGGTCCTTCCCGCCAGCGAAAGACTCCGTTCGCATGCCTTGACCCATAGAACGCCTTTTGCGCGCACCGCCTGCCGATCCCCGCCAAAAGAGTCCTGTCGTCAGGTCGATTCGCCGCAATGAACGAAAACTGACATCTGAGAAAAGATGAATCGCGAGTTCAAAAAAATAGATCCCGGGGCATCGAGACCTGGCCCGACACCCCGGGGTTGGGAAGAAGATTCGTCAGCGAGTCGTGTGCCCGACCGCCCTCCGCCCGGCCTACGCCGTCGCGTCGGGGTTCGGTTCGACAGCGGGAGGCTCCGCTTCGTCAACCTCGCCGGGGGCCCTCTCCCTCACCTTGCTCCTCAGGCGTCTGAAGATGCCGGCCTTGATGCTGCCCTTCCCGACGCCGGCCATCGCCGTGTCGAGGTAGCCGGAGGCGGTCATGTACATGTTCTGCTTCAGGCCGGTGTAGAACTCCGTGACCGTCTTCAGCTGGGCCTTCAGAGCCTCTTGGTTTGCGTTCGCAGTCGTCACCTGATCCTGGAGGCCCTTCAGGACCTCCAGGAAGAGGTCCACATTCAGGCCGGCCTTCGTCAGGGCGGCCTTCTCCTTCTGCAGCAGGTCGCAGACGTCGTCCGCGAATCCCACCGCTTGCGTGTGTGACAGACTCATTTTTTTCTTCCTTCTCCCCCTACGGAGGAGTGATACTGACATTGCGGTGGTTGCGTATTTTCCCTCGCAGAACATGTGCGGTACATGTGCCCGGAAGGTTCTTCTACAGGATCAGGCGGCGGCCACCGTTGGAGGCGGACCCCTCCATAGAAAGAGAGTGTCCTGCGTGATATCAGGAGTGATAACGTGCAGAGGGGCGATTACGGCCTGCCCGATTGCGGGCCGACCTACGGCTTCTAGCGGTCCGTTGCCTGCTTCCTCGCGAGGACTCGGACCCCGTCCGGCCTACCGCCGACGCCACCCTCGCGTCCCTCGGTCGCCTCGCCGGCTGCGATCTGCTTCAGTTCCGCCGCAAGGCGCTCGCCCAGGTTGGTGAGGAAGTAGGTCTTCTTCTGCCTCTTCGTCCCGATAACGTGCTTCAGTTCGCTCTTGACGCGCCCGCCCTCCGTCAACCTCTTCAGCTCCTTGGAGGCGAGGGCCCTGTTGATCCCCAGTTCCTCCGCCATGCCCTGCTGGGTCATCCCTCTGGGCCGGATGAACTTCTCCTGAAAACGGGAAAGGCTGGAGAGGTGCAGCAGTATTCTGCACGCCACAGTGAGTTTCTCCTCTCCCGTTCTCATCGACACCCGATTGTGCGGCTGGATGGATAATGGTATTTGGAGAGACTTTTTGACAAGTGACGAATTTCGTATGGACAAGTACGGATTTCGCAACTTGTCAAAACGATGGATATACTTTGTGGAGCGAACTCAGGATTGATAATGAGGAGGGCGGGAGTAGCACGGCAGGAGTCGGAAGGACAATGCCACCGAACTTGAGCCCATGTTGCGGGAGTTCGCACTTACGATTCCCAGCTTGGAACCGAATATGATGAATGAGAGGAAATCGCCATGGAGTCCATCGCAGGTACAGGAACGATACATTCGGGATGGACACGAACAACGCGTCGATTGTGCTGAGGATGGAGTACAAGGCTCCGGAAGCCGCGAAACTTGCGGTCGTCATCCTGGGTGGGGATGCCCAGTTCCTGATCCGATTGAAGATCGTCGAGGAGCACCCGAGCTTCGTCATGACCCAGAACCCCGAGCTGAGGATACAGGTGACCGAGGCGTTCAACCCGCTCAACTGCAAGTGCTCAAGGTCTCGCACCACGGTAGCAAGTACGGGACGGTGCTGGAATGCGCAGAGGTCTTGAACCCTGAGTACGCCATAGTCTCCTGCAGCGACTCGTCCGCTTACGGGTTCCCGCACGAGATTGCACTGCTATCATTGAAAGAGGAGACGGAAAGGGTGTACTTCACCGACTACTCGAATGTGGGGAAGGCGAGGAGCGGCACGACGGTGGTGGTGAGCCTAAGGACGGGATCGCCGGGGATAGTCTCAATAGGGGAGGAACGGAGCGCGATGACAAGTCCGCCGTGAGAGGCAGTACGGGTGACAGGTGGAACGCCACTGCACTTCCAGACATAGTCTCAGGCGGTCAGCCGAGTGTCATCGCCGAAGTCCTTGGCGGGCAGGAAGGTTGATGTGTGGATTCCTCCTTTTCTCGACCCATGACCGCATCGGACGGATTTCGAGAGGATCGGGCCTCCTCCCTCTACGGCCTCATGTGGATGGCCGGAACTCCAGAAACATCGTTCAGAGTTAGTGAATTGGAGGAACTTGCCTCGACGATTCGCATAGATTTCCCCAAGTCGCCCTCCAGGCTGCGGGAATCCATTGTCTCGAACCTGAAGTACCTTAGGTCTTGCGGACTGGTCCGCCTCGAAACGTCGAAGGATCAGGTGGTCGCTGCATCTGTCGCCCAGCCGCCGATCGGCCAAATCGTAGGAGGGTTGGACGCCGGGGGCTTCCTATCGGGCTCAGAAGCGGCGAGGCGGAGCGGGCGAGCGGTGGCGCTTCCGTTCGCGGATCTGAGGAGTTTCCTGAATCCCTATCGGCAGAAGGGAGCGAATGAGAGCAAGTTCGCGGAGTATCTCGAAGATGGTATTCGCGCGTACGCTGAAACGACGGCGACTGAGGTCCCCCGTTGGGAGGGCTCCCTGGCCCATTGCCGCAAGGCGGCTGAGAGAATGGCGATACTGCTCAAGTCAAGTTGTCCCGAAATCCCGCATGATTTGGACGCTAGGAAGACGTTTTTGCATGTGGTGCAAACCCCGGCGGATGGCGGGCAGAATCGAGGCAAGATGAGGCGTGCTTCGGGCGGCGGAGGTCATGCCCGATTCAAGTATGCAGAGGTCTATCGTGACATCTCGCAATGCAGCCTCGCGGTACTCTCACTATGTGCCGCTGGACTTCACGATGAGCCGGAAACGCGGAGGGAGATGCTTTCTGTCAGACAGAAGCAGGCGGTGTCCTTCGCGACTGTAGCGGGCTTAATTGCTACCGCTTCGCTCCTCGGGGAATCGGGGCAGCTCGACTAAACTGCCCTTGGGGCATTCTGCGGCGCATCATGCGTGGGCTCTCAGACCCGGGCTCCGTTTACTCTTCGGTCAGGGCTGTCCCTCCATCGCAAGGCACCTGCTCCAGGCAATGGAAGGCCATGATCTGCCAAGGTAGCCGCACATAGGCGCACACAATCCCATCCTACCGTCGAGCGTTCTTCGGCGGCATAGTTCAAGTCGCCGCCAAAGTTGTGGCGGAGGCGAAGCCAAGCGGCGGAAGCGTTCATATAATGTGGAGCTGCTTCTGGCGTGAGTCACGAACGAGGGGAGTATCCTCGCTTCAGGGAGTATCAGGGCGATTTGGAGGTAGACCGTGGAGCAAGCAGCCGTGAGGGAATCGAAGTCATCTCTCACAACACTCCGACACACACCTCCCCCCCTTGATTTCTCCACGCCCGCCAATGTCGTGAAGGCAGTCACCGAGGGAGAGCGCCTGACCTATGGCCATCTTTTCAACCCCTCGTTCGCGACGGAGATATCGTTAGTGGATCCTCTCCCCCATCAGCGCATCGCAATCTACCGCCACATGCTTACTCAAGCGCGGCTCCGGTTCCTCCTCGCCGACGATGCCGGAGCCGGGAAGACGATCATGGCGGGCCTCTACATCCGAGAGATGCTGGCACGCCGCCTGATTCGTCGGGTCCTCATCGTTCCGCCCGCCGGACTCATCGGGAACTGGGAGCGGGAGCTGCGGGTCCTCTTCAACCTCCATTCTCGAATCGTGGTCGGGGCCGACGCCCGGGACGAGAACCCTTTCGCCGGGCCGAGGAGCGATCTGGTCATCGTGAGCGTCGACACGCTCTCGGGTCCGCGCATGTTCGCGCGTCTGAGGGAACCTTCCACGATTCCCTATGACCTCGTCATCTTCGACGAGGCTCACAAACTCTCCGCGGATCGCGAGTTGGATTACCGCATCCGGAAGACCGAACGGTACCAGCTCGCCGAGGCGCTCGCGGGGGCACCGATCGAGGAGGAACGGTGGTCGCTCCCCTGGAGTGCGCATCATCTCCTCCTCCTGACAGCGACGCCCCACATGGGGAAGGATACCCCCTACTATTTCCTCTGGCGCCTGGTGGAGCCTGAAGTCCTCTCCACCGAGGATGCGTTCAATCACTACCCGCCAGAGGAACGCGCTCTCCACTTCCTGCGCCGGACGAAGGAGGAGATGGTCTACTTCAACGGTTCCCCGATCTACCCGAAGAGGGTGTCCGACACCCTCAGTTACGACCTCACGCAGGGCGAGGTCAGCGAGCAGCGTCTCTACGACGAGACGACGAAATACATCCAGACGTTCTACAACAAGGCCCGGATGCTCAACCGCTCCGCGGCGACGTTCGCGATGAGCGTTTTCCAAAGGCGCCTCGCCTCCTCCACATGGGCCCTCTTGAGGTCGTTCGAGCGCCGCCTAGCCAAGCTGGAGGCGATAATCGCGGCGTTGGAGCGCGGGGAGTACTCCATGGAGGACATCGTAGCGCGCCAGCGGCGCCTCGGGGAGGGGGCCTTTGACAAGTTAACCGGGGACGAGGAGGAGGCCGGGGCCGAAAGCGAAGAGAACGAGCTCGACGAAGACAAATTGCTCGCCGGAATTGTGGCCACGAATCTCGTGGAGCTCCAGGCCGAGCGCGGCCAGGTTTTCGAACTCCTGGACCTCGCCAAGGCCGTGTACGCCCTGGGCGAGGAATCCAAGTTCGACGAGCTCCACAAGCTCATCCAGGACCCCCGCTACAAGGACGAGAAGATCATCATCTTCACTGAGCACAAGGACACCCTCGACTTCCTCGTGCGGAAGCTTGAGGGAAAGGGCTACGCGGAGAAGGTCGCGCGCATCCACGGCGTGATGGACTACAAAGAGCGCGAGAGGGAAGTCGACTTCTTCCGTCGCCCTGTAGAGGAGGGCGGCGCACAGTACCTCGTCGGCACGGACGCCGCGGGGGAGGGCATCAACCTCCAGTTCTGCTGGCTCATGGTCAACTACGACGTCCCCTGGAATCCCGCGCGTCTGGAGCAACGCATGGGACGCATCCACCGCTACGGGCAGGCCCACGATCCCGTGGTCATCCTGAACCTCGTGGCGGCGAGCACTCGCGAGGGGCGCGTCCTGAAGACGCTGCTGGAAAAACTGGAGAGGATCCGCAAGGAACTGGGCTCGGACAAGGTCTTCGATGTCGTCGGCCGCCTGTTCGAGGGGGTGAGCCTGCGGGACTACATGGAGCAGGCCGTGACGGAGGAAGGCGCTCAGGCGGTCGTCCACAAACTCGACAGCCAGTTGACCAAGGACCGTGTGGAGGCGCTCCGTAAGGAAGAGCGGCTGCTCTACGGTGAGGGAGGCGATGTCGCGAGCGTCCTTGCAGACGAGCGGCGTCGTCTTCAGCAAGAGAGCTATCGGCGATTGCTGCCGGCCTACGTTCGACGTTTCCTGGAGAATGCCCTCCCTCTGCTCGACCTCGGTGTGGACGGGGACCTCGATGGTGTCTTCGCGCTCAAGGCCCTCCGGGCCACCGGTCTGGACCCGTTCTGGGACGTTCTCGACACCTATCCGAGCGATCTTCAGGAACGTTTCACGCTCCATCGTCCGAAGAAGCAAGGGGACGCTATCTTTCTCCGCCCAGGGGAGCCGGTCTTCGATCAGGTACAGTCCCTGGTCCATTTGCGGTACGGTGACGCCGCGCTCCGCGGTACGGTGTTCGTGGACCCGACGAGTGATCGAGCCTACCTCTTCCATGTGGCGATGGCGACCGTCGTCCGGCGGGCGGATCCAGGTCTCCCGCCACTCGCCAACGAGGAGATTCTCGAGCAGCGGCTTGTCGGGCTGCGGCAGGATGAAAGGGGGCAGATCACCGCCATCCCCGTAGAACACCTCCTCCTCTTGCGTGGCGGGGAAAATGTCTCCGCCGGTGCGTACCCCCTCGCCGCCACCGCCGAGGCCCTCCGGGCGGCTGCGAAAAGGCACCTTCTGGACGCCACCGCGGAGGGGATGGCGCAAGAATGGAGAGCGCGGTTCCTTGAGGCGTTGCCGAAGCGGACGGAGTTCTTGGACCGTGGCTTCCAGCTGCAGGAGGGCGAGCTGGCGGAGCTTCGGACCCAGTGGAAGCAAAGGGCGGAGAACGGGGACGCCAAGGGGAAGATGGAGCTCGAACGCATCAAGGAGAAGCAGCGAGATGCGGCCAATCGACACGAGGCGGTCATGGCAGCCGCGAGGCGGGAGCCCGATTTCGTCGCGGTGGGCGATGTGCGCTTCCTGGCCCATGCCCTGGTGGTCCCGTCCAGCGATCCTGAGGACAGGAAGCGGCACGATGCCGAAGTGGAGGCTATCGCAATACGCGTGGCCATGGCCCACGAGGAGGCCCGTGGGGGGACTCCGAGGAACGTTTCCACCGCGGAGCTCGCGCGGGCCGCAGGGCTACAGGACTACCCGGGCTTCGACCTGGTCTCCGAACGGCTCGGCGGGGAAGAGCGCGCCATCGAGGTCAAGGGACGAGCGGGAGTCGGTGACGTGGAGATCACGGAGAACGAATGGGACCGAGCGCATAACCTGCGGGGGCGCTACTGGCTCTACGTCGTGTTCGACTGCGCCACGCCACTACCACGGCTGGTGCGGGTGCCGGACCCCTGGGGGAAGCAGATAGGCAAACCTGTTGGCGGCGTCATCGTTGGCGATGAGGCGATCTTCGACAACGGGGAGGAAGACGAATGACTTCGAAGGCCGACGGTTCCACCCCGGCGGCGAAGGGACTCGACGGGCCTCGGCTCATTGAGAGAGCGTTCCCGCTCAAGCAGGCGTCGCTAGACTCGATGCACGAGAAGCTCTGCCACAAGGGCCACCCGAAGGCGCTCCACATCTGGCCTGCTCGGCGGCCTCTCGCCGCGTGCCGAGCCGCCCTCATTGCCACGCTCCTGCCCGACCCCGGCACGCCCGAGAAGCGGAAGGAGATCCTGGATCGTCTCGCCGGCAAGGTCGTCCAGGTTCCAAAGAAGAAGAAGCTCCAGAACGGCCAGGTCAAGGTGGAGCACAAGGAGGAGACAATCAGGGGAATCCTCCACTGGGGTCGTGAGTCGGGTCCGGACCTGGAATGGTTCCGTGGGGAGATCCGCAAGGCGTACGGGGGCCGCACCCCGCATGTGTTGGACCCCTTTGCCGGCGGGGGCGCCATCCCCCTCGAGGCCATGCGGCTCGGGTGCGAGGTCACAGCGATCGACATCAATCCTGTCGCGTGGTTCATCCTCAAGTGTACCCTCGAGTATCCCCAGAAGTTCGCGGGCCAGACGCGTCCCTTGCCTAGGTTCGCTTTGGAGTCGCCCGACTTCATGCGTGACTACTTCAAGGGCACCGGCAAGTACACGAAGAAGCAGCTCGAGGGCAAGCTCTCCGAGTTCCAGACCCGATTGCTGGAGCCGCCCGAGGCGGACCTCGCATGGCACGTACGCGCTTGGGGGTGGTGGGTGCTCCAGCGAGCCAGGAAAGACCTCGAGAAATATTACCCGACGATGGACGGGATGCCTACGGTCGCATACTTGTGGGCGCGCACGGTGGCGTGCAAGAACTGCCGCGTCACGATCCCCCTCCTCAAGACGCGGTGGCTTTGCAGGAAGGACAACAAGCGCGTCCTCCTGATCATGGAGCCGAACAAAGACCGCACTGGGGTCGCCTTCGGCGTTCAGGCTAACGTGCCTGTCGTGGGCGGGAATGCGGCGCAGCGCCGCGAGCACGGCGAGCGCATCGGGCAGGGCACGATGAGCCGCAACGGCGCTTGGTGCCCGTGCTGTGGGCAGCCGGGCACGGTGGCCATGACGCTGGAGGACATTCGTCAAGAGGGCCTCGCTGGTCGTCTACGAGCGATGATGACGGCCGTCGTCGTCGATGGTGAGGACGGCAAGGAGTACCGGCTCCCAACCGGGGCAGAGGCTCAGCTCGCCGAGGAGGCGGGGAAAGAAGTCGACCAAGTCTTCGCGGGGGTCCCGTACGGGATTCCGAACGAGCCGACCCCCAAGGGGGGAAGCGGTGCGAGCAGGGCATTCTCCGTGGATGGCTACGGCTTCGACAAGTGGTCGAAGCTCTTCACGCCCCGCCAACTTCTCGCCCTCGGCACCTTCATCAAGCACACGAGGGCGGCGAGAGAAGCATTGCAGAACGAGGGTTACGGAACGGAGTGGGTCGAAGCGATCGTGGCCTACCTGGCGTGTGTCATTAACAAAGTGGCCGACTACAATAGCGCCCTTGTGGCCTGGCAGACAAAGAGCGCAAAGGGCAGCAATACCTTCAGCAGGTGGGCCATACCGATGAAGACCGATTTCGTCGAGAACGCCCTCCTAACGAGTGACTCCGGCGGCTGGACAGCCGTCACGAACTGGGTCACGGACCCGCTACTCGGAGCCCTCAAGACCGCCTCCGAGGAAGCACGTCCGCCCAGGGTAATCAACGGGAGTGCCCTCAAGGTGAAAGCCGACTCCGATTTCGTCCTGACCGATCCCCCGTACTACGACGCCATATCGTACTCGGATCTCATGGACTTCTTCTACGTGTGGCTCCGCCGGACCCTTCACGGGTTCTCCAGCGAGTGGGACAAGGCCTTCGAGGCCCCCCTCGCGCCGAAGTGGGACCATGAAGCCCAGGACGGCGAACTCATCGACGATGCCAGCAGGCACGGCGGCGACCGAGCGACATCCAAATCGGTTTACGAGGAAGGCATGTTCCGGGCCTTCCAAGCAAGCCACGCCGGCCTGCGCCCGGACGGCCGCCTGGTCATCGTCTTTGCCCACAAGAATCCTCACGCCTGGGAGACGCTCGTGGCAGCAATCATTCGCGCCGGTTTTGTCGTGGACGGAAGCTGGCCCATCCAGACCGAGATGGGAAATCGGACCCGCTCGCAGACCTCCGCCGCTCTCTCTTCCACCGTTTGGCTTGTCTGCCGCAAGCGTCTCGAGTCAGCGCCCGCCGGTTGGGACAACCAAGTCCTCGCGGAGATGCAGTCCAGGATTCACGACCGCTTGCGCGAGTTCTGGGACGCCGGCATTCGGGGCCCCGACTTCGTGTGGGCCGCCACGGGACCCGCGCTCGAAGCGTACAGCAAGCACCCCGTCGTGAAGAGGGCGGACGAGCCCGGTCAAGTCTTGGCGGTGAGCGAGTTCCTCCGCCATGTGCGGCGCATGGTCGTTGACTTCGTCGTTGGGCGATTGCTCTCCACGGGAGGGGAGACCGCCACTGGACTAGATGACGTCACCACCTACTACTTGCTTCACCGCCACGACTTCGGCTTCGAGGATGCCCCGGCAGGGGCTTGCATTCTCTACGCAGTCTCCTGTGGGCTGAAGGACACGGACCTCGCAGCCGAGCACGACCTCCTTGTCCGAACTGGGGGCAAGGAGGAAGAAGACGAAGAAGGTGAGGAGGGGGATGAGTCCGAGGTGGAAGAGGGCTCCGGCAGCACAATGCGGCTCAAAGCATGGAACCAGCGCAGGGGGAAGGACCTGGGGTACGACAGCAATGGTCGACCCAAGCCACTGATCGACCGCATCCACCGCCTCCTTCACCTCTGGCGGGCTGGGGACGTCGCCAAAGTCGATGGCTACCTTGATGAATACGGGCTCTCGCGAAACCCGACATTCCACCAAGTCCTCCAGGCGCTCATCGAGATGGCCAGAGAGGGGAGCGAAGAGCGCAGCCTACTGGAGAGCATTAGCAACCATGTCTCCGCGAAGGGCGGCACGGTTAAGAAGCCAAAGACCATCCTGGAGTACACAGACCCCGATTCCGGGGGAGGGAAACCCAAATGACGAAACTCGCATGGAAGCCATGGCACCAGGTTGTCCAGCTCCGTCCCGATCTCCGCACAGGAGAACTATCCCTTGCGATGTTTGCCGCGGACCTCTACGAGGTCCTCCTGGGCCGGGGACCGAGCGTCTACCGCGACCCGAAGGAGTTCTTCACCCTAACCTACCCCACGTACAACTTGCGAGAACTCGCAAAGGACGTCGCCCTCCGCCTCGCGGGGAAGAACGACAAGGCCGTCCGGCAGCTTGAGCTCACGTATGGCGGGGGGAAGACCCACACCCTGATCGCGCTCTACCATCTCTTCCACGAGGGCACGAAGCTCCCGGACATGCCCGCTGTCCAAGAGTTCCGAGAGCACATGGGAATCGTCCCGCCGAAGGCGCGCGTCGCGGCCCTCACGTTCGACAAGCTGGACGTGGAGAAGGGGATGGAGGTCCGTGGCCCCTCCGGTGAGAAGAGGGTGCTGCGCCACCCCTGGAGTGTACTGGCGTTTCAGTTGGCGGGCGCGGACGGGTTGCGTCTCCTGAACGCCGATAACAAGGACGCGGAACGGGAGAGCGCGCCCGCAGAGAACCTCCTCATCGAACTCCTCGAGATCCCCGCCAAGACTGGCCACGCGACACTCGTCCTTATCGACGAGGTGCTCATGTACGCCCGCGAGAAGGTGGCGCTGGACCCCGTGTGGCGGATCAAGCTCGCCAACTTCTTCCAGTACCTCACCCAAGCCGCGGTGAAGGTACGCACGTGCGCGATGGTGGCCTCCCTTCTTGCCACGGACCCCAGGAAGAGCGACACGCTCGGCAGGGAAATCGCGCAGGAGTTCTACAACATCTTCCGCCGGGAGAAGGAAGAGGGCGTCCAACCGGTAGTCAAGGAGGATGTCGCCGAGATCCTCCGTCGGCGCTTCTTCACCCCGGACTCCATCCGCGACCCCGACGCGTTCAAACCCCACGTCGTCGCCGCCCTCAAGGGGGTTGCGGACCTCGACGAGCACACCCGGAAGGACGCCAAAGCCGCAGAGGAACGTTTCCTCAAGAGCTACCCGTTCCACCCCGACCTCACCGAGGTCTTGTACTCGAAGTGGACGAACCTGGAGGGCTTCCAGCGCACCCGGGGTGTCCTCCGGACCTTCGCCTTGGCCCTCCGCGAGGCCGAGAAGTGGGACGAGTCCCCCCTCATCGGTCCGAACGTGTTCCTCACCCCGCCGGAGAAGGCGGGGGTCAGCGAAGCGGCGCGGGAACTTACCTCCGTCGCCTCCATGGAGGAGTTCGAGGGGAAGAAACCGGACTGGACGGCAATCGTGAACACGGAACTCGACAAGGCCCGCGCGGTCCAGGAGACCGCCCCCTCCCTCCACTCGCGGGAACTCGAGCAGGCGGTGCTGGCCACCTTCCTGCACTCCCAGCCCGTAGGGCAGAAAGCCCTCACGCGGGAGCTGCTCGTCCTCCTAGGGCCGACACGCCCGGACCGGATTGACTTGGAGAAGGCACTGATGGCGTGGTCCGACGTCTCCTGGTTCCTGGATGAGAGGGAGATCGCCGCCGCGGCCCGGCCGGGGGAACCCCGCCAGCTCCCCAAGGCGTGGCGCCTTGGCCCGGAGCCGAACCTCCACCGGATGCACCACGATGCCCGCCAAAAGATTGGGGCCGAGGCAGTCGAGGCGCGACTACTTGAGGAGATTCGCAAGGTAAAGACCCTCATCGCGGGCGCCAACGCCGCGGGGGTCCACCCCCACCTCCTGCCGGAACGGCCCAAGGATGTCGACGATGACGGAGAATTCCACTACGCCGTACTGGGGCCGAAGGCCGCCTCCGACCCGGGCAAGCCCAGCGCCGAGGCGGCGCGGTTCCTGAGCGAGACGACCTCCGCGGATCGCCCGCGGGTCCATCGTAACGCGGTTGTCCTCGTCGTCCCTTCCCGGGACGCCCTGGAGGTGGCTCGAGACCGCGTGAAGGACCACATGGCGTGGCTCGACGTCCAGGCCCAACTGAAGGACCAGCAGGTCGACATCACTCGGCGGACGCTGGTGAAAATGAACGAGGAAGACGCGCGGAAGAGGGTGCCCGAGGCCCTACAGCAGGCGTACTGCATCGTCGTCACCGTCTCCGAGAAGAATGAGGTTATCGCCTTCCGAGTTACTGTCGGGACCGACCCCCTGTTCGGCGTCGTGAAGGCGGACAAGCAGTCCCGCATGCACGACGCGCCGATCAACGCGGACGCGATCCTCCCCGGAGGCCCCTACGACCTCTGGCGGGAGGGAGAGACCTCGCGACGGGTGCGCGACCTGGCGAGCGCGTTCTCCCAGTTCCCGCACCTCCCCAAGATGCTCCGGCACAAGAGCGTGGTGGATACGCTGGTCCTCGGGGCGAAGCAGGGGGTCTTCGTGCTCCGCCTGACGAGGCCCGATCGCTCGATTCGGACGTTCTGGCGGGAGGAACCCTCGGAGGAGGAGAGAAAGGATCCCAGCCTCGAGGTGGTCCTCCCCCATTCCGCGGAGCTCGCACGGATTCCTCCCGATCTACTCCAACCGGGCCAGCTTCCCGACCTCTGGGAGGGCGTGCAGATTGGGCTGCACCGGGTCCTCGAGTACTTTGCCGGCGGGCGCCTCGTCCAAGTCAAGGGAGAGGGATACACGGAGACCGTGATTATTCCGAAGGCCCCGCGAAACGTCGTCGACGAAGCGGTCCGGGAAGCCGTCCGTGAGGGCGACCTTTGGCTCCTTGCCGGCGGGGCGAGCCTCTTCGGGGAGGACGTACCTCTGGGGCTACTCAGGGACGACGCGATGCTCCAAGGCCCGCCCGTACCGGTGGCTCCGACCGCGCTCCTCCCCTCGAGCCTACCGGAGGCCTGGGCCGACCATGAAACCACTCCCGCGGCGCTTGCTTCGGCTCTGTCGAAGAGGGCCGGCAAGGCACTTCCCTGGCGCACAGTCCGAACCGCCATCGACCATGCACTCCGAGCGCGATTGGTCCAGACCGCGGTAGGGTTCACTTGGACAGGTGACTTCGGCCAGGCCAACTCGGCCAAGCTTCGTGTACCAGCGGGCCCACCACCACCCCCACCATCCAACGTGCGGGTCGCCAAAGGCCCTCTCCGCGCAAGTCAGTTCCAGGAGCTGGCGGACCGGCTTGGGGAGATCTCGAAGATAGCGGCGGACGACAACCTCAAGCTCGGCGTCCAAATCGAGATTGGCGGGGCGAAGCCTCCGACCGCCGAAACGATATCCAAGGTGAACAAGGTTCTCAAGGATGTCGATCCGAACTTGGAGTTGAAGTCGGAATCCTAGGTCGGTCTACTGATTGTCACCGAACATTGCCAAGGCACTACTCTGGCCATCTGGCAAATGCTTGGAATTCCATCTTCGTCATCGAAAGGTCGGGTCTTCGAGAGTCTCGCAGGACACGAGGTCGCTCCAGCGTGTTCCCGATCTCTTTTCTCTGCGCCGTCCAGTTCTGCCTTGTGAGGCAATCCAATCGATTGTCCATGTTCCTCCAATCTCCTTGGTCAATTGTATTGATGTCGCACCGAATCGGGGCTGCCAAGGCTTCTGCAAAATGGCCACTTCTATCGAGGCCTGCCATGTCCCCACGTGGTCTGGTAGGGTCCTTATGACCACGGTTCGTCCAGTTATCAACGGTGATAGCCGTGTCGAAATCGCCTTTAACCTTCCCCTTGTCTGACTCAACGGGATGACGTACACTATCTCCGTCGCGGGGGTTGCAGGGTTCAGACGCGCCATCGCGAATGCTCCCTCATCTAAATCGACCCCGCAACAACCCACCCCCTCACTCACCTCCTCTTCCCCGCGACGGACCTCTTTTGCTGCACAGGAACCGACCTGGATCCTCTTTGGGCGCAAGCGGCCACCTCTTCGACCTCCGTCTATCTTGCGAAGGTCGTGGTGCATCTTGACCGCTCGAAGGTCAGACAATCCAAGGAAGGCGGAAGGATGCGGCTTGATCTGGACTGGTCGAGAGGAACCTCTTGCCCTTGTGTCTCAAGTGCTTCAGAGAAGTGGAGTCCAGTTGACGAAAATCAATGAGAAGATCCACAGTATTAGTACGCGCCCCTCTCCGATTGGACACTAGCACGGTTGGAAAAGGGAAGTCTGAAAGAGAGGACGCGCTTCCCGTGGAGGGGAGACGATGAGCGGTCCCTTCACGCCGGAACAGAAGCGGGAGATCGTGGTCGCGCTGCTGACGGGAAGGACGTCGACGGCGGAGCTGTGCAGGCAGCACCAGGTGAGCAGCACGGCGCTCTACCAGTGGCGTGACAGGTTCCTGGAGGGCGGGCTGAAGGCGCTCCAGGGCGACACGCCGTCAAAGAGGGAGCATCAGCTCGAGCGGGAGAACGACAGGCTGAAGGAGCTCGTCGGAGAGCTAGCCCTGGCGAACCACGCCCTAAAAAAGGGGCTTCCAGCGAACGGAGGGCGGAAGCGGTGACTTTCCTTGTGGAGAAGGGGACATCGGTTGCGCACTCGTGCCGCCTGGCGGGAGTGTCGAGGTCAACGTACTACT
>Ga0315285_10004494_pt1 | contig 14457 bp, 11 predicted proteins | sample YL17G09_36_MG_FD_203698 | JGI IMG/M metagenome (GOLD analysis project Ga0315285, IMG submission 203698) | Sediment microbial communities from Yellowstone Lake, YNP, Wyoming, USA - YL17G09_36 | ecosystem: Environmental > Aquatic > Freshwater > Lake > Sediment | place: USA: Wyoming | collected...
TCCTCGACACGTTTACGCCGCGCACCACCGGCGGCAGAGTGCGGGCGACGGCGGCGCGGTGGCTTGAACACCTTTACACGGACGACGTCATGCGGGTTCCGGGCGCGCACGCACTCGATGCGCGGCGCGAACCCGTGTCCACGTTCTTGAACGGTCAGCGTCGCATCGCGACGGAGTACTGCGGCGAGATGAAGCCGACCGACCTCGACGAATATGTCCGTCTCGGCGGTTTTACGGCGCTCGACCGGTGCCTGCAGATGTCTCCCGAAGACGTCATCGCCCTGATCGCACGGAGCGGGTTGCGGGGGCGTGGCGGGGCAGGTTTTTTGACGGCGCGGAAGTGGCGCGAGGTGCGCAACGCGCCGGGCGCGGTCAAGTACATCATCAGCAACGGCGACGAAGGCGATCCCGGCGCGTTCATGGACCGGATGACGCTCGAGTCGTACCCGTTCCGCGTTCTGGAAGGGATGCTGATCGCCGCCGCCGCCACCGGTGCGACCCGCGGCATCTTCTACATCCGCGCGGAATACCCGCTGGCGGTAGTTCGGGTGCGTGCCGCGCTGGAAACGTGCGCGGGTGCGGGTTTGGTCGGCGGGCGCATCATGGGCCGGGGCCAGGAGTTTCGCGTCGAGTTGCGGGAAGGGGCGGGCGCGTTCATTTGCGGCGAGGAGTCGTCGCTGATCGCATCGCTCGAAGGGCGGCGGCCGACGCCGAGCCTGCGGCCGCCGTATCCGGCGCAGCACGGGCTCCACGGATATCCGACGCTGGTGAGCAATGTGGAGACGCTGGCGTTTGTCCCGTGGATTGTGCGCCACGGGCCGGAAGCTTTCGCCCAGATCGGGACTGAACGCAGCAGGGGCACGAAAGTTTTTGCGCTCGCCGGTAAAGTGCTGCGGGGCGGGCTGATTGAAGTGCCGATGGGCACGACGGTGCGGGAGATCGTTGAGCGGATCGGCGGGGGAGTGGCCGAAGGGCGGCGTCTCAAAGCGGTGCAGATCGGGGGCCCGTCCGGCGGGTGCATTCCGGAATCGCTTGCGGATCTTCCCGTCGACTATGAGAGCCTCACGGAAGCGGGGGCGATGATGGGTTCGGGCGGATTTGTCGTGCTCGATGACAGGGACTGCATCGTCGAGATGAGCCGGTATTTTTTGTCGTTCACGCAGATCGAGTCGTGCGGGAAATGCACGCCGTGCCGCGTCGGGACGAAACAGATGCTCGAGATCCTTGGGCGGCTATGCGAAGGGCGGGGCAGCGCGGATGATATCGAGGCGCTGGAGCGGTTGGCCGTAACGGTGCGGCGGAACAGCCTGTGCGGGCTTGGCCGGACGGCGCCCAACCCGGTGCTGACGTCGCTGCGCTACTTCAGAGACGAGTTCGATGCGCACATCAACGGCAAATGCCCGGCAAAAAAGTGCAAGGCGCTCATCACGTACTCGATCACGGAGGACTGCACCGGCTGCACGAAATGTGCGCAGCAATGCCCGGCCGGCGCGATTGCGATGAAGCCGTACGAGGTGCACGAGATTGATACGGCAACGTGCGTCCGATGCGGCGGTTGTCTCGAGGTTTGCCCGGTGAACGCCGTGGAGGTGAACTAGGTGCCGCGCCTGAGGATCGACCACATCGAGATTGAAATCCAGGACGGCGCGACCGTGCTCGATGCCGCCGCCAAAGCGGGCGCCAAAGCGGGCGCGGACATTCCGACGTTGTGCTATACGCGGCAGACGGGCGCGCAGGCGTCGTGCATGGTGTGCGTGGTGAAAGACGCCGCGTCCGGCCGGATGTTGCCGGCGTGCAGCGCCAAGGTGGACGACGGGATGGAGATCGACACGGGCGGGGATGAAGTGACCTCGTTGCGGCGGGAGACGCTCCTGATGCTGCTGAGCGAGCACGTTGGCGATTGCGAAGCGCCGTGCACAAGGATTTGCCCGGCGTCGCTCGATATCCCGCGGATGATGCGGTTGATCGCGGGCGGCGACGACGGGGGTGCGGCGCGCGTGGCGAAACGCGACCTCGTGTTCCCGGCGACGCTGGGCCGGATCTGCGGGGCGCCGTGCGAGAAAGTGTGCCGCCGCGCGCAGTACGATGCGGCCGTCGGGATTCGGTCCTGCCATGGGGCGCTGGGCGAAGGGAAGCCCGAGCGGGCGGCACCGTCGGGCAAAACGGTCGCCGTAATCGGCGCGGGGCTGGCGGGTTTGTCGGCGGCATTTTCGTGCCTGCTTCGCGGCCACGCGTGCCGGGTGTACGACGAAAACCTTGCGGCCTGCTCGACCCTGCGCGATCGATACGGGCACCAGTTGCCGGCGGAAGTTCTCGACGCGGAGATTGAGTCGATTCGCGTGATGGGCGCAGATCTGATGCTTGGATCGGTGGTAGATCCGGCGGCGGTGCTGTCAAGGTTTGATGCGGTTATTGTGGCTTGCGAGGCAGGTGCGCCGGCCGTGCCGAATGTGTTTCGCGCCGTCGAACATGCGGTGCCCGTGCGATCGGTCGCCAACGGCAAGGCTGCGGCAGAAGTGGGCGATGCGTTCGTCCGCGGCGTTGAACAAGAGCAGAGCAATAGGCGCTACAACTCGGCGATTGGACAACTGCGGGCCGAGGAGATGGAGGCGTACGGCGTGACGCGCCTCGTAGATAATCCGGCCAGCGAGGCGGCGCGTTGCCTGGGTTGCGATTGCCGCAAGCCGGTTTCGTGCAAGCTGCGGGAGTACGCCGACCGGTACGGGATCCGCGGGCCGGTCAATCGCCACATGGACCGCCCGGCCGTCGCGCCGATCCAGGTTTTCGGTCCGGTCTTGTTCGAGCCGGGGAAATGCATCAAGTGCGGCATCTGCGTGGATCTGTGCCGCCAGTCGGGCGGCGGCCTCACGTTCGCGGGGCGCGGTCTCGACACGCGGGTAGAACTGCCGCCCGGCGTGAGGATCAGCGACGACCTCGCGGTCCGTTGCGCGCAGTCATGCCCGACCGGCGCGATGGCCGTGAGCGCGTGCGAGGAACCGTTATGAAGATCTGCCTGCTCGTTCCCGGCAGCGGGGGCTCGTTTTACTGCCAGAACTGCCTGCGGGACTATTCGCTGGTCCGTGCGTTGCGCGCCGCGGGCCAGGACGCGGTGATGCTGCCGCTCTACCTGCCGCCGTTCGGCGACGAGGCTGATACGTCGGAGCACGCGCCGGTGTTTTTCGGGGGGATCAGCGTGTATCTGCGCCACCACGTGGCGTTGTTGCGCGGGGCGCCGGCGTGGCTGGACCGGCTGCTGGATGCGCCGTGGCTGCTCAAGCTGGCGGCGGCGCGCGAAGGTTCGACAAACGCGGCGCAACTCGGGCCGATGGCGCTCGAAATGCTCGAGGGCCGCCGCGGGTTTCAGAGAAAAGAGTTCGACCGCCTCGTCAAATGGCTCGTAACGCACGAGAAACCCGACGTGATCCACATCTCGAACGCGCTTCTGATTGCGCTCGCCACCGAGATCAAGCAGGCCATGGATGCGCCGGTCGTGTGCAGTCTTCAGGATGAGGAACCGTGGGTCGAGGCGATGGGCCTGCCGTACAGCAGGGCGTGCTGGGACAAGATTGCGAGCCATGCGCCGCACGTCAGCCGGTTTATCGCGACGAGCGGATGGTATGCGGACAGGATGGCCGGCAAAATTGGCATTGCGCGTGAGAAAATCGATGTGCTGTTCCCGGGCGTCGAGATCGACGAGGCCGGCGGCGGGCCGATTTCGTTCGACCCGCCCACGGTCGGGTTTTTGTCGCGCATAAACGCGGCGCAGGGATTTGATTTGCTTGCAGACGCCTTTATCGACCTCAAGCGAGATCCTGCGCTTAAGAATCTGCGGCTGCGCGCGAGCGGCGGGTGCACACACTCCGACAAGCCGTTCCTCAAGGCCGTAATGACGCGGCTCCGGAACCACGGCTACCACGATTCGGTCGAGATCGTGCCGCGATTCACCAAACCGGAGCGCAGGCAGTTCCTGCGGTCGGTGTCGGTTCTGTCGACGCCCGTTCGTGGTGGCGAGGCGTTCGGCGTGCAACTGCTCGAGGCCATGGCGTATGGCGTGCCGGTGGTTCAACCGCGTGCGGGCGCGTATCCCGAGATCATCGAAGCGACGGGCGGCGGGCTTCTGTATGATGCGGGCACGCCCGGTGCGCTGGCGGGCGGGCTGCGGTCGCTGCTGGTCGATCCGCCGAGGGCGCGCGCGCTGGGCATGGCCGGGAGAGCCGCCGTGACGGAGCGGTATAATATGATCCGAACGGCGGATGCCATGATAAGCCTTTACCAGTCGGTGCTGTGATGAATAAGCGTTCGATCGGAAACATTGCTCTGGCCTTGATGGCCGTTATTGGCGGGTTCGCGGGCGGATACCTGCTGTTCAAGAGGCCAGTTCCGGCGACCGCTCCGGTTGCGCCCGGCCCTGAACCGCCGCAACAGCCAGAGCCCGTGGCACAACCCTCGCCGGCGCCGCAATTCAACAGGGAGTGGAACACCTATCACGGGCCTGCCGCGTTCACCGGCGCAGTCGACGCGGATCTGCCCGATCAACTCGATCTTTTGTGGCGATTCAAAGCCGGCGCGCCCGTACGCCAGACGCCCGTCATCCACAACGGGCTGGTTTATTTTGCGACGGCGCGCGGCGAGGTCATCGCGCTGAACCCGGACGGGCAGCGCGTGTGGTCGCGTCAGTTGTTCAGCGGCGAGCAGGGCAAGGACGGGCCGCTCAGAGCGCAGATCGAGGCGCCTCTGGCGTGTTTTGACGGGCGCGTAGTCGTGGGCACCATGGGCGGCGCGGTCCACGCGCTGGATGCGGCCTCCGGTGTCGAGCAATGGCGGGCGCAAATCGAGAGCCCCGTCATGGGTTCGCCGAATTACCTCAAAACCGCGGCGCGCGCGCGCATCTACGTTATTGGCAGAGCCGATGCCGTGCTCCATTGCGTCGACGCCGCGACCGGCGCGATTGTGTGGCGCGGCGAGCCCATCGACCGGTGCGACGGCTCGCCCGCCGTGTCCGAACGCGCGGTTGCATTTGGGAGTTGCGCGGCGGCCCTGCACGTGTTTTCGCCGGACACGGGGGCGGTCGTCCGGAACATTGAACTGGGCGCGGACTCGCAAGTGGCGGGCGGCGTTGCGCTTGACGGCGACTGGATCGTTTCGGGCTCGCGCAGTGGGAAGGTCTTGCAGGTGAGCGCGGCGACGGGCGAGGCCGCGTGGACGAATACGGAGATCGATGCCGAGGTGTTCACGACGCCGGCGCTCACGGCGCAGCGGGTCGTCATCGCAGGCAACGACGGAATTGTTTATGCCATTGATCGGGTGTCGGGCAAGGTTGTTTGGCGGTATGACGCGGGGGGCAGCCCGTCGTCGCCTGTCATAGCGGGCGACAAAGTGCTGGCGGCTGCCAACGGGTTGCTGTTCATGCTCTCGCTCGATAGCGGCAGTAAGATCTGGGAGTTCAAAGTCAGCGGCGAAATTACGGGGCCGTCCATTGCGCTTGGTTGCGTTTTTGCAGGGAGCGAAGACGGCACGGTCGTTGCGTTCGGTCCTCAATCATCAATATCACCCAACTCTGCGGCAGGAGGCTCTGAAACTCTATGGCGCGTCCCATGACGACCTCAAAACCTGTAGTGGAATTGCAGGGCGTTTCGAAGGAGTATAAGTCAGGCCCGCAGTCGGTCCTCGTGCTGAAAGACGTGAACCTCGCGATCAAGGTGGGCGAGCGTCTGGCGGTAGTCGGCCCGTCGGGCAGCGGGAAAAGCACGTTGCTTAACCTGATTGGCACGCTTGACGCGCCGACCTCGGGTCGGGTGCTGTTCAAGGGGCGGGACGTTGCAAGGTTTTCCGCGAAAGACGTGGCGCGCGTGCGGAACCGGGACATTGGTTTTGTTTTTCAACAGCACCACCTGCTGCCGCAGTACACGGTGCTTGAGAACGTGCTCCTCCCGACGTTGATAGCGGAAGCGGCGCCGCGGGTCGTGAAACGGGCGGAGGAACTGCTCGACCGCGTTGGGCTTGCAGACCGGGTTGATTACCGCCCCAACGAGATCTCGGGCGGGGAACGGCAGCGCGTGGCGGTTGTTCGGGCTCTCATCAACCGCCCGAGCCTTCTCCTCGGCGACGAGCCGACGGGTTCGCTGAATCAGGAGGGCGCGGACGAGCTAGCGCAACTTCTGCTCGATCTGAACAGGGAATTTGAAATGGCGCTGGTGGTCGTGACGCATTCGATGTCGATCGCCGAACGGATAGGCAGGATTTTCGAGTTGCGCGACCGCTCCCTGCACCCCCGGAAGTAACCCATGACGCTGTTCCGCCTGATCGCCCGCAATATCGCATACCACCGCAGGATGCACGCGGGCCTGCTGGTTGGCGTAGCGCTTGCCGGCGCCATCCTCACGGGCGCGCTGCTCGTCGGCGACTCGGTCGACTCTACGCTGGAGGCGATTGCGGGGTCGCGGCTCGGCCGGGTCGCGTTTGCAGTGGATCGCGCGAACCGCCCGTTTGACGAGCGGCTCTCGGAGAACGTGCGCGCGCGCGCGCCGCGGCTGAACGTTTCGGCCGTGCTCCGGTTGCCCGGCATGCTTGCCCAGCCCCCGGAACGGCAGGCCTCGCGCGACCAACTGAACCGCGTCCAGGTGCTCGGCGTCGACTCACAGTTCTTCACCCTCGCGCCAACGCCGACGCCGATCGCGCTCGAGCCGCAGACAATCGCCGTCAGCGAGAAAACGGCGCGGGCGCTCGATGTCCGGCCCGGTGACGACCTCGTACTGCGCGTGGTCCGCCAGAACCGCATGCCGCTCGATGCGCCGCTTGCCGCGCGAAGGGACGAACGGGTCGCCGTCAGTCTCGTGACCGTCTCGGCCGTTCTTGGCGACGCCCAGCTTGGCGATTTCAGCCTTTCGGCGAATCAGATCGCGCCGTACAACGTTTTCGTGGACAGGGCGTGGCTGCAGGACCTTGCGGGCGCGGGGCGCCAGGTTAACCTGCTGCTCGCGGGAGGCGAAGTGGAGCATGGGGATGCGCAACGCGCCCTCGACAGCGCGTGGGATCTCGAGGACGTCGGCCTGCGGTTGCGGGCGGACCCCTCCGGCGTAATCCAACTTGAGTCGGCCTCGATTTTCATCGACGATGAGGCGGTTCGGGCCGCGCAGCAAATCCCCGGCAGCCGGCCCACGCTCACATACCTCGTCAATTCGATTGCGCATGACGGCAGGATGACGCCGTACTCGTTCGTGCAGGCGGGGCCCGTGCCCGCGGATATGCCCAGCGGCCGCGTCGTTATCAGCCAGTGGCTGGCCGACGAACTGGGCGCGGGGCCGGGCGCCACGCTGGACGTGGCCTACCTCAAGCTGCTTGCCAACAACACGTTCGCCGAACGGACGCGCGCGTTCACGGTGCACCGCGTTGCGGCGATGGAAGAACTTGCCGTCGAGCGCGACCTCGCGCCGCAGTTTCCCGGCCTCAGCGACGTCGAAAGCTGCTCCGACTGGAGCATTGGCATGCCCATGGACGAGGAGCGCCTCAAGGATCCGGCGAACGAAGCCTATTGGCGCAACTACGGGCAGACGCCGAAACTGATGCTCGCGTATGAAGACGGGCGGCAGATGTGGGGCAACCAGTTTGGCAACGTCACCGCAATACGATTCGGCGGCGCGGATTCCGACGTCGGCGAAGTGGCCAAGCGGCTGCGCCGGAACATTTCCGCCGATAAAATCGGGCTCAAGTTCGTGCCAGTGCGCGAAATCGGCCAAACTGCCGTCGAACAGTCGATGGATTTTGGGGGTTTGTTTCTGGGGATGAGTTTTTTTCTGATCGCGGCGGCCCTGATCCTGCTCGGACTGCTCTACGTGTTCGGCTTGCAGCAGCGCGCCCCGGAAATCGCGACGCTCACGGCGCTCGGTTTCAGCCCGTCCCGCATCCGCGCCATCTTTTTGCTCGAATCGGCGCCGACAACCGTTGTGGGGGCCGCACTGGGCGCGATCGGCGGCGCAGGATACGCCAAAGTGCTCCTCGCAGGGCTTGCCCGATTTTGGCCGGCAGCCGTGGCGGGCACGCCGGTCGCCTTTCATGCGAGTTTCGGCACCATGGCGGTCGGCGTCGGCATTGCCGTGGGATGCGCGATGCTCGTGGTGGCCGCGGGGCTTTGGAGAGCTTCGCGTTACTCGCCGCGAGAACTGTTCGCCACCGATTTCGCCTCGGCGGCGATCCCGACAGGGCGCCGCAACTGGGGGCTGCTGCTGCCGACGGCCGCGCTCGTGCCCGTGGTTGCAATCAGCATCAACGTGTGGCTTGCCCAGCCCCAATCCTGCGTGCGGCACTTTTTCGCCGTCGGCGCGCTCATGTTGCTGGCCCTGCTCGGCTATGGCCGGTGGTTGTTGTCGAGGCTCGCGTGTCGTGAATCGTTCACGCGGCCCCGCGTGTGGAAGCTGGCGCTGGTCAACCTCACGCGGCGCCGCGGGAGAACCCTCAGCGTTGCCGGCCTGACCGCATGCGGTTGCTTCCTGGTGTTCGCCGTCTCGTCGATGCAGGAAAACGTGGCGCTGCACGCCAACGACAGAGGATCCGGAACGGGCGGGTTTGCCGTTTTCGCTGAGACAACGATCCCGCTTACCGGCTCGCCTGCTAATGCCGCTGGAATGGTCAAAGCCAAGGCCGTGGCGCTGCGCGTGCGCGACGGCGACGATGCCGGCTGCCTGAACCTTAACCGGGCACAGCTACCCAGGCTGTTTGGTGTGAACCCGGAGACGATGAGCGAACTGGGTGCGTTCTTGCCGGCAAAGAAAAGGGGGACACCCCCCACAAAAACCGGGGGGTGTCCCGACGGGGTGCGTCCCGACGTGTGGAATTTGCTCAGGGAAAGTATGGCGGACGGTGCGGTGGCGGCCATCATTGGCGATTCCGACACGGCCATGTGGGGACTGAAGAAAGGAGTGGGGGCCACGTTGCCGTACCGCGACGAGAGCGGGGGCGAGTTTGTGATACGTATCGCGGGTGTGCTGCCCATGCGGCTCTCGCTGTTCCAGGGTTCGCTGTTGATCTCGGACGAGGCGTTCACGCGGCTGTTTCCATCGGAGTCGGGCTTCCGCGCGTTCCTGATCGATGCGGGCGAGGAACCCCCGCCGGATCTTGCACGCCGGCTCAACCGAGACCTCGATCAGTATGGGATGCAGGCCGTCCCTGCCGTCGATCGGCTGCGTGAGTTCTATGCCGTCGAGTCCACGTACCTCGCGATGTTTCTCGTTCTTGGCGGGCTTGGCCTTGTGCTGGGCGCGGGCGGGATCGGCGTGGTTGTTTTACGCAACGGCTTTGAGCGGCGGCAGGAGTTTGCGCTGCTCGATGCGCTCGGTTATGAGAAAGCAACCATTCTGCGGATTGTGCTGAGCGAAAACGCTACGCTCGCCGCGGCGGGCATTTTGGTTGGAATGGCCGCAGCCGCAGTTTCGATCGTTCCGATCGCGATCTATTCGAGAACCAGCATCTCCGTTGCAGTTCAATGCGGCCTCATCGCGCTTATCATCGCCGCAAACGCCGTGGCCGTCGTTGCCGCGACGTTTGGCGCGCTGCCCAAAACGCCCGCCGATCATCTGCGGGAAGAGTAGGCGGGGGGCTGGTGGGGGCGAGAAGGGACATAAAGGACCTAAAGGACAAAAGGGCAAGGACGGATGAGGGGAGGTTGTCGAACCCGTTGCCGGGGTTCTTGTTTTTGGTGTTGGTGACCGAGGGTAGCTGCCGGCCCTGGACAGGTATCGAGTGGTCGCGAGGGTATTTGGTCAGGGTCTGTGGTGCGTGGTGGGTACAGGATACACGGTACGGGCCGGGAGCAACCCTGGGCTGACGATTGTCGAATCCCTTCCGGGATTCCCATCGTGATTTTCAGACAACCTCTAAAGATGGATGTACAAAGGTCGGGCGAAGACGGTCGGGAGCCTCCTGAAGCAGGCTAGAGCATTTTAGTGTTGAGATGCGTATAGCCGCAGGCCGCAAAAAGCGGGGACAGACACGCTTTTCAAACTGCCGAAAAGCGAGTCAGTCCCCGTTTTTTGCTCATGCACGCGTGCCGCGTTTCAAGGTTAAGATGCTCTAAGACACTTTGGCGAGGTATCTGGCACTCCATTTTGGTGCTATCCGGGGGTGTCCCGTTTTTTGGACGCACCGGGGGCGAGATTATTTTGCCCAGTTGGTTGCGCGTTTGACGGCGTCTTTCCACTTTGCGTAACGCTGGTTTCGTTGGGCGGGTTTCATGGCGGGCTTGAACGTCTTGTCGAGCGCCCAGTTTTTTGCGGCGTCGCCGGTGTTTTTCCAAAAACCGACGGCAATTCCCGCGAGATACGCTGCGCCGAGCGCGGTTGTCTCTTGAACGACGGGGCGTTCGAGCGTGGAGCCGAGTATGTCGGCCTGGAACTGCATGAGCGAGTTGTTGGCGCACGCCCCGCCATCGACTTTGAGCCGCCTCAGCTTCACGGCGGCGTCGGCTTCCATGGCCTGGATGACGTCGCGGGTCTGGAATGCCATCGATTCGAGTGTGGCGCGGGCGATGTGGCCGGCGGTGGTGCCGCGCTCGATGCCGATGATTGCGCCGCGGGCGTAGGGGTCCCAGTGGGGCGCGCCCAGCCCGCAGAACGCCGGCACGAAATATACGCCGCCGGAATCGGGCACGGTTGCGGCGAGCTTTTCGACGTCGCTGGACTTTTTGATGATGTTGAGGCCGTCGCGCAGCCACTGTACCGCGGCGCCCGCAATGAAAATGGAGCCTTCGAGCCCGTACGTGACCTTGCCGTCAAGGGTCCAGGCGATCGTTGTGAGCAGTCCGTTTTTTGACTCGACCGCCTTCTCGCCGGTATTCATCAGGATGAAACAGCCGGTGCCGTAGGTATTCTTGGCCATTCCTGGCTGGAAGCACGCCTGGCCGAATGCGGCCGCCTGCTGGTCGCCGGCAATCCCGCTGATCGGCACGGCGGCGCCGAACAGTTTGGGGTCGGTCTCGCCGAGCAGGCCGCTCGAGTCGCGGACTTCGGGCAGGATCGCGCGGGGAACGTCGAGAATGGCGAGCAACTCGTCGTCCCACTCGAGCGAGTGGATATTGAACATGAGCGTTCGGCTGGCATTGGAATAGTCGGTGGCGTGGACGCGGCCGCCTGTGAGGCGCCAGAGCAGGAACGTGTCGATTGTGCCGCAGAGTATTTCGCCGCGTTCGGCGCGTTTGCGCAGGCCTTTGTGCCGGTCGAGGATGTACTTGACTTTCGTGCCGGAAAAATAGGCATCGAGCACAAGCCCGGTTTTCTCGCGGAACATCTTTTCGGCGCCGGGCCGTTTCTTGAGTGCGTCGCAGATGCCGGCGGTGATCCGGCTCTGCCATACAATGGCGTTCTGAACCGGCCGGCCGGTGTCGCGTTCCCAGAGCACGACGGTTTCGCGCTGGTTGGTGATGCCGACGGCGGCGAGATCGGCGGCGGTCGCCCCGGCTTTACGGATGGCGTGTTTTGCGGTGGCAACCTGCGTTTTCCAAATGGCCTCGGGGTCGTGTTCGACGTGGCCGGGCGAGGGGAAAATCTGGGGGAACTCCTGCTGGGCGGAAGCGGCGACCTTGCCGTCGCGGGTGAACAGGATCGAGCGGCTCGAGGTGGTTCCTTGATCCAGTGCAAGCACATACTTGGCCATGATGCATTCTCCTCACGTTCAGTTGATGATACAGCCGCTAGAATCCAACCGCCACATAAAACGCGGCGCCCAGAACGCCGCCCACTATCGGCGCCACAATGTAGCCGGGCGCGAAAAGCGGCGAAAAGCGGGGACAGACACGCTTTTTCCCAACTGCCGGAAAAAGCGAGTCAGTCCCCGTTTTTCGCCAGGATCATGGTTCCCAGCATTTCCGCCAAGTAGTTTTGCATAATGTCTTTTCCCCTTCGGTCAGTGTAGTGAGTCGTTAATGGCATCTCAGTTTTGGGCGCGAAAAGCGGGGACAGACACGCTTTTTCCCAACTGCCGGAAAAAGCGAGTCAGTCCCCGTTTTTCGCTTCTTTCTTGATTTCTTCATAAGTGGCTTCTAGTTAGTCACGTGGTGTTCCTCGGCCGCGACACGCGGCGCATCCTCGGGCTTGTCCGTCCACACATGCGTCACGCGAGTTCCGTCTATGCCGAAGGCCTCCGCGGGTTCGCGGCCGAGATAAGCGGGTATCGCGGGGAACGGGCATAGCGCCATTTTTTCGATGTCGTACCCGTTGAAGATGGCGCTCCACGAATAGGGATGCCCGTTGCCATCCACCATACCGAGCATGGCGAGGCGTAGGGGCTTTTGGCCCATGCCGGTGAATTGCTTTTCCATCGTCAGGGGCCCCATCCCGTTGTTATGCGCTTCACCATACCACGAAGGCTCAAACCGCAGCCACCCAACTCCCATGGGACAACTGCGACAACCGGGACCAAGCATACTAAGTGTATCCGTCCGATCGGTCGGATCGGTCGGATCGGTCGGATCGGTCATTCCGCGTTTCGTGTTCCGCGTTCCCCACTTGAAATTTCCCTGCCCGGAATGCGAGAGTCGCACCAGTTAGAGGGAGGCGCCATGTTTCAGGCGGGCTTTGCGGCCAAGTGCATCACACCGCGCATTGGGGATGAGGTTCCGGGTCTTTTCGCGCGGAGGCGGTCCACGGGTGTTTATGACGACCTGTACGCGCGCGCGGTGGTGATTGACGACGGCGCTCAGGCACACCTGCTGCGTCGAGCTTGCCAACGGGTACAACGGGTACATCTGCACGCCCGAGGCGTTTGCCGGCGGCGGCTATGAAGTTCGAACCGCCCGCTCGAGTTTTCTTGAATCTCATGCGGGCGACAGAGTGGTGGCGGGGGCAAAGCGGCTCGCCGGCCGCATGTTCGCCGGCGCCGAAAACGACATCGGCCGCCTCGAAAAAACCTGGCCGCAATTCGCCGACGACGAAGTCCTCGACGGTATCGGGCAACTCACCCGGAACTCTTGATCGGCCCCGGGATAGCTTTCCCGGGGGACAGATTTCGTGTTAATGCGCCACAAAAAACCGAGCCACTTGATCATCCTTGCCGGCGGCCAGACCGGCGTCGATCAGGCCGCGCATCGCGCCGCTATGGCAGCAGGGCTTCTTTGCGCGGGCTGGGGCCCGCCCGGCGGCGAATCTGAGGCAGGGCCGATACCGGCCGAGTTTCCGCTCACGCCGACGCCCGAAGATCGCAGCCGCCTCGCCCCGGACGTTCCCCGTACTCAACGCACGGAGTGGAACGTCCGCGACGCCGACGCTACTCTCATCCTCGACGTCTCCGGCATCACAACTGACCCCGGCACGGCATTCACCTCTCACGTCGCCGGGGTTCTAGGCAGGCCGCTCCTTATGATCGATCCCCGCGATCAGAAGAACATCGAAGTCGTTAAGGCATGGCTGGACAGATATGAAGTCCGCGTTCTCAACATCGCCGGGCCAAGCGAAAACACCTCCCCGGGCATCTCAAAAGCAGCCTTTGCCTTCTTGTCGGCCCTATTTGGCACGACACTATTCAACGGTCAAGAAACTCTTTAGTGTCGCGAGAATAAGCCCCCGGGTTCTCTCAGCAAGATTCAAGGCATCCTCTGCTTCGCAGTTGCTGATATCGGGTATGTCGGCTGGGTAACGTGCTTCGACAGCGTAACTGGACAAAAGGATGGCTGGCTTAAGGCGTTCGGCCAACTCTTCGTTATGTCCTGAAATCAGTACGATAAGAGCGCCGATATTGTGTGTCTTTGGAAAATCGATCTGGTTCCAGGTCAAGTAAGCCTTCACATACTTTTCAGCCGCCTGCTGAGCGTGAAACCCAACGATGCCACCCATGGAAGGACCTGATTGGAGAAGGATTCTTGCAGCGTCCAAGTCTTTGTTGGCCTTACAGACCCACTGCCGCACCAATTCGCGTTTGATTTGTTCAGGCGGCTTCATAGACGACCTTGCCATGTTTGTTGGCGGGGTAGGCTATGCCCCCGATAATGTTCTTGGTTTCCTCGAATCGCTGCCACGTCATTAGGATGATGTCAAAAGGATATCCAAGATCAACAAGCGCCTCTTGAACGCGGAGCCAATCTTCCCGGCCGTTCCCGATCGACTTTTCGAGGATGAGCAGATCAATGTCGCTGTCTCGCGTCATCTCTCCTGTGGCGGCAGAACCAAATACGATGATCCGTTCGGCGGCGATGACGGTCGTTACACGGCGTACAATTTCTTCTACAAGGTTCTGGTCTATTCCCATAAACCTGATTATACAAAAATGCGAGGCTCCTTTCCCATGTGATTAGGCCCGTCCCAAATCCGCACGTAACGAAGGGACATAAGGGACGAAAAGGAGACAGTGCCGGGCAAAGCCGGCAAGGTGTAGCGAGTGAGAGTCTTGCACAGTGAAGGCGTAGCGAGCCACACTGGCCCCGCGCCATGGCGCTTCGGTCGCAAGGCCGCGGTGCAAGCGTTGGCAGGGGAACGT
>Ga0315285_10004495_pt1 | contig 14457 bp, 10 predicted proteins | sample YL17G09_36_MG_FD_203698 | JGI IMG/M metagenome (GOLD analysis project Ga0315285, IMG submission 203698) | Sediment microbial communities from Yellowstone Lake, YNP, Wyoming, USA - YL17G09_36 | ecosystem: Environmental > Aquatic > Freshwater > Lake > Sediment | place: USA: Wyoming | collected...
GAATGATCTCCGCCAGCTCCGGATCCGAAACCCCGTCCCGCATCGGCCCCCGGAGATCGATCTCCTCGTCGGAAAAAAGGCAATTTCTCAGCTTCCCGTCCGCGGTCAGGCGGATCCGGTTGCAGCGCTCGCAGAAATGCTGGCTGATCGAGGTGATAAATCCGATCGTGCCCCGGCCGCCTTTCATTCGATACATCTCCGCCACGCCCGGTTTTTCCTGCATCTCCATGGGTTCCAGGGGGAAACGGCTGTTTATTACCTTCTTAACTTCTTCCGCCTGTAGATAGAGGTCTTTCTGCCATTCCTTCCCGTTCAGATAAGGCATATATTCAATGAACCTGACCTCCAGCCCGCGGGAAAAAGCCAGCTCGGCAAAATCCAGGATTTCAGCCTCGTTGTTCCCTTTGATCAGGACCGTGTTGATTTTAATTTTCTCGAATCCCGCCTCCTGGGCTTCCTCGATTCCCGCCAGGACTTCTCCCAGCCCGTCGCTACCCGTAATCCGCTGAAAATTTCGTGGATCCAGGGAATCCAGGCTGATGTTGACGCGGTTCAAACCGGCTTCCCGCAAAGGCCGGGCAAACCCCTTAAGCAGGATCCCGTTCGTGGTCAACCCCAGATCCTCGATCCCGGAACGGGAGAGCCGGGCGATGAAATCCACCATCCCTTTGCGCAGGAGAGGTTCCCCGCCGGTCACCCGGGCTTTCCGGACCCCCAGGCCGACCGCCACCCGGACAATCCGCAGGATCTCCTCATAACTCAAAATCAATTCGTGTGGGAGGCAGGGTTTGCCCCCGAGCGGGCGGCAATAAAAGCAATTCAGGTTGCAACGGTCGGTGATGGAAATCCGGAGATAATCAATCCGGCGCTGGTAAGGATCGATCAGGGACATGAAGCTCCCAAGGGTCCAAGGGGCCTAGGATTCAAGGGGCCCAGGGTATGAAGCATATTAACTTATGACGGATGGCATATAACAATTTGAAAACCAGAATGCTTAATTTTTTATTTGAATATTCAATCGACATTTGAACTTCACTACCATCTTGAACCTTATTTTTTATATTTTGATCTCATAAACGCCACTGGAACCCTAGGCCCCTGACCCCTCGAACCCTATCTTTTCTCGTTGTTATTAAGGATTTACATCTCCGGCGGGGCTTCCTCCGAATCCATTCGGAAGAAATCATCCTGGGGCACGGTCTCCCACCCCGGGGAAGCCTGCTTGGGTTCGGTTCCCTCCTGGAAGGCCTCAAAAACCGGCTGTTCCGTCTCGGGGGTGGCCAGGAGTCCGTTTTCCGGGTCGATCTTGGCAAAAACAATCCCGGGGGGAACCGGAAAATCCCTGGGCGGGTTGCCGGTCATAACCTGGGTCATGTACTCGATCCAGATGGGAATCGCCGCCTGGGCCCCGGTGGCGAATTTTCCCAGGGATCTTTCATCGTCAAAACCCACCCAGACCCCTGCCACCAGGTCCGGGGTGTATCCGACAAACCAGGCGTCTTTATTGTCGTCGCTGGTCCCGGTTTTCCCCGCCACCGGCCGGTTCAGGATTCTCGCTCTCCACCCGGTCCCATGCTGGACCACGCCCTCGAGCAGATAGGTGATCAGGAAGGCGATGTCCGGCGCCACCACCTGGTCCGACTCCAGCAGAAGCGCCTCGTTCCGCGCCGGGTTTTTTTCCTCGGTTTCCGCCGCGGGTTTTTCCGGTTCAGACTGAACCCGGGGAGCGATTTCGTCCGCCGGGAGATAAGGAACCAGCAAATACCCTCCCCCGCCCGGGCCATTTTCCAGGGTCGGGGGCAGGTTCTGTTCCAGGATTTTCCCGTCCCGGTCGCGAATTTCCTTGACAAAGATCGGGTCCACCTTTCTTCCCTGATTGGCAAAAACACTGTAGGCGGAAACCAGCTCAACCGGGGTTACCGCCGAAGAGCCCAGGGCCAGGGAAAGATCATTCGCGAGCTCCGATTTAATCCCGATGCGCCGGGCGAAATTAACCGCCGTATCCACCCCGATATCCTGCAGGAGCCGGATGGAAACATTGTTTACCGACTTGGCCAGGGCTTCCCGGAGGGTGATCGGTCCGTAAAACTTCTCCTCGTAATTTTTCGGCCGCCAGAGCAGTGCCGTCTCCGGCTGTTCGTACATCATCGGCGAATCCACCACGATGCTCGCCGGGGTGTAACCGTTTTCCAGGGCGGCAGAATAAAATATCGGTTTAAAGGCCGATCCCGGCGAGCGCAGGGCCTGGATCGCCCGGTTAAATTCGCTCCGGCTGTAGTCATATCCCCCGACCAGGACCCGGACGAAACCGGTATCCGGCTCCAGCGAGACCAGAGCCGCCTCGGCCAGGGGCTCCTGCTGGAGGCTGAACTGATATTTCGGATTGATCCCGGAAGAGTCGGGGCTGATCCCGATTACCTCCACCAGGATCACGTCCCCGGATTTTAAAACCCGGGCGGGTTCGGAAACCCCGGTCCAGGAAAGGTCCTTGAAGGCGATTCTCCCGAAAGCCGAGCCGACCTTGACCTCCACGGCGCCGTTTTCCGAATTCACCCGGGCCACCAGTCCCTGGTAAATTTCTCCTTCTTTTAACTGACCGATCTGGGGATTATTAATCCCCTTGAGAATAAAACCCTTGCCGTCCGGATCCCGCACCAGGATCGAAGCCGTGGAAGCGTTATTGGTTCTCTCCGCTTCCGCTCCCTTGAGAAAACCTTCGTATTCCTGGGGCGAGAGGTGCCGGATCGGCCCCCGGAATCCCTGGCGTTTGTCCAGCTCGCGGAGGCCCTGCTTGACCGCGCGCTCGGCCGCGAGCTGCATCGGGAGGCTCATCGTGGTATAAACCTTCAGCCCCCCCTGGTAGAGAACCTCATCCCCATAGCGGGACTGAAGATAACGGCGGATGTGCTCGGCAAAATAGGGGGCCTTGAGTAAAGGAAACTGCTGGCGGCGGAAGGAAAGGGGCTGGCTGGCGGCCTCTCCCGCCTCATCCTTGGTGATGTGGCCATCCTCCACCATCCGGTTCAGCACGTAGATCTGCCGTTCCTTGGCCCGCTGGGCATAGGCATAGGGGGAATAGCGTCCCGGAGCCCGGGGGAGCGCCGCCAGGAAGGCAATCTCCGACAGGTTCAGTTCCTCCACCCGTTTCCCGAAATAGGCCTCGGCCGCCGCCACGATTCCATAGGCCCCCTGCCCGAAATAAATCTGGTTCAAATAAATGGCCAGGATTTCTTCCTTGTTTAAATTCCGTTCAATCCGGTAGGCCAGGATCGCTTCCCGGATCTTGCGGGAGATTTTCCGTTCGGAGGACAGCAGCATGGTCTTGGCCACCTGCTGGGTGATTGTGCTTCCTCCCTGCACGATCCGGCGTTCCTTCAAATTGACCAGGAAGGCCCGGATGATATCCCCGATGCTTATCCCCTCGTGCCGGTAAAAGGAGGCATCCTCCGCGGAGACAAAGGCCCGCTTTATCTGGAGAGGAATGAGCTCAGGGGTAAGGATCTTCCGCCGCTGCAGGTAATACTCGGCAAAGGGCTCCCCCTGGTCATCGTAGAGTATGGTCATCAGCGGGGGCCGATAATCCAGGATACTGCCGAGCTTCGGAAGGTCCCGGGTAAAGTAGTAAAAAATCCCGATCAGAAATAAAACCAGGATAAAAGCCAGGATTTCGAACCAGATTAAAAGGGAATACCGGCGTTTCCCGGGAGTATCCTGGGATAAGGAAATCCTCTTGATCTTCATCGTTCCAATTCTAATCCCCGGATCCCAGGAAACGGTAGCGGTTCTCTTCCCCGGGAACCATTTCGACCTTGCCCTCGGATTCGAGCTTATGCAGGTGACCGGCCACCGTTAACAGGGCCGGGAGCCGGAACCGCTCCTCGAGAATGGGGTAGATCTCCTGGACCAGCTCGGGGATAGTGAGTTCCGCGCGCTTCAGGTGGACGAGGATCTGCTGTTCCCGCATGTGCCGATGCCGGATCAGGGTAGCTATTTTCTTCCGGGGGTGCCTGATCTCCTGGCCATGGCCGGGAAAAATCTGGGCAATTTCCAACCCTTTCAGCCGGTCGAGCGAAGCCAGATAATCCCGGACATCCCCGTCGGGCGGGCCCACCCAGGTGGTGCTGCCCCCGACCACCAGATCCCCGGAAAACAGGATCTTTTCCTCCTTCCAGAAATAGGCCAGGTGGCCCCGGGTATGCCCCGGGGTGCCCAGGACCTGGATCTCCCCGCCGGCAAATTTGATGATTTCCCCGTCCGCCACCGTTTTTACTTCGGTCTCCTCAAACCATTGTTTAATGGTCGGGATTTCCTCGGGGTGGGCGAAAATCTCCGCCCCGGTCTCCCGGGCGATGGCCTCCCCGGCCTGGGAATGGTCGGGATGATAATGGGTGATCAGAATCCGGGAGATCCGGCCTCCGGCCGCCTGCTCCACCACTTCCCGGGCGGTTTCGCGGTACCCGGTATCAATCAGAAGGGCATCCTCTCCTTCCCCCAGCAGGTAAATATTTACCGGGTAACTCGCTCTTCCCGGGAGGGTGATCTTTTTTACCAGGTCGCGCAAGCCCTTTTCCCCCGTTATTACTAAAACTCCAAGCACAAAATTCCAAAACAATTGGTTTTGGAATTTGGCTATTGGTGCTTAGTTATTGGTTTACCGTTTGGTTATTGGTTATTAGAATTGGGATTAATAATATTGGAGCCGAGAGGGGGACTCGAACCCCCGACCTGCTGATTACGAATCAGCTGCTCTACCGACTGAGCTATCTCGGCCCTTCTGCCGGCGTTTGAAGAGCAAATACTTGGTTTCCTTTCCGTCAATCGCTATTACTAAAAAACGGTCCCGGTCTTTGACTTTCTCGATCGCCTTCTGAAAATCCCTCAGGTTCTTGATCTTCTCCCCTTCGATTTCCAGGATCACCTGGGCCTGGGAAAGCCCGGCCTCACCCGCCACCGAGCCTGGTTCCACGAAGGAGACGAACACCCCTTCCTGGGCTTCCAACCGGTATTGGAACCGGAACAGATCGGTCATGGTCTTCACATAGAAACCCAGGTCGGTCTCCACCTCTTCCGGTTCGATCTCGGGCTGTTCTCCCACCTTGATTTTGAACTTTTTTTCCTTTCCCTTCCGGACCAGGCCGATTTCCACTTCCTTTCCCGCCTCGGTTTTCGAAACCATCCGGACGAAATTCTTGATATCCTCATCGTTCTCGCACTCGACCGGGTTGCCCGCCAACTCAAAGACAATATCCCCCGGTACGATCCCGGCCCGCTCAGCCGGGGAACCGCTGAAAACCGCGTTTACCACCACCCCGCTCCGCTGGGGAATCCCGTAGTACTCGGCCAGGTCGCGGTTCAGGGGCTGGATGGTCACCCCGATCCAGCCCCGGTCAATCTTGCCGGCGGAGAGGATCTTGTTTTTGACCTCGAGGACGGTGTTGACCGGAATGGTGAAACCGATCCCCCGCCCCTGCATCATTGAGTTGATCCCGATGACTTCCTGTTTCAGGTTTACCAGCGGCCCGCCGCTCGAGCCGAAATCAATCATGGCGTCGGTCTGGAGGAAATCCGTGATCAGGGGCCCGTTCTCCACATTTCGCCCCCTCCCGCTGACGATCCCGAAGCTGACCGTGCCGTCCAGGCCGTAAGGATTGCCGATGGCCAGCACCCATTCCCCCACCTGGACCTGGTCGGAATTCCCCAGCTGGGCCACCGGGATCTGGCCTTCCGGTTCGATCTGGATGACCGCGAGATCGGTCTGTTTATCGGTGCCCTTAACCTTGGCCGGGAATTTCTTTTTGAAATTGGGAATGGTTACCGTGATTTTCACCGCCTTGGAGACGACGTGTTCGTTGGTGATGATATGCCCCTGGGGATCGATAATCACCCCGGACCCGACTACGGTCACCTTGCGGTTTTCCTGCTTCAGGATCGCCTGGATATGAACCACCGCCGGCTGAACCGCCTGGGAAACCTCGGTTATGACTTTCTGGAGCGCGGTGAAATCACACTGCGCGTTTTCCGCCCGGCTTGATTGCGGAAAAAGAATCAAATAAAGTCCGACCCCCAGAAACCAGATCCGTTTTTTCATTATTCACCCCGAAAGGAAGAAGTTGGAAGCCATCGAAAAAAACATCACCGCGAAAATCATCACCAGGAAAACCACCAGCAGCCCCGGCAGGGTCACCACCAGGGCGGCCCGGGCGGTCGAGATCCCCTGGGATTCCCGGATTCCCCAGATTAAAAGGATGGGTTTGTAAATTCCCTTGATCAAATCCCCGAGAATAGGGATCACGCTCAGGACATCCGGGCTCTCAGCGTAGGAAACCGCGCTCAAGGTGTTTTTAAAATCCCGTTTCCCGCCGAAGAAGCGGACGAAAATGTGAAAAACCACGCTATAAAACAAGGTCCGGAAAAAACTGAAAACCGGCGCGAAAAACAATATCCCGATAATCAGGCTCCCGCTGATCTCCTCATTTTCCAGCCCCAGGCTTGCAAGCCAGGAGGTTCCATACAAATAGAGACCCGGCAGGCTCAAAATGGTTCCGATGGTGCCCACGATCACCGCGTAGGTGAGGGGAGCGATCCAGCCGGGAACCGGGTCCCGGAGATTTTGAAAAACCCGGCGGGGGGAAAACATCACTTCCGCCCAGGTCTCGGCCAGGGCCCGGAAGAATCCTTTGGTTTTCAGGTTCTCCCAGGAAATCCCCGATTTACCCTCCTTTGACTCCGGAGGCGAGGAAAATAGCGGGTCGGGCACGGGCTGGTCCGGCAAGAGCACGGGTCCGGTCTGGCCGGGGATGATTTCAGGTGATTTCGGTCCTTCTTCCACGACTAAATGATATTCGCTTTCCCGTCTCTTTGTAAACCCGACTGGAACCCAGGTTCAACCCTCTCGATTTTTAACATGGATTACTGGTCGAACAACTAATAGCAAAAGGCAAAAGGCAAAAGGCAAAGGGCAAAGGGCAAAGCGCAAAGCGCAAAGAGCATAGAGTAAATGGCGGAGAGAAAATTTAAATTTTGATATGTCATTTTTCATTCTGAAGTTTTATTTTTTTATCCGCTTCCCAGCGTCCTAGTGTAGTGCATCTAACGCTTCTTGACATAAATTCCTTAACTGTCATTCCCGCGAAAGCGGGAATCCAGCCTTTTTTTGTCATCCCCGCGAAGGCGGGGATCCAGAAAAGGAAACTGGATTCCCCCGGATCAAGTCCGGGGCAGGCTTAGTCAAGCCCGGAATGACAATCAATGTAAGGGAACTTAAGACACACTACCCTAGCTTTTTACCTAAGCGCCGCGATGCTGACCCGGCCCTTCTGGCCGAATTCGGAGGCCACCAGGTCGCACTTGGTGCGGATGAGATAGGCAATCGGGGCGTTGACTTCCTGGCGGTGTTCGGAAAGCACGTAATAATTCGCCTGGCCCTTGCTGAGGATCAGATCGGTTCCGGTTAGCGCTTTCTTCAAAGCCGGGGACATCTCCTCGAAAGAGATCCCGAGCGTATCCGGCCCGGCCTCGATCACCTGCGCGACCTGGTCCAGCCCCACCATTTTTCCATCCTTAACCGTGGCGTCGGAGGTGATCGGCCCGCCCCGGAGCGCGGAAGTGACCCGGGCGCCCAGCCGTTTGAGCTCTTCGATCAGAAGGCGGTCGAGCGCGATTTCCCCGACATTGTCGTGAAGGAAAAGAACCTCCCGGGCTTCACCGGCGGCTTCATATATTTTCCCGATCTCATCAACCGCCAGGGGCCGGGAAGCGGCCTCCCGGAGCCGGGAGTCCATGTCTTTCTCGGTCACACCGTAACCCGTACCGACGGTGCGGAAATCCATTTCATTCCCGGCCACCGCCAGGCGGACCAGCCGGTGGAAACACTCGAGGTCCGACAGGTCTTTTATTTCTCCCCTGATCCGGGCGGCCAGCTTGAGACACACCTGGTTGGCCCGCTCCCGGGCCTCCGCGAAGGGGACGGTGATCCCGGTTACCCTTTTCAGGGTTCGATGGATCTCAGTGATATAAGAGGCGGGAGGCCGGGAGCCGTCAAAACCCTTGGCCAGGTATCCCAGCGCTTCCCGGATCACCTTGCGGCTGGTCTCGGGGGAAAGTTTAAGGGTCCGGATCGCCCCCACCAGGTCATCAAGAATGCAGGGAATGCAAACGTTCTGCGCTTTCAAATTTTGGCCTTATTCCTTTTCAACATTGCCTAAGCGTTTTACCAGGTGATCAATCCCGATAATATCCACCTCCAGACCGTTAACCTCCCGGCTGTAGGAGCGAACCACATCGCCGGCCACGATCCAGTTTTCTCCCTTCTCATATCTTTTTCTAAAAGCCCGAAGGCCATTAATATCAAAGGCGTCCGCGGACCATTTGCATTCGATCGCCAGGGGGTCTTTCCCCGGCCCCACCAGGACAAAATCAATTTCGTGACCTTGCTTATCCCTCCAAAAGCGAACATTCCTTAATTGGCCGTGAGCCATCATTTCATTCAAAACTAAATGCTCCCATAATATTCCCAGATCCTCCGGCCGGAGTTCGCGCCATCCCCGATAATACCTGACAAAACCCGTATCGAAAGCGTAAACCTTGGGGGCGGAAATAATCTCGTTTGAGCTTCGGGAAGAGAATGGCTTGATCACCTGAAACACCCAGGTGGATTCCAAAACCTTGAGGTAGTTCGCCACGGTCATCCGGCTGATCTCGCACGGTCCGGCGTATTTGTTGGCTTCGAATATCCCTCCGCTGTTGACGAAAAGAAGCTCCATCAATTTCTGGAATGAATGTCTCCTTTCCAGCCGGAACAACTCCTGAATGTCCTTGGCCCAATAAGAATCAATCCATTCCTGAAAATCATTTCCCGTGACCTCCGCCGGAAGAAAAAAAGGAGGCAGTCCGCCGCGCTCCAAGCGGTATTTAATGTCCTCCCGGCCAAAATCCTTGAGATCGGCGCTCATCATTGGAGTTAATAAAATCTCCGTTTTCCTGCCGGTCAGCGTATCCCGGAACTTCGTGGAAGCCTGCAGGGAAGACAAACCGGTCGCCAAAACTTTTGTTTCCGGAAAATAATCCGACGCGATCTTTAAAAGCTCGGAAGGGTTTTCCAAGCGGTGAATCTCATCCAAAATGATTCTTTTTCCTTTTACTCCTTTAAGGAAAACCTCGGGATCGTGGACTTTATTCCGGACCCGTACCAGTTCACAATCAAAGTACTCGGCCTTTTCGAGGGATCGGCTCAAAAAAGTCTTTCCGGCTCTCCGCACCCCGGCCAGCCAGATTACGGAACGCCGCTCCCAGTCCTTTTCAATCTTGTTAATCCAGAATTTACGTTTAACCATATGCAATTAGTTTTGCATATAGTTTAACCATATGCAATAGTGATCGCATATGGTTTCATGCTCAGTCGAGGTCATTCAAAACCTGAAACCCTGACAAACGTCAATCGTTCCAGACCGGCCCAGGACAAGAGTGTTTACATGTGTTAATAAAAGCAAACCTGCCCAAAGGTTCAATTTGATTATTAACTTGGTTTTTTGGATAATTGAACCACCCGAAATCTTGGAGGGGTTTTGGAGCCTGTTTTTTCTGGTTCTAAAACCCTTTTTATATTGGGGAGTTTGAAATAGGAATATTTAAATGACCAAAGGAGGCTAAAAATGACTATAGAGGAGCGTTTGGAAAAGATGGAGCAGGAACTGACTGACGCGAAGCACTGCAATCGTTGGCTACGGATCGTTATAGGACTGGTCGTGGTGGGATTGATTATTGTGGGGATAGGTCTAATTTGGATGTTGACGAAAGCCACCGTTACCGCAGCCACGATACATGCTAATTCTTTCTTTGTTGTAGACGAAAAGGGCAAGACCCGCGCCGTGTTGGGCGCGAACAAGGACATGGCGGGGTTGGGGCTGGACGACGAGAACGGCAAACCCCGTGCCGCGCTGGCCTTGACCAAGTACGGACCGGAACTGAGGCTGTGGGATGAGAATGGTAAAGTGATCACTGATCTGTGCGTAACCAATTTAGGATCGACGCTGGGGCTGTCCGACGAGAAGGGCAAACTCCGTGCCGGGCTGAACGTGAACAAGGACGGGCCGAGTTTAATGCTGTTAGATGAGAACGGCAAAGGCCGCGCCGCGCTGGCCGTAGACAAGGACGGGCCGAGTTTGACGCTGTTAGATGAGAAGGGCAAAAAGATCTGGGGCTCACCTTAGTCGCGGCCCGATATTTCGTAAAGTTAAATATTTAACGTTTTCCGATAAAGATAAAATCAGATCGGTCGTTTGTTCAGAAATGTAAAATTTAAAACAGGTAGGCATAGTTGGTTACCTGTCTAAATTCCCGGAAATTATAGATTCTAAACACGGTTTTGGAGAAAAATAATGAAAACTGGAAGAGAGAGAGAAGAAAGGGAAAAAGATGAAAAAAGGGGAGAGTATTTTAATCTTTCTTTTCTTAAGAAGAATATTCGGCTCCCGAGATGGATGTGGTTAGTATCCATAGGGTTGTTGTTTTCGATGCATTTTCTATGGGACCATTCGAACTCCAAAGATAACAGAAATATATTGAACGAATTGTCACCGATGAGGGAGAAATTCGAAAATAAAAACATTCCAACCTTTTCGTCGAGAGAGCTGGCCTCAGAGGGGGTGAGACATCAGGGTTTTGAGGTGTTGGCAGGTAAAGATATAGGCAATACAGTCTCCCAGCCTGCAGGTAAATCACAGCAAGAAATCGAGCAGACATTAATCGCAGTAGAGTGGTTTGAAAAAGCAGTTAACCTTCAAAAAGAAATTGAGGGCAAAGAGAATCTCTCTGAACTTGAGAAAGTAATTTTGTATTATTCGCGGGCCATTGAAATTAATCCTAAATATGCCGACGCCTATTACAACCGGGGAAAAGCCTATCGTAGAAAAGGTGACCTTGATCAAGCCATCTCCGACTATAGCCAGGCCATCCTCCTAAATCAAAAAGATGCGGAGGCTTATAATAACCGAGGTCTTGCCTATGCTGACAAAGGTGACCTTGATCAAGCCATCTCCGATTTCAACCAAGCTATCCTCCTAAACCCAAAAAATGCCGAGGCTTATTACAATAAAGCATGCTTTTATTCTTTAATAAGAAACAAAGAAAAAGCATTAAGTAATTTGAATAAAGCAATCCAACTCGATCCAGAGTATAAAAATAGAGCTCGACGAGATAAAGGCTTTAATAATCATCTTCGGAATGATGAAGACTTTAAAAATATTGTTCGATAATAAAATTCATGAAAAAAGCATCTTATTTTACCTTTTACTATAAACATCAAATACGTCCTGGGCGGGGCTTAGTCGTTTGTCTTGAAATGTCCAATTAGCTGCCTCTGGGGGTGGAAATGGGAAAGGTTTTAATCGTCTGGGTTTTTAATCCGGGTCGCTTTTTAGGAGATTAGATTGATCCTTTTGCAGGCGTGTTATACGGACAGAAAGCCAAAACTCCGCATCTTATGCGGATTATTTTAATTATTGTTGGTCGTCAATGGATATACCATGAACTGGGTGGAGATCTTCAACCGCCTCTGGCGGATTATAGATCAAGCGGGCGCAACAAATTTCAGCGGCCCACGTTTTCTCGACGCCGTGCGCGAAGTCAACTTTAACGTTCCCCCATACGGTGTTTTTATTGAGACTCGTAGGGCTTCCGGCCGGAGCACTAGTCGCAGTGATTATTTCTACGACATTCTAATGGATCTCGACGAGTCCTCACGGTGTCGGGTGCTGAACTTAATCTTAGAGGCCGTCGAACATGCAGAACCTCAAGCGGTAGCCGAGATTCGCGGATTGCTGGGCGGCTCGGCGCATGCACCTGCCGCAGCAGTGCCACCCGAAATCTGGAACTCAGGGCGCCTGAACGGGTTTTTGGCAGATATTGACGCTGCGATCGGGGCGAGAAACTACGACCGAGCAGTGACGTTGTCGTACACATGCCTTGAGGGTTTCTATGGTGCGTTCTTTAGGGCAAAGGCGCCTGGGCAACAACCTTCGCATGAAATTCTGGTTATGTCTCGCTGGATCCGAGATTGGATTCGGGCGTCGATCGCGGATTACCCAGACGAAGTGCTGAATCTAATAAACCACACCTCTCATGCCGTCGATCGAGCACGTAACAGATTCAGTGAAGCGCATTTTGCGGGCGAAGCCGGTAGATGGTTGGCGGTTTATGTTCGTGACATAGTCAATACTCAAATTCGCCTGTTGCTGCATTTCTTGTGAATCTTGACGGAACGTAGTTCCGTCCTCCTTCGCTAAAGCTTCGAAGGATAAATTAGTCCGATAATTAATTCATCGTCATTGTTCCAGGAACCGCCGCGCGAAGATCTGCGGATTTAATCTCTAAGGAGGGAAATGAATTCATCAACCGAAATACCCATATCGTTGATGATACTTTTCAATGTCCTCCGTTTGATATTTCGGTGCCCATGTCTCGGAATTATTGTGTGTCTCCCATCCGATGATCTTCGCCAGACTTCATGGCTCCCTTTCGCCGGCCGGAAAAACTCAAATCCGGCTTTACGCAAAGCCTTGATAACCTCGCGATCAGATACCGCCGGAAACTTTTCCCCCATTTACCTGGCTTGGGCGGGCATCGGGATCCCCGAGCTTACCACCACGTCGCCTTCGACTTCTGGAATTCGAGGAAGCTCCTTCCCGAGTTCACGGTAAGATTCAATGAAGACCTTTATCGCATCTTCCAAATTCTCCACCGCCTTGGCGTAAGTCTCACCCTCGACATGACAACCGGGCAGGATGGGACACTCAGCGTAATATCCGCCTTCTTCCATGCATTCAATCATGACCGGATAAATCAGGGTCTTAGCCATAACAATTTTCCTCCAATTTTGATTAGTCTTATTTTAAACCAAATCCCGGCCAAAAAGAAGAAAACCCCGGCCGGGGTTACCGCGCTTATTCATCTTTAAACTTTTGATCACCCTCCCCTTCATCCCCTCCCCTCAAGGGAGGGGAAATAATATTAGGGCGGGACTCGCAATGACAAATCAAACATTCAAGGGAGCCAATAGAATGGCTCCCCTACGAAAAAAATATTATGACCCCCTCCCCTCCATCCCCTCCCGCGAGGGGAGGGGAAATAATATTAGGGAGGGACTCGCAATGACGTTACGGAGCGGCGAAGAAAGAATCAATAATTTTAAACGCTTCCTCCTCCCGGAAGGTGCAGTAGTGCGGATCGTAATTGCCGGTCGGATGGCATTCAACCAGGGTGGAGTCGGCCACCGCCTCGACCAATGCCCGGGTGGAGGAATTCGGAACCTGCCAGTCGCCCACTCCCATCAGGTACGTGACCGGGATGTGAATCTCGCCGGTAAAGTTGATGGGGTCGCCCGTGTCCACCAGGGTCTGGAACAGGCCGACGATCGGGTGGAAGCGATTCACCCCGGCCAGGTTCCCGGCGGGGATCCCCGCCGCCGCCCCGAAAAGAATCGGGAAGGTAATCGTGCCCTGGTAATTCCCGAGCCCCAGGACCGGCAGGATCGCCGCGATTTGCGGATCGTTCATCAACTCGCTCAGAATTTTTGAATCGGAAAAGAATAACCCCATCAGCCCGCCCGCTCCGGAAAGCAGGGCCTTCTGATAATCGTTGGTCCCCGTGGAGAGCGCCAGGCCGAAATGCGAGGTGAACCCGCCCAGGGAATGCCCGAACTTATACAGGGCCTCGGTTTTAAAGGTATGATCGGACTGGGTCAGGCCCTGCTGCTTCAAGAATCCATTGAGGCGGGTTTGCAGAAGTCTCAGGAGAACGTGGGCATCGATCCCGGACTGGCGGAGATTATCCCGTAAAGCGCCGATATTTAAAAAGTTATAGTAAGTGATCCAGGGGTTCAGGCCCTGGTCGACCACCTCGTAACGCTGGCCGAAAAGGGGCTGGTCTCGGGAGATGATCGCCACCCCGTGGGAGGCGATGATTTTCGCCACCCGCGGTCCGTCGTCTTCGGCGTTCAGCCTCTGCACGCAGTTGTAGGCCGATCCGCCCGTACCGTGGTCCCAGAGCAGGACCGGACAGTCGGCCAGCAAATTCCCCTGGTTGTCATGAGGGATGAGCGCCGTGATCCGCATCGGCTCGGGCTCCGGCTGGGAAACCAATTGCAATTCTCCTCCGACCTTCTGGTAGTTAATCCTGCCGGTGGTGAGATCAAGATTGGAAAGGGGCAGGGTCCCCGTCGCGGAAAAGGGCTTGTCCGCCGGTCCCTGCAGGCTCGCGGTGTTTATCCATCCCTCGAAAACCCGGTAAGGGTAAGCGGAGTTGATCTCCACCGTCTTGCCGGGATGATCAGGGGTGTATTCCAGGTAAGTTTCCGCGGTCCCGCCGCCGGCATATTCGACCCGGAGAATGGTTGAATCCTGCCCGCTCGGGGTGGCGCCATTGTAATAAACCACCTTCTTCACTTCGCGCCAGTTGGTGATG
>Ga0315285_10004496_pt1 | contig 14455 bp, 15 predicted proteins | sample YL17G09_36_MG_FD_203698 | JGI IMG/M metagenome (GOLD analysis project Ga0315285, IMG submission 203698) | Sediment microbial communities from Yellowstone Lake, YNP, Wyoming, USA - YL17G09_36 | ecosystem: Environmental > Aquatic > Freshwater > Lake > Sediment | place: USA: Wyoming | collected...
GACAGCAGCGGCGAGGCCGACAACCGGCGCGCGGAAGACCGGCTGCGCCAGGCGGCGGAAATGGCCGGCTTGCGGGACGTCGCGTTTGAGTTGGAACCGGTGGCCGCCGCGCTGCACTACGAACTGCTGACAGGGAAGCCGCAGAACGTCGTCGTATTCGACTTTGGCGGCGGCACACTGGACATCACGGTGATGCGCATCGGTGAGCCGGGCCGGCGGCAAGTCTTTGCCACCGGCGGCGTGGGCATCGCGGGCGACACCTTCGACCAGCGTATCATCGCAGGGCTGCTGCTGAACCACTTTGGGCACGGGTCAACCTGGGGCAAAGATGGTGCGCCCTTCCCCAGCCAGTACACCGATGCGCTGGTCCACTGGCAGACGCTGCCGGAACTGAGCCGGCCGGAGACGTTGCGCTTCCTCGACCTGGCGGAAAAGACCAGCAGCCACGCGGAGCAGATCCGCGCGCTCAAGTCGCTGCTGGTCAACAACTATGCGGCGCGCCTGATGGACGAGGTGGAGCGCGCCAAGATTGCGCTTTCGGCGGATCATTTCGCCCTCATCCAACTCGCGGGCGACGATATGGACATCTGGCAGCCGGTCACCCGCTCCCAATTCGAGGCGCTCATCGCCGACGCGACGCGGCGCGTCGAGGCTTGCCTGATGGACACGCTGGAGCGCTCGGGGCTGCGGACAGAGGAAATTGACGCCGTCGTGCGGACAGGCGGCTCGTCACAGATTCCGTACTTTATCGAGATGCTGGGGCGCCTCTTCGGCCCGCAGAAAGTCGTCCTGTCGGACGTGTTCAGCAGTGTGACTGCCGGGCTGGCGATCCGGGCGTACCAGTAATCGTCAAGGCACCATTGCATTCACAGTTTGCTCGATGCGAGCCAGGCGCGTGGACAGGCGTTCAACTTCGTCAGGCGTAAATCTGGCGCATTCGTAGCGGCTACGGCGACTCTGATGCTCCAATTCACGGTAATCGCCATAAATGGGCGCTAACGCCGGTTCATTGGCTATCGCGGCATGACGTTGGTAGTGATTGCGAGGGTGGAGCCGGGCGTTGTGGTAGAGGACCTGATCAACCAGGTGCAGGGCAGTGTAGAACAGCATGGTGACAACCCAATCAAGGTACACATCACCCGCTTGTTGCAGGTAGGCGATTGCCTGGCGGTTGTGTTCAACCTGCTGTTGGTGCGTGACGATATCAGGCATGGGCGGAACGGGGGAAACGCAGGAAGGCGTCTACAGCCGTCAAGTCAACTGCCTCGACCGGATCAACCTCAGACCGATCAATCAGATGGGTGTCTACTCCCAGGCCCGGAAATGCCTGCATGAGGCTCCGCTCGTGATTGTAGATTTGCTCCCGGTCAGCCTCGGTGGCGCGGTAGACGATCAGCCACATTTCCAGGCCGTCTGGTCGCCAGTCGGCGTAAATAGCCTCGACTGTTTCGACGGACAGTAGACGCTCATAAAAATCGGTCAACGGGTCCAGCCGCAAGACCATGGGTGCAGGAAGTGTTACTGCTGGTACTGGAACTCTTGTCGCATTCCTGCCCGGCGGATGAGATTGGACACTCGTGCGAGGCATCGCTCACTCCTTCCATCGCTTCTGTGACAACTTGAGGGTATTATACCGCAGGTAGAACGAAAAAGGAAGGTCGAACGGCCTTACAACTAACCGGGGAAGAGCCTCAAGAGCTCCAGCGAATGCGTCGCCAGGAAGTAGGCCGGGTGAGCATGAGCGCCGCCAGCACAAAGACGGCTGCGCCCATCCAATAAGGCGCGCCGGGCATCACGCGGTCGTACACCGCACCCGCCCACAGCGGCCCAAGTATGCTCATCAGGCTGCCGAGTGCAGTGGTCACACCCATGAGCACGCCCTGTTCGCGTGGCGACACGCGGTTGGCACTGAGCGCGGTAAGTGTTGGAAAGATGAAACCGCTCACGGCTCTGTTGAGCACGGTAATTGGATAGATCAGCCAAAAGAGTGGTGCAAAGAACGTCGCCAGGTCACCGAGCGCCTGTCCCAGCAGACACACGATGGCGATGACCTTCTCGCCGTAACGCGGCACCAGGCGCGGCACCAACGCCGCCTGCGCCACGGCCAGAGCGACGCCCAACAGCGCAAGCTGTAACCCTACCTGCCACGGCTGCGCGGCGAACTTGTCAATCAGAAACAGCGTCTCTGTGCTGTTGATGCCGTTGAAGGCAAAGTTGAACAGGCACAGCACGAGCAACAGCCAGCCCAGGCCGGGCTGGCGCGCCATCCCGCCGATGGACGCCAACGGGTTGAGGTCGTTGGCGCGTATGGGTGCGGTTTCGCGCCGTTCTCTGGGCAGCGACTCGGGCAGCAGAAAGAAGCCGAGCAGCACGCCCAACAGCGACAGCGCAGCCGCGATGAACGCCGGTGCTTCCAGGCTAAACTGGCCGAACACAGCGCCCAGCGCCGGGCCAACGACGAGGCCCAGCCCCCACGCCATGCCGATGAGCGTAAAGTTCCTGGCGCGCTCTGCCGGCCTGGAGACGTCAGCAATGTAGGCCGAGGCGGTGGACATGTTGCCGCCAGTGATGCCGTCAATCAAGCGCGAAAGGAACAGCACCCACAGTGCGCCGCCGATGCCGAAGATCACGTAGCCGATGGCCGAGCCGAATACACTCACCAGCAGCACCGGTCGGCGTCCGTAGCGGTCGCCGAGTTTGCCCAGCACGGGCGCGGCAAAAAACTGCGCTGCCGCGTAGATGACGGTGAGCATGGTGACCATCAGTGCGTCGCCGCTGTAGCGGCGCACGATGTAGGGTGCGACTGGATACAGGATGCTGATGCCGACGACGTCCATCAGCATGATGAAAAAGATCAGGCCGAGTGATAACCCCACTTTATCTCTGGCTCCAGGATGTTCCGCAGCCGCCATATCGTCAGCCCAGCCAACTCCTCCAGCAAGCTCGGCAGGTAATGACCCGCCGTGCTGTCAAACAGCACGGTGCCCCCTCCGCTGACTTCCTCGTCCCCTCGCCAAAGTACAAAGGAAATGGGCACCCGTGGCAGTGGCCACACTCTGAACGTCAGGTCACCTCCCTCCATCTTCTCACCAAAGAATGGGATGCCCGTGACCTGTAAGGCTGTCAAGTCTTTCTCAGCGTAACCCAACAGAGCCTCGCAATCATCCGCCGTCACTTCCGACCGCTGCACCGGATCAAGTGCTGCCAGCGAGAGCAGTTCCCCACTGAAGGGAACCTCACTCGCTGTCGCGTACGTGGACAGAATGCAGTACATCTCCGGTACTGCACTGTAGCGCGCAGGTATTGTCCTCCCTGGTCCGGCACTGGCGGGATCAAACACCTCCATGCCGTGGAACGGGTCTGTCAAGCGCCCATTGTCGTGCAACTCAAAACCCAGCACCCAAAGCCGCTCGCCGTACCCCAGGCGATGCTTGAGCGAGAGAATCTGCTGACGACATTCCTGCCATGTCCAGCGCTCATAGGCTGAAGGCGTTCCAGCAGGCATATACTCCTCCCTGGCTTAATGCCGCGCTCCCGTAACGGATGGCGTCAGCCACGCGTGGTCAGGGCAAGGCATCCCACGTTAACCAAGACGATACATAGGCCAGGCACTGCTGAACCTGGCGCGCGACAGCGCGTCGGCTGTACGTGGGGTCAGCAGTCCCGGCCAACCTAATCCTCAACGCCGCCTCCGCGTGAACAACCACACCAGCGTACTGCTTGCTACAGCCGAAACACTCCCCATCCCCACGTGTCGCAAATACGACGACCAACTTCCCACATCTGACGTAGCAGGAACCACTTCGTCTGCCTCATTGCATACCCATGCCTCGCTTGTGTAACATCGTTGCCGCAGCGAGGGAGGAATCAACGTATGAATGCGCCCGCGAGGACCAGCGCGCCTATGACGATAATGAAAGGCCACAGGTTCGACATTAGACTACACCCGAATCGTCGTCAATGATTTTGCCCCCCAGGCTGTGACCACGAAGGATGTCACTGATGCCGGTTTTGGGCAATCCCGCCAACGATAATGCCAGGATGGGCAGCTTTCATTGCCCGGGCCGCTCCTTGATTCCCGCCAGTCTCCTCGCCAACCGCATCTTCCCTTCCAGGTCGGCCAGCCGCGCCAGCATGATCCTCTGTGCCTGCGGCGACCCGGCCCCGTGCATGGACTCCGTGAGATAGGCCGCCGCCCCCGGCCCTAGCGTGAGATTCTCCACCAGCCGCAGCATCCGGCAGCGCTCCTCTGTCGTATACTGGGCCGCGCCGCGCAGGTACTTGTCCAGGTAAGGCCCGATCTCAGGGTTGGCGAAATCTTTCTCCGATGGCAGGGTGACGAGCAAGCCGCCTGCAATATCCTGGGCGAGCCGCGCGATCTCGTACGGCAGGCGCGTCACGTTAAGTTTGCATACGTTGGCCAGCAGCGGGTCAATGAGGTAGGTGCCGGAGGCCGTCGGTTTGCCTTCCGCCGAGCACGCGATGCCGCAGGCGTACAGCGTCTCGTTGAGGTGGACCATCTCGACGATCTTGTCCTTGACGTGCGAGGCCTGGTCCGTGCCCTGGTAGCGGGCCAGCGACTGCGCCGCCCCGATCACCACGTCACCGACGCCGGCCTTGCAGCCGCCGTAACTCTGGCGATGATAGCCGGCAAAACGCTCGACGAGCAGCCCGCTGAAGGCGGTTTCACCGGCCATGAACACCCGCTCCCATGGCACGAACACGTCGTCCAGGATGATGGCCGCCTCGTGTCCACCGAACTCGCGGTTGCCCACGTCGAGCCCACCGTCTTCCAGTTTGCGCGTGTCCGAGGCCTGACGCCCGTAGATCATGAGAATGCCTGGGGCGTCCGCCGGGATCGCACAGGCGACGGCATAGTCCTGATCCTCTGCCGCGAGCGTCTGAGTGGGCATGATCATGATCTCGTGCGAGTTCAGCGCCCCGGTCTGGTGGAGTTTGGCCCCGCGCACCACAATGCCAGCGGGCCTCCTGTCCGCGATGTGGACGAACAGATCCGGGTCGGCCTGCTGCGAAGGCTTCAGCCGCCGGTCGCCTTTCGGGTCCGTCATCGCGCCGTCCACCACCAGGTCATGCTCCTGCACGTACTCCAGGTACTGCCGGAACCTGGCATGATACCCGCTCCCCAGCGCTCGGTCCATCTCGCAGGTCACCGAATCTACTGCGTTGAACGCGTCCATCCCCACGCAGCGCTGGAAACAGCAACCCGTCATTTGCCCCAGGAGGCGCAGCATCTTCACTTTGGCCACCAGGTCTGCCGTATCCTGGTGCAGGTGGGTGAACCGGTTGACCTGCCGGCCTGTCAGGCTGGAGGTGGCCAGCATCAGGTCGGCGTAAGCGGGCTGCCCGGCCAACTCGTACGTCATCGCGCAAGCGTTGAGCGACGGGCGGACCAATGGGTGGTCAACCAGGTTCTCGACCTCCTGGCCCATAATGAACACGCGCTTCTTCATCCTGCTCAGACTGGCGACGTAGTCGTCTCTCGTCATCAGCGCCATCACGATCCTCCTTGATGAGATGATTGCTTCAGGCATGCTCCTGAATATTGATAGCGATTCCACACCCAGCACAAATCGCTGCCCAAGTGTGGCGTTTCCCAACTGCAAGCCTGCACGCTTGAACGCTTCCGCTTTACTCTGGCCGCCCACAAAGAAAACCAGCAGCGTCCAGAGTGTGATCAACACCGCTCCCGCACCTTGACACACTTGACCTGTTCCAGGAACAGTGACTGCCAGCGCGATGATAACCCCATAGGCCAGCGTCAGGGACAGAAAACCCAGCAGAATCCAGCAATGCACGGCTCCGGTGCCGCCCAACGGCTAGCGCTTCACCCGCCAGGCGGCTGCGGGAATGAGTCTTTTTTCCAGGTTGTTTGCGATCATCGAGTTTCGTATCGTGAACACACAGATGTTGTACATTGGACGGCAATACATCTTTAAGTCGCCGAATTTGTGCGTCAGGGATCATCCAGTGGTGTTTGAGAAGCACACAGCGGGCATTCCGATGGTACCCATAAATCGCTCGGAAGGTATGCAATGCTCTCCATAGGAACGTTCTTGTCCGCGAAGAAGCTTGGAGCCGAAGAGCCCAGCACGAGCAGGGTGCTGACAACCACGGGTCTTGCGCCGCAAGACTGTATCTCCGCAAAGGTTCCGCGAACCGCTGATCCTGCATTGATCACGTCATCGATGATCGCGATAGCTTTTCCGTGAAGCATCTTGCGAAGACTATTCGGAATCCGATATGCCACTGGATACAAAGCGTCGTGCTGCGGGAGCACGAAGCGCTCCGTGTAATAGAATTCCACGTCAAGCTCAGAAGCAATTGTCTGCGCTATCAAGGCGCCGCCCACGAGGGGGCCGCACGTTGCCGCAACGTGGTATCTTGAAAGTCTGTTGGCCAGTTCGAGGGCGAATCGCTGTACATAGCTCGGTCGCAGAAATAAGAGATCCAAATCGAGCCACAAGTTACCGTGATGGCCGGATTCGAGTTTGAAATGCCCCTTTCGCGCGGCCAGCAAGTTCAAAAGTTCCTTCTGCATCAGTTCATTGCGGTCGCTTGCGGCCATTTCCTGACGACCCCCTTTGGATTATTGGGAGTCCCTGTGCTTCAGGGCCAAATAGGCATAGAAGGTTGTCCATTTGTTTGCCTGTCCTGCTTGGCCTCCACCACCGCGATAATACGTGAATGGTGGTGCATCCTCCAATACGTATTTTCCATCTTTGTCTTTTTTCGTCTCTAATAATTGCCAGGCTTCATCGAGTTCTTCTCGATTCCCATATCCCATAATGCTCAATGCCCATAACGCTTCAAGGAAGCTTGCCATAAAGAATATCGGAAATGTGGTTTTTGTGAGAACAAATGGATAAACTGAACGGGTTCACTCTCCGCTATATGCGCCTTTGTTTCTACTACTTGGGCGTCCGACACAGGTTTATCAAGTAATTCGGTGAATGTTCGATAGCGAACTGATGGGTTCTTTTCTTCCAACAGCCAATCCAGTACACCTTGCTCAATCCTCATAGGGTGCTCCTTGGGTGCTCCTTGTCTAATTGAGCAAAACATTAATGTGAGATCAGTCGCGCCGCCCAACATTCCGTGTGAGTGGCAGGGCGGCAAGGTCAGAACCAACTCGGGGGTTTGAGATAGCTCTTGCTTCCGTTCTATCTACAAAGATGAAACCACTTCAATCAACTGGGGACTGAATTTATCCGGTTCAGCCCTGGCAACTCTTTTCGCCACTTCGCGGTATATTGGATTAGCAGCAAATACACTCCTGAATATTGATAGCGCTTCTGCGCGATTGCCTTTCTGCAACAACGTGAGCGCATAGGAGCACTGGTACTGCAACCGGCTGTCTTCATTCGGTATGTGACCAATCGCTTCCTGAAATTGCGCTAACGATAAAGCCATTTTCTGATCATCCGGCAGGTTCGGACCATATAGAAGCTCCTCAGCATCTATCAATTGTTGGTACTTGCGATCGGTGTCAATAAGACATTGTAGTTCCTGCAAGGGCTGGGGACTATCGTAAACTCTGAAATCGTAGATGTAGCCTTCCCATGGTTTGGCGACCGCTTCAGATGAGACGACTTTGATGACCGCCGACTGCGCTCCCCGAATATCGCTGCCCTCCTGCTCAGCCGCTTCCATCGCTGCCATGATTCGATCAACTAACTCGCCGCTATTGTTCTCAAAGGCTGCCCCCATTGCACTCCAAACGGTATTCTTCAGCATCATATTGGCCTGACAGGAATAATGCTTGCCAACATGCTGTCCAGCCTCTCCAATACAGTTTTCACCAGTATAGGCCGCCACGTTTCCCTGAGCATTGATAATGGCGACCTGGTTGTGCCGGGCATCAGGGTCACAGCGGGTTAGACTGTCAAGTATTTGAGCGGGTGTTTTTCCCAGACGTATCATGTCAAAGCCCGCAAAGGCATAGAAAGGGTCTGATTCTGCCTGACTTGCGATTACCCCAACACCTGGTTGCACCCAGATCACACCATTGCAGGCCGCAAAGTTATGAGTCTGCATAGCCCCACCAATCTGGTGTCGCTCTGGATCAAAGGCCACGATCGAATACGTATGAGTAACAGCAGCGAAGTTATAGTTACGCCTGACCATGTACAATTCTCCGGTACCTACACAAATGTCTATTGTGGGAATAGCAAAACAAGCCTTGTGGCATTCCCCCCGTCATGGCATCCGGCCTGGCCGCCTGCTCCGGGTGTACCGGAGAGCCGTTGGCAGGTTACTCCGTTCCGGGTGTCCATTTTCCGTGACCAAGGTTCATCAGTGAACTGTGAACCTTACCTGCCCATCCCCTGCACATTGTGTAGTTCCGGATAAACGGATCGCAGATCCACTTGTCAGCCGCAGGCTAGCAAGCGGACGCTAGTCCGCCGCGCCGTTAGCGCGGGACGCGAAGCGTTCCGCGCTAACGGTATCGAGCTGAGCCGCTGCACGGCCCAGGCAAGGCACATCCGTCTAGAGCACGGTGGCAGGCTCAACCAACCTCGCTAACCGCCCGCTCAGCGCAGTCGGCTCCAGCGAGAGGGTTAGCCGGCTGATCTGAAACGCTAATGTACATCGGGTTCGCCGGACGGAATAAAGAGCCACCAGTCTTTTGAAGGGAAGGCATCGCTCCACAAGCTATGGATCTCTAGTGCCCGGTCTGGGTACTCAACGAGTGCTCTAAACAATTCAATTCGTGCTTCTAGGGGTGTGCTACCACCATATACGGCTGGATCAAAGGTTATGGCAAAATCAGAGGGAAGGCGATCTGGGAAGAGATCCGCTAGGGCCCTTGTTCTATTCTTAGCTGCCAAAGGGGTTTGAGTGTCCATGACGATCTCGGCTGCCTTTAGTTCAAAGGCGGCCTGCGCCTCAACTACCTGTAATTCATGAGCGAGCGCAGCTTCCTGATGCAGGGCGCAGATGTGGTAAAAGAAGGTAAGGGCAGCAATCAGCACTGAACCGAATATTGAGCCTGCCGTTAGTAGGGTCCTGCATCGCTCCTCCCTCAGCTTCTGTGGCTCAAGATCGAGCCTTTCCCTTTCCATAGCGATCTTCTCGCGTTCTATGGCGATCTTCTCGCGATCCAAATCGAACTGAGAGGTTTCATAGGTAGTCATCATAGCCTCCCTGCAAAATTAGCGGATGAGTTGTTCCTTTTGATGCTGTGGGCATTGTCAGCGGCACCATCATGTGTTTTCGCGAAGCCGGCATCGCGGTAGGACGGCCAGTTGCCCAACCGCCCTCGCACAGATTCCTTCGGCAAGCTCAGGACAGGCTCCGGCGCACGGAACCAGCGCACCGGGCTCTTCAGGAATACTCGCTTCCACAATCTGGCCTAGGTCCCCGCAGCGACCCTTCTCGTCTTCGGTCACCCGACGATGCGTGGTTGTTCTACCTGGTAAGGCCGCTTTCCGTCTCAGCACCCAGTCCGTATTCGTCGGCCCACTTCCTGAACCACCTCAAATGCCTGTCAAAGTATTCGTCATTGATCCAACTGATTCCGACCTGTGGCGACCAGTACTGCATCGTGAGCCCCATGAGCTCCAGGTGACGGACAGGCAAACACAATTGGGCTACAGCAAGTTCATTGCTGCTCAAAGGTCGTTCTGTATTGTACCCTTCCACAAATGCTTCCCAGAACCTGTCTTTCTCGCGCCTGGTCTCTTCGCTCAGGTCTAGCCAATCATAGCTCACGTGGTAGACGCCAATATCGATCGCTCGCCAACCATACCCGAAGCTATCAAAGTCAAACAACGTGAGCCGGCCGTTTTTGTCGAATCGTGCGTTCCCGGTGTGGAGATCTCCGTGACACAGACCATATTGGCCAACCTGTCTGCACAATTATGCATGCGACCGGCCAGTTGCCCGAAGCGGCGACTGTGATTTAGGTTCGTCTCTTGAGGTTCATCGCCAGTGATGGCATCGAACAGCACCGCGTATCTTGTCCCTTCAGGTGCGTCAATCTCATTCAAGTATGCAGCATCGTTGTTCGCTATTGGGGCTGCAACAGGAATGTCACGGTCAAGCAAGTCGTTCAAGAAACCGACTTCTGCCTCTATACTGTGCCTTGAGTGCCGGTTATGCATGTAGACTTTCAGGATGTATGCCGCATCACGGGTATTTACGAGATACACATCGCTCATGCTTTTTCTGAGGAACCTGCATCGAACAGGTTCTCTGAGAGGGTAGCAAGATAGAGTCCACTCAGCCAGAGCATTCTCATCCAAAGTCGAGTGTTTCACTGGGAAATGCTGCAGTGTCAATTCATCTCCCACCGCCAAGCTTCGCTTGGCACACTAACGGCAGGCGTCAGCGGCTGGCCGAAGCGAAGCGGAGGCCAGTCCGCTGCACGCCGGGTTGGGCGCTGGTGGGCTTGAGGGTGTGCCTGCCCCTGAAGACCTGTTAGCATGATGGCCCTCTGACCCTCTCATCTCTCGCGTCTCGCCGTTTCGTGCTGGACTTTACTCCAAATCCTTGTTTATGCAAGTTGCCTGTCTGTTTGATATAGGGATTACTGGGTATTGGGTGGCCAGCGAGGTCATGAACTTCAGCCCGACCCTCTTCGCCCGCTAATGGCTTGTTATCTGCGTTTGGTCCTCACGAGTCTTTGAACCAGTAGCATCAAAACAAACACACTGCTAATATCGAATAGAAACGCATACGCGTAAACGCTTGTAGGAGTCTCCCAAGGAGATAATGGCCTTGTCCGATAAGGCAAGGAAGGCCCTTCAGGAACACCGATAGGCCATCTGCTCTGGTCTTGTACAATAAACGCCAATGGCCATCCAAATTTCACTTGCTCGAGGTCTGCTCTGCTCCGAATGGTGACTGGCAGGAGCAGCGAAGCAACTACCAGCACGAAACTTAGCACGAACACTATAGGATAAACAAGTAGAGCCCTCAGCCTATTCATGCTTCTCCTGGTTGTGCGTTTACCGCCAGTCAGCTCTTCGTCACACGAGCCTCTGTCACAGGTACTCCGTGGATACCACGTACGCGGATAGTACGTGGCCGCATGGGGACATTTCCCTCCCCTGTAACAGTCCCTGTCCTCGCTGCCGGGCGTCGCCTGGGCCAATGCGGTGATATTCCCTCTTCCAGGCCGCTTCCGCGTCGTGCGCGCCGCCTGCAGATGGTTCGTGATAGGAACTTCTCCGCCTCTTGCCAGAGAAGCGCATAGCGAGCGCGAGTGAGGCTTAGTTCTTCAGCACCAATGGAAGGTAGACGTTGCAGAACCTCGTTCCCCAGCGGGCGATGGAGTTAGCGTTGGGGTTCCCGCCCGCGTCGGTGAAGTAGCCGCCCACGTAGACGTCCGGCCCCACCACCGCGATGGCGTGGACTCCGTTATTCAGCCCGCTGCCGAGGGCGTGCCAGGTGTTGGACGGCGCCAACGGAACAGTGGGCTTGAAGACCGGCACTCCGCCAGGCGCATACTCCATACGCCAGCCGGCCGGATCGAGTGCGCCGCGGAAGCCTGTGCTCAGGTCCAGGCTGCCGTCGGGGTTGAGCAGCTCCGCCAGCGGCTGCAGGTCCGTAGGGAACGGCTGCGGCGGCGCGGCCAGCGTGTGCTGCGAGGATTGCATACCCAGCGAGCCGGCCAATAGCACTGCAGATACCACTAACTGGATCGGGATGGTTCTGCCTTTCATCATGCACTCCTTTTATCTGTCCAACTCCACGCCTCGAAGCAGTTGGGCGTTGATGGCGACAATGACAGTGCTCAATGACATCAGCAGCGCGCCAACGGCAGGGACGAGGGTAACCCCCAATGGGGCCAAGACACCTGCGGCCAATGGTAACGCGATGATGTTGTAGCCGCTGGCCCAGATCAAGTTCTGGATCATTTTCCGGTATGTTGCTCGGCTCAATCGGAAAATCTTGACCACATCCAGCGGGTTGTTCTGCACCAGGATGATGCCTGCCGACTCAATCGCCACGTCAGTGCCGCTGCCAATGGCAATCCCAACATTGGCACGGGTCAGCGCAGGGGCATCGTTCACACCATCGCCCACCATTGCCACCCGCTTGCCTTGCTGCTGCAATTCACTTACCTTCCGATCCTTGTGCTCCGGCAGCACTTCAGCAAAGACCGTGGCAATCCCCAATTCCTCGGCGACGGCATGTGCCACTGCCTGACTATCGCCAGTGAGCATGGCAACCTCCATCCCCATCGCCTGAAGTCGCTGTACTGCCTGACGGCTCTCCGGGCGGACCACATCGGCAAGCGCAAAGGCTGCGACGGGCTGCTCATCAATCGCCAGATAGACGACTGATTGGCCCTTGCGTCCAGCCTCGGCAGTAAAATGAGCCAGAACCTCAGGTAGTGTGAGATTGAACATCTCCACTAATCGGGGGCCGCCGACGTAGACCGGATGGCCCTGATAGGTAGCGCGAATGCCGCGCCCCTTGAGCGCCTCAAAGTCGCTGACTGGCGGCGGCGTGAGATCGCGTTCCTCTGCCCTGCGGCGGATGCCGCGCGCGATCAGGTGCTCGGAATCTCCCTCCACTGCCAGGGCCAAGGCCAGCACACGGTCCTCATCCCACCCAGCAGTAGTCGCCAGCGCCACCACGCCGAATTGGCCCTCGGTCAGTGTGCCGGTCTTGTCAAAGATCACCACGTCGGTCTCGCGGGCAGCTTCCAGGGCCAGTCGGTCACGCACCAGAACGCCCTGGCGGGCGCCTAGTGAAGTGCTGATGGCAACAACCAACGGCACCGCCAGGCCCAGCGCGTGCGGGCAGGCGATGACCAGTACTGTGACCACGCGCTCTAGCACCTCCAAGTGAAAGCCCACGATAATGGTCCACAGCACGGCCGTCAACATCGCTACGCTCAGAGCGATGTAAAAAAGCCATCCAGCGGCTCTATCGGCCAGGATTTGCGTTTTGGATTTGCTTTGCTGAGCCTGCTCTACCAGGCGCATAATGCCGGCCAGGGCAGTGGCGTCACCGGTGGCCGTGATCCGCACGCGCAGGCTGCCGTCACCGTTGAGTGTCCCACCGATGACCGGCTCACCGGGGTTTTTCGACACCGGTTGGGATTCGCCGGTCAACATAGCTTGGTTCACCTGCGAGTGGCCTTCCTCCACCACCCCATCGGCAGGGACACTGCTGCCCGGTCGCACCAACACCAAATCGCCGCTACGCAGTTGGCTTACCGGCACGCTCTCCGTTATACCGGTGGGGAGGAGGCGTTCAGCAGTGTCGGGCAAGAGCTTGGCAAGCTCATTGAGTGCACCTGAAGCCTGCCGGACGCTGCGCATCTCAATCCAGTGGCCGAGCAGCATAATGTCAATCAAGGTTGCCATTTCCCAGAAAAAACCACCAGTGGGATTCACAAACAGCGCAAAGACGCTGTACACAAAGGCAACAGTGATTGCGAGGGAAATGAGCAACATCATACCAGGGCGGCGATTCTGTACTTCCGGCACAGCCATCCGCAGGAAAGGAATACCGCCGTAGACAAAGATCACAAAGGCGAACACCGGGCCAATCCACTTGCTGCCCGGGAAGTCCGGCAGTGTGAAACCCAGCCACATCTGCAACATCGGGCTAAAGAGCAGCACAGGGAGTGTGAGTGCCAGGCTGACCCAGAAGCGATTGCGGAATATCTGCTCGTGGCCGGTATGTTCCACGTGCGCGCCGCGCTTGGCGTGTTCTGCGTTATGAGTCGTGTGATCTACCGCGTGGCCTATGGGTGCGCCGTGTGCGCCGTGCTCCATCTCCTGGCCAGCGTGTTGATGATGCTCGTGAGCAACATGTTGCGCCTGTTCATTCTGTTCATTCATAGACACTATCCTCTTTAGCAAGAATCTCTATACTCCAAACCACGATAACAAACGCGATGACAAGGACTGTGCTGTTATTCCGAATGGAGTTCCTCCATTGTGAATGTGAAAGCGGGTGCGGGAAAGAGCCTCCGCCACGAAACCAACTACAAAGTGCGTGTGGCCGCCGATATGCGCGCGACAGCGCGGCCGGGCACAATCGCTGGTTAGCCACCCTTGCCCATCCTTATACTCCCGCCGCACAGCGCGCCAGAATATCCTGAATGTCCCCCGGTTGCCGCGCCACGTCCCACCGCCAGCGGCCGAATCCGCCGTGGGCGTTGACAGCGTTCACCCATTCATCCAGGGATTGCCGCTTGACGCGATCCTGCTCGGTATCCTGCCCCTTGGTCTCCAGCACCAGCATCTCGCCGGAAACCAGCCGGATGAGGAAATCCGGGCGGTACTTGTGTACCACGCCGCGGTAAATGTACAGCACCTCGAAGCCCAGGTGATCGTTCTTCACCCACGCCGCCACAGCCGCATGGTGGTCCAGCGCGTAGGCGTCGGAGGCCTCCCACGTGCTGTCGTAAACGCAGAAGTTGATGTGCGATTTAAGCGTGCGCTCGCACGGCTTGCCGGTGTACCAGGTG
>Ga0315285_10004499_pt1 | contig 14446 bp, 15 predicted proteins | sample YL17G09_36_MG_FD_203698 | JGI IMG/M metagenome (GOLD analysis project Ga0315285, IMG submission 203698) | Sediment microbial communities from Yellowstone Lake, YNP, Wyoming, USA - YL17G09_36 | ecosystem: Environmental > Aquatic > Freshwater > Lake > Sediment | place: USA: Wyoming | collected...
GCGTGGTTTTATCAAGCGCATTGATTCCGAATGCTTTCATAAGGTGATCACAGGGAGGGTCATAATTCAACCGAATGGATTGGGGGAAGTTATTGTACCTTTATAGGTGTTCACTAGAGAGAAAACATATGAAGATATAACTATTCGACTTCACCAATATAGTATCAATATTAGATCCAATATCCCCAGATCCTAATATAGACTTCCATTGTATTCGTCCCACTCGCGTTTATCGTATAAGAAAAGTCACCCGTTGTTGTGCAAGGTACAATACCCAATCCTTCTAACCACACATCACCACCAGCTGGACGGATAGTAAGTGGCCATTCGGCAGTCGCATTTGCACCAACCGCAACATATAGTCCATCCGTTCCCCATGCAGCACTATCTCTAGCAATTACCTGAACCAATGCCGCTTTGATACCAGCAGGAACTCCGAATACCGCAGATAAATCGAGAACGGTTGCTCCAACATTACTGAAAGAATCCCCATCGAAACTCGTGCTGGTTAATTCGGTTGTCAATGGGATGAATTGACCATAACCCTGCACTTCCAGCCGGCTGATGCGCTTCGTTAAGTTATTGATCGCATTCAAAATACCGTCAATAACATTCATTCTTCCACCAATAGACCTGCCTTGATGCTTTCCTGGCCGCTACTATTCCTTTGAACTAACACATTCTTAATCATGGCATCCTTCTGAATGTTCGCGTACAATAACGTAATCCGGTCTCCAAAATCCCAATCAAGTCCATATCGGAAAGATGGGGTCTCAATTACATCACCGCTGAATTTTAGTTTCGGCTTATTTTCTGCTAAAAAAGTATTAGCCTCCCCGGTCAGTGCAGCTGTGTCACCATAAGCAATATTACGCGCATCTTTACCCCCCTCCCGTCTATTCCAGATTGACAAGCCCATCCGTGTAGTATCGTATGCCTCAACTATCTCACGATCCAAGCCTTCACCTTGACCCAGGGTATAGACATAATTAATCTCTTCAGAATAATCATATTCTAATGCCCCATTCTCCAGATTTCCCCAATCAGTGCCAATAAATGCAGGCGCACTGCTATCCCATGTCCTATCATATCCACGTTGATCCGTGAAAGTTTGCAATTGGAATGACAAAGACCCCGTTGGGGAACTGGAGACGACCGGTACAATGTCGAAATATACCTCCGTGCCAGCTTGGAAACTCGCAGCTGCAATCTCCTGGCATATCTCCAATACGTTCTTATAGGCAAATCCCTTGGTAATTGATTGACCATCCGCCAGGTCTGCCTGGATTGTGAATCCGCCACCCACCGATGTTAGATCACGCACCGCAGTTGTATCAGCACCCAATTGATCCTTGGCAATTGCTTTGATCATATCATCGGCATGGTCTGTCATGTCTGCCGGTGCCGAACCGGCATAATCCTTCACGATGCGCCTTTTCATCAATTCCATGCAGGATAATCCGTATAGTTCTGTATATTCCTGTCCAGCATCATCTGCGAATAACCATGCGCGGACAAACCCGCAGTAATCCAATTTCAACGTTCCAGGACCGAACCCGCGCCATATCTCCACAATGTTATCCAGCCGGATCTTGCTTCTATCAAACTTGGAGGGTAATTTTAATCTGAACGGTGCTGGATTATTGAATACCTTGGCATACTCAAAGTCAGTTATATAATCCAAACACTCGATCCGAACCCCGGTTGGATCACAAAGATATATTTCAGTTATGGAGGGTATGAGAGATATTCCCATATCATGCCGCAACCGTATCTGCCGACCAATGGGGTATCTTCCATTCGAGCCAGGCGGTGATCGTTGGCGAACCAGTTGGATTAACAAACACCGAGATGGAATTGGGTCCGGGCAATAACCGGAACGATGATAGATCAGAACTGCGTAATACCGCGCGCCATACATCGCCAAAGAAATCGGACTTGATGGAACGACTACCAGGTGTAAGATCGATGGTTAATGTTTCACCCTTCAATAATGAATAATTGCACCAGAGTGTATCGCCGGTAGTTTCATTCTTGATCCATTCCAGGACTGCGGTAGTGCCATCATCGGCACGTTTGATCTTGATGACTGGATACGCAGATGTAGATCCATTATTGGTTACGGTGTTCAGGTAGGATGATGTTGCGGTGCCTTCGGTGAGGTATCCAAGATATATATTATTACCGATTACCGATGTTGCGACAACATCTGATGAGCCTGGGAAATCAGTATCCAAATGTGCCCATACTGTTCCATTCCAAATTGCTATTCTATCGGAAAGTGTAATCCCGCCAGCTGATGTAAATGTCCCACCTGCATATAATAAACCATTGCTATCTATTGATAATGTCTTACAAGTATTATTCAGACCACTCCCCAACGGTTCAAAAGTCTTACCGTTCCATTTTGCAATATTGTTACAAGCCACTCCATCGGCAGTCGTGAAACTACCCCCAACATATATGTTGCCAGCCTTGTCGATCGCTAAAGTATAGCCATATCCATTCAGACCAGTCCCTAATGGTGTCCATGCTGATCCATTCCATTTGGAAATATAAGCTGTTCCGGATACCCCTCCAGCAAGTGAAAAATATCCCGCGGCATAAATGTCACCATTGGGAGCACAAGCCAATCCTAATACACGTTCATTCATTCCAGTTCCAAGAGATACCCATGCAGAACCAGTCCACTTTACAATATAGTCGCCATTGGTATCCCCGACGTTGGTAAATGTTCCCCCAATATACAACGATCCATCTTGACCAAATATCAACGAATAACATCCAGCCGATAATCCTGTGCTTAATGCGACAAATTCTGATGCTGATATATCCCAATATGCAATATGTACTGTATTGGTAATAGCTCCTGCCAGATGAAAATCACCCCCAAAATAAACATCTCCATTCGGCGCAACAGCAAGCGCCCTGACCATATTATCTGTTCCACTCCCTGACCCGCCAGTCAAAGAACTTATTGTAGATGTAAAGGGATTCCATTTGATAATATAATCTCCGGTAGGAGCCCCAACATTAGCAAATGCACCACCAATATAAATACATCCATCTATCCCACGGGCTAAGGCCATAACCCAGGAATCAAACTGTGTGCTGATGTTATACCAGGTTCCGTTTACCTTACGCATAATATAATCAGCATCTGCCACGCTGGCGCTGGTGGTAAGGACCGCACTCTCGCTATGCGTTTCATAAACAAATGGATCATAGCAAATAAAGCGAGCGACTGGCTTGTCGATGATCCCGCTCGATAGCTGGAACTCCATCCCACTGTCATAATAGCAGTAAAATTCTACAGGTTTATTCGCATTAACTCCGCTGTACCTGAATACAACTGGTTGTTCGGGACTGACACGATCAGGCTTGATCGCATTAATAAAGTTCTTTCGCGCCGCCTCAACGGTTGCCACGGTCCTTACCTTGGTGCCACTAACCAGATCCAATACCCTCGGCTCGACCTTGGATCCTTGAAATAATCCCCCGGGCAATAGCGCCATGCCTTGCGCGTGATGGGTGATGGGTGGCATCCCGCTCCCCTCCCCATACAGGACCCTGAAATTATAGGACGTTTCCAGGTCCACCTCCAAACCACCACTGCGCTCCTTGGCTGCCCTGGTGGAGCTGGATAGATGCGGAGCTCCATTCCAATAGTATCCATCCGAGCAAAATCCTTTCAGATCTCCAGTGATCGGGGTGGTAGCATAGGTATTCTGTTCTACCTGGATGTGGCCAATATACATATCGATGGCACCGGCTCCATTCTGCAAGATATATAATCTAACACTTCCACTCGCCTGGGCAGCCGGGAATTGATAACCATAAATATACCAGCTGCCTTCAGTCGCCAATAATGTGGGGGTGTTATAGGTGGCATTATCCAGGCTCATATCAAACATTGGGGTTATGTCACTGGCAGAATGCACTCGTATGGTGACGTAATGGATCGCATTGGCTAATGTAGAAAGTGACCAATATGCCCCATCGTTATTAGCAGCACCAGTCATCCTGAAGCACTTATATCCCAGATAGGAATAGGTTGTTACCAATGTGACCGCTCCGGTGGCCACGTTGGTATAATTCCCTGTTCCCATTGCCACAGGGTTTAGGACCAGGTTGGTTCCTGCTTCAGGTAATATACAACTCCAATAACCCATAGTTAGCCTGCCATCGCTTTCATCATATTGAAGTCGCGCATCATGGTTGATGATTGCGCGTTGGTGTGAACAGTCATATTAAAGTTGTTGGTGTTCCCAGCAGAAGCGGTTGCCAGCTGCCCTGGGACAAAGTTGGTAGCAATCGCTGCTCCGGTTACTTCCCTCATCGCATCAGCAATGCCACGCAAACTCATTTCAAATGGGGAGGGGCTATTACCTACTAGCCAATCGGGTAACTTAATTGTTGCCAACCAGTCCCTGAGATCACTCAATTTGTTCAGCAACCACTGCAGTGCACCCGTCGTTAAATTGCTGATTGCAGTTGCCAATGGACCAATCACATTATCTTTCAGCCAGCTGAAGGCTGGGGTTAGATAATCATTCAGGAAGTTATATACACCGGTGAGCGCTGGCAATAGAATATTAGTCCAGAACCCAGCCAATGCCGTAATCGTGATAGAACCAAGTTTTTCAAATATGTCTCTCAGAACAATCAATATTGGGTTTACATACTTATCTAAGAAGGTATGCACACCGGTGATCGCCGGCAATAGCGTATTAGTCCAGAAGTCTGATAGGGTTTGAATAGCAGCCGGGATTGTCACCTCTAACCAAGGGACTACGGTATTCTGCAAGAATGGCATCAAGACTGTGCTCATCCAGTTCCAGACTTGATTTATAGCTGGTTGTAAAGTGCCAGTCCAGAAATCGGACAATACTTGAAGCGCTTGGGGTATTTTCTCATCCAACCATGGTTTAACCGTATCCTGTAGAAATGGTATTAAGACTGTACTCATCCAGTTCCAAACAGTTTCTATCGCTGGCTTTAATACGGTCGTCCATACATCAGATAGGAATTGAAGAGCGATCGGAATATTGGTCTGTAACCATGGGAACACTGTGTTTTGTAGGAACGGGATCAGGGTGCCATTCATCCAATTCCAAACGGTAGTAATGGCAGGGAGCAATGTCCCGGTCCAGAAATCAGATAGAACTTGGATCGCGATTGGCAGGTTTACACTCAGCCAGGCGACCAAATTGGCTATAAACGCCTGTGTTGATGGATCGTTTACCCAGGCTGCAATAGCACCCACTAGTGTGGTGAGTGCCGGCAATACAGCTGTCCCGATTGCATCCTTCACATTCCCGAACGAGTTCTTCAGGATGTCCAGCTGCCCGGCGAATGTCTGCCCGGCTGCAACCGCAGATCCTCCAAACTCTTTGGCTAATTCTGCCAGGATGACTGCCTGTGCTCCCGCAACATCCCCCGTTTCCATCAAGGAAGCGATCACCGCTTTCTGATCTTCGCTGAAAGTGACCCCGACCCGGCTTAGTGCGCTGATCCCTTTAATTGGATCGTTCAACGCTTTCCCCAGCTGGATCGCAGTTCCCTGGAGATCCGTACCCATCGCTGTTGACATATCCAACATGGCTTGAGTAGCAGCCGGGAAGGTGTCCTTACCAATATTGGTGAAGGTGAGCAGCATATTCTCACCGCTCACAATCGTATCATCTTCGTACCTGGTAACCTTTGACAGCTCAGTAGCTAAAGCATTTATTGAATCAGCTGTCATCCCAGATATACCACCGGTCGAAGTTAGGACCGCCCCCAGCTGGGCTTGTATATTAGCGGCTTCACTGGCTCCTTTAACACAGGAAGCCAGCCCCACAGCCAGCCCCGCAATTCCAGCTGCAGCTGCAGCGATTCCTCCAATGACAAGAGTGCCTCCGATTTTAGCGAGCCCGGATCCAATACCACTAAAAGTACCGGACGCTTTATCTTCAGCGGTTACTATAATATTGACCTTAGGATCTCCCATGCGCAGCCTTTTCTTCCTCGCTCACAATCCTTCTGTATATATTCCACCGGATCCACCAGAATAGCTGTGGTAAGTTATGATCAATCTCCCAAGGTGGTCTGCTCCATTCTTTCGCTGCTTCTATTACTGCAATCCACGCCGGGGCAGTCTCAGCACCTGACCTCAGTGCAACCCTTATACTGCCCCGCTCGGTGGGGGGACAATCGCATTTTCAGCATTCTCCGTAAAAGCCTGGATCGCTTCTCTCATCTCGTCTAGTGTCAGCTTCCCGATTAGCTTTCGCCCATCCTTCTTGTCAAGGTAGGATCCACCATCACCGATCACGAACATGCTGAGAATATTGATCATTGTTCTCACGTCACCATCGAGCAACGCAATATACTCATCAACACTGACCATCCCGCCCATGCGTTCTCGATCAACTTTTATATTTACAGCCATACATCAACCTTTCTATTACGTAATGATCGCCGCGCCCCAAGCGGGTACTGTGCCTGGATAAGGCTTGAAGGATGCGCTATATTTCTCACCTTCAACGGTGTAGCTCATGCACACGTAGCCACTGGTGGCTGAGGGTGCCACGACCCCGAAAGCAGGATCTCCGGTTGTCCACCAGGTTCGGATCCCAAATCCAACCCACAACCCAAGTGGTGTGGTAAACGTTGGCGCGCTGATGGGTGCCAATACGGTATGTGACCCCGATAACGTCGGTACTGCAGCTGAGGCAGCCAGTGTCGTTGCCGCCGTATTATCAAACGGTCCGGTTATATCAATCGGTGAATCGGGGTGATCCGCCAGGTATCCTTTGACCTGGTCCTGATAGGCGGTCAACTCTGTTTCGTCGTAAGTAAAACCAACCGCAGAGATACTATCCACCGGGATCTCCCTGGGTGTGCCTCCGTTGTCATCCACCGCGAATCTTGTCCATTTTGAGACTGTTCTTCCTGTCGCCATTTTTTAACTCCTTTTTAATATGCTCTGAAAAATGCACTTACGAATGTAACGCTCGTTGCGGTTCCCAATGCTATCTGCCATCGTAAAAATTGCCTCACGGTGGCTGTATTGCCTAAAAATATTATTCCTGATACTCCAGCGGTAACTGTGATGGACCCCGATGTTGCGCCAGATAACGGAGCAAAAGACCCACCGGCATTGGTGGCAGCATCATCAACGCTTAATGTCGCCGTATGAGTTGGGTTGGAGGATGCCAGGACATGGTACATAAAATAGCCACCTTTGGCAGTCGAAGCTCCAGTGGGATTGTCATATCCAGTTCCTGAGTTTACCCCTGTCTCAGCTGCGTTGGCATGCAAGAGCGTACCCCAGGGAGAAACATAGTTGGCTGACTTTTCTACCGACCATCCGGCAAACGGGATGGTGGCAGTTACCGCGCCCCCATCCTGTGTTACCTGGTAGGCGGTATCTATGAATGTTCCACCAAAGCAGGGATCCCCACCAGCTGGAATGGCCCTCATCCCAATCGCGGTAATAACATTACGTGAAATACCCGCCGTAATCATTAGCGCGTGCAGCCCCGTGGTTGCGGTGTTATCAAATACGGCATTCAGGGTCCCAGTATTCACATGTCCCTGGTTAGGCAGGTATCCTTTGACAGTGTCGCTCATGGGAGCGGTCATATCCACTTCATCATAAACCATCTCAAGCGGACCAATAGAGCGGCTAAATCCACTCATATCATAGCCATCTATATACACCCGCCACCATTTTATTTTTGTTCTACCTGTTGCCATAGCACCTCCTAATTAACAAACTCTGTGATCCTGAAGCTGAAATCGGCGCCCCAATATGGCGTATCTGACGGGTCAGCGACACTGCCAACATAAGCGATCCCATTAGGAACGATGTCCACGCAACCTGCAAGCACATCAACTGCCAGAACCGCATCCCATATTGCGCCGATCATGGCGATCATATTTCCAAAAGGCGCAAGAATGTTTGTCCTATCCTTCCCGATTGGGCAATATAGCAGCCGGTAGGTGAGCACATAATAAAACGTCATCTTGGCGCTTGATCCACCCCCAAAACTGTCCCGCTCCATGCTTACCTCTGACATGAAATCACTCGCCCTGGGGATCAGCATCGCTGACCTTTGATTGCCAGCTGCAGGGATCTGATTGGTATCCTTTATGATCAGGTCATCCACAACCAAAGCGGTGATGCTATCGGTTATTGTTGCAATCGCTAATGTCATGGCACCAAATCCCTCTTATAGCGCCCAATAAGCCGCCAGGCAGTTGCCGGTATTTCTTCAGGAGTGATCACAACTCCCATGGCCGTGATCGTTGCTATCCCGGTGGTGTTCACCCCGAAGCGCCTGCCATAGACTGACTTGGCTATTTCCAGGCAAGCCATCCTGACCGATGATATGGGTGCCCAGGTATAAATCAAGGCATCATCCGTATGAATAGCAGCGGTTGATCCATTATCTCCACGTTTGATTGGGGTCACCGAAGTTGAAGTGATTGTCTTGCAGATCATAAACTCATTATCGATCTTGAATATCTGCCCTGGTATGATCGCATTGCCCAGGTCAACCGTGATCGGTGTTTCTGATGCGGTGATCCCACCGATCTTATTGACCTGAGTTGCCAAGTTCCATGCTCTCTGGGCATATTGATCGTGATAGCCCCAAACTCCATTCACTGCGATCACATACTCAGAGTTTGAGCTGCTATCAGTCCTCCAGATAATATTGGCACTTTCTTTCAGGCGAATAGCCCGGCGTGGTGATTCATTCCTCGGTAGCAGGTTATAGTTACCAGCTGCCACCAGTGTTGCATCCCCATTGGTTAGCGTGATCACCTCGAGCAGATCATCATCCAGGTCAAGCTCGTCCGCATCCTCCCAGCTTTCAGGAACGCTGAAATAGCGTGTTTCGATCCTGGGATAAAAAGTATGCCCGGTCATTTCATTAATGATCTGGCTGGCAGATTCAAGGATCTGCTCAATCAAAATATCATCAAGAGCATCAATCGTGTCGATACTCTGGGTGCCTTTGTAATCCGTCAGCGTGGCATAGCTATTTGTTAAACTCATTCTGTCGCCTCACTGCGAGCTGCGCCTTTAGTTCCTGGTGGTTGGGTGGATATTGCCTGCCATCCTGCTCGATGTGGGTGCTGAAGATATTGGTGTCCACCAGGAATGGGAGATCAGCATGCTCATCCATAAACTTGTTCCAGCCAGCTTTGCGAAGATAATCGCCCTTCATGACCCGGTCACACCAGGCAATATCGGATGTTCCAGCGGCAATATGGTAATCGCCATGATCATCCATCATGGAAGTGCTGGGAGCAACAAACACCCTACGCACGACCATGCCTTGAGCCAGGTATTCTGGGCTTTCCTCATACATCTTGCGTAGCACATCCACGTGGATCAGCAATACCCCGGTCGGCACACCATCCGCCCATACCAGGTCACCCATCTCGAAATCCCTGAAGGTCGAGTTGCCCCGCCCACGGAATACAAGTGGCTCCGATGGCTGTGCCCTGGTGTAATACAGCCCACTGACAACAGGGTATTCAGCCTTTTGTATCCACTCATTGAAGCGGATAAAGGCATCTGGAGGTAATACGTTATCATGCTCAACCAGGATCAGCCATTGGAAATTGGCTGTTATGCAGCGCTGTACGATCAGGTTCTGTGCATCTGCCACCTGGTAGTGAAGTGGATTATAGGAAGCCAGCCAGGACTGCCAGGTAACGACCGACCAGTTTGGAGGGATCGCCTGGTTGTATCTTCCCATGACCCATTCGACCCTGACCAGTCCTGTGACAGCAGTTCCGATCATTACCCGATTCATGTATTCAGCATTACCACTGTCATCGATCAACATGGAATAAGTTATGTTTGGATTACTCATAACTCGCATCATCCCTTCTTTTGGTCATTAAGACTTCAATATCTCCCAGGGGATCATAGCGCAGGCTGGTGATCTTCCACGGCTTGGGCTTGTAGATGTAATACAGCTCGGATGCCTGCCCGTCTATGATTGGATCGAAGTATCTGAAAGTATTTTCATTGCACCCATTGATGTGGGTTGGATCCTGCCAGTACCTGGGGCTGCCTCCATAAGGCAGGAGTATCGCAAACTGGCAATCGTATTGCATCACCCGCCAGATCTCGTTCATGAACTTGATCATGCCAAAACCAGCCGGGTTTATATGCTCAACATAGTGGCTGGCAATCGACCGGTTCACACAGCTGTCGGGTAATGGATAGGGATATTTTTCCAGATCCCAAACGATGTCCACTCCAGGCAGGTCTCGTACATCAATCCCAATGAAGCCTGGGGACTTGTTTTCTCCACAAGCAATATCGAGCTGGATTGCCTCATAAAAGCTAAGCAGCTCATCTATTGATTTTCGCATTACAGATCCTATCTGGAGGGGAGGCTTTTACACCTCCCCTCCGGAGTTAGTTATGGTAGAAATACGTTCTTGGCAGGGATCACAGCTCCATGTGCCTGGAGGGTGTTCACTGGTGACACCGGCAGTTGGTCTGATCCTTTATAGAGCAGGCACAAGCATGCTCCATCCAGGGTCGCAACACCAACGGTATCAACTACCTTCATCCATGGCATTGCCGGATCGATATTGATGTCCATGATCGCGCAGCGGTCAGTGACTGTCGCTGTGGATGAAAAGCTGACAAACGATGCGCCAGTTGCTATGGTAAAAGTACCCGCTGACGTCGCGCATTTCGAGATCTGAAAGATCATCGTGGATGCGCCAGCACCAGAACCGATCATCATCACAAATGCCGCCCGATCATAGCCAGTGCCATCAATCGTCTGGCCGCTATGAGCAGCTGCGGTCATCGTGGCTGGGATTATTGCGATTACTGGTTCAACTTGGTAAAGTAAGGTATTCATTATTTTGGCTCCTTGTTCTTATGCTTGCAGTAAGTAAGTGACGGCTTCTGATTGCAGGACTGCAGCACCCTGGCGATACTTTGCGAACAATCCGATCTGTCCACTGGCTTGATACAGGTATGGGTTGCGGCTGACAGTCATGCCAGAACGCTCTACAATCCCATAAAATCCAGGGTTGACCATCAGGACATGCTTGCATGCTGTAACAGGAACGCCTCCGGTTAAGCCCGTCATGGCTGCGGTGCAATAAACCGGGAAGCCAAAGATCGAACCATGCGACTTTGCATTACCGGATCCAATCTCGTTGGAGTTCTGCGGTAAGAAAGCAAAGGGAGTTGCAACCAGCAATCCGCGCAGATAACCCAGCACGTCACGCTTGCAGATCAGCACAGCACCATCGGCATATTGATCCGGATAGGAGAATAGTGCCTTGATGAACTCTGCAGCTGTGATCGCACCTGCGGCTGCGGTGGTGTATAACAATGCGCCACCCACGATCATGGACTGCGGCTCACCACCACCCGTACCAGTAGCAACATGATAATAGTTATCTGCCGCTGCCATGGCACGTGCCCAAACAGAAGCCAGATATGCGCCGAAACCACCAATCGCATCTTCCTCAAACTCCTCGCTGATCTTGATCAGCTTGGTCAGCTTGTGGATCGTTACTGCGGTCTGTGCGGCAGTCGGTTCGTTCTCGTCATAGGCTGCCTCTTCATTCGCCACAACGAACTTGGTCGCGGCGGTCCCTTCGGTCGGGAAGTGGTAAATATCCGAACCGGTAGTTACCCTGGTAACGCCTATCTGTCCAGTGACAGATATTTCGTTGCGCTTTGCGATGATCGAGTTCGCAAATTCTTCTGGAACCCAGAAGCCACCCTCAGAATCATTCGCCTCTGATAGTGCGGCTTTGGCAGCAATTTCATCACCGGTCTGCGTCCAGTATAAGAACGTCTTGACATCATCGTCTTTGAAGCCCAGCGTGGTGACCTTGGGCGTGGTGAATCGTGCCCGCTTGGCAAACTTGTTTTCCTCAATTGCCTTCTTGTAGCCGGCTTCTTCTGCCGCCTTCAACTCGGCATCGCGCTTCGCAGTCTCTTCCGCTTCTTTGGCTTTGGCAGCATCGCGCAGATCCAGTATTTTGATAAGTTCCTCTTGTTCCATTGTTATATCTCCTTGACCCTTTACAGGGTTTTCTAATATTGTGGATTTTACCGGCATCGTTTCAGCGACATTCTCCATGTCCTCTGCCTCAACCTCTAGCGGTAATGACTTGATTGGTATGGCGGTATTACGTGGCTCAGCGGGTGTTGGTGTCAGACTGGCATCCAAACCCAACGGCCATGATTTTATCCAGCTTGCATTCCCTTTTTGCTCACGTTCAACTAAGTGAGATGCAGTTCCACTGGACCAACCCAACTTCCCATCTTCTGCTAACTTATAGATATATTTTTCGTATTCATCTCTCAGGTCAAGCTGGGCTTCGATCCACTGCCCAATATCATCGGGCTTGATCTTGCCCTTACCGATCTTGCGCTTGCCCATTTTTTCATCCAGGCCATGCTGGTAATATACCGGGGCGTAATCATGCTCCCCGAAATCAGTATCCTTGGTAAAGTAATCACCTTCCAGGTCTGGGGCATCCACGGTTGAAAACCGAATTAGATACCCACCCACCTTGCCCCCACCCAATGCCTTGACCTCAGATCCATCAAATATGAGCGCCTTGGGCTGCGGCCACTTGGTCGGATCCGGGCAATTGGCACCATTTAGGGTGGATAGGTCATGGATCTGTTGCAATCGCTCCAGGTCTTTGCTGGCGTTCCTGGCACCGATCTTCAGCTGGACTGACTTTTCTTGATCTTTCCACATCTGCATACAGACAGCTACAGCCTGGTCATTGTCCTCGGCTGTTCCATCCTCCAGGACCTTGGGAATACATACTTTCATAAATTCTTGCTCGTTATCAAAACTTCCAGGATCTGGCATCGTCACCTCCTTATAAACGAAAAAGCGCAAACCTGCGGCATCCGCAGTTTGCGCTATCATACATGATCTATGCACATCCACCGATCAGCCTTTTCGCTCGCACCCAGATCCTCGGTGCCTCTGAGCTTATCCTGCTGATCAGCAGTACCTAAAGTATAGCACGAAAAGATTAATCTTACAACATTACAAGCCCAAATCCCTGATCAGCTTATTGATCCAGGCCTGATAGATGTCGGTGATCTTGTCTCGCTTCTCAATCGCCACATCCCACAACTTGCGCCAGCCCTTGATCCCCATGTTCCCAGCCTGCTCCTCGCCAATTACATATTGAGCATAGCTGGCTCGGTTTCCGATTTCTGTCTTAAACCCACCCACGTTTGAATCAATATAGAACTGGGTCCCCAGCCGTTCTGAGTTATTCAGGTTCCCATGGGCTGTCTGGGTTCCACGCCCACGGATGTAGTATGGTGTTGGCGGTGCATTAGCTTCGGTGGCTGGTGGGTAGCTCTTAAGCCCCTGCTCCTTCAGTATCTCATGGGCGGATTCAGCTCCAGCCTGTGCAAAATACTTCCCGATCTGCCTGGGGAACTCTGCCAGTGCCTTGTGGATCTTATCCAGCCCTTCAATCTTGATGTGAATAGGATCTGCCATAATTATTATCCTAATATAGACGTGCTTGAATCTGTCCAGCATCGACAATTAACATGGGCTGGAGGGTTGTCAATTCCACCCTCCCAGCTGGCATCAATCTCGACTTCAACTCCATTCAGTGGAGCGCATATATCACAGACCAGGTCATCGTTATTTGTAAACCACACTTTTACTACCTTCACACCAGGGAACTCACGCTTCAACTCTTCCCCGGCCAACTGGTTGCCCTGGGCATAAGCCCGTGTGATCTCGGTCACTGCTATCGTTTGTGCCCTCTGCTCGTCAAATGGTAGGAACTGCATTACTTCACCAATGGTCATCCCAGGTGTTTCAATAAATCTGGCAATATTATATTTCAAACTGTCAATTGTCGTCGTACTCAGATCTTTGAGAAACTGGAAGATATAATTGCGGATCCATCTGGCTGCTTCTTTATTCACCAAAGTATAATTGATTTCAAGACCGGCGGCCTGACCGAATAAATATACGCCGCCCTGGGCAGCTTCGATTAGTCTGGCTGTGATCGCAGTGACATCTTCATCGTCAAAACTTGCCAGGTCTATATAGGTCGCAACCGGATCATATTTTGCAGCCGGAACCTGCTCGACCGTTCCAAGATATTCTCTTACCTTTCTAGCTTGCTTCCCAAAAGCCCTGCTCATCGCAGCTGCCAATCTTGCCTCTGCCGCTTCCTTCTCCTGCCAGCCTGGCTCGCGCCGGTCTCTACGCTTGAGTGCGTGGATCACCGCTGCTATAACACTTATTAGGTTATGCCTGGCAACCGCAATAGATGTTTTGGTCATTGATCAATATTCCCCTCTCACGATGAAATAGGGAACGAATGTTAGTCCCCCGCTCGTGAAGGTAATCTCAATCCAATAGACCCTATCAACCGTCAGGCTTTTCACAATCGGTGTGGT
>Ga0315285_10004500_pt1 | contig 14446 bp, 20 predicted proteins | sample YL17G09_36_MG_FD_203698 | JGI IMG/M metagenome (GOLD analysis project Ga0315285, IMG submission 203698) | Sediment microbial communities from Yellowstone Lake, YNP, Wyoming, USA - YL17G09_36 | ecosystem: Environmental > Aquatic > Freshwater > Lake > Sediment | place: USA: Wyoming | collected...
AGACATAAATCTTGACGCGACCGGCGAGGGAGCTGATCTTCTTCTTCACTTCAGAAGGAATTTCCCCATCCGTAGCGAGGGTGCCATTTAAATCCAGAACCACATTTTCAATCTCCATGTTTCCCCATCCCGGGATATCGATGCTGATCATAGCTCCTCCTTTTTAAACTTCCAATACACTTCCAACACATCCATAGAAGAAAGGGCCAGGGAATTGGCTACAATCCCATGACCATTACGCGTATCGAAGAGGTAATTCCCTCGGGAGCTCTCAATAAAAACCGAAAGTCCATGCTCTCCCCAACCGGCCAGCCGGCCCACCAGATTCTCACATAATATCGTTATCCTCATCTTCGCCTCCATCAGACCCGTTTCCTTAATCTATCGGCTAACTGTCAGTTTCTCTGTTTTTCCAAAATTCCAAAGGCTTCTTGCACCAAATTAACAGTTAAGTAACCTCAGAGGGTTTTTGGAGATAAGCCTTTAAGCAAAGGCAAGAGTTACTTCTTCCAACTTTTCAGATGGCACCGCTTTATTCAGAAATTAACTTTTCTTCCAGGAGGATCTCAGTCATCCATTTGGCTGCCTTGCCGACTACCTCGGGGCAATGGACATCATGAGCTCCAGCATTGTGGAATTTCTCATACTCCTGAGGGTCGGGAAGATAATAATATCGGCCCAGGATTTTGTTCTGTATATCGCGGCAGACGACTGAGCCGTATTCTTGGATGAACCTTTCCCGGAACTTTCTGGCGAGCTGATGGGTCTTATGGCGAATGCCCTCAGGATCAGCGAAATTATTCCTCTCTCTTCCCAGTAATGAGCTCAAGACCAGGATTGCCCCCATATAGGCTCCGCAACCACTGTCACCCGCCAACCCAGTTCCTCCTGCCAGGCCGGTTGCTGACTTAAATATATCATCATTCCTAATCTCCAGGGCATCTTGGAGTGCGGCAATCACACATTGACTGCACCCTCTATAGGTTCTTTCATATTCTTTGCCCAGGTTGTAGGCCTTCTCAGCTAACTCTGATATTGGTTTTTCCATGTTTTTCCCTTCCGTCTCCGAACCGAATTAGAGAGAGCTCTGGAAAAAACCACATACTCTTCAAAGCCCAATAGCGTCGCTAATCCCCTCGTGATTTCAATATATGCGGCTCAAACACTAACACATAGGAGGGCTCTATGCTTTTCGGACAATGTTCCACCCCTTTAGGGATGACCACCATTGCTCCTTCATGTAAATCGATATCATTCTGCTCTTTCAATTGAATGAGAATGTGTCCCTTGTAAACATAAAAGAGTTCGTCTTCGTTCGTATGTTTGTGCCAATGATATTCGCCTTTCACCAAACTCATTCGAATAACCTGGTCGTTGACCCGCGCCACCTCCACAGGAGACCAGGGTTGATCAAGCTTTTTGATTATATCTCCCAAACGAATCATTGAAATCATTTTAATCCTCCTATTGACATTATTTCCCTTTCCATAAGGGTTGTCGCTTTTCAATAAACGCACGGATGCCTTCATGGGCGTCCTCCGTTAACGAAGTTTATCTCTTCCCAAAAGGTCATTCCTTAAATCTAAGATCCGACTTTCTGTTCCTAACATTATACTTTGCTTTAGAGTACCACCCTACTTCGGTTTGATCCAGTGCATCAAATATGGATACGTAGGGCTTTATATCGAGGAGTGGGGTATTGTCTAAAATGTCAACATCTTCAATATGAAGGATGTTATCCTCTACTTTGATGAGTTTCACGATTGATAGACCGATTGGGTTTGGCCTTTTGGGAGCACGTGTGGCAAACACCCCTTTGGGATGATCATCCAAAAAGGGAATAATCTCTAATGAATATCCTTTCGAGATATGAAAATGATAAAGGAGAATAATATGGGAAAATCCATCAATGTCTTTGAGCCCGTGGACATATTCATGTTTGATTTCCACAGATCCCCTTACTCCTGTCGCCCCACAAGGCTGTATTGGCATCCCTTCGATTTCTTTATAAGGAGAATGAATGATTCCTATGGGATTATATATTACGTTATCCATCTCTATCTCCTTTGTCTCAAATGTTTCACTCTTCCAATCGTGGGAAGCCACGACACCAGCGGTTACGGATGCTTCGACGTGAAAAATTACTGATGTTCTACCAGTAATGCATCCCTCAAGCGTAATATCCTATCAGTACTCTCGCATACTCGTCCTTTAAACTGATTGAATTGAATCTACCTCCTTACAATCAGTCTCATTACCTTAGGAACATATATTATACATGCGGATGTTTAATGGTGAGTTCAATTGTGCCAGCATTCTCCATTACTATGGGAACATAAACGAAGGTCGAACAGCTATCCTTAAATGTTTCGAATTGAACCTCCTTGCCGCGGGTCGTGATGCTTTTGATGTTGTTCTGTCTCATACGCAGGCAAAGAGCAAATTCCATTGGAAGATCCCACCCAAGATATCGCACCCTTGCGATCGTCGTCTCTTGATCTGCCATTTCACGTTGGGGGAGATTGAAATTATTCCTTTCATTCCAAATTCTGATTCGTGATGCACGGTGTTCACTCGCATTCTTGCCTACAGGTCTGATAGAGATGCGAAAATCACCATGGAGAATATTGACGGGATAACCCTTATCTTTCTCCCAGGGCAAGCGGGTACTCCCCATTCTTAAAAGAGCTGAACAGGGAACCAACCCGCTTAAAGCGATATCACCCGCCCCGGATAAGGCATAATGATTGGTTTCCATACCAAAAACTAATGTATGCCATTTCAGGTAAGCGGGTCCACAGGTATAGTTTGTATATTGATCTTCTTCAGGCGTATGGTAGTTATCGTAGAAATCCTGCATATGAAGCAAGTACACCTTCTCCTTCAGGTATGTCCAGGGCATATTCCCTATTTTTGTGTCACCGAAATAATATGTCGCTAGATCCTCGAGCGTATGGATTTCATAAGGCCAACCTTCAGACTCTGCAGCCTTCTGCATTTCTCGTGCGACATATTGATGGATCTGTTCGTCCATGGCCCACCTGGTTGTATTGGCGGGGATGATGACTTCCATATCTCCTCGATCGTATTTTGAACCTGCTGACTTGCCGAGGCTGTGGAAATCGATCATCATATCGGGTGGGAATTCCTTGAAAAGCCCTCCCAATACGAGGCGTTCGGTCTTCGTAAGACTCGTCATTGAAGATCGAAACTCGTTAGAAATAAACCCTTCCGGATTCACTACGGGAATAACAATGACCACTTGTGTCTTTCTTATTTCCTCTGCATCGCTACTGCACAAGTAACGAATGATCTCAGGTCCAACAACACGGGCCCCCAATTCCTGGCCGTGCCTCCCTAATGTAACCACGGCAATCTGCTTATCCTCATTGGGTAGGGCCTCATTCGTTATAAAAATTGCCGGGATGTCCCAATGATCGGGAGACCTACCAATAATTTCCTTACGAGCTACAGCCTTATTCTTTCCCACCCAATCATCCAACCACTGATAGATTTCTTTCAGCCCTTCTTCCCCCATCGGGATATGATCGAATACTGCCATTTCTATCCTCCCTTTCGCGCAAAGCCTATGCAGGTCATCCCGCGAACAATTTCCAATCTCTCATCTGCAGAGTTCAAAAAGAGAATACCCACGGTGAAGACCCCTGTCAATCCTGGATCCTGTTGGAAGAGAGGTTATCTTCTGGGATATAAAACACATGTCAGGATGAAACTCCTATGGTTCCCAATCGGACCTTTATTCAGAAATTAAGTTTTCTTCCAGGAGGATCTCGGTCATCCACTTGGCTGCCTTGCCCACGACCTCGGGGCAGTGGACATCGTGGGCTCCGGCATTGTGGAATTTGTCATACTCCTGGGGGTCTGCAAGATAGTAGTATCGACCCAGAATTTTGTTCTGGATATCGCGACAGATGACAGAACCGTATTCCTGGATAAACCTTTCCCGAAACTTTCTGGCGAGCTCATGGGTCTTGAAGCGAATTCCCTCGGGATCGGAGAAATTATTTCTTTCTCTCCCCACCAGTGAACTTAAGACCAGAACTGCCCCTATATAGGCTCCGCACCCACTGTCGGCGGCTAATCCAGTTCCCCCAGCCAGACCGGTTGCTGCTTTGAATAGATCATCGTTCCTGATGTCGAGGGCGTCCTGGAGTGCGGCAATCAGGCATTGACTGCATCCCCTGTAGGTTTTTTCATATTCCTTGCCCAGCTTGTAGGCCTTCTCGGCTGACTCTTGAATATCTGTCTTTTTCATCAGTTTATCCCTTTCTTCATCCTTCTCCTATTTACCCTTCCACAAGGGTTGTCGCTTTTCGATGAAGGCATTCACCCCTTCCCGAGCATCTTCTGTCGTGCACAGTCTGGTCATCACTTCACTATTGAGGACGAATCTTTGACGGAAAGGCATATCGATCATCTGGTAGTAGAAATTTTTTCCCATCTGGATGGCCACAGGGCTTTTAGCAATAAGCTTTTGAGCAAAGGCGAAAGTCTCTTCTTCCAACTTTTCAGCCGGTACGACCTTGTTCACCAATCCCAACCGTTCCGCCTCTTTGGCATCAATCATGTCTCCGCTCAAAAGCATCTCCAGGGTTTTCTTCTTGCCGAGGGAATAACTCATGGGGATGATCGGTCCCGTGCATAGCAATCCTACGTTAATGGCCGTCGTCCCAATCTGGGTCCCTTCAGCCACAATCGCAAAATCCGCTGCGGCCATCAATCCTGCTCCGTTAGCCACCGCGTATCCATGGACCATGGCGATAACAGGTTTTCCCATAGAAGCGATGGTGAGGTGCATTTGGTCCATCAGGGTGAGCCACCGATGGTACTCTGAAGGGGTTTTTTCATGAAATTCACTCACATCGATCCCCGTTGAAAAGACTTTACCTGCTCCTTTAATGATGACGACTCGGACCTCGGCGTCTTCATCCAGTTGGCGCAAAGCAACGTTGAGTTCTTCGGCCAACTGGGTGCTAAAAGTATTGAACTTTTGTGGACGGTTTAGGGTGATAATACCCATTTGGTCCTTCTTCTCGATCAAAATCGTTTCAAAAGACATGGTAGCCTCCTTTTCTAATTCTTAATTTGGGATTGATTAAGAACCAACCCTTTTCCTTTTGACATTCTCTCTTTTTTTTGTTACCTTTATCGTTGAAAAAACTCCCAGACAGAAAAGGAGATATCCGATGCATAAGATTATTGAAGCAATATACGAAAATGGTGTTTTAAAGCCACTAACAGCATTGGACATAAAGGAGCATGAAAAAGTTGAGGTTATAATTAAAGAAAAGACCAGTCCGGCAAAGATGAGCCAAGGAATTGTCAAAGGAGATCCCAAAGTCATTGAGGATGTTGCTCTGAATCCTGAATACAGCTGTCTGGAGGAATAATTGACTTTATCAGAGATAATAGACAATGCAGATGTATTTATAGATTCAAATATCTTCATCTATCATTTCTCCGGCCTTGAAAAGTTTGCAGATGCTTGCTTTCATTTTTTCAAAAGAATCGAAGAGGGAAAAGTAAAAGGGTCTACATCTACACTTGTTATTGCAGAAGTTCTTCACCGGTTAATGATAATCGAAGCCTCAAAAAAGTTCGGTGTTTTACCTAAAGATGTTATTAAATACCTCAAAGTAAATCCTGATAAGATAACCTCGCTCGCCAACCATCTTGACTCTGTTTTCTATATTGAAAAACTCGGTATCTCCATTATCACATTAAGTTTCGAAGATATTAAATTAAGTGCCGAATTCAAAAGGAAATTCACGCTTTTAACTAATGATGCCATAAATCTTGCTGTAATGAAGAATAACCACATCGCGAATCTCGCCTCTAATGACAGTGACTTTGAGAGAGTTGACTTCTTAACCCTGTATAAACCATGCTAAGAAATCATTTCATTTATCCTTTCCCAAAAGGGCAAGCTGGAAAGTGACATGGGTCGCAATTTTGGCAGAAGCCTCCATGGCCGAGAAGGCTAATTTCTTTTCTGGTGAACACTTCGCCGGCCAGAATTCTTGGGAAGAGGATATCAAATAAAGTGGCGCTGTGGTAAAAGACACAGGCTGGAAGGCCCAAAACGGGTTTTTCGCCGAGTATTCCATAGAGGAACATCGCACCTGGTAGGACTGGAGTACCATAAAATATGATCCTTGTGCCTGCTTTCTTGATTCCTGCCCGGGTCACATCATCGGGGTCGACAGAGAGTCCTCCGGTGACGAGAATGAGGTCAACGGGGTCATCCCTAAGCTCTGTCAATGCATGAACGATCTGTTGAATATCATCTGGAAGGATCCGTTTTTTTACCACCATAGAGCCAAAGTTAACAATCTTTTTACCCACGCTATCGTCAAATCGGTCTTGGATCCTACCCTTGAAGATCTCGTTTCCTGTTATGATGACTCCGACATTAAGTTTCCGGTAAGGAAGGATTTGAATGGTGGGCCCATATTTTTCACACCAGTTTTCTACTTTCTCAATCTCTCTTTCTGGTGCAGTCAGAGGGATAATTCGAGTCGCCCCGACCGCCATCCCTGGAGTGCAGGGCGTGTATCGATGGAGGGTGGAAAGAATGACATTTCCTGAAAGATTAATGCGGTGGAGGAAGGGAAGGTTGATCTTTAAGAGGCCCTTTATCTTCGAATGAAAGGTTATTTTGCCTTCAGAAGGTCCTTGCAATTCAATATTTTTACCTGAAAATGCTTTGCCTAATCTGAGCGCCGCTTCATCTTCATGTATGATACCAGGTTTTAACTCCATCACATAAACATGTTCCTTGCCGATTTTTAAGAATTCTGAGATGTCTTCTTCCCGTATCAAATGACCTCGCTTGAACCTGGGGCCTTTATATTCACCGGGTATAATCTGAGTGACATCATGACCAAGAACCCTGCCAACTGCATCTTCAATCTTAATCTTCTTCATCATTAATCCTTTATCTTTTGAAAACCATTGAAATTAAGAAGATAAAAGTGTTTGCCAAAATGATCAAAGGGCCTGCTGGAAATCCTGTAATTTTATAAAGCAAAATTCCCATAGAGGAAGATATTATTCCGATAATCATCGCCCCGAAAGAATATTGGGCTAAATTTCGACTCAAATTTCTTGCACTGGATGCAGGGATTGCGACTAAGGCAGCGGTGAGGAGACCACCCACCATTTTTACTCCTAAGGCAACAATAATGGCAATTGAACCCAAATAAATGAGATTATATTTCCTGATGTTCACTCCCTCGGATTTGGCCAACTCTTCAGAGATATTAATCAAGACAATTTTTGAGTAAATATTCTTCACCACAAAGAAGAGGAGAAGGGCCACACAGACCGATATGACGGCTTCTCCCAAACGGACTTTGGTAATATCTCCTACCAAAGCTGCCTCCGCCTGTTTAACGGGCAAGAGTAGGAATGCGATAGCCACCCCAGAGGCGAAGACAAGGGCTGTCAACGCTTCCATTGGTAATTTTGTTCTCATCTCAAAAAGCCAGATCAGAACGATTCCAAGAATGACAAAAGGGAATGCGCCGAGGGAAACATCGAATCCATACATCAAAGCCAGAGCTATCCCCGGCAAGGTCAAATGGCCAAGAGGGCCAGCCACCAGGGCCATTCTTCTGCCTAACATCAGAGATCCTAAAAATCCGGCTACGCCTCCGACAAAAATTCCGACTAATAAACTTAATAAAAAATGGGTATCCATATAGTCCCTATTCTTAGCTTAGTGTTTGTGTCGATAATATTTCACTTCTCCGCCATAAAGTTTTCGCAAACTTTCCGGAGTCATAACCTCCTGGGGAGGGCCATAGCATATCGCTTGTCTATTCAAACAGATAACATTAGTGGAGAATTTATAGACCACACTTAAATCGTGGGTCACCAACAGAATGGTTAAATCTCTCTCTTCTTTCAATTTTGCCAAGAGATTGTAGATGGTCTCTTCGGCACTAATATCGACCCCGGTCATAGGCTCGTCAAAAAGCAGAGCCTGTGGATTTCCAACCAAGCCCCAGGCGATCAATATCCTCTGAAACTGTCCCGAAGATAAATCGCCTATTTTTTTCCGCAAAAACTCTTCCATAAACCCTACCGAGTTTAAAATCTCTTTTATCTCCTGTTCATCAGATGTTTTTAATCTAAAAAAGTCTTTTATGTTTAAAGGGATATCTTTTATAAAAGGCAGTCTCTGTGGGACATAACCGATTTTGATGCCTTTTGCCCATTCTATCTCTCCCTTGTACGGCAACAACCCGAGCAAGGTTTTTAGCAAAACGGACTTTCCTGCCCCATTGGGGCCTAAAATTGTTAAAACATCACCCTTTTTCACGTCAAAGGATAGATTCTCAATAATACTTTGATTATCTAACATGACACTCAAGTTTTTTACTTTCAAAATCCAATCCCCCTTCATGGCTCCTCCTCCGTCATTAGAAATAGAGTCAAATATCCATTGATGCGAAATCGGTCAGATCTCTCTCCCTTAAAAGGCTTCTCTTCCATTTTTTTATAGAAGGAATGATATAAGGTAGAAGCCTCATCGAATAGTAAGGAGGAAGAAGGGGTAAACCGACGAGGTCTCCAAAGACGATCAACATAAAAAGGCGATCTAAATAACCTTTCTCCTTTTTCATTTCCAGATCCATTTCATGGATCGTCATTCCATACATGATCTCTCTTATAATTTTTGGAAGTCGCTTCCATCTATCTATGAGACGTAGAAAAAATGTTCTTGAGTTAATCATTTTCTAATTCATAAAGGAAAGACCCCGAAAAGGAGATGCGCGATAAGAGCCAAGATGATGGCCACAGATAGAGTGAAAAGGATCGCCAGAAGCGCTCCTTTCTTACCGATCTCCTTCCAGAGGGCAGCAATCGTGGCCAGACATGGAATGTAAAAAGTAACAAAGACGGTAAAGACCATGACTTGGGTTTTGGTCATTACCGTAAGAACCTGGGTAGCGCCCAATGCCTGGGTCAGCATGATCATGGAGAGTTCTTTTCTCAAAAGACCAAAAATAAGCGTCGTTCCGACAGAAACCGGCAGGCCAAGAAGATGCGTCAAAGGAGAAAAGAACCAATTGACATACCTTTCAACTCCGAAATATTCCATCAAGGCCAGGAGTGCACTTCCCAAGATGAGTATGGGCCATGCGATGACGATAAATTCCCTTATCCGATACCAGGATTTCTTCAACGTGTTTAGGACAGAGGGCAATTGATAAGCAGGGATCTCCAGAATCAATCCAAGGCTCCCTGGTTCCGGATAAAAAGTGGAGAGGATCTTTCCGGAAATGGCGACAACTAAAATATTTAATGCAAAAATCGCCAGAGCAGCGTTGGGGCTAATGAAAAAGGCAACCAGTGCAAAAATAATGGTGATTCGAGCTGCGCAGGGAATCATTGTCGCCAGAATGGAGACGATAAACCTGTGTTGAGGAAATTCCAAGATTCTTGTGGCCATCACAGCAGGGACACTGCATCCATACCCCAGAATAAATGGAATAATTGATTTACCATGGAGACCAATCCGGTGCATGAAGACATCCATCAGGAAAGCGACCCTTGGAAGATATCCAAGGTCCTCGAGAAAGGAGAGGCCTATAAGGAAAGGAACAAGATAGGGGAGGACGATGGCGATCCCTCCTGCTATTCCTTGGAGTACTCCCTTTGAGAGGAAGAGGGATAAGGTCCCTTTTCCAAAGAATCCTTCAAGCCAGCCTATCCATTGATCAAAGACCCCCATCATAGGTTCTTCGACAAATTTACCAATTCCAAAGATGAAATTGAAAAAACCATAGAAGACACCCACCAGAATTAAATAGCCGAAGAATTTATGCATCACCCACTGATCAATGGCGATGCGGATGTCCTTCTTAGGTGGATGGATGACCTTAGAAACCTGTTCAAAAAGATTCATGGCCAGGGCATGACGTTCAGAGGAAATGACCTCATCCGTTGGAACGCCATGAATTTGTTCCAATCTCTCTTGAAAAGGTTTGATTCGATCAAAAGAATGATAGGTTCGTGTTATTTCATTTACAAAGAACCCATCATTTTCAAGGAGTTTGATGGCAAGAAATCGAGAGGGAACCTTCTCTTCTACCGGCCATTCTGAGTTGAGGATGGAGTTCAATTGACTTATGATTTCTTCAATGTCTTTGTTGAATTTTAGTGTTTTCCCTATTTTCTTCTCTTCCCAGATTCTCATGACCTCATTAAACAGTTCCTTCAATCCCTTTCCTGTTGTTGCAATGGTCGGCACAACGGGGATGCCAAGGACGTTTGACAGTTTCTGGATATCAATCTGGATTCCCTTTCTCGGGGCTTCATCCATCATATTCAGACAAAGGACCATGGGAACTTCAAGCTCCAGAAGTTGGAGCGTCAGTTCCAGACTCCGGCAAAGCAGGGAGGCATCGACCACATTGATAATCACATCAACCTCTCCGGAAAGGAGATGCTTTCGTGCCTCCAACTCTGCTGGGTCTCCCGATGTTAGGGAGTAGGTTCCCGGAAGATCGATACAGAGGCAAGTAGTCCCGTTGATAAAGGTTTTTGTTTCAGTATATTTAACTGTCGTACCTGGGAAATTTGAAGTGATGGCCTTATATCCGGCAATCGTGTTGAAGATGGTGCTCTTGCCACAGTTGGGCTGGCCCGCCAGGGCGATGCTCATTCTACCTCCTCCACAATAATTCGGGAAGCAATACCCCTTCCTAAGGCAACCTGACTTCCATGGATCTCGATCAGGATCGGACCCCGGAGAGCTCCATATCTCAAGATCGTTATAGTGTCACCAGGGTGAATGCCCATCTGTGAAAGCCGTTGCCTTATCCCCTGGCCCCCTTGAATATCGATCACCTTTGCTTTTCTATTCTCATCAACTTGATCCAGAGTTTTCTGCATATTTTCCCTACCGCTTTAAGGTTTATTTTTTTCCTCCCTTGCAGTGTTCTGCCTCAATGTGGCCCACTTCCAGTTGCAGCAAACAAAGGGTATCCTCCACTGCCTTCATCCGTTCTTTTACATTCTCGAGATCTCTCTTCTCGACCTCGTCAGCCCAGATGGATTCCATGTCTTTCTCCGCCTGCCTTAACGATTCCCCAAGAGCCAAGATCTTTTCTGAAAGTTCTGAAAGTTTTCTAAGGTGTTCTTTCGCCTTTCCCATGGGCTCCTCCTATCTTCTCTATTAACCTCAGCAAGAACTTTTAGAATCCCTTTCTCAGCATTCGGGCATAATAGGAGCCTGACATATAGAGAGCAGCAACAGGGTTATGCCCCAGTACTCGATCCTTGGTCACCAGTACTGTGCAATAGGCTTCAGAATATTTGAGGAAAAGGGAGTCGTGTCCCACGCAAAGGCCAACAAGTATGTTGAATTCGGTCTTCTCCTCGTTGAGGATCATGGCCTGGGCAATCGGGCTGCACATCGATTCAAACTCCCCGATACGAATCTTCTCTCCTTCTCTTATGCCGATTTCCTCTTTTGGGGTTCTGCCTGCCTTGCAGACAACTGAAATCACCTCAAATCCTTGTGCCTCGAGGATTTGGGTGAGGGAATGCGCTTCCTTGTGTAGGCCGATACAAAAAGCAATGCCTAACTTCTTGTAGCCCATCTTTTGAGCAAATTCACAAGTCTCCTGAACACGAGGTTTCGTCGGGTGCAAAACATAGGGTTTTGCTTCTCTGTTTATGTAACATTCCGCTTCTTGGACAGAAGCTTCGTGAGCAAATTTGAGAATATCAGATTTGGTGTATTCCTCGTTGGCTTCTGCTATCGATTCTTTCCGATGGAGGGTTGGACAGAAGGTCGGCCCCTGACCTTCCGGTGAACTGCAGATTTTGTCTTTGATTCCACACTTGGCACATTCCGGTTTCACAAATTCCATAGAATCCTCCTATATAATCTGAAATTGCTTACCTCCTGCTTATTTCGGGAAAAAAATAGTCATTGAATATACTTATTTTCTCTGTAGATCACCGAAGGGCTCTGGAGGATATCGAAATCTGCTTCTTTAAACATCTCCATACACGATGTCACATCGAATCCTCTTCCTTTGAAGGTCTCAGCTTCCGTATCTCGAGGGTTCGTTCCCACTTCAGCCCAAAAAAGATTTGCTCCTGCCACAGGCCCTAATAGATTGGGTTCATGCGTACAATTTCCTATGACCTCCCGGCCCATCGCCAAACGAACAACAGCAACGAGGAAGGCTAACCGATACTCACTGATCATTCCATATTTTGCCAGATCAGAACCGGGGATGGAGATTCGCCGCATCGCCCCGCTATAGCATGGTTTCATTTCTCTTCCGATAAGAATTTTCTCTGCAATTTCGTCAATAGAATGTTCTGGGCCGATGGGTTCGACACATGTCCCAACAAACAGTCCGGCCTCAGAAGCTGCCCGGACGGTATTCAAACGAACCTGCGGATCGATCTTGGTATCTCTTCCTTCACCCATCCTGACCGCATGGTATATCCCGGTATAACCGGCTTCTTTCATTTGCCTGCCTTCTTTGTATCCGAAATCTCCTATATTGGCTATCATGACGGTCTCAGGCTTAAGTTTCGACCTCACCTCTTTCGAGATTTCGATGTATTTCCGGAATGGATAATCATGTGTGGTCATAAAAAATATGGCGTTGGCACCATCGGCTTCAGCTCTAAGGGCCGATTGAACAATTTCTTCAATCGAAAGTTCGTTCGTGTCTTTGAAAACTCCATTCTTCGCGGCAAAGGCACAAAATGAACAGTCATTCGGGCAGGGAGAAAGATTCAGTCCTATCTGGGCGTGAACCTCTGCTTTTCCTTTCGAGGCTGTCCGCGTAATCGAATTGGCCGCAGTCATGACAAAACCGCCATCAAGGGAATGAGGATCAACTTTTAAAAGGTATAGGATCTCTTCCCTGGTTATGAAATAACTATCGAATACCTTGTTGAGAATTTCGTTAACCTTTGAACTGATCATGATTTATTCTCACTCTGGGGTTCTTTTCTCTCGTCACTTCCACGGCGAGGGGTTTCTAAAATAATATGTAAAGAATTTTCCCCTCCTTTTTCGTTGCCCTTAAGACCTCCATGTGCCTCAGCACCGCAAATTCTCTTCTCAATTCTTGCTCTGTTAGATTAAGATTCTGAATCAATTCCTCCAAGGTTACCTCTCCCTTCTTCTTAATGTAATTGACGATACTAAGTTGTAAAGGTGTCAGCGTTGAAAGTTTATCCTTACCTTTTAGGAAGGTCTGGGCCGAATGGACAGCCCAGGGATCGCAGGCTTTAGGAGGGGATAAAATATCCATATAACAGTCTTCACAAAATACTTTTCCTTGATATTCGTAGCCTTGCTGCTTTTCTATTTCCTTGCTACATCTCGTGCATTGGAAAGGCATCTTCACTTCTCTATTTCTGGAGGATCATGCTCAAAATGGTCTTAGCGAATTCTTCCGCTGCTTCGCAGCTATCAGCGGTAACAATGTTTCCATCCACCTCCAGCGGGTTTCCTGTATAGATCGCTCCTGACCCCTCCAGCCGTTTCCCCAGAGTTGACCATACCGTGGCCCTCCTTCCTTTAAGCACCTTCGTATTGGCCAATGTAATGGGTGCGATGGAAATAGCTCCCAATACTTTCCCTTCTTTAAAAGCCGTCTTTACCAACCGATGGGCATGAGGATCATCCCAATATTGAATAGCTCCTTCACCCCCCACAAAGACAATAGCATCATAGAGGGCACCCCTGACTTTGCTAAGAACGACATCAGGGTTTATTGTTGTCCCAAACATGCCTTTGGCCTCTTTCAGGGAGGAAGAGGCAATGGTTACCATTAAACCATTCTGTTCAAATATTTCCTTAACTTTTGTTAGTTCAATATCCCAGAAATCCTTTAAGGGGACGACCATCACAACCTTTTTCCCTTGAAGTTGGGACAAAACTCCTGAAGAAGTTGATAGTATCAGTAGAGAGACCATCATCCCGAAAATGAATCGTTTCCCTGGAGAAATAGATTTCATGATTCTATTCTTGACGTAAGGATTTTGTGAGAGTGAGAAGTCTCACTCCAGTAACTTCTTTGAACGTGGCACCTTCGCTGATAGCGCGAATCAATTGATCTGGATCTATGATCTTTGAGCCACAGATGGCATCAATTCCATAATCAAAGAGAATAGGGGAGAGGGGTGAAGTGGGACCGATCAGAAGAACATAAGCCCCTTTGCAAAGACTTAAAAGCCCCTCAAGGGTGTGATTGATGAAAGAGGTTCCTGTGATCCCAACGACATCACATTGGGGTAAGATCCGATCTGCCTCTTTAGCGGGCAAGTCTCCTTCCCGAAGTCTCTGCTCAAGAACCCAGAGATTTTTGGTCTTCCCTTTTAATTTTGGAATCCAAGGAAAGTGACCCACAATCGCTACATTTTTCCCCTGACCCTT
>Ga0315285_10004501_pt1 | contig 14446 bp, 7 predicted proteins | sample YL17G09_36_MG_FD_203698 | JGI IMG/M metagenome (GOLD analysis project Ga0315285, IMG submission 203698) | Sediment microbial communities from Yellowstone Lake, YNP, Wyoming, USA - YL17G09_36 | ecosystem: Environmental > Aquatic > Freshwater > Lake > Sediment | place: USA: Wyoming | collected...
GATGTCCACCATGCAATCCGTGTCGTCCATCACCACGAGTCCGCCCGACCCCATGATGGCGCCGGTCCGGCTCACGGCCTCGTAGTCTATCGGCGTTTCGCCGAGCGACGCGGGCACGCATCCTCCGGAAGGTCCGCCGAGCTGCACCGCCTTGAAGGTCCGTCCCTCGCGCGCGCCGCCGCCGATGCGGTGCACGATGTCGTGAATGGTTGTCCCCATCGGGACTTCGATCAGGCCGCCGCGCCGGATCTTCCCCGCCAGCGCAAAGACCTTGGTCCCGCGGCTGCCTTCGGTCCCCAGCGCCGCATAGGCCTCCGGGCCGTTCCGCATGATCCACGGAACGTTGCCGTAGGTCTCCACGTTGTTGACCAGGGTCGGACGGCCCCACAAGCCCTTGATCGCGGGATAGGGCGGACGATATCGCGGCATCCCGCGCCGCCCTTCGATCGAGGCGATCAGCGCGCTTTCCTCGCCGCACACAAACGCCCCCGCCCCTTTCTTCACGCTTAGCCGCAGACTGTAGTCCGAACCGCATACTCTATCTCCGAGCAACCCGCGCTCCTGGGCCTGCTGGATGGCCTTCTCGACCCTCCGCACCGCGAGCTTGTACTCCGCGCGGATGTATAGAAAGCCCTCGTGGCTGCCTACCGCCCGCGCCGCAATCGCCATCCCCTCCAGAATCCGGTGCGGATACGCCTCGAGCAGCATGCGGTCCATGAACGCGCCGGGGTCGCCCTCGTCGCCGTTGCAGATGATGTGCCGCGTGTTGCCCGGCGCTTCGCGCACCGTGGTCCATTTGCGCCCGACGGGAAAGCCCGCCCCGCCTCGTCCGCGCAGACCCGAACGATTCACGATATCAATGATGCTCTCCGGCGAAAGCTCCGTCACGCACTTGCGGAGGGCCGCGTAGCCCCCCGATGCCACGTACTCATCCAAGTCGAGCGGGTCAATGGCCCCGGCGTGTTCCGTGACGATTCGCACCTGCCGCCCCAGAAAAGCCCCGCCCGCGCCCTTCTTCGGATCCACCGTGTGCTCAGCCGGATCGGCGTTCGGCTCCTCGCTCGTGAGGAAGTCCAGCGCCGACCCCACCGTGCCGCGCAGCTTCCGCGCGAAGCCCCTGGGCTTTATCTCGCTCCGCACGATCTGCACGGCGCTGTGGGCGTCATTGTCGGCAAACAGGACCGACGCGCCGCCCGCCGCCACCAGCTCGACCAACGGAACGCGATGGCACATCCCCGTGCAGCCCACGGGCTTCACCACCACGTCGGCCCCGGTCGCGCTCACCGCCTCCCGCAGCGCCTGGCAAACCTCCTGGCTCCCGCTGGCCACGCAGCAGGAGTTGAGCCCCACGCGGATTTCGAAATCCGGCCGCTTGCCTTGAGGCCGGGCCGCGCGGACCAGTTGGCGCTCCCGCCGCTCGCGGTCGTGCAGCCCCGCCGCCTCGTCCGCCACGAATCGCTCGAGGGACTCCACCGTTTTTGTCGCGTCGAGGTGTCCGAAGGTAATCCCGTCTATCAGCATCACCGGCGCGAGCGTGCAGCACCCCAGGCACGCCACGCGCTCGATGGTGAAAAGTCCGTCGGCGGAGGTGTCCTGATGCTCGTCCGGCATGCGAAGATGACGGCGCAACGACGCGCTTACCCGCTCCGCCCCCGCCACGTGGCAGGCCGTGCCGTGGCAGACCTGGATCAGGTGCTTGCCGGCGCCGCGGTGCCGGAACTGCGAATAGAAGGTCGAGACGCCGGTGAGCTGCGCCGGGGTGATCCGGGTGCGGCGGCACACGTGCTCCAACGCCTCGCGCGGCAGGTAGCGCCAGCGCGCCTGGATGGCCTGCAAGATCGGGATCGCCGCGCCGGCGTCGCGGCCGCACTGCTCGATGATCCCGTCCACCTCGGCAAGGTCTATGGGGTTCTCGCTCAAGGCTTGCCCTCTTACTTCCGCCCGATGCAGAACAGGTTCTTCTCGCCCCGGACGTAGATGCGGCCCTTCATGAAGACCGGCGTGGCGTAGATGGGTTCGCCGACTTCGCCCCTGCCCGCGGGTTGATAGGCGGCGGCCACCCGGATGATGCGCGTGGAACCGTCGGCGCAGCACAGATACGCCAGGTCCCCCGCGATGATGAAGGAAGACGCGGCGCTCGTGTCTATGTACTCTTCCCAATGGAGATTGCCGGTGGCGGCGTCGAAGCAGGTCAGCATCCCGCCCGGCGCGGACTGCAGGAGATACGTTCCGTCGCACACGGGACTCGACGTGTCCGGCAGCCCCTTCTTGCTCTTCCAAACAACGTGCGACGCGGTAACGTCTCCGCTGCCGCCGGGCCGGATGGCCAGCAGCTCGACCCCGTCGTTCGACGTGAAGACCAGCCCGCCGCCGAATGCGGGCGACGCCGCCACGTCGCCGCGTTCGTTCTTGACCCGCCAGCGTTCACCTCCCGTCAGCGGATCGTGCGCGATCACCCACTCCGGCGCGCACGTCACCACCTCGACCCCTTCGGGCATCCGCGCGAGGATCGGCGAAGACCAGGAGTTGGGCACCGGCCGGGCCACCTGATACGCGAATGTCCCGTCCGCCGGGTTGATGCCGAGCAACTTCGACAAGCGCTCCTGGGCTTCCTTGCCCTGGTCGTACTGCACAATCAGAATGTTCTGGAACATCAGGAGGGACGAGGAGTATCCGTAGGTGCTCTGCGGCGTTCCCAGATCAATGGCCCACGCCTGCTTTCCATTGAAATCAAACGCGGCCAGAATACCGGTGGCAAACAGCGCGTAAACCCGCCGGCCGTCCGTCGCGGGCGTCGGCGCCGCGAAGCCAGTGTCCTCGAAGACCTCGATCTCCTTCGCCGATCCTTGGGCGAACTCAACGGGGGAGTTCCACAGGATACCGCCCGTCTCAGTGTCAAGGCACACCACGTGCTGGTTCTTTGCGTCGCCGCCCGTCACAAACAGGCGATTTCCCCACAAAATCGGGGAGCTCTTGCCCGCGACGGGAATCGGGGTCTTCCATAGAGTGTTCCGGTTCTCGGTCGCGCTCCACGTGGTCGGCCAGTCGCCCGCCGCCGCGATACCGGCGTTCGGCCCACGGAAGAAGGGCCAATTCTCCGTGTAGGCGGGTTGGCCGGTCTCGGCGGGGGGTTGCGTTGGGGGCAATGCGGGCGTGGAGGAGGTTGGCGCATTAGCCGGCGCGGGCGCAATTGGGGTGGTCAGCGGCGGCTTCTGTAACGGCGATTCGCCCGCGCCGAAAAAACCCAATCCCAGAAGCAGGCACCCCATCGAAACCCCCACCACGCCCACCGCCCACAGCGTTTGGCGCCGGGTTTCGTCGGCGGGGCGGCGCGACCGTTCCAGCATCCGAAGTTTCAGGCGCGCCAGCTCCGCGCTCATGTCCGAAAACTGCCGCCGCAGCTCCGCCGCGTCCGCCCCCTCGCCCATTGCCTCCAGCCCGGCATCGCCGCCCCTCTCCCGCACACGGAAGTACCACCGTGCCACGGCCACCCATGCCGCCAGCGCGCCGATCATCAGATACGCCCCCCACAGGAAGCGCTGCCGGTTGGCCATGTAGTCGCGGATCTGCCGGAGATCCTCCAGACGGATTTGCTCCTTGAGCGTTTCGTCCTTGGGAGCGGCGTCGAGCTGACGCTTGAGTTCCGCGACGTGGACCGAAGTCAAGAGCCCCGCGTCGCGCTCCTGCAGATGCAACGTGAGAAAAATCGCCGCCACCGCCGCCATGAAAAGCGAAAGAATCACCAGGATGGCGAGAAAAGTAGGGCGGGCGTCTCGCCTGCCATGTTTGGGTGCCCTATTCACAGGGTGCGCCTCCCACTCGCCATGTTTTCAAACTGCATCCAGGTCCGCAGGCGGGACGCCCGCGCTACTTTGGCGAACCGGAGCGCAGATGCCCCGCTTCGAGCCCTCGATGAAGGTGATGAGCTCCTGTACTTCCGGACCAAAACCGCCCGCCTTGAGCTTCTCCAGCGCCGCCGGAACGCTGTTGCCTTCCCGGTACAGAATCCGGTAGGCCTGCTTGACCTGGTTGCGCGCTTCCTGGCTGAACCCGGCGCGGCGCATTCCGATCACGTTGAGCCCCGCCACCTCGTTGATCCGAACGGTCACCATGTAGGGCGGCACGTCCTTCGACGCGCCCGACAAGCCCTGCATCATCGCGAGGCGTCCGATCCGCACAAACTGGTGCACCCCGCAGTTGCCCGAAATGATCGCCTTGTCCATCACGGTGACGTGGCCCCCGAGCAAGGCGCCGTTGGTCAGGATCACGTGGTCCCCGACCACCGAATCGTGCCCCACGTGGCTGTTGGCCATGAGGAAGCAATGGTTCCCGATCCGTGTTTCCCCATCGGCGTGGAAGGGCCGGTTGATCGTTACGTATTCGCGCAGCGTGTTGTGGTCGCCGATCACGGTGCGGCGCGGCCCGCCGTCGTATGCGAGATGCTGCGGCTTGTCGCCGAGCACCGCGTGCGAGTGGATGAAGTTGTTCTCGCCGATGGTGACGCCTTCATAGATGAGCGCGAAAGGCATCACACGGGTTCCGGCGCCCACTTGCACGTTGTTTCCGATGATGACATAAGGGCCGACGTCGGCGGTCTCGTGGATCCGGGCGCCCGGATCAACCAGGGCGGTGGGGTGAATGGGCATTCAGGGGGTTCCTTCTATGATGCGCTCTTGCGTTCGGCGCGCGGCTCGCGGAAGGGGTCTCCATTCCTTCCCCGCTTCCCGGCAAGCACACCCTCTCTCTATGTTTACCTTTCCCCAGCGAAAGCATCAAGCGATTTTCGCAATGTGTAGGGCTGGGAAACCTTGGAGCAGCACAGCCGCAACCAAACACCAATCTGTCCGCCCCTGCCGCCAACGCGATTCCCCGCCGACATTATGCCCCCCCACGTCAATATGCCCCCGTTATGTCATTGCGAGCGGAGCGAAGCAATCTCCCTTACCCCGCGATCCGAGATTGCTTCGCCTGCTCTCCTTGACTCTTTTCTCACGACAACGTTATCCCGTGTTCGAAGACAAGCGCATTGTGGGCGCATCTCAGATTTGCGGAGCCTTTTCCGTGGGGATGGGGCAACCCTTTAGCCATGTCTGGCAAGGTGCCCGACAACTATACGCCAAGCGTCCCCGAGAGATAATTGAACGCCAAGCACCCCCGAGAGACAATTGGGCACCAAGCGGCCCCGGAAGGGCCATACCTTGAAAGTCTTCGACGGCTTTGCCAGCCCCATGTGACCGCCGCGCCGAAGGCGCAAGGGAACCCGGGGGCAAACGGCCCCCAAAAAAAACCGTCCCCGAAGGGAACGAACATCCCAAACCCATGCCCCATTCCAATCCCGTTCTCGATCTTTAATCCTCTCATGCGAGATAACGCCCCTCGAAAGCAATCCCCTCTTCGTGCAAAATAGGACACGATGGGGACGCCGTTCCGGGTTAGAGGTTTTTGTTGGCCCCCTCCGGGGACCCCCATCTTCTTGCTTCCTACCCCAGGTTCCGCTTCGCTCCACCTGGGGCTGGCGAAGCCGTCGAAGACTTTCATGTTAGCCCCCTCCGGGGACATCCTCTACACATGAACTCGGCTGTGAAGAGACATGGCCAAATGGTAACGATGCGGGATTGGTGGGGGGTTCGAAAACCCGTCCTCCGTTTTGCCTTCCGGCGCGGGCGCCCTCGCTCTTTCGCAAAACTGAGATGCGCCCCGCATTATTCTCTTGAGTCTCGCGGACGGATGGGCCTATGCTTGCATCAGGTGGCTAAGGGCTTACCGCCCCTCACACCTGCCAAGCCGTGGCTCTTGGCTTCGTGTGGTTCCGGATGTTCGACGTCCTCAAGCCCCCTCCCGCGAGAGAACTCCAGGAGTTAAGGGGAGGAATCGGGATTGTGAGGGATGACATCGTGGCTGGGGCTTACGCTTCCGTGTGTCTCCATCTCCCGCTGAGATTCGCGCTGTGAACGCATCTGACTGATGAAATAAACAGTCAGCCCAGAGGCGCACCGAAGCGGGAACGTCGCGGATACCACTTCGAAGCACCCTCCCGCCAAGGGGGGAGGATGCGGCCCATGCAAACCAATCTTTTTCTTCAGCGCCCAAGAACCCGGAAAATCCTGTTCGATTTTGCCTTTCTAGCGATTTCCATCGCTCTGGCTTTGTCGTTTCCAGACGGAAACATCGCGGAGCTCAAAGACCATTATATCGCGTTCCACCTGGACGATCCGCTTTGTCCGGACACCCTGATCAACCTTGATTCCTTTGGCTATCTGAAATTCTCGTTTGTCGAGTTGAAACAGTGGCCATTCGCCCATACCTCGCATCTGATGTTCCCCGAGGGCGCTTCATACGGACAATCGTATGACGGATTGTTGCTGGGCATTTGCACGAGTTTCCTCTGGCTGTTCCTCTCGCTTCCGCTGGCCTATAACATCTGCCTCCTGCTGGGGTTGGTGCTGTGCGGATGGGCATGCTACCTCGTGGCGGCGCATAGTTGGGGCCGCGGCTGGCTCGCCCTGGGGATCGGCTTGTCGGGGCAGTGCGTTCCTTATTTGATCCAGCGGATCTGTTTGCATCCCAATCTTTTCTATATCTGGACGATCCCGCTCAGCGCGTATTTCTTGTTCAAATTCCAGGCCAAACCCACGTGGAAGCGCTGCCTGGTTTGGACGCTGTCTTTCCCGCTGCTCTTTCTGAGTTCGTCGTACAATCTGATCTTCGGCTCGCTGCTGCATGTTTCGGGGTCCATCGTCTTTCTCGTGGAGGCGCGCGGACGGGAACGCCTCAAGATGGCCAAGCGGATTGCGGCGGCGTGGGGCCTTGGCATCGCGTTGGTGTTGATAGCGGGCCAGCCGATGTTCTCGCGCCACGGCGCCAGGCCCCAATACTCCACGGACTTGATGGCGCGCTATTCGTCATCGGTTGTTCAATACATAATGCCTTATCCTTTCGTTAGTTATGCGGGGGAGTGGAGGTGGTTCCAAGAGTTGCAGGCAACGATCGCCACGCCCTGGGAAGGATACGCGGGCGGACCGATCGCGTTTCTGGCGATGATGATCGCTTATTTCTGTCTGCGAAAGGCGCCGGGGCCCAAGTGGACGCTGCTGCTCACCGCGTGTTCGGCCTTTCTGTTATCGCTGGGACCTTACCTCAACGTCCTGCATTTTGACGCCTCGGGCGGCGGGTTGAAACTGCCGCTGTATTATTTGTGCAATGTGAGTTCCATATTCCGCGTGATCCATGCGCCGGGAAGAGCGCAGATGATGGTGACTTTTGCCGCGCTTTTCGCAGCGGGATGGTTGATCCATGCTCTGAGGAAAAGGGCCGTCGCGAAGGGATCGCGCGCCGGAGTCGCCGGGTGCGCGGCCTTGTTCGCTCTGGCCATCGCGCTCAATCTCTTCTGGTCCGTTCGTTTTCATTCCGTGCCCATGTCCCCAGAGCCAATAGTCTCTCCATTTTTCCAGGAACTAGGAAAACGGGGCGGAACGGGAGCGATTCTAGACGTCCCCGTCAGCTATCGCCGCTTCCCACAGTATAACTATTGTCAGTTCTGGCACAAGAGGCCGCTGGTTTCTCCCGTTTTGTACCCGCATGGCTACAGCGAAAAGGCCAAGGCCTTTCTCTGGTCAGATCCCGCCAAGTTGTTTTTCCTGGACGATAATAAGGAATTTGCCAGCGACAAGATTCTGGCGAGTGTCATCGCGCCGCGCTTCATGCAGGAGCTGGCAAAGAACGGCATCGAATATGTAATTGTGCATCCCCGGTTTGTGGAATGGGCCGCCAAACAAGAACAATCTTCGCCAAAGACCTTGGAATACTATGAGAAAATCGAAAACGCATGGGAAAAACAACTGGTCTATAGCGATCCGGAAATTCGGGTGTATGCGACGGGATTTGGGGAATAGGTCTTATCATCAATCCGACGGTCGAAGAGACGCGAAACTTTAGAACGTTTATTGTTTTGTTTCATCCCATCCAAGAATCTTCAGTTCGGCTTGGAGATGCTCCAGGCCGGCGTCCCCAAAACGCGCTCGCAGTTCCTGAGTCGTTTCCCGTGCCGTCGCAGCATTGCCTTCGCGCACGCAAAGAGCGATGTACGAAATCGTGAAATTCTCATCATCCATTGGGAATCGTTGATCGGAAACCCGGAGTCCCGGCGGCGCAAGCCGGGGCGCTAGGAGTTCCCGCGCCCTGTCCATCCTGCCGAGCCGCACGTACGCCCGCGCGGCCATCCATCTGGCCCGATGGTATTCGGGCTGGCGTTTCAAACTCTCCTCAAAGTAGGCCGCCGCTTCATCGGGCCGGTTCAGGTGGTAGTAGCACAGAATGCCCAGATTATGGGGCGCAACAGGGTCTTCCGGCAACGCGCGCTCCGATTTCCGGAACTCCTGCCCGGCTTCCTCGTACCTCCCGAGGCTGTAGAGCGCCTGGCCCTGCAGCAGAGGCGCGGAGGGATAACCCGGCGACTCGCGTTCGCAACGCTCCGCGTATTCCAGGGCCTTCTCCGGATTGCCATTGCGCCAGTGGGCGTTGCTCAAGCGGGCGCACTCGAACTGCCGCACGTTCTCCGACCGCACGCCCCACCGGTCCGTCCAGCTCAACGTGACGCCGCACACCAGCAGCATCCCAAATAGAAGTCCCGTTGTCTTGAGTATGCGGGTTGTCTTCACTTTCTCCATAAGGAGCGCCAGACCGCAGGCGCCGAGCACCACCGCCGGGAACATCAGGGGCATTCGGAACCGGCCGCTCGTATAGAACAACGCGATTGCCCCGCCCAGCGGCACAAAGTAAATCCACATCAGCGCGTGAAGCCGTCGCCGCCTGCGCGGCACGAAGCGCAACGCCGCCAGCGAGGCTAGCGCAAGGGGCCACACAAACCCGAATCCCACCGGCGCGAACAGCAGAACCGTAGAAAGGCTTTTCTGGAAACGATAGTCCTCGATGTTGAAAATCTCCCGCTCCGAAAGAAGGTAGAAGGCTTTCCGGCCCATCAAGCCCAGCCACTCCATCGGCGCTTTTCGGATCTCCTTCTTCGCCCGGTCATACCAATATGCATTCGTCTCATGGCCGTCGGACGCCTTCGCGCGGGGCCATTCCCCTCTATCGCGCGCCTCCAGGAACCCCCGCACCATGATTTCCCGCGTGGGGTTCCCGCTTGAGGCCAGCGAAAATCCTTCCTGCTTCAGATAGCGCCCGCTTGCCCCGATGCGGTTGGCTTGATAAAAGTTGTAGCCGCCCTGCCAGGGCATGATCATCAGTTTTCTCTCTATTCTCAAGTTGCGCAGGCCGACGCCAACCATCCCCGCGGCCGGCAGCAGCAGGAGAAGCGCGGCGCAAAGCATCCTGCGAAGATTCCTCCGTTCTATCGGCGGCAGGGGAGAGAAGAACGTGCGCCGCAGGGGGCTGGCGGCCCACCAAACGAGAAACGGCAGCACCGGCATGATCGTGGGGCGGTTGAGCCAGCTCAGCATCGCGAGGAGCCCGGCCAGCGCGGCCCATCGCGTCGCGCGGCTCGCCCGCGGCGTGGTCCTCATGCGCACCAGCGCCCACAACATCGCGGATTGCAGGAAGACCGCGAGGAGATCGAGCAGAACTTGGTCTTCCAGGCGAATCAGCGGACCATAGAACGCCACGGCGCCCGCCGCCAGCATTCCCGCCCACCGTCCCCGCCTCTGCCCGGGCCCGGAAGTGATCCGCCGCGCCGAGTCGAACGCCATCACGGCCAGCAGCGCACCGCAGATATGCTGGACCAACCGCAACGCCCAAAGCCAAGCCCCGCCGCTGACCCACATGACTCCCGCAAGGAAAACGGGGTACAGCGGCGCCTTGAAAAGCGGCTCCAGCCCAAATCCCCACCCGCTCAGAATCGCGCGGGCGGTGTCGGCCAGCTCCGCTTCGTCGAGAAACAGTTGACTAAAGAGGGGAGACGTGGAAGCCTGCTCGGTGAGATAGGGAAGACGCACAAGCAGCGCCGCCAGGAACCAGAACACGGGGCGGTGATAGAGGGGGGTTCTCTGCATATTCCCGTTTTCCCTTGTTGGTAGTGCGGGCTTTAGCCCGTCTCCTCAATCTACTTCCCTTCGTATTACTATCCAGCATTTTCCTGTTTCTTGAGCAACAAGTTCTAGCGGCTTTCCTCATAGGTCATCCAATACCGTATGTTTGCCCACCGCTATGGAACCCTTTCAGGGTTCATCTGAATGATGATGGATCTCCTTCCCAGGGTGGCTTCGCGACCCTGGGCTTCGCTATGGAATCCTTTCAGGATTCCTCTGGTGTTTTGCTATCTGATCGCGTACAAGAGCGCCGTGGAATCCTTTCAGGATTCCTCTGGTGTTTTGCTATCTGATCGCGTACAAGAGCGCCGTGGAATCCTTTCAGGATTCCTCTCTGTCCGTCCTTTCTTCATTCCGTCCGGAAAACTGGTGAACCGGCAGACTGGCGGACTGGCAGACCGGCGGACTGGCGGACTGGCAGACTGGCGGACTGCGTAAGGTTCCTGCGTTTGGTTGCGGCTCCGCTGCTCCAGGTCCTTCCCTTCGTGCGCTTCTCCTCGCGGCCCTCGCCTTCAGATAAATCAGAATCGCCGTGATGTCCGCGGGATTCACTCCGGGAAGCCGCGACGCCTGGCCCAGAGTCGCCGGACGCCGCGACGCAAGGATCTCCGCCGCTTCCTTCGTCAGGCTCGGGATGCTCTCCAGGCGCAAGTCCTCGGGAATCACGCTGGTCTCGAGTCCCAGGTGGCGTTCCACCTGTTCCCGCTGCCGCTCCATGTATCCCGCATACTTCCCCTGTATCTCCACCTGTTCGACCACGCGCCTGCCGAGTTCCACGCTGTCCCCCGATTCCAACATGCGCCGGACCTCCCCCCCGCCCAGTCCCATCCGCTCCAGCATATCATAGGTCATTCGCGGCCGCGCCATCAGCTGCTCCAGCGTCAGGGACTCGGCTGGAAACGGAACATCCGCCGCCTCGAACTCCGCCGGATCGAGGTCCGCGGGCCGCGCGCGCGTTTCCGCCATCCGCCGCATCTCCGCGTCCACCCTCCCGCGAAAACGCTCGAACCTCTCCCACCGCGCGTCGTCCACCAGGCCCGCGTCCCGTCCCCTGGGAGTCAGGCGCAGGTCCGCGTTATCCTGCCGCAGGAGCAGCCGGTACTCCGCGCGCGACGTAAAGAGCCGGTAGGGCTCCGGCGCTCCCTTCGTGATCAAGTCGTCAATCATCACGCCCAGGTACGCTTCGTCGCGCCGGAACGTGAGCGGCGCTTCCCCCAGCAGCTTCAAGGCCGCGTTCGCCCCCGCCACCAGCCCCAACGCCCCCGCTTCCTCGTAGCCGGTGGTGCCGTTGACCTGTCCGGCCAGATAAAGCCCCGGCACCGCCCGCGTCTCGAGCGTGGGGCGCATCTGAGTCGGAGGGAAGGCCACATACTCGATCCCGTAACCGTAGCGGGCCACGCGCACGTTATCCAGCCCCTCGATCGTGCGCAGAAAAGCGTCCTGCACGTCTTCCGGCAGGCTGGTCGAGACACCGTTGATATAGACCAGATCGTTGTGCCGGCTCTCGGGTTCCAGGAAGACCTGGTGGGAATCCCGGTCGCTGAACCGGATCAGTTTCGTTTCGATCGAGGGGCAATAGCGCGGCCCAATCCCCGTGATGACGCCCGTGTAGAGAGGCGAGCGGTCCAGAGCGCCGAGGATGATCTCATGCGTGCGGGGGTTGGTCCGCGTGATGGCGCACGTGATCTGCCGCGTCTCGATCCGGTCCGTCATGAAGGAGAAGGGCGGAGGCGGCTCGTCGCCGGGTTGCTGCTCCAGCGCGTCCCAGCGGATGGATTCGCGATGCAGCCGCGCCGGCGTGCCGGTTTTCAGACGTTGCGTCTCGAGTCCCAACTCCCGCAGACTAGCCGCCAGACCCACCGAAGGAGGATCGCCCCACCGCCCGCCGGGATGGGATTTCATCCCCACGTGGATCAGGCCATCGAGGAAGGTGCCCGCCGTCACCACCACCGCGCCGCATTGCACGGTCTCGCCGCCCGCGATCTCCACGCCGCAGGCGCGGCCCGCGCGGTCCGTCAGCACCTTCTCCACGACCCCTTCCGCGAGGTCCAGACACTCCACCCGCTCCAGGTACCGCCTGAGCCAGGCCGGGTAGGTGACCTTGTCGGCCTGCGCTCGCGGGGCGCGCACCGCCGGACCCTTGGCCGTGTTGAGCATGCGGAACTGCAAGCCGTTGGCGTCCGCCGCGAGGGCCATCACGCCCCCCAGCGCGTCAATCTCCCGCACCAGGTGGCCCTTGCCGAGTCCGCCGATGGCCGGATTGCACGACATCCGCCCGATCTCGGCCAGACGCATTGTCAACAGCAGCGTCCCGGCTCCCATGCGCGCCGCGGCCGCCGCCGCCTCCACACCGGCATGCCCCCCGCCCACCACGATAATGTCGTATCTGGATTTCATTGCCGCGGAGGAACGGGGCCTCATTCCTGCCTCGAACTGGCCGGATAGGCGTATTCGATCGTGTGCGAAGCCATGCCCACGGATTCGACGAGAATCTCCTTGCCGTCCTGCGAGAGACCTTTCGCCCGGATCGTCCTCGACGCTTCCTGGGATTCCCTGAGAATGCCCTTCGTTGTGTCAACCGGAACCAGGACGGTCCCCGTTATCGTGCTACTCGCCTTCTTGATAGTCAGTCCTTCCGGCTCCGGCATCTTCAGGTTGTTCAGGTCTATCCTCATGCTCATCAAGAGCGACGGGGTCGTGTCTTTTGCCGTCATCCCTTCCAGTTTGACCGCGCCGGAGACGTCTTCCTTCCTGATCTCCATTCCATCCTCACGAAGCGAAGCGGCCAGGTTCTCCTTGTTCACCGCCCACACCTCACCCACCCTCTTGCGCGCCTTTGAGCCGTACATCTCGTCGTCGGTGGGCTTCCTAGAGTTGCCGTCCAGGGAGATCAGAAGCGACAGAGCCCGCTTGACGTTCTGACTCGCGGGCTTGCCGCCCACCTCGAACACCGCGCCCTCTTTGCCCGCGGTGGCGAGCACCTTCGCGCCCTTGGGAAGCAGCGTGCTCTCCTTGCCGTTCGCCTTCAGGACCAGCGTTTCGATGGTCAGCGACACCTTCGAGGAGCGCTTGATCGCGTCCACCTCCAGGACCTCCTGGAGGGCCTTCAGCCGCACTTCATGGATGGTCTCCGTCGTCCGTGAAAACCCTCCTGACAAAACGGTCTTTTCGCTGTCACGCGCCGTTCCCGATATCTGAACCTTCTGTCCCGGCTTTGAGGGACGCGTCAGGAGAATCTCATAGTCCTCGGCCATCGCGGGGGACAACACCGCGAATCCCAGCAGCCACGTCACCGCCGCGAGCTTCAGAGTTTGCTTTCTATCCATTGTTCTCTGTTCCCCTTTCGTATTCCGGATGCTCCAAATCGTTTCCTCACGAGTCTCGAATCGCGCGAACGGCACCACTCCGTCGAAACCGATTCAGAATACCCAAGCGTCCTGATACCGCGCAACACATATCCGCGCGGGCGCCATCCGCCACCAGGAGAATTTCAAGGTTTCCCAAGTGGCATGGGCGTCTCGCCCATGTATTTTCAGTAAGGTAAGAATATCTTGCCTGGGGATCGCAAAATGCTCATGGGCGAGACGCCCATGCCACTTTAGGCCACGTCGGCAACTTTGCAATTCTGGCCTCCTCCCCGCTCTTATCGTTTTTCCTCCTCCCATTCGTCCTATTCGTCCCATTTGTCCTATTCATTCTCGCGCCCGGAATGCTACAATACAAGAGGAAAGCCCGGGATGTCCCTTGTCCGGGGGCGCGAGAGGGCTTAAATCGTCTGGAGGCAGCGTTTTCTGATGACACAGCACCTCGTGGCCATCCTTCGGGAGGTCTGGACGCTCTGGCTCGAGATGGGCATTTATCTCGTCTTTGGTTTTGCTATCGCCGGTATCCTCAGCCGAATCCTCAAAACAGAATTCATCGCGCGGCACCTCGGGCCCAACTCCCTCGGTTCCATCGCAAAGGCCTCCCTGATCGGCGTGCCTCTGCCTTTGTGCTCGTGCGGCGTGGTGCCCGTCGCGCTTTCGCTCCACCAGCGCGGGGCCAGCCGGTCCGCCACCGTCGCGTTTCTCATCTCAACGCCCGAGACCGGCGTGGACAGCATCCTCGTGACCTATGCGCTCCTGGGGCCGGTGTTCGCCATCGTCCGCCCCATCGCGGCTTTTCTGAACGGCTTGCTGGGCGGGGCAATGGTCGCCCTCGCCGAGCCCAACGGCAAAAAGACGCAGCAGGACGAATCCGACTGCGGCTCGGACTCCGCTTCGGGGGTGGTGCGGTTCGCTTCGCTCACCAGCACCCTACGTTGCGACGCCGCGACATCCCACAGCGCCGACGCGATTGCCGACGGCCCCGGCGCCGCGACATCCCACAGCGCCGACGCGATTGCCGATGGCCCCGGCGCCGCG
>Ga0315285_10004502_pt1 | contig 14443 bp, 13 predicted proteins | sample YL17G09_36_MG_FD_203698 | JGI IMG/M metagenome (GOLD analysis project Ga0315285, IMG submission 203698) | Sediment microbial communities from Yellowstone Lake, YNP, Wyoming, USA - YL17G09_36 | ecosystem: Environmental > Aquatic > Freshwater > Lake > Sediment | place: USA: Wyoming | collected...
GTCTTTGAAGTGTTTGTTGCCTACCCGAAGGCGTGATGCCACGCTGTCTATCCATCTTTTTCCAAGGAGCTGGCAGATGAAGCAAGTACTTCCAGTATCGGCTCTACAGCCTCTTCAGCAGTGTTTCTGAGGCCGCAATCAGGATGAAGAAAAGCGATCATCTCCTTTCCTATTCTGTCCTTGATAGTTTCTATTCTTCCAATTACTGCGTCGAGTTTTTCCACTTCCTCTTTTCTGGCGGCTTGAACAGAAACGCAGCCTACTCCCAGCTTTTTTTGTCCCGACTGCAGGATTCGTTTGGAAACGACTTCCAAATTTCTTCTGACATTCTGTGCGCTAAAAGCCAGGCTCAAAATAGGCGCATCCAAATTCATGAAGTCGTTGAACAGGGGTTCATTGAAAGCTCCGCAAATATGGACGGACACTTTTCCTTCTTCATAGAGCGTGGTTGGAAGGTCAGATAATGCTTCGTTCACGATCTCGACGGCTTCCTTAGTGTTCATGACTCTGGCTGATAGACTTGGTTCATCAATCTGGACGTGGCATCCGGTCTTCGCAATTTCCTTTATCAACGGATTAAGCGCTTGGGCGAAGTCCGAGTAGAGTTTCATGTCTCTTATGCTGCTATAATGTTCCAGACCGTTGTATGCACAAGAAAAACCTAGCGTCACTGGCCCTGTGATAGAGACCTTTGCTTTTACGTCTTCTCTTCCTTTGCTCCTCAAATAGTCTCTTACAAACGCTAGGTCTTGGAGTTTAACAAAGTCCTTAGGGTTTTCCAGAGGGAGAATTCTGGACTTGACATATGGTCCGCCCGGTTTTGACCCAAGCCCCGGGAGTGAGCCGAAGTAGCTCGTCATGTCAGTTCTCTGCTCGCCATCTGAGACCAAGTCTATGCCCTGCTTAAGCTGGATATCAACTGCCCATTTTACAGCGTCATCTAAAGGAAGTTTCTTCGGTGGAAAGCTCCCTACAACAGTTCTTAAAAACTTCACAAACTTCTTTGCGTTTCCGAAGTTAATAAGTTTGAGCAGAGCGTTTCCGCCAGAGATTGCTTTCAGTTGACTCCAAGAATTAACAGGGGTAACCTCGCTTAACCCAAACTGTTCATCGGAAATTGCAGAGCGTTTTTTATAATACCTGCTCGAAAATGTGTGTTGGGCAAGGGAGGATGAATTCAATTCGTTCATGGGCAAAATCCCCGAGAAAGGGCAAGAATCTGAAGTCGCCCAAGGAACTTGCAACTGTGACGATCGAGCCATACGGCATGAAATTGGAGTCTAGAAGAGGCGCACTCCTACTTGACACTTTGAAATCTGCTGGTCTCAGACTAAGATCAGATTGCGGCGGAAGGGGAACCTGTGGTAAATGTAGAATCGTAGTCAAAGATTCATCAAGAGTCAGCGTTGTTGAAGAAACTGAAAAACAGCGATTATCCACGTTCGAGTTGAGATCCGGCCAAAGACTTGCTTGCTGTACGCATCTCATTCATGATGCAACATTATCTATTCCAGAAGAGAGCTTGGCCACCAAACGCAAGTTTCTGATAGAGGGCACTGAGAAACCCGTGATCGTTGATCCTGCGATTCGCAAGTTCTACGTGACAATGCAAAAGCCGTCTCTTTCTGATGCCCGTTCAGACATTCTGCGCCTGTCGGATTCTCTTAAGGATGCATATGGACTCGAAACAACCAGCGTCGATTACCAACTCCAAAAGAGGCTTCCCGAGATACTCCGAAAAGGTGAATGGAAATTGACTGTCACCATGTGGAATAATGAGATTATTTCCGTCGAACCTGGAGACACTACAGAAGAGGCATACGGCATAGCAGTTGACATAGGGACATCCAAGATTCTCGCTTATCTTTCCAACTTGGCAACTGGAAAACTAGTGGACACAGGGTCTGTGGAAAACCCTCAAGCAATTCATGGCGAAGACGTGATCTCCAGAATCTCATTTGCCTCAGAAGGAGGAGAGGAATCACTGAAAGAAATGCAGAAGCTTGTCGTCGACGGCGTCAACGCAATAATTCAGCAAGTCTGCAGCAAGTCCAGACATGCGCCAGAGCAGATTTACGAAATGACGGTCGTCGGCAACACGGTCATGCATCACCTTTTTCTCGGGATTCCGACAAAATACTTGGGCATATCACCTTACGTGCCGGCTGTGAGCGGCCCAATTGATCTTAAAGCCAGAGAACTCTCAATTGATATGAACCCAGCCGCGAACATTCACGTACTTCCTGTCATTGCGGGTTTTGTGGGCGCAGACGCCCTTGCAGACGTCATTTCAACCGAGATCTACAAGTCAAGTAAGCTTTCGCTGATTATTGATATTGGAACGAACACTGAAATCATACTTGGCGATAAACATGAAATGATTGCTTGTTCTTGTGCTTCGGGACCAGCATTTGAAGGTGCTCACATCAAGTGCGGAATGAAAGCAGTGGCTGGAGCCCTAGAAAAATTGTGGATAGAACCAGAAAATTACAAAGTGAAATATGTAACAGTCGGCGGAGTCAAACCAATCGGCATTTGCGGATCTGGAATCGTTGATGCCGTTGCCAATCTGTCCAGACTGGGCTTGATAGATAACAGCGGAGTGTTTGTGGAGCGGTCGCCCACGCCTAGGCTGAGAACCACAAAGGGCCGGAAGGAATTTGTTCTTGTGTTCCGAAAGGAAGGTGCAACACGTGACATCGGAATTACACAGAAAGACATTGAGCAAATCCAGCTTGCGAAGGCTGCGATCTACGCGGCATGCTATGTTCTCATGAAAAGAAAGGGGGTTAAGCCGGAGAACATAGACAACGTATTCGTTGCTGGAGCATTCGGGAACTACATGAATCTCGACAATGCGAAACTGATCGGCCTGTTTCCAGACGTTCCGTCAAGAAGCATAAGGTTTGTAGGAAACGCGGCTGGAGCTGGTGCAAGAATGGCTCTAATATCCAAGAAGCATCGGCGAACAGCCGACTTGGTCTCCCAAAAAATTCGGTACATCGAACTAGCCTCAGACTCAGAATTCCAAACAGAGTTCGCTTCCGCCATGTTTCTTCCAAACAAAAGGGCAGATCGGTTTGCACCTTTCAGAAATGCCTTCGAATCTTAACCTGCCTGTACTAGATTCTCACGTGCAAGAAGCATGACTCTGGGATGAGTTTGTCTCGTCGCGTACCGTTCTTCCATATCCTCTGTCTTTCCTTCCTTAGTGTTTACCTGCAAATAGCGCGCTAGTGTGTTGAGACTGGGTGAAAACTCGGCTTGGTTTCAGAAAATTGCCTGTTTTATGATTACAAGTTGGACGTTAAGACGTATTCTATACGTAAAAGACGGAATTTCTTGAGCCTGATTTGACTTTTCACACAGTCTCAACACGCATACGCGCAGAAATGCAAATCGAAGCTCTGTTCTGAAGCATTGTCCATACGGTTACTATGTTTTGACGTTGACTGCATGTTCGTTTTCCTTACCACACAAACGAAATAAGCTTGATGCTATTAGATCAATGAATCCTGAGCTGGAATACTTCAAGAGGGACCCTTTGTGAGTACACCTGTTTCCACACTGAGAGAGCAGTTGTTGACTTTTGACATCGACAAGTTCACTGCAACAGTGAAGAATCTGATCAAAGAGGGTCTTAGCCCTGTTGAAGTGGTTAATGCGTTGACGGAAGTGTTGAAAGAAGTTGGAAGAAAATATGAGAATGGAGAAATGTTCCTTATTCATTTAGTCAGCGTGGGTGACATGACCAAGAGAGTCACTAGCGAAGTCTTGGAGCCACTTCTGAAGATTGGTGGTGGACAAAGAAATTCTCTTGGAAGAATCGTAATCGGCACCGTTGCCGGAGATATTCATGACATTGGCAAAACCATCGTTGCAACAATGTTTTTCTCAGCAGGCTTTGAAGTTGTCGACTTAGGACGAGATGTTTCTGTTGAGGAATTCGTGAGAAAAGCCGAGGAAACCAATGCCGACATAGTTGCAATGTCAGCCCTTTTGACCACAACTCTGCCAGTTCAACGCGAAGTAGTTGAAGCTTTGAAAAAATCCGGTCTCAGAAACAGGGTCAAAATTCTGGTCGGCGGGGCTCCAGCCACAGCCAAATGGGCTGAAGAAATAGGCGCGGACGGCTACGCCGGAGACCCTATAGAAGCCATAGAAGTTGCAAAAAGGCTTCTGGGGTTGAGCCAATAGAGAAGCACGGGTGTGTTTGAAGTCTGTAGCCTTAAGCAATCTTGAAGATTGGATGTGAAGGGCTAGGCCTTTTTCCTTCTTCTATCAGAAGTTGAGCGAAGGCTGCGTTGGTCATCGCAACAGCTGGAAAAACAAACGGTGCATCTTCTATAGGCCCATAGAGTATGAAGTCTGCCCCAGCCGCTATCGGTAATGCATTGGCTACAGCTGAGCACGGTTTCACAGCTTCCAACCCCATCTTGGTTTTCAGTCCTCTCCAGGTGCCTATGGCGTTATGTGCACCACATCCAGCGGGATATCCCGTTTCGTTTTTCAGTTCAAGTATAGCCTTAAAGGCCGAGCCTAGAGTTGGAACATCTAGCACACATGCATCCAGAAGTGTTTTCTCGATTCCGCTTTCAATAGCCTTGGGCAAAAGCTGTCTAATCGCATCAACCCGACCTTTAGCTGTCATGTCTCTTACATTGTACGCGAGCAACACTGCGGCTTTTTGGTGTGTTTCCTTTATTTTGTCAAATTCTATTTTCTTCGACTCAGGATTAAGCGAGTTGTAGACACATTTGTCTTGGATGCCTGTTTCCTTAGCATAGTCCAATGCGGCAACCCTGGTTTCAGTCGAAGCAGCGTCAAGAAGCATAGGTGCGTCGGTCACTGATGTCACAAAACTCACTATATGGTCTATCCATTTCTTGGAGGGCACCCCGACATCGAGCATGCAGGGCAATCCCGTCTTGTCTGAAAACTCCTCCTGAACCTTGATAAGCCTCTCGCATTCATTGCGGTTGAATTCTCCTGTTTCTTCTTTGAAGTCCAAGCTTCTCTGCTTGTAATAAAAGATTGATCCCATCAGCACGGTTGGGTTTTCGCCGGCTCTGCCGCCAATTGTGACTTTTCCCAAAGCGAATCTTTTCTGCTCTGATGTTTGCTGCCACATGAAGCCGTCGCCTAAACTATTGCTTGCAAGTTGGAAGTTAAGTCTTGTCTTTGCCATTCTTTTCTGGGTCTTTGCCTATTTGCACGTGTCTATTCTCATGAGTGGTTGATGGGGTGCGCGGGGAGCAAGTAACCCTTAACTGTGTGTTTCTTTTCTTTGTGCCAAGTAGATGAAGTAGGTGAGTTTCATAGTCAACAAAGTTGGGGTGGCTGTTGTAGGCGTAGGATTTGTCGGGGGAGCGGCGCATGTTCCCAGTTTCAAGAAAATTGAAGGGTCTGAACTTGTCGTTTTGTGCGCTGCTACAGAGAAGAGGGTTAAGCCTCTTGCGGAGAAGTACGGTGTGGAATACTCTTTGGATTATGATAAGCTTCTGGACGATGCTAGGGTGCAAGCGGTGGTGTTAGCTGTCCCTACACCTTTGCACTTCGAACTGGCTATGAAAGCCCTTGAGAAAGGCAAGCATGTCCTATGTGAAATGCCTGTGGCAGCAACTATCGATCAAGTGAGGCAACTCAAGAAGGCCGCTGAAGAAGCAGGCGTGATTTTGATGCCTACCCTTCAATTCCGATTTGCGCCAATATACGTAAAAACAAAGGAGATAATAGCGTCAGGAATGGTCGGGAAGCCGATCGCCCTTCACTTCCGTGAATTTGTACCTGCGATAAGCATTGCCGAGCAGTGGCCAGCTGGGTCTTGGGCATGGGATATCGAAAAAAGCGGGGGATATCCTGATTTCACTCTCTCTGTTTGGTCCATCGACATGGTCAGATGGATGTTCGAAAGCGAAATAGACAACGTCAAATGGATGGCTAACTACCACAAATTTGAGAAGTACGGTGGAATACTCGGTTACAACACGATGGGCATAATAAAACTTTCAAATGGCATGGTAGGTTCTCTGCATTACAGCGCCTCGGTGACTCCCGCAGCAAGTACTAGCAGACTAGAGGTCTACGGAGACAACACCAATGTTCTTCACGCCATCTGGAACGACAGAATAGTCCTTTACAGTCCCGATCAAGAACCGCAAGAATGGAGTCTACAAGTGAAAGGCACAAGAGTCTGGGGGCATCGCCAAATAGATGAACATTTCATAGATTGCATCCTTCACAATCGTAAACCTGAAGTAACCGTAGAAGACGCAATAACGGCACAGGAAATTGCACAGAAAATCGTAAAAGCCCCAGACTGACATGGACTGCGCGGACGCTCGAAAAAGCTCATCGAGACGACGCAATCATTTGAAAGGGCGTTTGGACTGGCATGTTCCGGGGCCTGCGTGTTTCTTGTTACCAAAACAAATAATAACGTGCACGGTCACCAAGATTGCGCTGAACGTGGATGTGATGACTTGCCTGCTGAAATCGTTGACCCTGAGGAATTCGTGTCGATCAGCGCACGTGCTGAATACTGTTTAGTCAAGAGAATGAAGGATCATGTTAAGTTGAAGCTCAGAACACCCCGCATGCTCTACACTTTGAAAGTTGAACCACTGAAGACTGAAGAAATAATCAAGAAGCTGCAATGCGAAATTCGCGAAGTGTGAGCAACGCCCGAATTCGGTCTATTTTTTTGCCGCGTCCCATTTCACAGATGCCCTCCTTGAAAGAGTCGAAATGGCAGAGGTCTCGCCGGGTTTTCAGGCTTCAACGTGTAGACGCGTAGTTGACGGTAAGCTCCCAAAACTAAAATAGTCATCCTGGACACTAAGCTATGTGCAATTAACATGGACAAACATGGGTTTGCTACGAAGGCAGTTCACGCTGGTCAGTCTCCTGACCCTGTGACCGGTTCCGTTGTTATGCCGATCTATCAAACGTCAACCTTCGCTTTCAAGGACGCTGACCAGGGCGCTGCAAGATTTTCAGGAGCAGAAGAAGGATACATCTACACTCGACTCGGAAATCCGACCACACGTGCTCTAGAAAAGAACGTGGCAACGTTGGAAAATGGCGAGGATGCACGTGCATGTGCGTCAGGAATGGCCGCAATAACCACTGCAATCATGTCGATTGTGAAGAAGAACGACCACGTGATCTCAACTGACTGCATATACGGAGGAACAGCGAAGCTTTTCCTCGATATTCTCTCAAAGTACGGCGTGGACTTCACACTCGTCGATTCATCCAACATAGAAAACATCGTGTCAGCCGTAAGAGAGAACACGAAGCTCATCTACTTGGAAACTCCTGCGAACCCCACGCTGAAACTCACCGACATCCGAGAAGTCGCCAACCTCGCGAAACGGACAGGCATAATGACGATGGTTGACAACACGTTCATGTCGCCATACTTCCAGAGACCACTCGAACTCGGTGCAGACGTAGTCGTTCACAGCCTCACGAAATACTTGGGCGGCCACAGCGACCTGGTAGGCGGCATCGTTGTGGGCGCGCGCGCGCGCGCTACGACATAATAGACGATTTAAGAGAGGCTCTGGCGAGAATCTGAACACGCCCTCTGAAAACTCGGAACGCCTTCTCAGCCGGGTTCCAGCAAAGCTTAAGCAGTTGAAAAGTCAACATTTTCAATGTGTCTGAAATGAAGGTACTCGTGATCGGCTGCGGAAACATAGGCTTCGTCGTGGCTAGAGACTTGGCCGAAAACCTGCCTTCAGCTGAGATAGTGCTTGCTGACGTCGACAAGACTCGAGTAAGCGAAGCAGCGTCCAGAATCAACGGCCAGAACGTTTCCTGGGTTCGGCTCGATGCCTCGAACGAAACAGAACTCAAAGGAGCGTTGAAAGGGTTCGATTTGGCGGTCGGAGCCTTGCCGGGCAGCATGGGCTACCAAGTGTGCAGGGCAGCTGTCGCAGCGAAGATAGACCTCGTTGACGTTTCTTACATGCCTGAAGAGGTCATGGTTTTCAACGAGGAGGCTTTGCGAGCTGGTGTCAGTCTCCTTCCAGATTATGGAATGAGCCCGGGACTCGGCAACATTCTCGCTGGGCATGCCATAAGCAGGCTTGATAAGGTTGAAAGCGTCCACATTCTGAACGGAGGTTTGCCAGAAAAACCTGTGCCTCCGCTGGGTTACGTGATAACTTGGTCCGTGAACGACCTCATAGACATGTACTGCCGAAGAGTCAACATAGTGAAAAACGGCAAAACAGTCCAAGTGGAACCTTTGAGCGGACTTGAAGAAACAGACTTTCCAGGCGTCGGAAAGCTCGAAGCCTTCTACACAGACGGTCTCAGAACACTCCTTTACACGGTCAAAGACTGCGAGGACATGTGGGAAAAAACTCTGCGGTACCCGGGACACGTAGAAAAGATAAAGCTGCTCAAGACGCTGGGGTTCTTTGAAGAAAAACCCGTGCAAATCGGCAATGTCGCGGTATCCCCGAAGGAATTGACTGCCAGGCTTTTTGAAAGGGAACTGAAGAAAGAAGGCGTGCCAGACATCGTGGTCATGTCCATCGAAGTAACAGGAAAAGAAAAGGGCAGACATGTTGCGTTCACCTATCGCGTTTTCGAGTCGGCTGACGAAAAACTACATGTCACTGCCATGGCCAGAACCACCGCTTACACAACATCTGCCGCGGCTCAACTATTGGCAAAAGGCATGATTACAGAAAAAGGTGTGATACCTCCAGAAAAGTTGGGAATGAACCGTCAACTGTATGAAGAGTTCATGCGCATAATGAAGGCGCATGGAATAATCGCTGCCGAGACCAGATGTCTTCTACGATAGTCACTCGATGGGGCATCTCGCATTCTGAGAGCACAGTAAGCTCATACTAGTAGGGTTCCCCAGGTTCCTGTTAGGGAAAGATAGATCAGAAACGGTAGTAACCCCAACGTTATGGGAAGGGGCAGTCCTGGAAAGATCCCTTTTCTTTCAAGCATTTTGAAAGCAATGAACACTCCGATCAACACTCCTGCAAGCGAGGCAATCAAGAATATGGTGTTTGACCTTGTCCAAACGAGACTGGCAAGCAGGGAATAGAACGTTAGGTCGCCTAACCCCATTTGGATGTCCTTGAAGCTGAAACTCAGGCCGCGAAGTTGTTCAAGTCCGCTGTGCGCGATCTTTCCGACGGCTCCTCTGTAGACTGCGAACACATCATAAATAGCTAAAGCCAACAGGATGAGTATGGCGCTCAGGGTCTGAATCGAAGTTCCCAGGAAAGCGCCGAGACCTCCGCCGAGAAGCAGGACTGACACGTCGGAAGCCTTCCTGTGATTCCTGAAAACTGCAATGTCCACGGCTGCGGCTGCAAACGCGGAGACAGCCGTGTCCAGAATGATAGCGAGCGTGTCAGGAAGAGCGATGATGGAGAACACGGCCCACAGGTAAACGAATGAAAGCAGTAGAACTGCCAGAGTCAAAGCGAAACCGGTGATTAGAGTGATTGACTTGACTCTCTTTCGTCTGAGCAGCAGATAAAGCAGCGCTGCGCCCACGCTGGTGAGGACCACAAAGTACAGAGCGTTGAAAAGAGACCCGACGCCTTCTGGGAAAGGCGTCACTGCGTACATTTCCATCTGCGACTGCATAACCACGTAAGTGCAGAGCATTCCGAAAATCAGGCTTGCGAGTACAGGCAGCAGGTGCGCCGGTCTTGTTTTGAACGTGTCAGTCACGTGTCTTCCCTGTTTTCTGCGGTTGTCGATTGGATTTTCAAGTAGCACTTGTTGCAGAATAAACTTTGCTTTCGGTCTGTTTCAAAGATGGACTTTGAAAAGTACATTACACAATACGGGTTTGCGCAGTGTTTCAGTCCTAGAGTGTGCCCGATTTCGTGCGCAGCCTCTTTTGTTCCTCTGTCGACTTGGACCTGAATGTTTGGTGGTCTTCCGTAGAATTCTGGTCTAAGCCTGAACAGCGATATCAGCGCCGATTTTCCAGGGCATTCTGCTCGGCCGAAAACAAAGGGCAGTCTGGGAATGAATATGTCAACGTTCGCAATCGCCAAGATTCTGGCCGCGCCGTTCTTTTCAGTGTAGCCGCGAATCGCATTCAGCATAATATCCGATCGGTATTGCTGCCTCGTCTTGCTGAACGCCTCTTCCGGGGTCGGCAAAGCCTCTGGTGTCACGGTGATTTCTGCTTCGGTGAAGACGATTCTCAAGTTTTCTGTGATTCTGTCTAGAACCTCGGAATCCGTTTTCCCAACAGGCAAGATTCCTATTGTTATCATTGCGCGTTGTCTCTACACTTTGATGGTGTCGCCTGTTCTGGGAGCTGTCGCTTCTAAACCCAGTTCGTTCTTCGCATATTTCGCAAGAAGTTCACAGTTGCCCTCCGCCCCGTGAACCGCGAAAATCTTGGGTTTTCCACCCAGCCTTTTCAGCGCTTCTTTAAGCTCTCCGGCTCCGCAGTGTGACGAGAAATCGAAATGCTGTACTTTGGCCTTGACTTTCTGCATTTTCCCGTCGATGACGCATATGCCCTTCTCCAGAAGCTGCTTCCCAGGCGTGCCTGGAATCTGGTAGCTGACCAGAAAGATGGCGTTGTTAGCTCTTTTGCCGAGTTTCGACGCGTAGAACATTGCCGGACCGCCTTTGAGCATGCCTGCCGGTGAGATTATGACTCCTGGCATCTTCGCGGCTTTCCTGCGGTCTCTCCAGCCGTCCACCCAGTTAGTAGAGCGTGCAGCTTCAGCGAAGCCTCTCTCGTCTCGCAGAAAGCCGGGGTAGCTCATCATCACTCTGCTCACTTCGCGTGCCATGCCGTCAAGTGTAATGGTGTGTTCAAAATGGTGGGCTGCCAACACGGAAATGAGTTCCTGAGAACGGCCCACACCGAAGGCTGGAACCAGAGCAGTGCCGCCTCTTTCCGCGATGTCTGTGCATGCGTCCACAAACTTTCTTTCAAGCTCCTTGCGTTCAGTGTGTTCCTCGTTTGCGTATGTGCTTTCGATCATCACCGCGTCCAAGTCCTTGTAATCCATTTTGGCGCCTTCCAGCAGTCTGGTGTCCGTCAGGTTGAAGTCTCCAGTGTACAGCACTTTTTTTCCTTCAGCCTCAATCAGTGTCTGAGCGCTTCCAGGTATGTGCCCTGCATTCTTGAACTGGAACGTTATGTCCCCGACTTTCTGCGGGGCATTGAAATCCACGTGCTTGCTGTTCAGCATCATCGTCTTCAGTTCAAGATACTCGAAAGGCAAGTAGTAACTGGAAAGATGAATAAAATCTGAGATCAGCAGATGGTTCAGTTCCATGCTCAGCTTGTTCGTGTACAGCGTCTTCTTTCCCTGAACGTAGAATATCGGAATGGCTCCCGAATGGTCCAGATGACTGTGTGACAGGATTACAGCGTCAACATCCTTTGGGGGCACATGCATCGGAAACCCAGGCTCAGGGTCCAACATTACACCATAGTCCAGCAGGACTTGTGTCTTCTCCGTCTTCACGGATATTGCCATTCTGCCAACTTCCCGGGCTCCGCCCAGAAATCCAATCTGTAATTGACCCATGTTTTCAATCCGTCATTCCAGTAATCTGTTTTGTGCCCTTTTAAAAATGTATTGACCTGGAACAAGAACAGGCCTTGACCAACCCTTTCTTTATTGACCGTAAGACCTCATCCACTTCTAGAGACGCCTGAACCTCCGTGTAGACAGTCCACAACTCGTCAACATTGTGCGCGTCCGTCCCAGCCACCCCTGGAGCGTTCATTTCTCTCGCCAAGTTTTCGGCCAGCTTGTTCAAGTGCGAAGGAGTGCCGCCGTTCAAGACTTCAATCGCGTCAACGTCATAGTTCTTGGCGAGGCTTCCGAGACCGTACTCCCTGTAAGGATGAGCAGCGATCACTACTCCGCCGTTTTTCTTCGCGAAATCGATAATGCACTCAGCATTCCACGGTTTAGGCGGCAGTCCAGTGACGCCTAGAACAAGCAGGTCGCCCACGGGCGTGGTTATCTCGACTCCTGGAATTATCAGAATGTCCTTGAACGGTTTTGCCATCTCCCGCACTTTGTCATAACCATCAATGTTGTTGTGATCTGTCACTGCGACTGCTTTGATCGATTCGTGGGCGAAGAGCTGGTTTACTAGAGTCTTAGGGTTTATTGATGAGTCTTGTGAATATTTTGTGTGAATGTGCAAGTCCGCTCTGACCAGGTCTGCTTTTTCCATCGGCTACCGAGTCTTCCTTAACCGTTCAGATGATGCTTTGTCCGTGTTCTTGTGCATGTTGATATATTGAAACCTTGTGTTCTTCTGGGTGCAAGCTTTCTTGCAGGCTTTCATGACAGTGTTGTTCCAGTTCTCCTTGTCGTTGACTAGTATGACCCTTTTGTAGTCTGTCATTCGGATGTAGTTGCTCACCTGTTCTGCGACGTACTCAACCGTTTCTTTGTCTAGGGGAAGCGCGGTCTCGTGCTGTGAAAGAGGGTACACTTCATCAAGCTCCATCGGAACCACGCCGAAGGGTGCAGCGTAGAAACAGACATGAGTTTTCTCAGTGTTTCTAAGCTGTTCAGGCAGTTTGCTCAGTAGTTCTTTGAAGGTTCCAGATTTGTGGAACGGTTTCATCTGAGTCTGGGGTGCCAGCAGCAAAGCCGTCGGCTTCTCCGGCGGAGCATACTTCTCCGCCATTTTCTTTCGGTGGCGCAGGATTTCCGGCCGCATCAACCCCACAGAATCACAGTAGAAAAGCCCCCTATTTTTTGTTGAGGGGTCGCTTTTTTCTATGAAATCTTGGTATTTCTTCAGTCTCTTCAAAGCCTGAAACAGGGCTGGATGTCCATGCATTCGCATCTCTAGATGCTCCCACAACCTCCCGTCCTTTATCGCCTGTTTGATACGCTTCAGCTCGCCGGTGCACACGTGCAGGTTGTGTTCAGCTAGGAACGTTTCCCTGTCTTTTCCAGGAAGCTCAGAAACCGTTCTAGGCGTGGCCTTCGCGCATTTTGGGCAGGTGCAGGGGAAATACTCCAGTTCTTCAAGTCTAAGTGTGCCTGTTTCCGATAGGTAACGGTTCTCTTTAGCATACAGAGCATAAGCTGCTGAGTCAAAGAAGTCGCATCCAAGCGCTACGGCCAAGGCGAACATGAACGGATGTCCAGCTCCGAAAAGGTGCAGGGGACGCTCAACGGGCAGGTTCATCTTCGCAGCCATTATCATGTCAACCAACACGTCGAAACGGTACCGTTCCATCACTTCCGTTGGGCTTCCCAACGCGTAAATGTCAAAGGGAAGCTTGCTCATCTCCTTCGCAGACTCGGCCACAAGGTCCAGGTACTTTCCTCCCTGCACGGGGCCAACCCACAGGATGTCCTCCCGAACTTTGAACTGCTGGAACTGTTCAGCCCGTCTCAGTGTTTCATCGACTGTTTGCCGTGCGTGTTCCTCAGATACTTTCCAGCCTGTGGGAATGTCCAAGATCGTGGCGATATCCGAGCCTATATGCTCCTGGTACTCCACAATCTCCCTGGGCGTGACCTCCACGTCTCCATAGACAAGGGTCTGGTAAGCTCCAGAGTCGGTCATCACCGTTCCATCGAAACCCAGAAACTTGTGCAAGCCGTTCTTTGCAGGCTGGTTTCCAGCGTGTTTTCTCAGGATGTACGCGTTTGTTATTACAGCTTCGAAACCGAACTCCGTCTTCAACCTGCTGGGCGGAACAAGCTGTGTGAAAGGGTTAATCACTGGGAACAGGAGAGGCGTCTCCACTGTGCCGCTTCTAGTTTTGAGCTTCCCTATTCTCGCTAACAGATCTTTCTCCTTGGTTTCGAAAGACATCTTTTGAGCCTTATCCAAAGACACATAGGCACGAATATAAAAAAGGTTCACTATACAATGCAGGGTCAATGAGGTTAGTTTATGAGTCTGAATAGGCTTGTGAAGGAGGAGCTTTCAGGCAACGTCGCCAAATCCTACGTTGCCCAGGTCGCGCGTTTCCACAGAATTCAAGCTTCCACAATGTTTCATGAAGCAGCAGAATACGTCAAGGGCGAACTTGTGAAGATAGGTTTGAACGACGTGACTATCGAACAGTATCTGTCTGATGGCGCAAAGAAATGCTGGACCTACACGTTGCCGATGGGTTGGACAGTGAAGAGTGCTGAACTGCGGCTTGTTGAGCCTGAAGACAGGCTCATGGTCACGTATGAAGACATGCCTCAAAGCCTGCACACCTGCAGCAACGCGACTCCTCCAGACGGCGTCACGGCCGAACTTGTAGACGTAGGCAGGGGAACCAAGCCTGTAGACTACGAGGGAAAGGACGTCAAAGGAAAATTCGTACTGGCCACAGGACGCGCCAAGATGGTCCATGAAGAAGCCGTGTTCAAACGCGGCGCTGCCGGCGTGATCACGGACACGATAACGTTCGAGATGCCTAACGTGCGCGAAAGTTTGGACA